>JGI20214J51088_10000978_pt1 | contig 19415 bp, 17 predicted proteins | sample WetSurMetagenome_FD_51088 | JGI IMG/M metagenome (IMG submission 51088) | reverse complement strand
GCCGATAAAACAGTTGCTTTCAGATCAGTACACAAAAATAAGATATCCCTTAATCGACAGGAATAATGCTTCACAGATAATCAGGCCTGGCGATCCTGTGAATATGACAGCATATACAGGTCCGGGTCAATACTGGCCGGGAGAACGAGGAACAACCACATGCGTTGTAGTTGATAAATGGGGTAATGTGGTTGCAGCTACACCCAGTGCTAATCCTGAATACGGTATATGCAAGAGTCTTGGCATAGCACATAATACACGTCTTAGCAGCCTGAATACACAGAAAGGACATCCGAATTCACTTGAACCGGGCAAACGTCCACGCATTACTCTTACTCCCACAATAGTACTTAAAAACGGGAAACCAATTCTTGCAATGAGTGTTGCAGGCGGAGACATGCAGGATCAGGTCTCTTTGCAGTTGTTCCTTGATTTCGCCGAGTTTGGTATGATGCCTAAAGATGCCGTATCTTCTCCCCGTTTTCTGACAAATCATATTCAGGACTCCTTTAATCCGTCTCCCTATCCGAATATCCGAATGGGGAAGATTGCGGGAATTGATATGAATGCAACCGACCAGTCAACAATAGATAACCTTTCTAAACGTGGTCATAAAGTAAGCATTTCTGATGGTTCATTAGCTTCACCGGTTATGGTTTATCTTGATCAGACAACAGGAATATCTTATGCAGCCAGCCAGCCTCTTTACTCTTTCAGAGGCAAATGTTGTGCTGCAATTAATGTTAAAAAATAATAACCTGGATTTTTTTTAAAGCTTTACAAACGACCTGGTCCTGTACATCCAGTACAGCACCAGCCAGATTATGGTGACAGCTGTTAAAGCTGAGACAAAATCGTCCCATGGCCCGATTCGCGGTAGAAGGTTTCCAACGAAGATGTTTCCAATTTGCTGGAAATTGATGAGCATTGCACCAACATATACTGCAATAGAATTCATCCCGATAACAGTAAAGAAGAATGCCCACCGTCTATATCCTTTCACATCTATGATCCAGTAGAAGAGTGCCAGCATCAGGAATCCGAAACCTCCGCCAATAAGTACGAACGAGCTGGTCCATAGTAGTTTAATGATAGGCAACGCCAGGCTCCAGAGCAGGCCCAAAGCAATACAGGCAACCCCGGAGATAATGAGCGTTAACACTTTAGTCTTTTCGGTCCTGGGCAGCATCAGGATATGTCCTGCCAGAACTCCCAGCAACACCGAAGAGGCAAAGCCAAGGTAACTCAGGAACCATGTATTCTCTCCGTGGTGAAACCGGCCCAGAACCATCTGGTCAACATAGGTAGCAACGTTGCCATCCGGTGTCAGTACTCCCGCACCGATGCCGGGTACAGGGATCAGCTCCAGCATAGCCCAGTACACCAGCAGGAAGACAGCGATGACAGCAACCTGCATCTTCGGCTTCAGCTCCATGACAACAGCAATTGCAATCAGGTATCCAGCGGCAATTCCATGAAGCACGCTGTAACAGGGATGAAGCTGGGAGAGATCCCATTTTAAAAGTCCTCCCTGTAATACCATCCCCAGTATAAAAAGTATTGCAGCACGTCGAACGGCGTGAAGGTACAGGCTTCTTTTCGTTGTCCCTTCAGCTTTTCTTTTTTCGACAGACAACGGGATTGAAACGCCCACAATAAACATAAACAGAGGCCAGATCAGGTCAAAGAAGTGCAAACCCTCCCAGCGCACGTGTTCAAACTGAGGTACCAGAAAGTTGAGTGAGCCACCCGTGGCCTTCGATAGTCCGATGATAACAGAACTTCCTCCGATAATCCAGAACATATCGAAACCACGCAAAGCATCGACCGACATAATCCGCCTGGATTCTTTAGTATTAGTAACCGGTCTTTCCATAAGTGATCTCCTCCTTTATATTACAAACTAAGTATATACTCATGATTGAGATTTTCATAGAAAAAACCTGCCCACAAAATCGGACAATCTTAATATATCCTCTTTGGACTCAAAATCGATCTTATTTGACTTCAGGTAATCCTTGATAACATCTTCTTTGCCAGGCAGGATCTTGATGATATTTTTCTTAGTGTATTGAATAAACTCATTTTCCGGTGTTGAATAAAAAAAATCTGCTGTTCTCTGAAGTACCATGTCTTCAGTTGGTACCAGATCAATATAACGTCCGCCTGTCAACATATAATTATATGACTCAGAGGCTGAAGTTCTGTTTATTGTGCCAAAAGCACCTTCCTTTTGGATATCCTTAATTTCGACAACCTGTTTTAAAAAGACTTTGAACTTACCCCTATGGATCATTTCCATATAGGCATTATGATAGTAAAAAGTATCCTGCGCAATGGCAATTGACCTGAGATCCTTAGTATTGGCAAAAGTCAGTGTGTCACCAGATTGAATAAATTGCATTTCACCTGACAGAAAATTGTAATTTAACTTGCCGGGAGTGATTTTCCCACTTTTAAAAATGACCTTCCCTTCAGTAAAATCCGGATAACGATATCTTTCAGCTATTGGGAAGTAACTGATTACCCTTGTACCTGCTTTTACTGTTACTGATTTGCTTTTTTGAGCTGACAAACAGTTATTTATAAGGAGAAGTGAGCAAAGAATGAATATAGTTTTTTTCATTTTAACGGATGTTTAAATTGTTAAAATGTACAAGTTAATACTTCATATTCAATTAATCAAGTTATTTGGCAGACACACAACAGACAAGTAAACCAAACCTTCACAGTCAGACGCTGGCTGTAATCTGAAATTCAGCTAAGATTTAAATTTATTTAGTCCGGGAATTATGCTACCGGATTCAGACTATTCTTCAGTTAGGGTCTGTTAAATCATTTTGTGCCGGAGGATCCTGGTCTTTGCTCTTTGTTTTCCAGAATTTAAGTTTACTTTTTATTTTGTTATAAAAACTCCTTCCTAATATTAATAAGCTAATATAAAAAGATGTCTCCCCGACAATTATCAATCCTGTCATGATTCCAGCAATTTGAATTTTGGAAAAACCTAACCATGGTATAACAAGTATCATTAAGTATGAAATACATGAAATCACAAGAATTATATATCCGATTGTCTTTACCATTTGTAGTTATCTAAGGACTCTTGAATAACAAAGATTTGAATCATAGGTTTAATTCATCAAAAAACCTTTTTGTTTTTGTAGTACCTTTTTGCCTGAATTTTGTCATTTAATAATTTTATAGTTCATGTCGCTGACATGGGTCATAACGACCTGGCAGTCAGGTCAGCCTGTCGTCATAATGAAGTGTTGGAAAGGTAAAAATCTTTTATTGAAGATCTATTTTGCAAAATATGGTTTCTTTTGAAATATCCGGACATAGTCTATATCATGGAATTGTGGAAATGTTGTCGTTGAATCCGGATTCCCCGGCCAGCTTCCGCCAATGGCAGTATTCAGGATAAGATAATGGGGTGAATGCGGGATTCCATTGGCAGTCGCATGAAGCAGATGTCCGTCAATATACCATCGCATTGAATCAGGTTCCCATTCCAAGGTGTATGTGTGAAAATCTTTGGTAAAGTTAATTGTATCGCTCCATTTCCCGGAACTTGATCTCCTTGTACCATCGAAGCTGCAGTAATGATTTGTTCCATAAAGAACATTTGGTTCATGACCCAGGAATTCCATAATATCAATTTCGCTGTACCATGGCCTTTCTTCAGGTATCAGGTTTTCTTTTCCATTGGCAACAGCTTCAGACATTGTATTTTCCATCAGCCAGTCGCGATTCTGTGGATAAAGCCAATGAGCAGGCCAGAGTCCCTTTCCGTTGGGTAATTTCGCACGGATTTCGAAGCGGCCATATACCGGAGCGAATTTTCCTTTCGTATCAAGCCTTCCGCTGGTATATTCTTTTGATCCATATTTACGAACCCGGCTCCTAATCCTGAGCAGACCGTTTTCAACATATACTTCGTCGGGGACATAGTACTGAAGTTCGTTGTGTTTACTCGTCTCACGAATCAGAACATTCCATTTGCCTGTATCGAGCCGGTTACCTTTGAATTCGTCATGCCAGACAAGTTTCCAGTTGTTCTTAGAACTGGTTTGGGTTTGCGACATCAGCTTACCGGAGAGGATCACAACGGAAAACAATAAAATGGGAATTAGTCTGGTGTTCATATTGGATGTTATTTGAGTTTAAAAAAAAAGGTGTTTTTTAATTTGTTCTATACAGGTTCTGGTGAGATCCAGGATTATTCTCCACATCGGATAATTTTTTATAAGGCAAAGTCATGAAAAGCGGATCGGAGGTTCAGGTTCTCTTTATTTGAAATGTTCGATTAACCAAACCATCTGAATCATGTTTAACATGGAATTAAACCTTTCTACAAAGAAAATTTATTTTCTGGTAAAGTGCAGATACCTGAATATTATTTTATGGTTCTCCTTTTGTTAAGAGGAATGTCACCCAGCCAGATTCTGCTGTTTCCCTGGTAAAGTTGGTCCTTTGTCACCTGATATGCCAACCCGGGGAATTCAAAAGTAGTATCATACTCTCCGGGATTTAACGGATTATTAATTGTATAGGTTATTGCGTACTCTTTAGAATCTCCTGATTTTAATTCAGACAGCCAGTCAGTTTTCCAGCTATTCCATGGGTCAGGAGTCTGATGCTGTATAGTACTTGAAAAAACTTCCTTATGAGCCAGGTCGTAAATATATAGGCCATTTGTAAAGTAGTGAAAAAGACCGGGACCTGTTTTATCAGGGTCGATGATCATAAGGTCTGATTTATCCTGATTCGTAACAGTAAACCTGAAGGTCAGTTGTGTCCCAGCTATTTCTAAGGAACTCGACGTAATTGCAAGTCCTGAATGAAATAAATCATGTTGTTTTAAAATGTCAATCATTAAGGGATTGTTCCTTATGTCGGGATTATCAGAATGCCAGTTATCAATCCTTAAGGCATAGTTTCCATAGACAGGTGGAGACATAATGAATGGGCCATTTGGAATAGAACTTGAATAGCCGGGCACAAAACTGCCCTGATAAATAATATTTCCTNCGTTCATAAAGGAAAATGTATTTTCAAGTATATCTTTGAACTCNTCATGAACATTTTTGAAATATAGGATATGAGTCGATGAATCATAAAGTTCGATGTCACTGAACTTATATTCGAGCCCGCTTCCAATTTTAAAGAAAACCTCATTATCGGTCTTCTCACAGGAGGTTAAAAATAAAAGAAGTATAATACCAATAAGCAAAAACGTTTTCATGATGAATGGTTATTAGTCAGGTATTTAATAGCCGCAATATTCATGCCATATTAGTTCAATGTCAGGAGGTTAGTGAAACTTTAGAATTCTAATTATGGTATGTAATGAGNAGTGTTGGGTTCCGATGAAATTGCCGGTATGACTCCTCAAAAACCCTGCAAATCAGCCCTGGAAAACGGCACCCGGAATTCTTAGTTCAGCGGATAGGCCAGTTTCACCTCAATCTTTGTCACAATCCCGGTCGTTCCGGTCGTGACAATAAAAGCTGTGTAATCATCAAAGAACTTTCCCCGAAGAAATATCCATTGCGATCCCTTCTTCAAATGTTTTATATTTTGTACTTCCTTTTCGTCGACAGGATAGAGGATGTTGAGGGAAGCTTCAAATAGTTTTGCTGCGTTTTCATCTTTCAGCAAGAAATCCTTTTTGATCATGGACATGAGTACAGGACATTCAAGGTCCATATGGATGCCTTCAGCCATTTTAATTGTAGTCTCGTTAATACTGACGTAATTAGCATCACCACATGATGATGAGCCTGCGCCAGATTCTATGAACCCGACGTTTATTTTGAAGAATTTCCCGGCAAAGACCTTACTGACTGCTGCAGGATTAATCACTTCCGACTTAATATCGATGTTACTTTTTACGAATGCTTCAATGATTTTTTGACTTTGACTGTCAATAGTCTGAGCAGAAAGAGATGCAGTAAATAAAATTGGGATCAAAGAAAGAATGAGATTTTTCATTTCATATATTATTTGGTTTTAATATATACTAAAGTAGGAAAAATATTTTATACTTTGAGATTCGATTAATCGACGGCTTGAAAGATCGTTCGTTCGGTTGTATGACCATTCATAACCAAAGCAACCAGAATCAAATGAGCTTTGTTCCAGGTAACTTCCTGAGAGATATAAGCTCTTTAAATCCCGACTCTTTAATAGTAATTGCAGAATAGAATTAAACCTGGTTCCTGTTTTTGAACCATCCCTTGTATTAAAGAATCCCTAATATTTCAGGCTGGAAAATTCTTTATTGAAAGTCGGTTTTTAAGTCCTGATTTTGGCTGTTACTTTTTAACAAGTTCAACTCTTCTGTTCTTAGCCCTTCCTTCTTCTGTATTATTATCGGCGATTGGCTTATCCTGTCCGTATCCTGAAGAGTTAAGCCGCTCTGCAGCAATTCCCTGACTGACAATTGCAGCAGTTACCGACCGGGCCCTTTCCTCAGAAAGGGTTTTGTTTGATGCCGGGTTCCCGGCATTATCAGTATGTCCCTCTATACTGAGCTTAAGATCAGCATTTGCCTTCAGCATCTGGACAATCTGTTGGATGACAGGTTTGGATTCATCCGTTATAATTGATTTGCCTGTGTCAAAATTTATGTAAAGAGCAATACGACCATCACGATTCAGGGCGTCAAACATATCACTCGCTGTGACAACCTGCTTCATGAGTTCTTTTACTACTATTGTGAGATAGTAGTCATTCCCATCTACCCCGGGTGACACTTCAACCCACATCTCATTTCCATCTTTAACAACCTTACCTATCACCATCTGGAGGCCATTTCTTTCAGCGCATTCAGCATTCTGGGGTGCTCCCTCGAAAATTACAGTCCCTCCCATGTTCCTGACAGCGTTTGCATAGTTGCGTGAGATCTGGATGACGCTCGATTTCTCTGCATCTTCCTTTAGTGAATACACTCTCTTAAATTTTTTGCCTTCAACTGTGGTGCAATTTTTACCATTGAAGAAATTATAACTGTCAAATTCAATATCTTCCCCATCATAGATTGCGAAATTGGGCATCCCGGAGAACCACTGAGTGTCTTTAAATTCAGAGTCCTGTGCCTTAATTGCAGGTGTTACCAAAAGAAAGACAACAATACATAATTGGCCATTAGCTTTCATAATTTTTCCCTTTCATTGAGTAAGTTAAAAACTATTAAAAATCAGATGTAACCATTAATTGGATATCCGGATATAAAGTTATGAGATTTTCACCCTGAATGCAAATTTATTGAGCATGCTCAACATTGAGATGAACTGATAGTCAGGCTTTATCAGTTTTAATTATTTTAAATCTAAGTACCGTCTTTAACTTGTCAGGACTTACTTTTCTCGCATCAGACAAATAAATTTCCCGGTGTCTTTTTGACTCTCTGAAAACGTTAATCTCGCCACAGAAATCCTCCATCTTTTTGAAACTAGCAGGCTCATTGTCATAGCTTCCAAGATGCATCATCTGAATACAGTCGCTGTCTTCAATAGTGCAAAATTTTATTTTTTCGAGTAATGGATGAGGCTTCTTTTTTTTAGTCCTTTCAATTGTCTCCAGGGCAAAAGCTTCTGTCACAAACTCAGGTTGTCTGATCATTAAATTGAAAATGAGAGATTTTTTATCAAGTTTTTCAGCCATTTTCAGTTTAGCTTCTTCAGAGATATCCCAAAGTCCCTCAAGTGGATAGACAGTAAAATCAAAATAGTCTTTAGGAGCAGATCCAATTTTAGGAGACATCTTTACTGCATAGGAAAGAGAATATAAGACACCAATATAATCGGCAAAGAATTTGTCATTTGGATCGCCATTTCCCTCAATTGTAAAAAACCTGAATGAAGGAATCTTTATAAGTTCCGGCTCTGTCCCAGGTAAATAGAATTTCCTGTCAGTTTTTCTCCAGTCCTGTTTCATATCATAAATTTTATTTTTTGTTTCTTTTCTTGCCATCTTTGTTATACTGGTAATAAAGTCAGATTTATTATTTGTATATTTTTCTCTGTCGTTGGTATATTCTGCAGCTAATCTTAATTTTAGCTTTCCGTATTNCTGAGCGGTTTTGTAATTTTNAATCAGGTAATCCCGAAACACTAATTCATCCCAATCTCCNTTATACCTGACATGAACATGAAATGCTTGTCCGGTAAATCCATTATTTGAATATCCTTTCATGAACATCATATGAGGCGGAGGATTCTCAGGTTTTGGGGTAAAAAAATAACCGATGTTTTTTAAGTCAGTAATAATTGATTCAGTATCAGTATTATCTTTTATTTCAAGTAATATGTCAATGGTAGGTTTTGCACAAATCCCCGGGATTGCAGTACTGCCTATATGTTCGACTCTTATTAAGTTCCGGACACCGACTGCTTTTTTAATAGTCTCTTTCTCCGAGATAAACAGATTTTTCCAGTCAGGATTATATTCAGTGATTATGATCGGAAAAAGATTGCCTAATTCATCAGGCGACAGTTTATTTAAATCTTTGGCCATTAATCTGGGTTTACAGATCGAAATTATGAAAATTTCTCAGAAGATAAGAAACGGAGGAAATCTTAATCTCTTATTTAGGATAAATGGCTGTAAGAAAATAGTATACGCATAAAAGTCCGACAATTTGCACTGACTTTTTGCCCGTATGTAATTAACCGGAAGACAGCCCTGAGCTTCCGAATGGTGCCAGGTAAATGTGGTACAGCCCTATTGACTTTGTCCCGTCAGCAGGATTAGTTTTGGGACAAGAGGATTTAAAAAGTGAGTATGATTTTCTGGCATATTATTTTTGACTGATAATGAATTTGGCTGGATCCTTCGTTGTCCAAAGTACTAACCAACCGAACGAAGTGAGCTCATTAAATCATACATAGCAGTGATATGATAATTAACTTTATCGGGAGTTTTACCATGTTATTTTGTGCTGATATTTTTAAAATAGTATCTCTATATTTCAAATAGAAACTGATAATGCTTTATTTGACACATTAATGAAAAAAAATATTGCAGGAACTGGATTTAGAAACTATAACCCAAGCTCAATCCTGCGAATGGATAAATCTTGTTTCTTCTATCCGGATCGTTGACGAAAATAACATAAAATGGAGTAAACCCCCCACGGAAAAACAGACCTTTCTTTTTCTGATATCTATAGCCAATTACTCCATGTATTAAGATTCCTCCCAGACTAAAATCATTAGTGAAAGCTCCGCTAAAACCGCCCCCTAGTTCAAGCCTGTGTCGTTTCCCGCTAAAATGATAATACATAATATTTGGTGCAAGTCCTTCGAAAGGCTGAAGGCCAACACTTATTGCATGAGATTCCTTTCTTCTAAAATCGACATTCAATGATAGAAATCCTTTGCCTAAAAGCTCTATAAATATAGCTGTGCAAGGTTGCCAGACGAAGGTGGAAAGATTTTGCAGGGAATCAGTTTCGTTTTTAAAGACCTTAATCGTATCATTTCCCCTTTCCTGGGCATATGACTGTACAGAAAAAAGAAGGGAAATGCAAATTAAAAGCAGAAAAACATATTTTACAGACATACCTGATCCGCTTTTATATGAAATCATTTTGTATGAAATTTATAAATAATTTTCAGTTTGATCAAATTATTTATTCATAATACTTAGGTATAATGCCCCGGTGTTTTACTTAGGTTCTGTCGGTGTCTGGCCTGGTTGTGTTTTTGCCCGACTGACAGACCGAGTCAGGGTTTCGTTGGGATTTTAAATCCTGATTGATATCCACAAATTAATTACACAGTACCAGGGAATATACCAGGTTTTATATAATCCCGGTATTTATAAATGAGTTAGTCCTGATACTGAATAACTTTTTTGAAAATCTGCAATCTAATGCTGGTGTAATCAAATTGTCGTTAATCCTTTATGCAACGTACACTGAAACCAAAACTTTTAACAAAATAGTTATGGCCAACAGCAATACCACCGGAAAAGATACCCCTGTTCCAAGCATCTGTTGCGCTATTCTCTGTTGTAGTCCAAAAATTTCCACTATCAGTCATACCGGAAAACAGACCATAACCGGTCCTGTACCCGGCAGGTAACACTGTGAAACCATATTCATCAGTCGCTCCAATATTTGGACTTTCAAAATGGGTCAGACCTATCTCTTTCAGTTTGCCTCCTGCAACACTTTCACCACCTGTTGAATTGACTAAAGTTGTCCATTCGGCATCAGATGGTACATGCCAATCTGTAGGGCAAACATTCCTTGTGTCTTTCACTGCGTACCAGCTATATAACCTTCCATAGGTAGATACATTGCTTTCATTGTTCCCTGGTGCCCATTGATATTCAGGTGTACTTTCACCTGATACATCTAACGTAGAAGGATTGGTTGTTCCAATAAGATTACCATTGCTGTATTTTGTGGTTTTCAGGTTTGCTGTCAGCCATGTCTGGATACCAATAATTACGGAGTAATAGCCATTTCCGTCAGCATCTAGTGCTGCATATGTTTTAAAAACAAGCTCCTCACCATAACCTGTTCCGACACTATTTGTTGCATAAGATCTTAAATAGTAGGTTGTATTTGGAATCAGATTTGTAATGTTGCTGACAAAGCTTCCTCCAACGGATATATCTGTTGTTTTATCATTATTAATTGTAGGATTATGCCCGGTATCCCAGCATACACCGCTGGCAATTATGTCTGCTCCTCCGTCATTTGAAATAGTGCCTCCACTAATTACGGAATTTGTTTTAAGCGATGAGATTGGAGTAGAAGTAATTATAGGAGTCGTAGGAGGGAGCGTTGTAAAGCTTAGTTCATTTCCATAAGCAGTACCTACACTATTTATGGCATAAGCTCTGATATAATAAGTAGTGCTCCCTTTTAATCCGGTAGCTGAACTTATAAAGATACCTGTCCCTGTTCCGTTAGTTGTTTTATTGTTGTCAGTTGTGGGATTTTGTATTTTACTCCAGCATATACCACGGACAGTTATGCCAGCTCCACCGTCTTTTGAGATAGTACCTCCACTTGCTGCTGAAATATTTGTTATTGTTGATACCGCAGTCGTAGTCAGGGTTGAAAGATCCGGGTTTGTTGTTAAACTTATTTCATTACCATAACCAGTCCCTGTAGTATTAGTAGCATAAGCTCTTACGTAATAAGTTGTGCCTGGCAATAATCCGGTAATTGAACTTGTAAAAGCTCCTGTTCCGGTACCATCGGATGTTTTATTGTCACTCGTTGTAGGATTGGTTGAAGTAGCCCAACAGATACCTCTGGCAGTTACTGAACTTCCATTTTCTTCTGTCACATTTCCACCGGAAGCAGCCGAAACCTTAGTTATTTCCGTAACTGTTTTTGTTGTCAGATCCGGAACTTCAAGTTTCCTTGTTGTAAAAGAGACCTGATTTCCATAACCTGTTCCGGCACTATTGGTCGCATAAGACCTGACATAATATAATGTATTGGGAGAGAGTTGTGTGAGATTGCTTGTGAAAACTCCTGATCCCCCACTTTCAATAGTCTTACTGTTGCTGATGGTTGGTGAAGCAGATGTATTCCAGCAAACACCTTTGGATATAATAGGAGCGCCACCTTCGTTTGTTACATCTCCTCCGGAAGTTGCTGTTAAATAAGATATTTCAGTTACGGAGGTTGTTGTAATAACAGGAGGAGTGGGTTTATCCTTCTTACACGAGGAAATTAATATGATTAATAATATTGCTTCTGATATTCTAAACAAATTTTTCATAAAAGATTATTTTGAAATTGACTTTCCCAAAGAGTCCTTTAATAAAAGTAATGTTTATTTTTCAAACTGCGCAATCAGGATAGTTCCAGATTTATCATGATGTTTATTTTTTTGCTTATTCGTCCATTTTATTTCCATGTTTTGAAATAATCTCTTGAGATCAGTCAATTGCGTATTGTATGGTAGTACCTTCATTTCCGGCTCTCATTATTTTCAATAAAATTAATAAAAATCAAATTCTTATTCAATTCTGACCGGAGCCGGATATCAGGATTTTTCAACTGTCAGAAAGCTGTCCCTGGAGCGGTTGCACCTGCCTGTCTGCAGGCAGGAGTGGCAAAACTTGTGATAAACCTGTTAATTTTATTGTCGGTGTTTGGTGCTGTAGTATTTTATTTTCCAAGAGTAAAAGTCATATATCGTGGATTGTTTTCCATAATGTTTTCAATAGTCCAGGCTGTTTTTTCAAGAGTCTTCTTTAACCCGTCTAACCCCAGTAATCTGGCTTTGATATTAGTTAATTTCATTGAGGCAAGTATTCCAGGATCAACAGTATTTACATCGCGTATCAACGAGCCGACAATTTTCATATTTTTCTGAGAGTTGTTATAAAGTACAGTGAGATTCTTAATAATATCTTCGTCAGAGGCATATTCGAAAAGACCACCTTCTGAAGATGAAATAATTAACCATTCTTTTCGCTTTAAAAGAAAATCATTAAGTACACTGGTGTCATTCCAATTGTAGTATATNTGATTATATGAAATGTTTAAACCACTAAAATAGTTACCTGTTGATTTGAGTGATTCGACACAATTTCTGGCATAAGCTGGTCCAAATCTATCTATATCAAATACATTTATTTCAATATCTCTGTTTTTTAAAAGTGATGGGTCATTCTTATATATTGTTATCAGAGTATTAATGCTATCACAGGTTGCACCTCCTGCAATGTTAATAAAACAGAGGTTTTTCTCCTTTTCTTTTGTGAGTTGGGTATAAAGTATATCAGTCTGTAATTTGCAAATATCTCTCACTCTCATTCTTAATAAGACTGCTCCAAATGCTTTGGAACCAAGCCGATCAAAGAACTTTCTTCTTCCTTTTCCAATAAATCCAGGTCCAAACTTCATCATCAGGGTACTCATTCCACTTAGAAAAGTATCACCTGTATCTTTTAACATAAAGCCAGCCATTATGTATGAACGCTTCGCGATGAATTCTTTAATGAAAGCAGGAATCTTATCAAAGCTTTCTGCCCTTTCTTCTCCTTTTTGTTCCATTTCTTTGAGCATCTTACCAAGTTTCTCCTCATTTATGCTTTTATAAAAGAGAGGATGTGTAATATCGAGTACTGGTAGTTCTATACCATTTTCAGTGAATGCATAAGAAAGCCCTGAAATTTTATTCTTTTCAGAAATTCTCCTTTCCATAGTATTGCCCTCCATCTGATTTAATTTGTTGGTTATATGTTTTTTGACGGATGTTAATTATGATTTCTTGTTGGTTCGGAATAGCACCTGATTTACCGGTATTAAAAAGCAATAGCATGTTGCAGTTTTTCCACCCGGACTTGCCCTGACTCATCTATAAGTCGGAAATGAGTAAGCAGTCAGGGCAAATTTTAATATTGCCTTGATATACCGGCATCTTCTACTTTAGCTGCCTGTCCGGCCTGGTGACAGGTGAAGCTGGAGGGCTCTTGCAGCAAACTATAAAGTTTTGTATTGAAATATAAGCTTGTGTGCGGGATGTGCCTGACAGCCGAACAAAGGGTTATTTATCTGTTATTGTTTTAAATATTTATTATTCATGCCTGAGACAATCCACGGGATTTTTTGTTGCAGTACTCCAGGTATGCCAGCTCACTGTTAATAAAGATATAATCACAGTAATTAGTCCGTCAAATACAAAAATCCACAAACTTAGATTAATTCTGTATGCAAAATTTTCAAGCCATATACGCATTGAATAAATTATTACAGGGCAGGCAATTATAAATGAGACCAATATCCATTTGATAAACTCAAGGTTAAGCATAATAACTATTCGTCCAGTGGTTGAACCGGAAACTTTTCTTAATCCTATCTCTTTAATCCGGGTATCAATTGTGAACAAAACGAGACCGAATAATCCAATGCATGAAACAAAAAGAGCCATTATAGAAATGTAAGTTATTATTAATGAAGTTGTTGTCTCTCTTTTATACATTTTCTGAAAATCATCAGTGAGAAAAGTGAATTCGAAAGGATATTGGGGAAAAAGACTTTTCCACTTTTCCTTTAGAAAATCAAGTGTTTCAGGAATATTCTCAGCAGATATTTTAATCATTAAATTATCAAAAGCTTCAGGATAGTAAGTAAGTGCTACAGGTTTGAGTTCGTTGTGTAATGATTTAAAATTGAAATCTTTAATTACACCTGTTACAACTCCTTTACCTATAATATCAAATCGCTTCCCAATAGGATCGTCCCATCCAATCTTCTTTACTGCAATTTCGTTCAGTACATAAACTATTGGACTCTTACCGGAGATGTTTTCAGGGAAGAACTCTCCTTTTATCAGATCAATTTTTAAAGTCCTTATAAAATCCTGATCTACAGGTAACCAATCCATGTAATGCGAAAGATCACCTACTGCAAGACCCTCCCACCACGTATTCTGATAATAACCCTCTGCTCCCGGGTAATACGCAACTGCGGAAGCGTTTAAGATAGCCGGACTTGTTAATATCTCTCTTTTATAAAGTTCATACTTTGGTTTAACCTGTGCCTGATATATAGGGACAACGACAACCTGATCAGATGTTATTCCAAGGTTTTTATTCTTAATTAACGTCAATTGGGCTTTAATCACAATAGCACCGGCAATCAGCGCAATTGATATGAAGAACTGAAAAATAACAAGTCCTTTCCTTAAATCCTTCACTGATACAATTCCGGCCAGTTTTAAGTCATCATGAAGTGCTGAGACCGGACTTCCTGATGAAAGCATAAATGCCGGATAACTTCCTGCGATAAAGGTTATTAATATTATCAGAAGTATGAATTTTACAAATAAGTTAAAGGTGCAAAGTGATTCTGAATTCAAGGGAATTCCGGTAAGTGCAGTAATTACCGGTATCAATAAATAAAAAAGGAACAGAGCTATTATGAAAGCAGAAAATGTTATGGCAAATGATTCGCAAATAAATTGTCCAATAAGATCTGAATTTGTGGCTCCGCATACCTTTCTTAAACCTGCTTCTTTACCTCTTTTTGTATATCGGGCGGTTGCCAGATTCATATAATTGATACAAGCTACAATAAGAACCAGGATTAGTATAGAACTGATAATATAAACGGTTTTAATGTTCGTGTTGGTAGGTAAATCTGCACGCAGTCTTGAATGTAAATGAATCCTGAGTAAAGGCTGGAGATGAAGTTGAAATTTATCTTCGTAAGGAATCTTTTTAACAACTCCCGGAAGTTTTTCGCTTATGGTACTGAAAGATCCTTCATTCTGTGCCAGAAGATAAGTTGGATAATTCCACATCCCCCACGCTTTATTACTTTTATCTTCAGAGAATGAGCTCAGGAAATCAAACTGAATTTGAGAATTAGCTGGAATATCTTTCATTACACCAGTAATAATATAGGGAGCCTTTTTATCTCCTTCACCTATTAGTAATGTTTGACCTAAAGGGTCTCTGTTTCCAAAATACTTTCTGGCTTTAGTTTCACTTAAAATAATGGACGCTGGATTGTTAAGTGCTGTTTCAGGATCTCCCTTTAAAAGTATAAATGAGAAAATTTTAAAAATGGAAGGATCAGCTAAATCAATGTTTTCCCAGAATTGTTCATTTTCATAGTTGACAAGTACTCTACCTAAATAACCAAATCTAACGTAATCTGCAACTTCAGGAATTTCCTTCTTCAAAGCTTCACCCAGAGGTGCTGGAGTACATGCAAAATTGTCCGAAGATTTCTCTCTTTCAAATTCTACTACAACTCTGAATATTCTATCTGCATTTTTGTGAAATTTATCGAAGCTGAATTCAAATTGCAACCATACAAATAATATGATTACCAGAGTCAGTCCGATGGCTAATCCTGAAATATTAATTATTGAAAAACTCAGATTCCGTCTGATACTGCGGAATGAAGTTAACATGTTATATTTCAACATAATTATTCAGGTTGAAGAGTAATCAGTCAAGATTATATTATGAATTTCAAATTACATGCCAACGCTGCAAGTGATAGTATATCAAGACATTATGATATAAAATGGAGTATCCCCTGTAAAGATGTTTTACTACTGGCGTAAAACTATTTTACATTATTTTTAAATGGACTAATGTTTTTTAGTGATTAAAAATAGGGAAATGAAGATGTCATTCAGCTTATGCAGATTGTAAGATGTCAATTGAAGGTTGGCAAAAAAGCATACCGGTATGTCTGGACAAGCTGTATTGGCAGCAAAGCCGGTTGTTGATGTGGTTCTCTGCAAAACTCATGTTTGAAGTTCTCACTAACTAGAGTGGCGGGCAATATGGCAAGTGACGAAGTGTGTATTATGTTACTATCCAGGAAGTATTGAGCTTGATGCTGACTGAAACGCCCGAATTGCAACTTTTCCTTCAATTTGCCGTATTGCATGTTAAAGGTTCGTTATTTTCCCTTCATTAATATTCTCAAAATCAGTATTGCAAGCACAAAAGTTAAAATCGAAAATAGTTTTTCCAGGTTCGTATGAGCAAATAAATTACCGACAGTATTCAATATAAATACCACAAAAAAAAGCCAGAGTACAATGTTGATTATTTTAGATTCTGGCTGTTTTACTTTCATTGTAAGTATCCAGATCAGAAATAAGTTTAAGGCAACAGACACTGTTTCAAAAACAAACATTTCCTGCTCAGTTTTGAGCCTGCCTCCCCATGCAATTTCAGAAGGAATTATTTTGAACAAAATTAAAAGGTGGAAAATTATCACAAGTGATATTAAGCCAACTAAAATTAGTATTGTGTTTTTTTCGTTAAGTACTTTCATGGTTTATTAGAAATTTATACCGGGCAAAACAGATGGGGAAAACCCGGCAATTTTGCCTTCCTGTAATTCAACATTGCGATAGGTTATTTTTGCTTTTCAATTTGACCGGATTGTTTTACTATTAGATTTTTTTTGTAAGTTACTATTTTGCAGAAATCTGCACAATAGTTCCACACCTCAATGAGTGCCTGGAAATATGGGTCAAAGGTTTCTTTAGGTTTTTTTCCAATCTTCAATTGTATCTTATCAAGTATAAGATATAGCGATAATTTCAAAAACAATATCCTTATTGGCTTGTTTTAAAATTACTTTGTCACCGGTTTTTTTATTTATTAAAGCCCTGGCTATGGGTGATATAAAGGAGACTTTCCCTTTGGAAATATCTGCTTCATCAACACCGACAATTTGAAAAGTCTTAATATTTTCGGATGCTTCTATTTTAAGAGTTATCACTGCACCGAATCTTATTTCATTTTGTGATTGCTCAATTATATCAACTATTTTGGCTTCAGCAATTCGGTTATTCAATAGTTGTAATTTTGCATTAATATTGTTTAACGCAATCCGTTTCTCATTCTCGTTGGCATTATTCAGGGTGTTTCTTTCATTAATAAGCATCTGTTTCTCAGACAATAGTTGATTCATTCCAAATGGGGTGACAAAATTTGGCACTCCTTCCGGTAAATAGGCCCTTTGTGGTACCATCGGAACTTCTTCCTGATCGTCTTCTTTAACAAATCCTCTGCTCATAACTTAATAATTTTAATCGTAATTTTCCAATCATGCAGTATAAATTTTGGATCAACCTTTTTCAGGACGAGAATTTTTGTGGTGTATCGATTCCTGGTTACGGTGTCAGCTGCCGGCCAGACGGTTTGATTAGGAGAAGTTAATTACCAATACCATCCGAACTGGCTTGCATTATTTATTTCATTCCAAAAATCAAAGGAAATCCAAACACAACAAACAATGTCCAGATTATATAGATTGGTAAGTATTTTGAGATTGTCAGCTCCACTTTTTCAAGTTCCGACTTTTTGAAATTAATCTTGAACAGATCAATCATGATCAAAATTAAGTTACCAAAAATCAGAATGTTAGAGCCCAAGATCGCCAGCCTGTTTGGCGTTAATCCATATTCACTCAACCTGTAGAAAATTGAAGATAAGGCAATTAAGTTAATGATAAGAGTAATTATTGAAAGGATAAATAAAACCATTTCATTTAACTTCTGTTTCCTGGTTATTGAAGTTTCAGAAATCGAAAAGACGATAATCCCCATAACTCCAATAAGCATAATATTAAAAATCAATAAAAAATCTCTGTCATTGTATGGATCTTTTGCTGAGAATGCCATTGCTATCAGATAAATTACCAGGGTAAGCAAAACCAAAGGACTAAAAAGACTCGCTACAACAGGCGCAATCTTATTTGTCAGTACATTGTAATTTTTTATGATGTAGGCTGTAATAACAGGGGCAGAGACTAATCCTACAAGTATGATATTATTAAAATAAAACTTTTCAATATTAATACCAATTGCATTAAATAACCCAATAGTTATCCCCGTCAAGGCTCCGCCAGCTAACAGGATTATTGCTCCCAGAATTGCCAGGTCCCCATTATGCTTGATAAATTCAATTCGTTTGCTCCTGTCCTTTAAATTAAAGTCAATAAAGATTAATCCGTATGTGCACCACATTAATAAGGGTAAATGAATGTATGCCAGATTAATTGATGCGCTATTTTTAACAGAAGGTAACATGTTGATGTAAACAATAGAAACCACAAAGATCAGAATGGTTATAACAATTCTTTTGAGGCTTATATTTTTATTGATACAGATGGCATAAAATGTAAGTCCAAAGAAGACAATTATTCCTGCATTCTTTTCATAAAAAAAGAAGGTTTTTAAGTTTACATTAAAAAGATCCGGAATCTTGATAAAAAACCCGGCTAAGAGACATGCAGCAATCATTATGAAGATCTCAGATCCGGAAAAACTTTTCATTTTGTCAGGTATTTTGTCAAAATCTAACCGGCTTTTCCAGAATTTTGACATTTCAGAATTCTCAATCTCAGGATAGATTTTTTCGAAACCTGATTCAAAAGACTTTCTGTCATAACGATATAGTTTTTCAAGTTTTTCGGGATTGTTTATGTTTTCCCTGATTTCGTCTGTTAAGGGAAGGAGTTTCATCTTTACTTAAATCAATAAATGTACTGTAACAAATAGTTACCCGAAATTTAATCATTCTCTTTTCAATTTCTGATAATAGTGTGAAAAAATGCCTTTGTTATTTAAGGCATTGAATCAAATGCATGACAGCTGTGCGAATACAGCTCCAGTTAGGTGGCTGGTAAGGTAGGTGCCGGAATATGATAAATTGTTAAAAAGCCCGAATAGCACGCACATAATGTACAGTGGACTTATTGCCATAGCTCTGATTGTCATAATCGAAAACTTGATACCATGCGTAGTTGTTATTGTTCTCAGTAGAACTCCAATAAACATCATCGACAAAACCGCCAACCTCTGCTTTTTGCAGGTATAATAAATGCAATTCATATTTTGAGGGCAAATACCAGTCAGAATAATTACCGCCATTATAGTTAACACATAGCT
>JGI20214J51088_10000977_pt1 | contig 19431 bp, 20 predicted proteins | sample WetSurMetagenome_FD_51088 | JGI IMG/M metagenome (IMG submission 51088) | reverse complement strand
CCGCGACGTGAAAGCGCGCCAGCAGCTCCTCCGTCTGTCGGCGTGCCGCGTTCCGTCGCAACACCCCGCCGCGACACAGCCGCCGATAGGTGGTTAGCAGCACGTTGTCGGTCAGGTCCAGGCCGGCGACAGAGGCCGTACCGGTGCGATCTTCCGGGATATACCCCACCTGGTTCCGCGCGAGTCGCTGGCCGGCGGACACGCGCCGCCCAAGGACCAACGCCTGCCCTGAGCTGAACTCCGCTCCCCCGGTGATTGCGGCCACGAGCTCGGCCTGGCCGTTTCCGGCCACACCCACGATGGAGACCACTTCGCCGCGACGCACAGCGATGCTGACGTGGCGGAAAGCACGCCGCCCATTTGTGTCTGACCCGGAACAATCGCGCAACTCCAACACCACTTCACCGATCGGCACCGGGTCCCGGTCCACGCCGAGCACCACTTCCCGACCGACCATCAACCGAGCCAGTTCCCGGCGGCTCTCCACTTCGGCGGGGGTGAGGTCCGCGACGCGTCGCCCACGGCGCAGAACCGTGATTTGATCGGCGATCTCTATCACCTCTTCGAGTTTGTGTGTGATGAAGATCACCGACCGCCCTTCGCGCACGATTCGGCGGAGCGTGGTAAAGAGCGCGCCGATTTCGACGGAGGTGAGGACTGCCGTCGGCTCGTCAAGGATCAGGAGTTTCGCATTCCGGAACAGCAGCTTGAGAATCTCAACCCGCTGCTGCTCGCCGAGTGACAGCTCGCCGATCCTGGCGTGTGGATCGATGGGAAGACCGTACGTCTCGGAGAGACGTCGGACCTCCTCTGCCATGCGCCCGCGGTGCAACAGGAAGCGGGGCACCTCCAGACCAAGCGCCACATTCTCCGCCACGGTCTGGTTGGCGACGAGCATGAAGTGCTGATGGACCATGCCAATGCCAACGCGAAGGGCATCCTTGGGGGAGTGAAAACGGACGGGCGATCCGGCGACGAACACCTCGCCAGCGTCCGGCTGATAGCGCCCGGACAGGATGTTCATCAGGGTTGTTTTTCCCGCCCCATTCTCGCCGAGGAGGGCGTGCACCCTGCCCGGTTCGATGGTCAGGTCGATCCCGTCGTTGGCGAGCGTGCCCGGAAACCGCTTGGTGATCCCCTTCAGGCGGATGGCGATCGCGACCATAACTTCCCTTGGGTGATATCTGCCGTGAGTGTTCCCGGTCGCACCAAGGGGTCGGGTAGACGAGCGAGCGAGTGCACGGAGGCGGGCAGGACCCTGGTCCGTTTGCCTTCTTCGGCGACGCAGAAGACCCCACGGAGGGGGATCGGGTGCGGAAGGTTTTTGAGCCGAACCACCTGGTCGAGCAGATCCACGAGTCCCAAGGCTGTGCCGCCGGTGGTCACGACGTCGTCGATCAGAATCACCCCGCACGCGGCGCGCGCCGCGAGCAGATTGATGTCGCGCTCGTAGAGCGCCAAGTACTTAACGCCGCTGGTGATGGAGTCCGCCCCGACCTGGATCACCGGGCGCCCGGTGGGCTCCATGTGCGGTTTGACCCGGTTGTAGGCGACGGCCATCGCGGCCATCTCCAGTTCCGAGGCTACCACTTGCGCCAATTGCAGCGCCTTCTCGACGACGGTAATGAGGCAGAGATCCCGAAAGTCGGCGCAGATTGCGCGGATCCGTTCCGCCAACAGTCGCCCGAGATCACGATTCCATCGAATCTGGCCAACAAGGTTCAACGAGGCGATGCGCACGTCCTGGTCGTCACCCGGCAGCCATACCCAGGGAAGGTGGAGCGGATACGCCAACCCGGGAACCGTCAGGAGGTACCGTTCGCCGCTTTCCAAGCGATCGCTGGCGTCTCCCATAGCTCCTCGCACTTCCCGCCCCGCCCGGGGCGCCACCGTTGGCGGCACTCGGGCTGGGGCGTCGCTCCGTTCATCACTCTGGGATTTTCCCGACCACACCCTCCACGAACCACTTCATGGTGAGGAGTTCCTTGTCGGAGGCGCGCTGTCCGGCGGCGATGGCCACTTTGCCCTCCTGGTCCTTGATCGGGCCGAGAAAGGAATCGTCTTTCCCGTCCTTCATCTTCTTCAATTCCGCCAACACCTTTTGTTGGACGGGCTTCGGCACGGACGCGTGGAACGCGGACAACCCGATGAGGTTCTCCTTGAACCCCCAGAATATCTCTTGGGGCTTCCAGGTCTTGTTCATGACGCGCTTCACCGCATCCACGTAATAAGGACCCCAGTTCCACGTCGTGGACACCAAGGCGCAGTCCGCCCCGAATTGGTGCACGTCCATCCCGTACCCGATCGTCGGGACTTTCTTGTAGCAGGCGGTCCGCGCCGAATCCGGCGTGTCCGCCATCTGGCGGATGAGGTCATGCTGCTGGTTGATCAGCGTCTCCGCCAGGACCACCTCGTTGACGGGGTCCAACCATTTCTTCAACCAGACCACGGTGTTGACCTTCTTGGGGTCGTGCGGGTGGCTCCCCTCTTTCAGTCCACGCAGCAGGCCCAGCGTAAAGGCGTTGATCCCCCGAATCGGCTCGGGGATCGGTTGGGTTGCGACCGTGCCGACATTCTTGAAGCCCATCAACCCCGCCAAGTACCCGGCAAGGTACTCGGACTGTTCCATCCGCGCGAAATAGTTCCCCATGTTCGGCCCGGTCTTGTACCCGGAGCAGTGCTCGAACGCCGTCTTGGGGAAATCCTTGGCCACCATCAGGGTCGGATCCATATGCTCGAAGGTTGTGGCGAAGATGATCTCATGCCCGCTCTTGGCGTAACCTCGGATGACCCGTTCCGTATCCGCCGCCAAGACATTTTCGGTGTAGGAGATGCTCACCTGGTCCTTCATCTCCTTCTTCAAGTACTCGATTCCCCGGTAGTGGGCGGTGGTCCAGCCCAGGTCGTGAATCGTAGAGAGAAGCGCAAATGCCGCTTTCGCCTTGGATGACTTCCCCGCCTCCTTCTTCTCTTGCGCCGAGGTGCTCGTGCCGAGAACCGCAAACGTCAGCAGAACGACGACCAGCATCGAAACCGACCGGGGCATCATGAAAACCTCCTCTGTGGCAGAGACAGCACCAGGACAAGCCGATTCCCCACGCGACGCAACGCGCCGATGGTTCCGCGGGAACGGGACGCACACGTGCTCGCGCGCCGCAACCGAGTCATGCGAAGGATTGATTATCACACCCCCGCCCCCATTTCAACCCCGCCCTGTCTATCGTGTCGTTCTCCACAACAGTGCAGATCCATGTGGAGACACCGCCAATGCGTGCCCGCCGAGCCCTATGCGGGAAACCCATTGACTCGCTTCGGCGCTCCCGGTACTCTTGCCCCGGAATGCACTTGGAGCGCGGGCACGGTTTCATCACTGCGCCCGGGTGCCGCATGCTCATCGCGGAGGGGTGACCGGTTGCGGTGACGTGCGGGAATCGCCGGGCCTGACGAGAAGAGGAGGATCGCATGGCCGAGTTGAATCCCTTCACCATCGCGCAGAAACAGCTCGACACGGCCGCGGCGAAACTGGGGCTGGATCCGGCCACCCATGAGTTTCTCCGGTGGCCCCAAAAGGAGTTGATCGTCTCGATCCCGGTGCGAATGGACGATGGCGCGATCAAGGTCTTCCGGGGATACCGTGTCCAATACAACTCTGCCAGAGGCCCGAACAAGGGCGGGCTCCGCTGGCATCCGGACGAGACCATCGACACGGTCCGCGCCCTCGCCGCCTGGATGACCTGGAAGACGTCCGTGGTGGACATCCCACTTGGCGGCGCCAAGGGTGGCGTGACCTGCAGCCCCAAGACGATGTCGGAGGGCGAGAAAGAACGTCTGGCCCGGGGGTATATTCGTGCGGTGGCGGCATTCCTGTCCGTCTCCAAGGATGTCCCCGCACCCGACGTGTACACGACGCCCCAAATTATGGCCTGGATGATGGACGAGTACGAGACGCTTATGGGCGAGCATCATCCCGGCGTGATCACCGGGAAACCCATCCCGCTGGGAGGATCCGAGGGACGTGGGGATGCCACCGCGCGCGGCGGCGTCTATGTGACCCGCGAGGCGGCCAAGACGCTCGGGATTGATCTGGACGGTAAGACCATGGCCATCCAGGGGTTCGGCAATGCCGGGCAGTACGCGGCCCTCCTCGGTCACGACATCCTGGGACTCACGCTGGTGGCGGCGTCCGACTCGAAGGGGGGCATCTACAATCCCCGCGGGTTGGACCCCCGGAAGGTGGTGGATTACAAACGCAAGACGGGCAGCCTCCAGGGATTCCCCGGGGCCGATCCGATCAGCAATGAGGCACTCTTGGAGTTGGAGGTCACGGTACTCTTCCCCTCCGCTCTCGAGAACGTCATCACGCCGGCGAACGCTAACCGTATCCAGTGCAAGATCTCCTGCGAGCTAGCCAACGGGCCGACCACGCCGGAGGCCGACGACATCCTGTATGATCGCGGCATTTTCGTGGTACCGGATTTCCTGGCGAACGCCGGTGGGGTCACCGTGTCCTACTTCGAGCAGGTGCAGAACACCTACAACTTCTACTGGCCACTGAGCGAGGTCCACCAGCGTCTGGACGAAAAGATGACCCGCGCGTTTCACGGGGTGCACCAGATGTACAACAAGGAAAAGGTCAACATGCGACAGGCCGCCTACCTCGTTGCCGTCGCGCGGGTGGCCGAGGCCTGCAAGCTGCGCGGGTGGGTGTAGGCGATCCGCCGCCCACGGTAGACGCCTCCGGCGTTTGCGACGGGGATTCCCCCAATGCCCCACGGGGAATCCCCGTCTGCATATTGGAGGGCGATCCGCCACACCACCGTCACGGTACACACCGTCATTCTTCCCTACGGAGCTACCATGGATCTTCTGCACGTCTATCGGTTGTACCGGAAGATGCATCAATACCCGAACCTCATCGGACTCATGCGCAGCATCTTCTTGGACGTCCTGGACCAGCGGGGTGTCGTCCGGCGGGAGCGCCTCTACGCGCAGGCTCTCGAGGAGATGCGGAAGGACGGCGTGGCGGATACGGAGACCACCCGGCAAGAGTATATCGAGGCGCTCATTGACACGTACGTCGCCCAGCATTTGAGCGGGACTGACGCCGAGAATTACATCAACCTGGCGCGGAAGAAAGACAACGCGCAGACCTTGAGCATGCTCGTCAACCGCGACCAGGCGACGGCCGAGGAGATCGTCAAGGCGCTCCGGGAGTTCTGCGACATTCCGAAGGGCGAGGTCTACATCTCAGGCGAGGAGGCGGAAGGTATCCGTGTCGCGCTGATCTCGCGCTTCATTTCGAACCAGCTGCCCTTCATCAGCCTGGCCAAGAACTACATCACGATCCGGGATACCGATCTCATCCTGCGGAACACGCTCTTCAGCCGGCGGCGGCCAGGCAAGCTGGGCGGTAAAGCCGCTGGCATGATCCTGGCGCACAAGATCCTGTTGCCCACGCTGGAGAAGAAGGATCCGGAGTTGGAGGGGCGAATCCGGGTCCCGGACACCTGGTATCTCAACTCTGGCGTGTTCTCCGAGTTCCTGGACCGCAACAACCTGTACCTCTTCCATACCTTCAAATACAAGGACCGTGAGAGCATCGAGAAGGACTTCCTCCGCATCGAGGAGCAGTTCAAGTTCGCCACGTTCGCTCCCGAGGTCGTGGAGGACTTCCGCCGAATCCTGGAGGAGATCGGCGAGCACCCGATCATCGTTCGATCGTCGAGCATGTTGGAAGACAACTTCGGTCTGGCGTTTTCCGGGAAGTACATGTCAGTGTTTCTCACCAATCAGGGCGGTTTGGAGGCGCGACTAAGTAGTTTCATCGTGGCCTTGAAGAAAGTCTTCGCCAGCACGTTCGGCCCCGACCCCATCCTGTATCGCCGCGACCACGGCTTGCTCGACTACGACGAGCGGATGGCGATGGTGGTGCAAAAGGTCGTCGGCCGGCGCTTCGGCGACTACTTCTACCCGTTTGCCGCCGGCGTCATGTTCTCGCGTAACGTCTATGCGTGGAACCCGAAGATCAACAAGGAATCGGGGCTGGTCAGGCTGGTGCACGGGTTGGGTACCCGCGCCGTGGACCGGGTCGGTTCGGATTATCCCCGCATGATCCCGTTGAGTCATCCCACCCTCCGCCCCGAGGTGACCGCCGACCAGATCCGCAAATACTCCCAGAAACAGATGGACGTTCTCAACCTGAAGACGGGCGCGCTGGAGACGGTGGACTTCCGGACCCTCACCGCGTCGGACACCCATCCGGACCTCTTCTATGCGGCCTCGATCCAGGATCACGATCATCTCGCCGCCCCACTCTTCAAGACGCAGGAGTTACGTGGGCAGGAGTTGTGCCTGACGTTCGACAATCTGCTTGCCAAGACCCCCTTCGTGCCGCTGGCCCGCGCGATTCTGGCGCGCGTGGAAGGCGCGTACGGACGCCCGGTCGACATCGAGTTCGCTTGGGACCAGGACACCTTCTACCTCCTTCAGTGTCGTTCGCTGTCCATGCGGAAAGAGCAGCAAAAGATCGCCATCCCGGAAGACATTCCACGGGAACGCGTACTCTTCACCACGCACTCGAGTCTCTCGAACAGCGTGGTGGCCGACTTGGAGTACATCGTGTACGTGAACCCGCGCGCCTACGATCAGTTGCCGACCTACGATGCCAAGATGCGCGTCGCATCGGTGGTCAATCTACTTAACAAGCATTTTGCCGGCCGCCGGTACGCCCTGATGGGGCCCGGCCGCTGGGGCAGCAACGACATCAATCTGGGTGTTCGCGTCACCTACTCGAACATCAACCGGACTGCGCTGCTGGCCGAGATCGCCTTCGCCAAAGCAGGGGGCACGCCCGAAGTGTCGTACGGGACCCACTTCTTCCAGGATTTGGTGGAGGCCGACATCACCGTGGCCTCGCTCTTTCCGGACGACCCGGAGGCGTTCCTCAACGAAGAATTCATTCTGAGCGCCGAGAACCTGCTTGGCGTGATCGCGCCCGAGGTGCAGGATTGCGCACCGGTGGTTCGGGTCATCAACGTCCCGGCGGCGCGGGATGGGGATTACCTGCAGGTGTACATGGACGCCAGCAGCCACAAGGGACTCGGGTTCTTCGGTCCGCGCCAAGACGGAGGCGCCGATTCGCCCCACATTCCTGCGTCGTAGCCCGGCGACACCTCGCGCCCCTTGGACGCAGCGGCGCGGGGGTTCCCGGCTGGCTGCGTTATGACCTGGCGGGTGGGGGGGATTGGCTGATCGGACGCGCGAGCGGTCGGAGGGGCGGCTCTTTTTCTTTTTGGAATCGGACGATGATGCTGATGCGTCGATTGGCCGAATCCAGCGGATCGGACCGGTTGGCCAAGCGCCGGTCGGCGAAACCGACGACGGTCGCCACCTGCACGGGGCGCAGGCCGGCGCCGTCCAGGATCCGACGCGCGGCGTTGGCCCGATCCGTGGACAATTCCCAGTTGGTGTAGCTCGGCGGGCCGACGTACGGGCGGCTATCGGTGTGCCCTTCCAGCACCACGTCGTTCGGCAATTTCCCCACTTCTCGTCCGATCAGCGCGAGAATCTCCTGGGTCCCCGCCTTGACCTTGGCGCTCCCCACATCGAAGAAGATCCCCTGGGTTGTCTCCACGAGTTGGATGCGCAACCCCTCGTCCACGATTTCAATTTTGATCTTATCCTCTAGCCGCGCCAGATGCCCCGCGCTGTGGATCTGTTCTCGGAGCGCCGTTGCCGTAGCCTCCAACGCTCGCCGATCGGCGTCTCCCGATTTCCCCTCTCCCTCCGTCGTGGGCGCCGGCGCCGCCGGCGTCTTGGGTCCCATCGGCGCGCCCGCTCCGGCCCCGCCTTTCAGAACACTCGCGGCACCCGTCTGGAATGCTGTGGGATCCTTGAAGTACGCCGAGACGGCGTCTTTGACCGACTTGTTTTGCCCCACGATCCAAAGCACGATGAACAGCGCCATCATGGCGGTGACAAAATCCGCGTACGCCACCTTCCAGGCGCCCCCGTGGTGCCCGCCGTGGCCGCCCTTTTTTTTGATGATTCTGCGCGGTGCCTCGCTGATATCTCGCATGAGTTCCTACCGTGGCACGACCGTTTTACACGCCGCTTCCAACTCGTCGTTGCTGGGACGGTCGTAGCTGAAGATGACCCGACGACTGAACTCCACCGCGACGATGGGCGCGGAACCGTTGGCGAATGCCAAGATTCCCGACTTGATGCACAGGAGGAACTTCGCCTCCTCCTCACCCATCGACTGGAGGTTGTTTGCCATCGGGCCGACGAACCCGTAGCACAGCAGGATCCCGACGAAGGTACCCACCAGCGCCACCGCCACCTTGTGACCGATCTCCTCCGGCGGACCATTGATGGCCTGCATCGTGATGACGATCCCGAGCACCGCGGCCACGATCCCGAGTCCCGGCAGGGAGTCGCTGACCCGCGTTAGGATGCTCGGGTAGCGCCCCTCCTCTTCGTGGTGGGTCTCCATTTCCGCCTCCATCATCTCCTCGAGCTGGATCGGCGTGACCGAGCCATCCACCAGAAGCTTGAGGGAATCGCAAAGGAAATGCAGCGCGTGGTGGTTCTTCAGGAGCGTACCGTATTTGGAAAAGATCGAACTCTTGACCGGGTCGCTCACGTCCTGGTCCAGTGCGATGAAGCCGTTCTTCTTGGCGTTAATGAAAACTTCGTAGAGCACTGTCAACAATTCCAGGTAGCCGGTCTTGGAAGGTCCTGCTCCCGAGAGGAGGAGGGGGAGTTTCCCGACCAGCCCTTTGAGGATCTTGAGCGGCGTTGCGATCAAAATAGAGCCGATCGCCGCCCCTCCGATGATGAGCAATTCCGTAGGCTGGATCAGAACCAAAGGCGGCCCACCCTCGATGGCAAACCCACCCACAACCCCCAGGATCACCACCACGCTGCCGATAATTACAAACATGCTCTTGACCCTCGGTGTCCGGATTTAGCGCGAGGCGCTGCTGTTCACTCTTCCATGCCTGGCGATGTTATGCAAAGAATCTCCTTGATTTTTTTGCACGGCAATCGGTAATATTATATCCATGATTGCGCAAGTCCTTGATCTCACGCCCTCCATGACGGGCTGGTATTACGCGTCGGTGTTCCCACCGCACTTTCAGGCGCGGGAAGCCCGGCCGACCCCGAAAACCACGCCCATCTCGGTCGCGCCGGCCGACCCCGTGTGTCTGGGGTATGGGGCGGACGGCCGGCCGCGCCTGGCATCCGTTCGACCGCGGGTCTGGTATCTCGCCTAAACATTCATCCCCCGCTGTTGTCGGTTTCGACCGTGCTGGTGATCCACCAAAAGTCGCCGAGTCCCTCGCCGCCCATCATCCGTCGGCGCGACTTGCCTTCCGGTAGTGCGCAATCAGGTTTGCGGCGTGAAATCGGTTGAGTCCGTTCGGGTCATTCTGCGCCCCGACGGGGGCGTAACGCGACGACAGGAAACGAAGGAAGTCCTCCGTGTACCGGCCGCTTCTCGGATCGACGGCGATCCCTCCATCCCGCTCGAAGCGTACGACATTGTTTCGCACGGTGTTGGCTGCCATGCGCGCCTGCCCGTCCAAATCGGACGCCGGAACGGACAGAACGCCGAACTCCTTTCCGGGCCCGCCGTTCTCGGTCCGGCGCAAGGCAGTCAAGAGCGAGGGATCCACGCCGGTCCTGTCCGCCTCGCGCGCGATGACGAGCGCCTCGCCAGTTGTTCGTTCGGACGCCGCTCCCTGCACCTGTGATACGGTTGCTGGTTCGGGCGTCGTTGTGGTCGGGTCGGGTGTCACCGCGCGGCCTGCCGCCGCGTTCCGGTGGACGCAGGCCTCCAGAACCGCTTCCCGGAACGACAACGCCGCAAGGTCCAACAAGGCCGCCGTTTCATCGGTCACACGACCGCCGCCTGCCGATGGCGCTCCATACCCGGCCACGGCAGCGCTCCGGCCGGAGGGAAGGATCGGAACCGTCACGACCGCACCTCCAAGCGCCCGACGCCCCTGGCGGGATAGCCGTACGGCGTGGGGGTGTCCACCGGTCGCCACTCGCTTCCACCCCTCGGAAGCGCCGTCACGACGATTAGGCCCATCAGCACCAGGTCCATCAGCGCCTGCTCAAGTAGTTGTCCGGCGCTTCCCGTCCCCTGGAATTCCTCCCGCATTTCGTGGGCCACCGTCACCAAGTCCCCCGGATGAGTACTGATTCCAGCGCGCGCCCGTCGTTTGAGGTGCTGCTGAAGGACCGCAGCGTTCCATCGCCGCTGGCGCCGCTCGCACTCCTCTGTCGCGGTATTCATCCGGCTGCTCCTGCGCCTACCCTTCCGGCACCGCCATGGGGAGCGTGAACCAAAACCGGCTCCCCTGTCCGGGTGTACTCTCGAGCCCGACGGTCCCGCCGTGGAGGACAACCAGTCGCCTGGTGAGCGACAGCCCCAGACCGGTCCCTTGCTGCTCTCCACCCGCTGCCTGCTCGAAATCCCGAAAGAGCCGTTGCTGATCCTCCAATGCGATCCCGATACCGGTGTCCTGCACCGACACCTCCACGAACCGCCNGCCCGGCTNCTCGTGTGCTGGTGAACCCGTCCCCGGCTGTTGGGATGGGGACCTCATTGGNGCGGCTGAAACCGTCACCGAGCCTCCTTCGGGCGTGAACTTGATAGCGTTACTGAGGAGATTCAGCAGGACCTGATGGACCCGCGCCGGGTCGGCCTGGACGCATGCCAGTTCTTCGGGGATGCTGTGCGCCAACTGTACATGTTTGCTGTCGGCCTGGGGCTGCATGACCGCAAGCGCCTGTTCGATGGTCGGAAGGAGTGCCATCGGGTGGGTTTGCAGGCTGAGCTTGCCGGCTTCCACCTTGGCCAGATCCAGGATATCGGTGATCAATCGCAGCAGGCGTGTACCGCTGTCGTGCACGTGACGGATGTAGCGTTCCTGCCGTTCGTTGAGCGGCCCGGACATCTGGGTCCGCAACATGTCCGAGAAGCCCAGGATGGAATTTAGCGGGGTCCGGAGCTCATGAGAGAAGTGTGCGAAGAATCGGAGCTTTTGCTGCGAGGCAGCTCGCAGTTCGGCGTTCAGGTGCTCGAGCGCCGCCGTCCGTTCCCGCACTCGTGCCTCCAGGGTATCGGAATGCTGCTTGATCCGGCGATACAAGGCGGCGTTCTCGATGGCGATGGTCGCCTGGTTGGCCAGGAGCGGAAGCAAGCGTGTGGCATCCTCCGAGACGTCGCCCACCTCCCGCGCGTGCAGCGCCAGGACACCCATGCAGGCGTTTTCCGGGCCGAGCGGCGCCGTGAGCAACGCGCGTCCCTCGGGCGGGAACCAGCCCAGCGTCTCGTCCGAGATATACGGCACGACCAGGACCTTGCCGGAGGCGAAGGTCTCGCCGAGCGGGCCCGACCCCGCTGGGATACGGCAGGCTCCCGAATCCCGACGCCGCAGGATCTCGACGGGCCCATTCGCCGTGCAGCGCGCTCGCAGCACCAGTTCCCCGCTGTCGTCGGCCAGATAGAGACTGGACGCCAAGGTGCTGAGCTCCTCTTGGACGATGGCGAGCAGGCGCCGGAATACCTCGTCCAGCTCCGTGCAATCGCGCAGAACGTCCAGCACCCGCCGGAGGACGGACAGCTCCTGGATCTTCTGTTCGTACCGCTGAGTCATCTCTCCCAGCCCGGTTGCGTACAGGTCCCGCTCGCGCTGGAGCTGACCGAGCACGGCGAGCGACGGCTGGGAGATCCCTTCGACGCGGACCTGGGTTGTCAATGCATCACCTGCAGAAAGGCCTCGATGGCCTCCCGTTCTTGAGCCAACTCCTCAGTCCACCCCAGGAGGTTGGCGGGCCCGATCTTCAGTCGGTGCAGGACTTCGGCATCCGGCACCGGGACCAAGTCGTCTCCACCCGACCCGATGGCCGCGTTGCGGGTCAGGATGTCCGCCAGGTGCACCACCGACGAGAGGCCCCGATAATCCGGACTGGCTGCCGCGGGCCGATGATGGAATGCCACGGGCTCCACGATGGCGGCCGGAAACCGCCACCGCTCCGCGAGCCATTGGCCGACCGCCGCGTGGTTGACGCTGAAGAGGGCCGTCTCCGCCTCCCGGATGAGGCACGGCGACTCGACCGCCCGTCTCGCCGCTTCCGCGTACCGCCGGTAGAAGAACCGATCCAGCACGACTTTCCCGACGTCGTGAAGGAGGCCTCCCACGAAGGCCGCCTCGGGATCGGCGATCCGGAGATGCTTCGCGATCCGCCGCGCGGCGGCCGCTGTGGCACCCACGTGCAGCCAGAAACGCTCGCGATCGAAGCTGCTCACGACATCCCCGTCGTTCAAGGTATCGAAGACCGTGGCGGCCAGCACGATGCTCTTCACCGTATCGAAACCCAACAGGACCACCGCATGGTTGATGGTCACGATCTCACGCCGAAACCCGTAAAACGCCGAATTCGCCAGACGTAAGATTCGAGATGCCAAGGCCTGGTCGCTTCCAATGACCTTGGCCAAGTCTCCCGCCGAGGCGCGCTGATCCTCCACTAGCCGCAGCACCTGGGGAACGACAATGGGCAGCGTCGGGAGGTCCACGATGCGCTGCACCAGCCGCCGGGTCTCTTCGGCGGGTAGCGGCGTCATGGTGTGTGGATCCCGCTCTGTCGCGATCATCTACCGCGCCGTCTCCCGTCCACGCGTCAGCTGCTCCAGCAACCGAATGATCTCGTTCTGTTGCCGCAGCAGTTCCACCTGTGCCTGCGCACTGGCCCGTGTCGCCGCCGCGATCTGACGCAACCATTCCGCATCTTTCGCACTGCCGTAGCGCACCGCATCAGGCGGGGCCGTCGTGAGGTCGGAGATCTCCTGTTGCAGCAAGAGGATCCTGCCGTCGGGTACGATGTCCCGGCGGGGCGCCGATCGCTCCGGACCGGCGGCCGGCGCAGCCCCTAGGGCCAACAGCAATCCGCACACGCTCATGCTGCACCACACCCACCGCCGCCTGTTCAACGCGCCACCTCCGTCGCGTGCGCTTCAGGTGCGTTGCGTGCACCGGCCGCGGTGCGCCCCGCCGGCGCCACCGCCCGTTGCTGTTCCGGCCGTCCCCCGCCGGCGTGACGCCGGCTCTCCCCGGTTGTCTCCCGTCTCGACCCCATGCCGGCCCGCCCCACCTGGCGGCCGGTCCTGGTCGATCCGGACCCACGTGCCAGATTTCTGAGGACCTGGAGTTCTCCCTCGAGGAGCGTCGTCTCTCCGGCGACGCTCTCCAAGGCAACGCCTTGCCGGAGCAACCTGTCGGCGCCTTGGGCTCGGTCGGCGGGTACCGGAACCGCAGGCGGTGTCTTCGTGGGAGACTGCTCCGGCAGGATGCCGGGGTCCCGGACCTCGGGGCCGCCGGGATCGGAGATCGGCGGGCGACCGGCAACCAGATCGCTCTGCCGCGTGACCTCGCGCCCGACAGCGCAGAGGTCCGCCGCCAGCGACGCCAAACGCTCTTCGCGTCGACACGCATCCACGGAGTGTGCCTTGCGCTCTCGCAAGAGGCGGATCAGACTGGCAAGAATCACCATGTTCATGGCGAGTTGGATCAGGATGAAGGTTAGGAGCATGGCGCCACCGTTCCTCCTCGCGCGTGCAGACGAAAGAGCGCGTGCACCACCGGCAGGGCCGCTTGCGCGAGTGTCGCCGTCTCCTCGACGCTTTTCCCCTGCAACATACACCGAAGGATCGCCAGCCGTTGCCGCAGGGGGAGACCCGCGACGTCCTCTCTGCCTCCCATGTGGTCCTCGTCGGCTCGCCCTGGCGGCGGGGACGGCACCGAAGACGCGACCACCGTCCCGCAAGCGGCATCCCGCGGCGGGCGCGATGAGGCCGGAGGGCGCATCGCCGCCAGGACCGTTGCGAAGGTGCGCGTGTCGTCAGAGCGGTCCGCCGGACGCGACACTCGCACGGCGACCGCCACCGCCGCCACCAGGCATGCCGCGTTCAGCATCACGAGTATCGTCAGCATGGCGCGCTCCCCTCACACCCGCACATCGAGAGTACCAGACCCTTTCGTTTCTTGAGTGGACGCGTCAACATCCTCTGGTGCATGGGGCGGCGTCTCCTCGGAGTCTGCAAGACGCCGTCCTCGTCTGGGGGGCCGTTGGTCCATGGTGCGTCGCGGTGGCTCGCCGGCGGTCAACACCCGTTCGATGTCCCGCATGCCGGTGCCTCAGTTCGGGGTGAAATACTCCACCACCGGCCAGTTCGCCGCCGGCGTATCTTGCAGCCGCGGCCACCCCTCCGAGAGGAGCCGCACCAATTCGGTCGCCGCCCGGCGTGTGGCCGCGTCATACCCTCGCCCGGGTGCGTCTGAGACCTCGGGATCGTACCGTGCCTGCCACAACGTGCGACCTCCCGCGAGTTGCACCAGCCGGCCCTCCACGCCTACGCGCGTGATCCGAGTCTCGCGCCCCCAGTGTTGCTCGTAGCGAAAGACATCCACCACCAACAGTTGGCCCACGCCGTGCGAACTCGCCAGCCGGTCCACGACCTCTGGAGAAACTGGCCGTCCGATGGCGACTTGCCGTGCCGCGTCGGCCAGGACCACGCCCAGTTCCGGCGCCGACTGCACCAGGAGGTCCCGATCCAGCACATTGAACCAGCGTGCGCCAAGCTCCATGGTGACCAGTCGCCCAACCTGACGACTCGGCGGCGCCAGCTCCGCTTCGCGGGGCAGATCCACCACCAGCACCCAGCTCTGGCCGCGCTCCGCTCGATAGGTGGGATCGGCCACCACAAACGGCGCGGGACTGCACCCGCTGAACAAGAGGCATAACGCCAGAGAGACGCCGCTACGGAAGGGCATGCACCAAGACTCCTTGTCCCTGTGGTACGTCCTCTTGAACCGTCAAGGCTGCCGCCGTCAGCCGTTGACGTTGGAGTTGGCTGCGCATATGGCGGAGCGCCGCGCTGTGAATTTGGGAGACGCGAGATTCCGACACTTCGAGGACGGCCGCAATCTCCTTCATCGTCAGTTCCTCGTAGTAATACAGACTGAGCACGGTCCGCTCGCTGTCAGGAAGCTGGTCGATGACGGTCCCGAGGATGGCACGCCGTTCGTTGAGCGCCAGCGCCCGCCATGGGTCCGGGGTACGCCGCTCCGCGAGGGCCGGCGGGTCCCCGTTTTCCTCCTCCTCGTCACCGCCACCCGGTCGGCCAGCATCCAATGAGAGTTGCAATCCGCCCCGCAGTTCGTAGCGGACGCGAAAATACGTGTCCAGGTCCATCCCCAGGTATTCGGCTACCTCGTGGTCGCTTGGGGCACGGAGGAGGCGTTGCTCCAGCACCACGGTTGCCCGGTCGATCCGGCGCGCCTTCTCGCGGAGAGAGCGGGGCAAGGTGTCCAAACTCCGGAGCTCGTCGAGAATCGCGCCCCGGATCCGGACCTGGGCGTAGACCGCGAAGTCCACCTCCATCTCCGGGTCGTAGGCCTCAATAGCGGCCAGCAGGCCGGGAATACCCGCCGACTCCAGATCATCCAATTCCACGTGCGGAGGCAGCCTGAGAGCGAGCCGACCCGCCACCTTGCGCACCAGCCCGATCGTTTCCTGAATGAGGGTGTCGCGAATGTCAGGGTCCCGGTTCACCCGGAACCGGCGCCAGAGCGGGCGAAGGTCGTCCCTCATGCCCCCTCCCGGTCTCGTGCGATGCGTCCCTCGGGCCATCTCACGCCACCTCCGACGATTCGATCAGCCGCTGCCAGAACTCTCGGCCATCACCGGGAGACGCCTTCCGTGCCAGACGCGCCGCCATTGCGCGGATGGCTTCGGTAGCGCGGGCGTACGGAAAGTAGAGTGCCAGTGGCCGCTGTTCCCGTACCGCCCGCTCTACACAGGCGTCGCGAGGGATCCATCCGCCTAACGGGATCTCGCGATGGAGGAACCGCCGGATGATCCGGTCCAAATGCTCGTGCACCTCGCGTGCCTGACCTGCGTGTTCCGTTAAATTGACGACCAACTGCAGCGGCAGGCTCGGTCGGCGGTGCGTGAGGATCTTCACCATGGCGTACGCGTCAGTGATCGCCGTAGGTTCCGGCGTCGTAACGACCAGCACCTCATCCGCCGCCAGCGTGAGCGCCAAGACCGTCTTGGACACCCCGGCACCCGTATCGAGGATTGTCACGCCCGCCCCGAGGGACAGGTTTTGCAGCCTGTTGACCAGGAATTGCCTCGCCACCTGGCTCAGATTGGCCAGCGCCTCGACCCCCGACGCCGCCGGGATCACCTCCAGCCCGGCCGGTCCCGCGAGGATCACCTCTTCCAGTGGCATCCCCCCCGCGATGACGTCCCGCAGGGAGTGTCGGGGGTGCAGATTGAGGAGGACGTCGACGTTGGCGAGTCCGAGATCGCCGTCCACCAGTCGCGTGCGTTCGCCCGCCTGCGCCAACGCCAGGGCCAGATTCACGGCCAGTGAGGTCTTCCCCACCCCGCCCTTGCCCGAGGTGATCGCCAGGCTCCATGATCGTTGTGCCGGCGCCGCCTGCCGTAGCCGAGTGGCCTGATCGCGCGGGATGGTCTCAAGCATCGTGTCACGCCCTCGGCGAGCGCTGCGGCCGCCGCTCGCGAATGCTGGGGAGGAGCAACGTCGCCAGGCGACGCGATGTCGCCAGCTCCAGGTCGTCCGGAACCTCCTGGCCGGTGGTGAGGTACGAGATGGACAGGTCGCGCTGCAAGGCCAGACCGAGCAGCGGCCCGGGTGACCCCGCCTCGTCCAACTTGCTGATCGCCACATGGTGATATGCGAGCGGCCGGAACCGCCGCAGGATCTCCTCCGCGTCGCTGTTCTTGGTGGTCGCGCTGACGACCAAGTGGACTTCCGCATTCGGGAGTCGCTGCAGGAAGGGTTGCAGGTCGGCGATCCCTTCTCGGTGTTGTGGGCTCCGACCCATGCTGTCCAGTAAGACCAGGTCCGCATCCTGTTCCGCCCGCAGGGCGCCGTCCAGCTCTGCAGGGGTCCGGACCACGTGGAGCGGGGCCTGCAAGAGTTCCGCGTAGATCCGCATCTGGGCCATCGCGCCGATGCGATAGGTGTCGAGACTCATCAGCGCGACCTTGAGACCGCCTGCCTGGCGGCATTGCCCGGCGAGCTTGGCGAGCGTCGTCGTCTTGCCGACCCCCGTGGGGCCCACCAGCGCAACGACCCGCTGCCCCCGCCCGGTGTCCGCGCCCCGCTGCACCCGAAAGGCGCGGACCAGCGAGGTCTGTAATGCCGTCCGGATTGCGCCCTCGCGACCCCCGGATGTTTCCACGGCCAGATCCAGCAGCAGCCGCCGCGCCAGCGCCGCGGGCAATTCCCGCCGACAGAGTTCGGAATACACAGGCCGGAGGGCTGCCGGCATGCGAGGCGTGGGGCTCGTGCCCGCTCGAAGCTCCAGGAGCATCCGGTACATCTCCTCGATCCGACCGCCTTCGCTCGCCTGCCCGTCCAGCAGTGTCGCCGGTTGCGCCACCGATCTCGCCGAGACCCCGGCCACCCGTGCGTCGTTGAGCCGCAGGTCCTCGGCGCCCCAACTGCCCCGTCTCACCGTCCGACTGGCCGGCCGCACCTCATCATCGATCGCCGCCGTCACCTCAACCCAACCGCCCGGTGCGCTGCGCCGGCGTTCGCGCTCGGTCTCCCGGGCATGCAGGATCACCGCCTCGGGCCCCAAGTCTGCACGCACCTGCGCCAGCGCCTCGGTTACTGTCGCCGCTTCAAACCGTCGCAGCCGCATCTGCCGCCTCCACCATGGCCAACGCCTTGAGGGTCACTTCCGGTCCGATCTCGTTGTAGGACAGCATGGCGAGGTGCGGCAGGTATCGCTCGGTCAACCGTCGGAGATGCGGCCGGATGACCGGTCCGCACAGGACCACCGGCGTGCCGTCGGGCGGCTCTTTTCCGATGGTCTTCGCGATAGCCTCGATGACCCGTTGTGCCGTCCGCGGTTCCAATGCCAGATACCGACCCTGATCGCCCTCCGCCAGCGCATCCGCCAGTCGCTGTTCTAACGCCGGGCTCAACGTGAACACCTTGAGGACTCCGTCCCCGGAGGTCAGTTCCCGGCAGATCGTGCGACCGAGTCCTTGCCGGACATATTCGGTGAGCACAATCGGGTCCTTCGTGGCCGGCGCGGCATCCGCCAGTGCCTCCAAGATCAGCGCCAGATCGCGGATGGAGACTCCCTCTGCCAACAGATTCTGAAGAACCTTCTGCACGGTTCCCAGGGGCAGAAGATTGGGCACGAGCGTTTCGACCACGCTGGGGTGGCTGGGCTTGATGACGTCGAGCAGGCCCTGCACCTCCTGCCGCCCGAGCAAATCCCGGGCGTGTCGTCGAATCGTTTCCGTCAGGTGCGTAGTGATCACCGACGACGGATCCACTACGGTGTACCCCAGCACCTGCGCGCGCTCCCGTTCGTCGGCGATGATCCATTGGGCCGGGAGGCCGAAAGTCGGCTCGGTCGTCGCGACCCCGGAAATCGGTTCGGTGGCGGTGCCGGGATTCATCGCCAGAAAATGCCCAATCAGAATCTCGCCCTGCGCCACCACGAGGCCGCGCACCTTGATCGCGTATGCCACTGGCTTCAATTGCAGGTTGTCCCGAATGCGTACGGGCGGCACCACGAAGCCGAGATCGGTAGCAAACTGCCGCCGGACCAGCCGAACACGATCCAAGAGATCGCCACCCTGCCCCGGATCCACCAGCGGGATCAGGCTATACCCAACCTCCAATTCGAGCGGATCGAGCGCCAAGAGCTTCTCGACCTTCTCCGGTCCGGTCGCCCCGGCCGGCGCGGTGGTCGCGGGCAGTTCCGGGCCGCGCTTGGGCTCTTTGAGTCCGTTGTACGCCACGGTCCCGGTGACGGCGGCCATCAACANNAAGGGCGCTTTGGGAAGGCCCGGGATCAATCCAAGGATCAGCAAGGTGGCGGCTGTGATCAGGAGTGCGCGGTGGTGCCCCGCGAACTGCTGTGTCACTGCCACGGCCAACTCGTTCTCCGACGCCGCCCGAGTGACCACGATGCCNGCCGCCGTGGACACGATGAGGGCCGGAATCTGGGTCACCAGCCCGTCCCCGATGGTGAGGAGCGTGTAGGTCGTCAATGCGTCGAAGAGTTCCATGCGCATTTGGGCGACGCCGATGACCAGTCCCCCCACGATGTTGATGGCCGTGATGATGATGCTCGCCACCGCATCGCCGCGCACAAACTTGCTTGCGCCGTCCATGGCGCCGTAGAAATCCGCCTCACGAGCGATTTCGCGGCGGCGCCCACGGGCCTCCGCATCGGTGATCAGCCCCGCGTTGAGGTCGGCATCGATGGCCAGTTGCTTCCCCGGCATGGCGTCCAGGGTGAACCGAGCCGCCACCTCGGCGATCCGGCCCGCGCCCTTGGTAATGACCACGAACTGAAT
>JGI20214J51088_10000976_pt1 | contig 19436 bp, 14 predicted proteins | sample WetSurMetagenome_FD_51088 | JGI IMG/M metagenome (IMG submission 51088) | reverse complement strand
AAAGGATTGGATGCGTGTCGGGGAGCGATCGAGGGGCTTACCCCTCACACCTTCTGGGGAAGGGTGGCGTCAAATTTCGGCCTTGGTCAGGGCGAAAGGGTCGCGGCGCCAATGCGCCAACGGTATCTCCAGGCGTTTCGAGTTGGAATCTCGGATCCGTTGGAGGCCAGGATCGACCAGAAGCTGGCTTCAGGGCCCGAGGCGCCGCTGTACGTGGGTGCACTCATCCAACGCATTAATCTGTTGGCCCGCTGCCGCAGTACGGATGGATGTCCCCTCGTCGACGAGTCGATGCGACCCAGCTACCGGGTGTTCTTGGCGGTGGAGTCCGCGAATCTGAAAGATGATGATCCTCAGGTCGCGCAACTGGCGAAGGCCGACGGGGCCTACTTGCGTTGGCAACCCGACCTGCGATCATTCGAGGAGATGCAGACCAAACAGGTCCAACGGGTGATGCGGTGGCTGCAGGCAGGGGGCTTGCGGGCCGATTGGATCCTCGCATCAGCCAGTTCTCAGTTCCCGGCAATTCGCGCCCGAGACTTCTGGGGCGTCGACACGGCGGTGCAGGTCGATCCCCCCTACACTCAACGGGCGTGGACGCAAGGGATTCAGCCACTGCTCGTGGGGCTGAGACTCGAAGCGCCCGAAGCAAAGGAGGTCCGAGAGCCGTTAAGGAAGTTCGAGGGGGACTATCGGAGCGAATTCCTCCGTCAGTGGGAACGCTTTCTGATCAATTTCTCTCAGGGGGAGAGACTGGCTGGCGGACGGGGTGGGGGCAGGGAGTTTGCCAGCAAAGTCCTGGGTCCCGAGTCTCCCTATCGGCGTGTCATCGACGTGGCGTCTTCTAATCTCACCTCCGTGATCGGCAGCGTGCCGCAGGAGAGTGGCGTTCCGTCCTGGGCGGTCACGCTTCAGCGGTACGCCGCGCTCAAGGCCAAGACTCCCCAATTGGAGAAGGGGACAAAGCAAAAGCCCGAGGACGTCAAGGCCAAACTCAGCGACGAGGACCGAGAACTCCTGGGGTACCTCACCGGGTACCTGGACACCCTAGAGCAGCTTCGAGGCGAGTTGAGCACTCCCGAGAAGGCATTCAAGGCCGCGCAAAAAGCCTTGGAAGAGGGGGAGCCCTCCGACAAGCCATCCTATCTCATGCAGAAGGCCCTTTGGTACCGAGATCAGTTGCGGCGGGCGATCGGTAGTCGCCAGGGGGAAGACAGAGCTTTCTGGGCCGTGGTGTCTCGACCGGTGGAACTGGCGTGGAGAATGATCCTGGATCAGACAGGACTCTACTTGCAGGGGCAATGGGAGGCTCTCCGGCTGGAGATCGCAGATCTTCCTCCCGGGCCGAGGGCAGGGAAGGTCCTGGCTTTCGTGAACGGACAGGTCGCGCCGTTCCTGGAACGGCGTCGGGATGTGTACAGCGTGAAAACGTTACTCAACGACAATATCACCTTCACGCGTTCGTTCCTCGATTATCTGTCTCGCTTGCAATCGGTTTCGTCCGATGACGTGGGGAAGCTGGATCTTCCGCGTCAGATTGTCGTGCCGCTTTAACCTCCAGGGAAGGGGCTCCAGGCGATGAAACGCGTTGACAAGGTGGTGTGGAGCGAGGGGTTGTTTCTCACCCCCCATCTCTTCCAGCAGGGAGACCGGTACCACGAGAGCCTCCTCGATTTCCGATTGAAACCTATGGGCCCCTTTTACTGGGGGCTTTTGGGGCTGGAGATTGATCGGGAGGTGCTGCCCAGCGGGCAGGTCGCCGTGAGCCGGTGCAGTGGGATTCTTCCTGACGGCATGCCCATTCAGATCCCCGATACTGATGCGCCGCCGGAAAGCCGGTCTCTCAAGGCTCATTTTCCGCCATCCGCCGATAGCCTGAGCGTCTACCTGGCCATTCCGACGGATCGTCCGGGTTCCCTCAATTACCGGACGGGTGGCGAGGCGGGCGGGCGACCCCTTCGATATCAGGCAGAGCTGACTCGTGTCGCGGATGAAACAGCCGAAGGAAACGAGCTGGAAATCCCTGTGGCCCGCAAGGACTTCAAGATCCTTTTTGCAGGTGAGTCGCTGGATGATGCCGCCTGGATCAAGATTGCCGAGGTCACCCGAGGCCCCTCCGGGAGCTTTGTGCTGGAGGAATCGTATGTGCCGCCGGTTGTCGCGCTCTCGGCGTCTCCGAGGCTGATGGCCATTCACCATCGATTGCTGGAGCTGCTATCTTCTCGGAGCAACACGCTGTCACAACAGCGCCGCCATGTCTCCGACTTCGGCGCGTCGGATATTGCCAATTTCTGGCTGCTCCATACCATCAACTCGTCCATCCCGGCGCTCACCCACTTTTTCAAGGCCCCCGACCGTCACCCCGAACAATTGTATGCCGTGCTCGCGCAGCTCGCCGGGGAACTGAGCACCTTTGCGCTACAGGTAGATCCCCGGGACCTCCCGCCGTATGACCACGCGAACCTCGGCGTGACATTCGGTGAGCTTGAAAAGAAGATCGCCTTGCTTCTGGAGACGGTCCTCCCGATCAGGTATGTGATGATTCCGCTGGAAAAGACCCCGGAACTCTTGTACATCGGGCGTATCCACGACGAGCGCCTCATCAAGACGGCGCGATTTTACCTCGGCGCCAATGCGCAGATCCCCGCGGGGCGATTGATCGAAGAGATCCCAGCGAAGGCAAAGATCAGCTCACCCGATCAGATCAACAGCATCATTGGGCGGGCCATCCGGGGTGTGGAACTCACCCATGAGCCGGTGCCGCCAAGCGCGATCCCGGTAAAGACCGGATTCAAGTACTTTCATCTTAGCACGCAGGGAAGGTCGTGGGACGCGATCGGCACATCGAAGGCATTGGCCATTTATGTGCCCGACGATTTTCCGGATCTGAGACTTGAATTGGTGGCCCTGAGAGAATAGAGGGCTGAGGTTACTCCGAATCCAGTCCGAAGAAAGCAGTTGACAGGTTGGGCGCCCTGGCATTGAATACGCGTACCAGATAGGGATTGCGCTCCACCGCTTCCGGCGAACGTCTTACCCGAGTTGCGTTTTCCTTCCGTGTTGCGGGGGATGCAGGGTGACCAAGATCGGAGCTGGACCACGTGTGAAAGAACTTCCCTTCCTGTCGTTCGGGCTGCCCGCCGCCACCNTCTCCGCCCAACTTGGGTCTCCGCATGTCGACCAGGATTCCTCCCGGCTCCACCCCCCCATCACGCCCTGCGAGCGTGTCCAGCCGCGGAGCGCTGTCCGGCTCCGTCGAGGAACTAGCCTGAGACAGAGAACCGATGGTGTCTGGGTTTTCCTTGCCGGCCGTGTCGGTCAGCGTGGTCACGTGGACGCGATCGATTCACGCCTCGCGTTTCACCTCGATTCTCTAAAGCCGGGGGAATAGTCCCATGGGATCGCCACAGACGCTCAACGTGGACGGGCTCCTCACTCCAATCCCTGGTAAGAATCCGAGTGGGGAGTCTATGCGGCATGCGGGGCCCTACGATGCGATCCAAGAGGCCCGGCGCGCGGACGATGGTTTGGACCAAGGGGAGTGGAAGCGCGAGACCAAGGCCGCCGACTGGAATGGCGTCATCGCACTCGCGACCGAAACCCTGGCCGCAAAGAGCAAGGACGTCCAGATCGCCGCATGGCTGGTCGAGGCGTTGGTGAAACGGCATGGCTTTCCCGGGCTTCGGGATGGCCTCCGGTTGCTCCGGGAGTTGCAGGAGCGGTTTTGGGAATCCCTCTACCCATCCATCGAAGACGGTGACGTGGAACCACGGATAGGACCGCTGGAGTGGTTGAACGAGAAGCTCCCGGCGTCCATCCGAGCAGTGGCCGTCACTCAATCCACAGATAGCGATGCCTATTCCTGGCTGCACTGGAAGGAGTCGCGTGCGATAGATAACCTCGCCCGACAGAATCCGGACGCGTTTCAGGCAGCCCTAGCCGAAGGGAAGCTCAGCGGTGAGAAGTTCGACAAGGCGGTAGCGGGCACGCCTCGTGCGCATTACGAGACCCTGTCTGAGGATTTGGCCCACAGCTGGGAGGAATGCGACGGGCTGAGGCGTGTGGTGGACGAAAAGTTTGGCCGAGAGGCGCCAAGCCTGTTGAACATCAAGACGGCCCTTGAAGACTGTCGCACCCTCGTCGAAGGCGTCGTGAGGAAAAAGCGAGAACTGGAGCCGGACGCGGTCCCCGTGCAGCCGCCACGCCAAGCAGAACCGTCGGGTCCTCGTGGATCCGGCTCCCGCACTGTCGGGGTCTCGTCTTCCGAGAGCGTACCATTTATGCCCCAAGACCGCGACGATGCCCTCCGCCGGCTCAGCGCCGTGGCGGACTTTTTCCGGCAGACAGAGCCCCACAGCCCGGTCTCATACCTGGTGCAGCGTGCCGTGCAGTGGGGGGAGATGCCGCTGGAGGCGTGGCTCAAAGAGGTTATCAATGACGGCACGGTGCTGGCTCGCGTGCGTGAAACGCTCGGCTTGAAGGACCAAGAAGCGGAGTAGAGCGAATGAGTTCATGCCTGATCTCTTAGCAGCTTCGGCCAAGGTCTTGGCACCCTGTTGACGGGGCTTGCTGAACAGCCCTTAACAGATCGTCACCGAGTTCAGCAGAGGGAGGAGACGCCATGCCACGAGAAAGTATCCACAAGAAGCTCGGTCGGGTCAGGCCGCCGCGGGTGCAGATTACCTACGAGGTGGAGACCGGCGCCGCCATCCAGATGAAGGAACTGCCGTTCGTGATGGGCGTCCTGGCCGACCTCTCCGGCAACCCTGAGGAACCCCTGCCCCGGCTGAGGGATCGGAAGTTTGTCGAGATCGACCGGGACAATTTCGATGCGGTCCTGAAGGGTATGAAGCCGCGCCTCGCATTCCGCGTGGACAACAAGCTCACCAGCGACGACACCAAGCTGGGTGTGGAACTGCGCTTCAACAGCATGGAAGACTTCGAGCCCGAGAATGTCGCCCGCCAGGTCGAGCCCCTGCGGAAGCTCCTCGAGAGCCGCATCCAGTTGAAGGCCCTGCTTGCCAAGACGGACGGGAACGAACGTCTCGGCGAGCGGCTGCAGGAGATCATCGGGAACACGGAGTTGTTGCAGCGGCTGGGCAAGGATGCGGGCCTTGGGGCCGCAGGCGGCCCAGGGGAGGCGCCCGCCAAGGAGAAGACCAATGAGTAACGAAACGCGAAAAGCGAAAACGGAGGTCACCGAAGTCGCGCAGAAGGAGGGAAGCCTGCTCGATCAGGTCATCACGGAGACGCGTATCGGCCGGAACGAAGAGCAGCGTGCAGAGTCGCGCCGGCAGATCGCCACGCTCGTCGAGGAGGTCATGAGCGGGACGGTCCGCATCGCCAAGGACCTCGAGACGACGATCAGTGCCCGGATCGCGGATATCGATCAACTCCTGACCGTGCAGTTGAACGAGATCATGCACGCCTCCGAGTTCCAGAAGCTGGAGGCCTCCTGGCGGGGGCTGCACTATCTGGTCTCGCAGAGCGAGACAAGCACGATGCTCAAGATCCGGGTGATGAACGCGTCCAAGGAGGACCTCCGCAAGGATCTGGAACGGGCGAGCGAATTCGACCAGAGCGCGCTCTTCAAGAAGGTCTACGAGGAAGAATACGGAACCTTTGGTGGTGCCCCCTATGGGGCGCTGATCGGCGACTACGAGTTCACGCGGCATTCGCAGGACATCGCGATGCTCGAGAAGATCTCCCAGGTGGCCGCGGGGGCCCATGCCCCGTTCATCTCGGCCGCGAGTCCCGAGCTGTTCAACCTGGATAGCTTCACGGATCTGGGCGTGCCGCGCGACCTCGCGAAGGGTTTTGATACCGTGGAGTATGCCAAATGGAAGTCGTTCCGGGAATCGGAAGACTCCCGATATGTGGGGCTGTGCCTGCCGCACACCCTCATGCGGCTGCCCTATGGTCCGGAGACGGTGCCGGTTGAGAACTTCAATTTCAAAGAGGATGTGGACGGCAAGCAACACATGAAGTACCTCTGGGGCAACGCCGCCTACTCCTTGGGGACGCGCCTGACCGACGCCTTCGCGACGTACGGCTGGTGCGCGGCCATCCGGGGAGTGGAAGGCGGCGGGCTGGTGGAGGGACTGCCGACGCATACCTTCATGACGGACGAGGGAGAGGTGGCGCTCAAGTGCCCCACCGAGATCGCCATCACCGATCGGCGCGAGAAGGAACTCTCGGACTTGGGATTCGTCCCGCTGGTGCATTGCAAGGGTACGGACTACGCGGCGTTCTTCGGCACCCAGTCCTCCCAGAAGGCAAAGAAATACGATACGGATATCGCCAACGCGAATGCGCGCCTGTCCACCCAGTTGCAGTACATCCTGTGCATCTCGCGCTTTGCCCATTACCTCAAGGCCATGATGCGAGACAAGGTGGGCAGCTTCATGTCGCGGGTGGACTGCGAGCGGTTCCTCAACAGCTGGATCTCGAACTACGTGACGCCCGACGATACCGCGTCTCCGGCCGTCAAGGCCCAGTTCCCCTTGCGCGAGGCGCGCATCGATGTCTCTGAGGTAGCGGGCAGGCCCGGGGTGTACAAGGCCGCGGCCTTCATGCGGCCACACTTCCAACTGGACGAGCTGTCTGTGTCCTTGCGGCTGGTGGCTGAACTGCCGCAATCCGCCAGACAATGAGTTCTGCGAGAGGAGGAGGTGAGATCCCAACGTCGACGCATCGCGAATGCGAGACCACCGTGGCCGGACGACGAACGACGGCGGCATGTGGTGGGGGACCTCTTCAGGAGCCGAAAGGAGGGGAAGGTCAATGGCGCAAGTTGACTACTACTTGAAGATCGATGGGTATGAGGGTGAGAGCACCGACGATAAGCACAAGGGTGAGATCGATGTGGAATCGTGGTCTTGGGGGGAGACCCAAACCGGTACGCACAGCTCGGGAAGCGGCGGCGGTGCGGGCAAGGTGAGTATGCAGGATTTCCATTTTGTCACGAAGTATAGCAAGGCGAGTCCGAAACTCTTCCAGGCCTGTGCGAGTGGCGAGCACATCAAGAAAGCGGTGCTCACCTGTCGGAAGGCGGGCGGCGCGCAAGAGGAATACCTGAAGGTCACCNTGTCGGATCTCCTGGTATCGTCCTATCAAACGGGAGGCTCATCGGGAGGAGACATCATCCCGACGGATCAGTACTCCCTGAATTATTCGAAGATCGAGTTCGAATACAAGGAACAGAAGCCGGACGGGACGCTGGGTGGCGCCATCAAGGCGGGCTGGGACGTGAAAGCCAACAAGAAGGTCTGAGGTAGCGCTTCGGGGCCGGGGCGCCTTTTGGGCGCCCCGGCCGGACCTACTATTCACGCGACCGACCCTGTAGGCTGGAACGCTCGGGTATCGTTCGTGCGCTCTGTCGTACACCCGAACCTTTGGCAGCACGAGTTCCTGCGCGCCGTCTTTTCTCGCCGGGGAATGCTCATGACCCAAGCGAAAGCGTTATTCGATGCGGGCCAACTGACTGCGGCTATCGAAGAAGTCACTCGCGAGGTGAAGGCGCATCCGAGCAACACTTCGGCCCGGACGTTCCTCTTCGAGGTGTTGTGCTTTGCCGGGGAATGGGACCGCGCCGAGAAGCANCTCGATGCGCTCGGCCACCAGGACGTGAAAGCTGAGATCGGGGTCCAGGTCTACCGAAACAACATCAAGGCCGAACGTGACCGCCGCAGATTGTTTTCCGATGGCCTCCAGCCGCACTTCCTTAGGGAACCGTCTGCCTATGTCGATCTGCACCTCGCGGCAATCAATCGTCTTCGAGAGGGGAAGACGGTCGAGGCACGGGAAGCGCTCGATCGGGCGGAAGAAGAGCGGCCCGCACTGTCGGGCACGTTCAACGGCAGGCGGTTTGAGGACTTCAGGGATTGGGACGATCTGGTGGGGCCGGTCCTCGAATTGATCATCAATGGCCAGTACACCTGGCTGCCCTTCGAGCAGATTGGACGCATCGAGGTCAACGCGCCCAAACAGGCGCGTGACTTGGTGTGGGCCAGCGCTCGGATCCAGGCGAGGGACGGCACCGTCGGGGAGGTGTATGTCCCGGCGTTGTACGCGGGGTCCAGCGAGCACGGTAGCGACCAGGTCCGCCTCGGCCGGATGACCGACTGGAGACGGCTGAGCGATGATCTGTCGGTCGCGGTCGGCCTGCGACTGTTTCTCGTGGACGGCGAGGACACGCCGCTCTTCNAGGCGCGGTCGGTGGAGTTTGACCGCGTGACGCCGTAGCAACGGCACAAGACCGCGTTCAGACCGGCNCGGGGCGTCTGTCGCTCCCTCAGATGGCCGACCCGGGGCCACGTTGAAGTGGTCAACCGCTGCTCGATGCGCGAGTGACAATGAAGCGGTCGGAAATTGATCCGTATGATCGAGTCCTCTACGCCGGCCATGCACTGGCGCAGGCCCACCCGGACCGGCTGGCGACGATCGCGACGCTCTTCGGCGCGAAGCCTCCGGAGGTTTCCACCTGCCGCGTGTTGGAACTGGGTTGCGGCGACGGATCGAACCTGATCTCCGTCGGCCTGGGGTTGCCAGAGGCGGAGTGCGTGGGGATCGACCTGGCGCCGATCGGGATCAGGAGAGGACAGGAGATACTCCGGCGCGTCGGCCTGAAGAACGTCACCCTCCTCCAGCGGAGTATCCTCGACATCGACCCGGATTTCGGCCAGTTCGATTTCATCATTGCCCACGGGGTGTACTCGTGGGTGCCGTCGGAGGTGCGCGACAANATACTCGGCATCTGCCAAGAGAACCTGGCAGAAAATGGCGTGGCGTACGTGAGCTACAACGCGTATCCCGGCTCGCACCAGCGCGCGATGGTGCGCGAAATGATGCGCTACCACGTGGCCGAGTTCGCGGATCCCACCCAGCAAATCGATCAGGCGCGGGCGTTGATCGAGTTTCTCGCGGAGCACGCCAGGACCGAGGGCGACGTGTACCGGTCGGTGCTCCAGAAGGAACAGGAGCGCATCCGGAGTTTCGCCGACAGTTCACTTTTCCATGACGACCTGGCCGAGGAGAATGTGCCGGTCTATTTCTCCCAGTTCGTCGAGCACGCCGCGCGACACGGACTGCAATACCTCTCGGAGGCCCACTTCACCGAGACGCAGGCGGGGGTGTTCCCGGCGAATGTCGTGGCCGTGCTCAACCAGATGGCCGACAGTCTGGTGGCCAAGGAACAGTATCTCGATTTCTTGAAGGGGAGGCGGTTCCGGCAAACCCTCTTGTGCCATGCAGCGTGCGAGCTGGACCGCATCCCGCGGCCGGAACGCATGGCCCAGTTTTCCTTCGCGTCGCCGCTGCGGACGGATTCACCCCCCGCGGAGCTGCCATCCCGTGCGGTCGTCCGCTTCGGCGGACCCTTGAAGTCGTCGATCAGCACGGATAACCCCCTGATCAAGGCNGCCCTGGCGGCGCTCGGGCAGGCCTGGCCGCAGGCGGTGCACTTCCACGACCTGCTGGCGGTGGCGCACGCAGCCTGCGGCCGGTGTGACGGGCAGGGTGCCCCCCGTATCGACGAGGACGTTCGTGTACTGGGGGATATGCTGTTACGGGCATACGCAGGGGGGATGATCGAGGTGTATGGACATCCCCCACGGTTTGCATCGCAGCCAGGCGAATGGCCGGTGGCGAGCCCGCTGGCGCGCTTGCAGAGCCGGGAAGCCGGCCGGGTGGTCAATCTCCGCCACCACAACATCGAGGTAGAGAATCCCGTGGGCCGATTTCTTCTGGGGCGCCTGGATGGATCACTGGACCGTGCCGCGCTGGCGGGCGAATTGGCCGCGTTGGTGGAGTCGGGCGCTCTGAGCATCGACCTGGAAAAGGCTCACGCCCAAGACGCGCGAAACGTCCGGGAGCTATTGGCCGCCGAGCTGGAACGGCAGCTTGCGGATCTTGCGGAACGTGCCTTGCTGGTCGCGTGATCGTTCGGAGGATGTAGTCTATCATCCTGGAAGTTTCCCCGAGGCATTGCCTGATGGCGACGGCTCGCCTGACCAAGGATTCATCCGGTTCTCCTGAGTTGGTGACTGCCACTCTGAAATTGGCAGGCCCCGATTGGGAGCTACGGACGGCACTGTCCGTGCCGGCAGGGCCGACCCGGCTCGGCGAGTTGCTGCCGTTGATCCAAGAATTTGCCGATGCCGTCGTGGACTCGACGCGTAGGGAGATCGNGGCGCGCGGGGAAAGGGTCTCCTGCCAGAAGGGGTGCGGGGCCTGCTGCAGGCAGCTCGTGCCCATCGCCGAGGCCGAGGCCCGGCACCTGCATGCATTAGTGGAGCGCCTGCCGGAGCCCCGGCGGGGGAGGGTCCACGCCCGCTTTGCGGAGGCTCGCCGCCGGCTGGAGGAGGCCGGCCTTCTAGGAAAGTTGCTTCATCCCGAGCAGTGGACCGACGGCGAGGGTCGCTTGCTCGGGCGGAACTATTTCCGGGAGGGCATCCCGTGTCCGTTTCTGGAGAAAGAGTCCTGCTCACTGTACGCTGACCGGCCGATAGCCTGCCGCGAATATCTGGTGACGTCGCCGGCCGAGAACTGCGCCCGCCCGACGGCCGAGACCGTGGCGTGCGTCAAGCTGCCCTTCAAGGTGTGGACCGCAATTGCCCGTTTTGACCAGGTTCCGCCCTCGGGGCGCTTCATCCGTTGGGTGCCGCTCACGTTGGCCATGGACTGGGCCGAGGCACATTCGGACGAACCAGGCCTACGTTCCGGACCGGACTTGCTGCGTGAATTCTTCGACCACGTCACGGGGAAGCGGCAACCCCGAACGCAACCGGCCCAATTGCCGCGCGATCCGCTCTAGGGATCGCGCCTTCGGGAGCCAAGAGACGAATGCCCCGCACGGACCGTGAACCGAACATCGTGCCATCACTCCTGGATCGCCTCCTGGACGAAGAACCGGGGCAAACACGGGAGCCCCTGTGGACCCGCATCCAGACGGTGCGCCAATTGGAAGCATCCGTGGCGCGCGACCTGGAAGAACTGCTGAACAGCCGCCGGGAGGCGCTGGAGGAGTTGTCTCCGGATTTGGCCGAGGTGAGCCGGTCGCTGCTCAATTACGGCCTTCCGGACTTCACGGCCTACAGCCTCTCGGGCGAGAAGGATCGGGCGCGGATCCGGCGGATCCTGGAGGAGACCATCGTCGCCTTTGAGCCTCGGCTGCAGCGCGTGCGCGTTACGCTGGAGCCGCCGCGCGAGCATGAGAAGGCCATGCGGTTTCGGGTGGACGCGCTCTTGCGGGTTGATCCGGCGCCACAGCCGGTCACCTTCGATACGGTCTGGAGAGTAGAGACCCAGGCATACCGGGTGCAGGGACATGACTGATGCCCAATGACCTTCTGACCTACTACGAGCGCGAGCTGTCGTTCCTGCGGCAGATGGGGGCAGAGTTCGCGGCAAAGTATCCGAAGATCGCCGCCCGCCTACTGCTCGAAGCGGACAAGAGCGAGGACCCCCACGTCGAGCGCCTGATCCAGGCCTTCGCCTTCCTCGCCGCGCGAGTGCAACACAAACTGGACGACGAATTCCCCGAGCTCACCGACGCGTTGCTCGGTGTCCTTTACCCCCACTACCTGGCGCCGATTCCCTCCATGGCCTTGGTCGAGTTCGTGCTGGATCCGGATCAGGGCAAGCTCACCACCGGGCATCGGATCGAGCGGGGGGCGACGCTGTATTCCCAGCCGGTGGCCGGGAGTCCGTGTCGTTTTCGAACATGTTATCCGGTGTCCCTGTGGCCGATTGAGGTGGCCTCGGCTCGGCTCGACGCGCCCGACCGCATGGGGCCATCCCGCGGGGCGGCAGCCGTCATTCGCCTGGAGCTGCGCTGTCAGGGAGGGACGACTCTTCCCGAGCTCGGCCTTGACCAGCTCCGCTTCTTCTTGCATGGAGAGAGTTCCCTCACCTACGCCCTCTACGAGTTGATCTTCAACAATGCCACCCAGGTACAGCTCCGCCCGGCCGCGGGCCGGAAGGGTCTCGAGCCGATCGTCCTTTCGCCCCGATGCCTCCGCCCGGTCGGCTTCGGCCCCGACGAGGGGATGCTCCCCTACACGCCGCGTTCTTTTCTCGGCTACCGGTTACTCCAGGAGTATTTCAGCTTTCCGGAGAAGTTCCTCTACTTCGATCTCCTGGAATTGGGCCGGGCCGCCCAGGCCGGGTTCAAGGACGGACTGGAGATCGCCATCTTCCTGGACCGGATGCCTCAGCTCGATCAGCCGATCAACGCCGGGACCTTCCGTCTGGCCTGCACGCCCATCATCAACCTGTTCGAGCAGGTTGGCGAGCCGATCCGTCTGAGTCACGTCCAGACGGAGTACCGGGTGATTCCCGATATGCGCCGGCAGGATGCCACCGAGGTGTATGCCATCGAGCGGGTCACCAGCACATCCCCCTACGAGCCGGAAGCCATCGAGTTCCAGCCGTTTTATTCCTTCAAACATGCGGTCGATCGCGAAAAGCAAAAAAGCTTCTGGGTTGCCACCCGCCGGCCGTCCCCCAAAAAAGGGGACGTGGGCACGGAGGTGTACCTCTCCCTGGTGGATCTCGACTTCCGGCCATCGCTGCCGGCCGTGGAAACTTTGACCATCCACGTAACTTGCACCAATAGGGATCTGCCGGGGAAACTCCCCTTCGGCGGAGAGCAGGGGGGGTTCGAGTTGGAGGGGGCGGCTCCTCTTTCGCGAATCCGCTGCTTGACCAAGCCGACCCCGACCATCAGACCCCCCCTGCGGCGAGGGGCACAGTGGCGCCTCCTCTCGCACCTGTCCTTGAACTATCTCTCCCTTTGCGAAGGAGGCAAGGACGCACTCCAGGAAATCTTGAAGCTGTACGACATCGCGGATTCCGCCGTGATCCGGCAGCAGATCGCCGGGATCACGAACGTCGCCAGTCGGCGGGTGGTCGGACGCCCGGCTTCCATGCCCCGGAACGGGTTCTGCCGCGGCATCGAGGTGACCATCGAGTTCGACGAGGAGAAGTACGTGGGGAGCGGCCTCTTCCTGTTCGCCTCGGTCTTGGAAAAGTTTCTCGGCCTGTACAGCTCCCTCAATTCGTTCAGCAAGCTGATCGTCACCACGCAGCAGCGTAAGGAGCCCTTGAGGCGATGGCCCCCCAGAGCGGGAGAACAGATCCTCGTCTAGCGGACACCCTCTTCGAGGAGGGGTATCGGTTTGACTTCTTTCAAGCCGTCCGCGAGCTTGAACGCCTCTTTCCCGAGAGGCGCCCCGTGGGCCGGGATGCGAAACCCGTCCAGGAGGTCGTCCGCTTCCGGTCCCACACCTCCTTGAGCTTCCCGCCCAGCCAGATCTACGAAATCATCCGGCCGGCGGATGCGGGCGGGCCGGCTGAGATGACCGTGGCGTTTATGGGGCTCACGGGCCCTGCCGGCGTACTCCCCAGGCACTACACGGAGCTGCTCATCGAGCGGATGCGCCAGAAGGATCCCGCGCTCCGCGACTTTCTCGATCTCTTCAACCATCGCTTCATTTCGCTCTTTTACCGCGCCTGGGAGAAATACCGCGTCCCCATCGGCTACGAGCGGGCGGTGTCGCGCCACGAAGGCTATGACCCCCTTTCCCTCTGCCTGTTCGATCTGATGGGCATGGGCACCAAAGGGCTGCAGGGGAGGCTCGGGGTCGCGGACGAGACCCTCCTGTTCTACGCGGGGCTGATGGCCCAGCACCCCCGCTCGGCCAGTGCTCTGGAGGGGTTGTTGGCGGCCTATTTCGAGGTGCCGGTCCGGACCATCCAATTCGCAGGGCAGTGGCTTCCGCTCTCGGAGGAGGACCGATCCCGCCTCGGGGTGGGAGAGGCGAATAGCGCGCTCGGCGTGAACACGGTGCTGGGGAACCGCGTTTGGGACCAGCAAGCGAAATTCGTGCTCCGGGTGGGGCCACTCACGTATGCCGACTTTTGCACGTTCCTGCCGGCGGGCGCAGCCTTCGAGTCCCTGGTGCAGCTCACTCGTTTCTTTGTCGGCCAGGAATTCGATTTCGACGTGCAACTCGTTCTCAGGGCGGTCGACGTTCCCCGCTGCCGACTGGGGGCGGCGGGATCGAACGCCCCGCGGCTCGGCTGGTCCACGTGGCTCAAGACCCAGGAGTGTGTCTGCGATGTCGACGAAACGGTCCTGAACGGCGGTTTGACAAAATTCGGGGCGTTTCCAGAATGAGACGTGATCACGGGAGGAGAGGCCCACGATGCCCACGATGAATGTTAGCCTGAAGTCCCTGATCAGTAAGCTGAACGACACCTGCCGCAGCGCCCTGGAAGCGGCGGCCGGGCTGTGCCTCACACGCACACATTACGACGTGGACATCGAGCACCTGTTCGTCAAGCTGCTCGAGGCCCCGGACACCGACCTCCAGCGCGTCTTTCGCCATTACGAATTGAATCAGGCGCGGCTCTCCAAGGACCTGACCAACGCCCTGGACCGGTTGAAGACAGGGAACGCGCGCACCCCGGCCCTCTCGCCGCACATTCCCCGGCTCATCAGCAATGCATGGACGATTGCCTCGGTCGAGTTTGGCGCCAACCGCATCCGGTCGGGGCACCTCCTCCTGGCCCTCGTTTCCGACGATGACATGGCGAGCCTAGCGCGTGAAGGCTCCGGGGAATTCCGGAAGATCTCTACCGAAGAGCTGCGCCGGCGCCTCCCCGACCTCGTGACCGGCTCGGGAGAGGACAAGGCCGAGGCGCGGGCGGCGGTTCCCGAGGAGGCGGGCGGCCCCCAGGTTTCGCCAGGCTCCAAGACGCCCGCCCTCGACCAGTACACGCTGGATGTGACCGCCAAAGCCAAGAAGGGAGAGATCGACCCCGTGCTGGGCCGGGACCTCGAGATCCGCCAGATGGTGGACATCCTTACTCGGCGCCGCCAGAACAACCCGATCCTCACCGGCGAGGCCGGGGTGGGCAAGACCGCGGTGGTCGAGGGCCTAGCGCTCCGCATCGCCTCGGGAGACGTGCCACCCCCGTTGCGTACCGTCTCTCTGCGAAGCCTTGACCTGGCCCTTCTTCAGGCGGGGGCCGGGGTGCGGGGGGAGTTCGAGAATCGCCTGAAATCGGTGATCGCCGAGGTCAAGGCCTCGCCNCAACCGATCATTCTGTTCATCGACGAAGCGCACACGATGATCGGGGCGGGCGGCTCGGCCGGGCAGGGAGACGCGGCCAACATCCTCAAACCCGCCCTGGCTCGGGGCGAACTGCGGACGATCGCCGCGACCACCTGGTCGGAGTACAAGAAGTACTTCGAGAAAGATGCGGCCCTGGCCCGCCGGTTCCAGGTGGTAAAGGTGGAAGAGCCCACCGAGGTGCAGGCACTCCACATGATGCGGGGACTGGCCGGGACGCTGGAGCAGCACCACAACGTCCGCATCCTAGACGAGGCGCTGGAGGCCGCCGTGCGCCTCTCCCACCGGTACATCTCCGGCCGGCAGCTGCCCGACAAGTCGGTGAGCGTGCTGGACACAGCCTGCGCGCGGGTCGCGCTCGGACACGTGGCCACGCCGCCTGCAGTGGAGGACGGCCGACGCCAGATCAGCCTGATCGCGACGGAGATCGGCATTCTGGAGCGTGAGAGCCTCATCGGTGTCGGCTCCCGGGAACGGCAGGAGGAGCTGGCGAAGGAGAAGGACGTCGCGACGGCCCGCTTGGCGGAGCTGGAGGCGCGCTGGACGGAGGAGAGCCGGCTGATCGGGGAGCTGCGGACCATCCGCGGGAAGCTGGAGGCGCTCGCGGCATCCTCTCGGGTCGGCGACGGTGAGCAAACCGAGTGCGTTCTCTCTCCCGAGGAGATAACCACGCTGCAGGCCGACCTGGCCCGACTCAATGGAGAGCTGGCGCAAATCCAGGGCGAGAACCCGCTCATGCAGGTGTGTGTGGACGCGCAGACCATTGCCGAGGTGGTGTCCGGCTGGACGGGCATTCCCGTCGGCAAGATGGTCAAGGATGAGATCCGGACGGTGCTTGCGCTCAAGGATTTCATGGAGAAGCGCATCATCGGACAGTCCCATGCCCTGGAGGCGATCAGCCAGCGCATCCGGACCGCGCGAGCGAAGCTGGAGGACCCGCGCCGCCCCACGGCAGTGTTCATGCTGGTGGGCCCGAGTGGCGTGGGCAAGACCGAGACGGCGCTGACGCTGGCCGACGTCCTCTTTGGCGGCGAGCGAAACATGGTCACCATCAACATGTCGGAGTATCAGGAGGCGCACACCGTCTCCGGGTTAAAGGGGTCACCGCCCGGGTACGTGGGGTACGGCGAGGGGGGGGTGCTCACCGAGGCGGTCCGCCGCAAGCCGTACTGCGTGGTGCTGCTCGACGAGATCGAGAAGGCACACACCGACGTGATGGAGCTGTTCTATCAGGTGTTCGATAAGGGGGTGCTGGAGGACGCCGAGGGGCGGGAGATCGACTTCAAGAACACCCTGATCCTGCTGACCTCCAACGTCGGGACCGACACGATGATGAAACTCTGCGCCGATCCGGAGACCCGACCGGAGCCGGAGGCGCTGGTCGAGGCGCTCCGCCCCGATCTGCTCAAGGTCTTCAAGCCGGCGTTCCTGGGCCGCATGATCGTGGTGCCCTATTACCCGATCGCGGACGATGCCATGCGGAAGATCATCGAGCTGCAGCTCGGCCGGATCCGCACCCGGCTGCTGGAAAACAACCGGGCCCAATTCACCTACGACGAGGCCCTGGTCGCGGCGATCGCCCGCCGCTGCACCGAGGTCGAGAGCGGGGCGCGCAACGTGGACCACATCCTCACGCGGACGCTCTTGCCCGAAATCTCGCGGGAGTTCCTGGGGCGCATGGCTGCCGGAGAGACGATCTCCAAGGTGCACGTCTCGGTGGACGGCGGGGGTGCCTTCCAGTACGCGATTGCCTAGAGCGTCCGCGCGCCTTGTAGCCGGCAACAGGCTCTTCGATTGTGGTCACCGCGTTGCGCACCATCATCTCCTCTCGTGCCTGGTAGCGAAACGGTAGAGGGAGCGTTGTCACGATGGCATACACACAGGAAGGACGCCTGATCGCGATCGAGACGCCGCTGGGCAAGGATGTCCTGTTGCTGCAGGGCTGTGTTGGGCACGAGGGGATCTCGCGGCTCTTCCGATTTGACCTGGACCTGCTCTCGGAGGATTCCTCGATCTCTCGCGACAAGATCGTCGGCCAGAACATCACGATCACGCTTGCCCTCACCGACGGGAGCGAGCGGTCTTTCAACGGGTTCGTCAGCCGCTTTGTCCAGAGCGGCAAGGGTGAACGCTTCACGCATTACCGGGCGGAAATGGTCCCGTGGCTCTGGTTCCTCACCCGCACGGCGGACTGCCGGATTTTCCAGAACAAAACGGTCCCGGACATCATCCTCAAGATCTTCAACGACCTGGGGTTCAAGGACTACAAGAACGTGCTCCAGGGGAATTTCGAGCCGCGCGAATACTGCGTCCAGTACCGGGAGACCGACTTCAATTTCGTGGCCCGCCTCATGGAGCAGTACGGCATCTTCTATTTCTTCGAGCATGAAAAGAAGAAGCACACGCTCGTGCTGGCCAACTCCTCGACCGCCCACCAGCCCTGTCCCGGTCAACCCAGAGCCAGGTACGACTACACCACCACCGGAATCGAGGGAGAGGACGTGGTCTCGAGCTGGCAAGTGGAATACGAGCTGCGGCCCGGCAAATACGCGCTGACGGACTATAACTTCGAGACACCCAGCACGAGTCTGGCGGTGAGCGAGCACAGTGTCGTCCAGGTGGGGGGAAACGCCAAGTACGAGATCTACGACTATCCCGGCGAATACCCCAAGAAACCCCAGGGCCAGAATCTCGTAAAGATGCGCATGGAGGAAGAGGAGGCGCTCACGACCTTGGTGAGTGCGGCGAGCGCGTGTCGGGCGTTTTCCCCGGGCTATCGGTTCGATCTGACGGAGCACTATCGGCCGGACATGAACAAGGCCTATGTGCTGACGGAGGTGCAGCATGCCGCGTCCGTCGGCGAAACCTATACGACCGGCGAAGACTCCGGGGCGCACTATTCCAACCAGTTCGTTTGTATTCCGCATGCGGTGCCGTTCCGTCCGGCGCGGGTGACGCCCCGGCCGATCGTGCAGGGTTCGCAGACGGCAGTCGTGGTGGGCAAGGCCGGCGAGGAGATCTGGACAGACAAGTACGGGCGGGTGAAGGTGCAGTTCCACTGGGACCGAGAGGGGAAGTGGAACGAGCACAGCTCGTGCTGGGTCCGCGTGGCCCAGAACTGGGCGGGGAAGCGTTGGGGGGGGATGTTCATCCCCCGGATCGGGCACGAAGTCATCGTCGATTTTCTGGAGGGCGATCCGGACCAGCCCATCATCACGGGCCGCGTCTACAACGCAGAGGAGATGCCGCCGTACGAGCTGCCCAAGGAGCAGACCAAGAGTGCTATCAAGTCCAACAGCTCCAAGGGCGGGGGCGGGTTCAACGAGATCCGCCTCGAGGATGCCAAGGGCAAGGAGCAGATCTTCATCCACGCCGAACACGACATGGATGAACGGGTCAAGCACGACTCGCGCGAGTGGGTCGGCAACGATCGCCACTTGATCGTCAAGGCGAATCAGGTTGAACTTGTGGAGGCCGAGAAGCACGGTCACGTCAAAGGGAATCACCTGGAGAAGATCGATGGCAACATGTCGCTCCAGGTGGGGGGCAAGACCGACGAGAAGATCGGGACGATCTGGGCCGTCGAGTCCGGTCAGGAGATTCATCTCAAAGCGGGGATGAAAGTCATCATCGAGAGCGGAGTGCAGATATCCCTCAAGGGTCCGGGTGGCTTCGTGGACATCGGTCCGGCGGGTGTCACGATCCAGGGGACGATGGTCTTGATCAACAGCGGCGGCGCCGCAGGCACCGGCAGCGGTTCGAGCCCTCAGGATCCCAAGGACCCGAAGGACGCGGACGACGCCAAACCCGGCGCCGTGGACACGGTCCCGAAGCGAGATCCGCGCGTTTCGCCGTGACAACGACTGACGTAGCCTGAGCCGTTCGTGCGATCTGTGGGTTTCGTTCGGGGGCTACGAGTGTTCCGTTTTCACTCTTTGACAGCAAAAGGCTGATAGCTGAGCGCCAGGAGTTCTATCGCATGCCTGGAAAACCTGCGGCACGGTTGACCGATCTCACGACGCATGGTGCCCCACTTTCGCCCGGGCCGGGCAGCCCGAATGTGCTGATCGGAAATCTGCCCGCCTGGCGCACGATCATTGACCAGCACGCCTGCCCGGCGGCCAGCATTTCCGGCGCAGACGGCGTCGGCTCGGTGATCCTGGGCAGCCCGACGGTGTTCATCAACAACCAGATGGCTTGCCGCATCCAGGACATCGTGGTTGAGAAACCGGGCCTGGCCATGGGGCCAGTGAATCCGATCGTGATGGGCTGTCCGACCGTTCTGATCGGCGAAGGGGG
>JGI20214J51088_10000974_pt1 | contig 19455 bp, 24 predicted proteins | sample WetSurMetagenome_FD_51088 | JGI IMG/M metagenome (IMG submission 51088) | reverse complement strand
AGAGTTTAGGTTGAGTGGAGAAACGTTGGGGCCATACAAGAACCAAACTGTAGAACTGCCGGTTGCTGCAGCGGTTATGCTTATCTCTAAGAGAAGAGCTGAGGTGGCGAACTAATGTACAATGAACTCTATGCGGCATGGCAAAGAGAAATCGACGACCCTACACTTGGAGGCTTACCGCCAGATTTCTACGCTAAAATCGCAGAGTACCTGCGGCGTATCAAAGAAGAAGACAAAGTGCTTGATAAAAAAGGTATCAAGATGAATTTGCTTGAGCATGAATCATTGAATGTTGGGCGGATGCTTGAAGAACTGCTTGGGGCAAGATACAGAAAAATCATCAAAACCGTTTCCAAAAGCCAAAAGTTACCCTCAGAGTTATTAACACTTGAAGAGGCTAAAATGTGTGAGACCTTTGCCGACTTCACGAAGGCCTACCAAAAGTTTGCTGATAACCTAATGCAAGGCCAAACAGATGAATCAGCCAAAAGTACACCTAAAGTTGAGGCGCATACCGAAGTGACTTTGACCCATAAACGATCCACTATACGATTCTTAAAAAATATTCCAGCCATTATGGGTGCAGACATGAAATCGTACGGTCCATTTGTAACAGAAGATGTCGCTTCATTGCCACCTCAGAACGCCCAAATTTTAGTTAAGCAGGGCTTAGCTGTGTTAGTTGAGGTTTCCTAATTTTTCGCCATAAGCCGTGACTTGCAAGAATAATTAGAGGATAAGAAATAATCCATGCCATCGCATATAATGGACCATATAGAGAGTGGAATGTTTGCACTTGGTTTGAGTTTGCACCAAACTGCATCCCAATCGTGAAAATGGTTACTATTCTCAGGAGGTTTATGAAGTAGGTGACTATTGCTCCAACGGCAAAGTACCCTATTTTTGCTTTCCAAGAAATGGGCATACGCTTCAAAAACAGCAAAGCCACAGCCGTAAAGATAAGTAGGCTTTCGATGCCCGCGCAGGGCCAAGCTATCGCAAACTGTGCAGTTCCTAACGGGCCGGTAACTTGGAGGGTTGGCATTGAACTTGCCAGGTCAGTCCCCATCACGACGGTATTTCCCATTAAACTCAAAACGCCAGCGGCAAGAGTGGCAGTCGTGGGAACCAAGAGCTGAAACGGCGTAAATTGTCCATAAGGAAACACGTTATCGATGGTGTAGATAACTCCGACTAACCCCACGAACAAGGCGGGCAAAGCAAAACCTGCCAAACCCTTCTTTCCAAAAGAAAGGAAAACGGTTACGCAAAAGAGAAGAGAAAAGACAAGATACTCGATTGCAAGCGGCATCGAACCCGAAAAGGTAACCCCGTTTTGCACTGCCCAATTTGCGATGGCAACGTTTAACCCAAAATAATTTTCAAACAGCACGTACAAGGTAGGAAGCGACAAAACTAAAGCAAACACGAAGACTATTGGTTTGTTGAGCTTACTTATTTTTGGCTTAATAGTTTCCCAACTGAGAATAAACTCCAACGCAACCAACCAAATAAAGAACAACTGGAAGGTTCTGCCCTTCCACATTAATTGGAATGAATCTTGCGCTGAAAGGTTCAGGTAAGGGTCCGATGGGTTAACCAGGTACATTAGCGCTAATGGAGCAGCAAACGCAAAGAGCGGCAAAAGTTTGATGATTGTTGAGTAGTATTTGTTTCTTGACGAATTTAGGTTGCTGTTCAAGCCGCACACGACTCTAAACATGTGTTTTCAATTTAAAAAGAATACTCCTGTCAACATCCCTATGGTGCTTTGTAGGCCAGACGCAAATAAAAGAAACTGGAAGCGTTTAGCTGTATTCTCTATATGTGTAATTGCATTTAGTGCAGCGCAGAAATTGAGTTGAAGATTCATCTGCTCCTCGTGTTTGCACTTGCCAAACATAAGCTGTGTTATTCCCACACCTTGGGCACTCAATACGCACCGTCGGCAGCGTGCTCAACTTCTGCTCCTCTTTACCGATCACAGCTACAAGCTGCTGAGGANTATGTTGAATAACTTTGGGCGCCACTTTGGGTTCGATTTTTTTGTCTGCTTCAGGCTTCTTGTAGCCGCATTTAGGGCAGGCTAGAACCAAAGTTGCTTCTTTACCATTTTTAGATTTCTTTGGCTCAAGACGTGAACCGCATTTAGGGCAGAATTCCATATTTCCGTTACTCCACTATTCTATCCGTTTTGGGATTCCCTTAGCATTGTACCTTTTAAACTTTTTCTAAGTTAACCAAAATCAACGACTGATTCCAGAAGCGATAAGGTGGGCAACACGCAGCGGTTCAGGCAAACTGCTCCTTGTTGAAGTTATCGCAATAATTTTTTTTGCATCAGGAAGTGAAATTCCAGCTAACTCCACGTAAATTTTAGTACCCTTGTTGATGACCTCGTGGATTTCTCCCGCTTCAAGAATCATTTTCCAACGCTCGTCAATACTGGGCAAGTTTGTGAGCGCTTCATTAATCCCGTTCAAATCAGGTCTCTCCTGAGTCAACGCCAGTACAGGAAGGGTCGTTGCCGCATTCAATTTTTTAATATTAACCACATTAAATCCCGCAAACGTTATCCCATTTAACATAATCAGGCGCAACTGCCTGCGATGAGGTGAACCGTTAATCATTGAAGCAAACTGTTCGGTGGCATCTAAACCGTCAATTGCGATATTGGTGTGCATTACGCCTTCGATCGAGCAGCCTCCACGAAAAACAACACCAACAACTATGACGGCTCCTTCTGTACGAGGAGTAAATTTTCCATCATCTATACCGAGCACTCGAATTTCTGGTTTTATGACGCGAAAAGCTTTTTGGCTGCTCAAACTTGTTCCCTTAAACCTATGATATATAATAGTGGTTCTTTTTTAATTTAAAAGCAATCGCAAAACATCAAATCAGATTAAAGTCTGTTTTAACCAGAAGAATGCTAAAAAGATAAAATTAAAAATTATGGATTAAACTTTGAGAACTCGCTCAAGCTCTTTACTGAAAGCATCATTTGCTTCCCGAACTTTCTTGGTTGCCTCAATCAATGCATCTTCAGGCTTGTTGTCGCCTTTCATTCTAACGTAGATGATGGGGCTTGAAGCTAAAGGATGCGGCACATCGTAGCCAGCAAACTCTACTTTTTTATCTTCTAAGAGTCTCTTTGCCAACAGATTACAGAGGCCGTGACTTGAGCCTTCTATCTCTATCTTAAGCTCATTTTCAGATTTCTTTAATACTTTAACTTTCATGTTATTTCGCCTTTTTGTTAAATTTGTTCTTTGCCGTAATCTGGAGCTATTTTACGTGTTTCAACGTTACCACACTTGGAACATTTAAGGTCATACCCATGCTGCTCAAGCAAAGTGCCACATCGTGAACAAAAAGCGTACAAAACACCTAAGCCCTTGTCGTTGGTTGATAAGTGGAAAATTTGGTTCTTATCACTGAGGACTTTAGCTCTCACGATGTCGCCTGGCTTAGCCACGTCACTCATGGAATCAACGTATCTGTCAGAGACGTCAGAAACATGTAGGATACCGCCGAAGTTTCCTGAGAGTTTTTTGTGTCCAATTCTGAATATTTTCACTAAAACATTGTCAGATTGTGCGTTGCCAATTTGCCCAATTACTACGGTTGATACTTTTGGCACCACAACACCACTGCCTACTGGGTAAACAGAGACACGCCTATTTTGTAAATCCACTAGTGAACGGCCGACAATCTTTGAGAAGATAACGCCGTCCTTAACATAAGTTCCCGAATCGGGAATAAATTCTTCAATAACGCCTAAGCGTTCGCCAGGCAATACTAAATGACCACTTTTTTGTTCTGGAGATTTTAGACTCATGATGGTTCCCTTAACTCGTAAATAAGTTTGATTTTGATAAATGCATATGCTTAGTTTCGATTCTGCTCAATAAACCTTTTGATTAATAAACAAAAATACGCCTTTTTGCAGTAACTAAAAATTTTGTTCAAGGTACATTCTTTTTGACAACGTACATGTCGATGACAAAGTCATGCTTTAGTTTTGTATGGAAATCAAACATGCGGGGAATAGTCATAAGCATGGCATAAACCGCTGTAACAACGCCACCATATTGCATCACGAATCTTTCGAGGAAAGGAGATGCGGGAACCTGCAGAAACCCCTGGCTGGCTTTTAGCTGCTTAATCAACCGAGTATCGACTTCGGGATGATTATGGAGAGAGTAAACGGAGTTGCCCACTTCTAATGCTTTTACTAAGAATGCGCGGTCAGCCTCACGCGTTTGCACCCCAAAAGGCGGATTCTGCAAAACCGTATCAACCCTTCCAACGACGGCACTTATGTCTCCAAGAACCCATTGAACGCCATCAGTTAAACAGACTTTCCTTGAGTTTTCAGAGGCTGTTTTAATGGCTAATCTATCGATGTCAACACCCACAACATCCTTAGCGCCTATGAATAATGCACCCAAAGCAAGTCTACCTGTTCCGCACCCTAAATCCAACACTGACTTACCAACAATGTCGTCATTTCCGTAGGCGGCAATGTATAGGATGTTTGCGGCTATTTGCTCTGAAATGGTGTACTGTTCCAGATGTACTTGTGGATTAGGCTGGGGAGCAACTGTAGAGAGGAACCGTTCCAAGTCTAGTTTTCGAATAAGCCTTTTTTGAGCAGGTTCTCCCATGAAGATTCGCCGCAAACAACCATAAACTCGTTAACTGTCAAAACAGGTTTTTGAAATTTTCCAGAGGCGTCAAGAGAAATCCGGGGGCAAGCGGTATTCACGTATGCATCAATGGATGGGAAGTCTAAGAGGGTCTCAGGGGTAATTTCTCTAGCCACCAACAAGTATACTGCTTTGCCAGCTTTCTCCGCCTCTTCCTTTAGGTGCAACGCGGTGTCCAAGTGTTTTTGCCCTGGTTTTAACCCGACAAAAACCCCGAATTTCTTGGCGTTTTTTGCTTCTTGGATACTTGCGAACCGCTGTTTGAGAATCTTATGAGCTTCATCATTAATCGGGTAAGCTCTGTTATCGTACGGGTCAGCTATGAAGGTTGGTTTAGAAGTGCTCAGAGCTATGCCTAAAGCATGGAACATACCGCCGCCGACAAAGAGGAAAGCTTCAACTTCGTTTGCAATTGATTTAACGTTGCTGTAGTTGCAACCGCTGACTTGCCCAGGGTAGCCCATTTGTCCTGTGTCGCCGATTATGACTGCTTTTCCTGCGCGAGTTAGGATTTCTCTTGCTTGATTCAACATTTGCAGATGCTGTACTGATGTTGCTAAACCAACCGTGGTATAGTCGCTTAATAGCGTAAAGGATTGCTCAACCGCCGTATCGACTGTGACGGTTGCTCTAGCTTCCACGTAAATCGTTGGAATCGGCTCATGCTTAACCATCTTCGCGTGGCCAAAATGCACTATCAAATCCACGCCTAAACCTTGCGCTTCATTAACCGCTATATCACAGGCACCGTAGCAAGGGTCAGCTGAAATTATCGCAAGCGCCCCGCTCTTCTCGACGATTTTTGCTAATTTAGGAGCCTCGCGTTTTAAGCCTTCAGGCATCTGTAANAGAACGCGTTTGGCACCGAGTTTGGTTATTTCTTGTTTTATTCTTTCTTCTTCAAAATCAAACCCTAGCATACTCTACCCTCACGTTTGCATGTAGAGAATAAATAGAAAGAAAAACTAAAAAGTTGCACGGTTGCAGGGCGCATTGGCTTAATGTTGCCATTCATAGTCTTGAGTTGGCTTCTTGAGGGGTTGCCCGCGACCTAAAGCGGCTTGTTCAGCGAGGCGCTCAAGAATTATTTTTTGTTCTACACTGGCAACGTGTTTTCTTGTTGAGACTACGGCGTCGTTGTTTACGGATATGCTGTCGATTCCAACTCGAACGAGAAATTCTGCAAAATCAGGNAAGTTTGATGGCCCTTCGCCGCAGATTGAAACTGTGCATCCGTTTTCGTGAGCGACTTTGATTAGGTGCGCAATAATGCGTTTTACTGCTGGGTCGCGTTCGTCGAAGTAGCCCATTTGTCCTAAGCGTTCTGAGTCGCGGTCAATCATTAATACTCCTTGGGTCATGTCGTTTGAGCCTATGCTGAAGCCGTCGACTATTTTTGAGAATTCGTCAGCCATAATTGCGATTGAGGGGGTTTCAGCCATGAACCATATCTTGAAGTCCTTGTTGCGCTCTAAGCCTTCTTCCTTCATGATTTGTAGGACTTGTTTAGCTTCCCAGAGTGTCCGAACCATCGGAAGCATAACGTAGATGTTCTTGAGACCCCATTCAGTGCGGCATTTCTTTATGGCTTGACATTCAAGCTTGAAGGCTTGGATGTACCATTTGCTTATGTAGCGGCTACAGCCTCTCCAACCCAACATTGGGTTTTCTTCGACGATTTCGTATTTGTCTCCGCCTTTTAGGGCTCGGTACTCGTTAGTTTTAAAGTCGCTTAAGCGTACCACGACGGGTTTTGGCTGGATTGTTCGGGCAACGCTGGCTATGCTTTCAGCCAGTTTATCTACGAATTTTTGTCCTTCACCAGTTTCGACAAACATCATTGGGTGCTGTCCGATGGCGCTGGCCAAGATAAATTCGGTGCGCATTAAGCCGATGCCCTCAAACGGCAGGTTCTTGTATTGTTCAATCATCTCTGGCGTACCAAGGTTCATGTAAATCTTTGTGGCTGTCACTGGAGCGGCTTCTGCTGCTTGCATAACTATGGCTGAGCCGTTTGGTGCCGCTGTTGCTTGAGCCATTATACCCTCATAGATTATACCGTTCCTTGAATCCACAGTATATTCTAAGCCTGTTTTCATGACTTGAGTAGCTGTTTCGGTACCTACGACGCATGGAATGTTGAGTTCGCGGCTAACGATTGCAGCATGGGATGTGATTCCACCTTTGTCGGTGACAATGGCGCTTGCCATCTTCATGAAGGGCACAAAGTCAGGGTTGGTCATGTCTGTTACGAGGATGTCTCCTTTGCACATTTCTTTGTTTGCGTCATCAGGGTTTAGGACAACTTTTGCTATGCCTGCGCCATAGCCTCTTCTTCCAGCGGAAAGTCCTCTAACTATAACTTTTAGGGTTTCTTGAGCCTTGTTTTCTTCCATTTTAGATGCTTCCATTGTTTTTGAACCAAAAATGGTTTCTGGACGAGCTTGAACTATGAACATGTTCTCTGGGTAAGATAGGTCTTGGTCAATTGCCCATTCAATATCCATGGGTTTACCATAATGCTTCTCGATGCGCTTAGCAAGTTCGGCGAGCATCATTATTTCTTGGTCGCTTACGCAAACTATTTTCTGCTCAGCCTCAGGAATATCTAGGTGCACGGTTTTTCCTGTTTTGGTGTCACGAATGTACTTGATTGTTTTACGGGCGATTCGCCGCTCTTTAATTTTCATCGTGTTCTTGTCAACGATAAAATCGTCGGGGTTAACAACACCTGAAACAACAGTTTCGCCTAAGCCGAAGTTTCCTTCGATAACAATTTCATCTCGGTCGCCNGTAACTGGGTTAATAGTAAACATGACTCCTGCTGCTCGGGAGTTAACCATCTTTTGGACGCCGACNCTAATGAAGACCTTTTCGTGCGCAAAACCTTTCTCGTTTCGATAAAAGATTGCGCGTGGAGTGAAGAGGCTTGACCAGCATTTCCTCATTTTGTCTATAAGGTCGTCTGCTCCTTTAACGTTTAGATATGTTTCCTGTTGACCCGCAAAAGATGCGTCTGGTAAGTCTTCGGCTGTAGCGCTTGACCGTACAGCAACAAAGGTATCTTTAAGCTCAAGGCGTTTGTTTAGGTCCTTGTATGCCACTCTAATGGCGTTCTCTATGTCTTTAGGCATTGGAGTTTTTTCGATAAGTTCACGGATTTTCTTAGATGCAACATCGTACTGTTTAGGGTCGTTTGGGTTTGTAACTGTTTCCGTAATAATCTTGTAAATCTGCTCGGCAATTTTTTTCTCTTGAATATATCTTTCATATGAAAAAGCAGTTACTGCAAAACCAGGTGGAACAGGAAGCCCTGAATTAATCATTTCGCCGAGGCTGGCGTTCTTGCCGCCAACAATAGAAACATCAATATTTCTTACATCTTCAAACCATAAAACGAGTTCTTTCTCTTTTACGGTCAAGTCGTCTCCGTCTCCGGTTCGGCCGTTTCGGTCATAGTTGGAGAAGCTTCAATTTTAGAGATAACTATTTTGCAGGGTATTGGAAGTTTTGCGCTTCCTCTTTTGAGAGATTCTTTGGCTGTTTCAGCAGCTGACGCTTTTACTTTGACTGTTATGATGGTTTGGTCTACTTCAACTTTTGCTGCAGTGCCGATTGCTGTGCCGAAGGAACGCCTCATTCCCTGTTGAAGCCGGTCAGCATGAGCGCCGAAGATCATTTTGTTTTCTCTCAGAATAATGTGAGGGTATAGATTAACGACCATAAGATAATCATTTATGAGTTTATCCATCAGGATACGGTTTGTAGCCACACGCGCTGCTTCCAAGGCACTATGGCGTATTTGCGCTCGCTCTAAAGCGATAAGTCTGNCTTCGATTTCAAAGGTCCCCTTCGTATCACCCATAGTGAATTTTACTATTTTTGGTGGTGGAAAACCTCTAGCGTATTTTTTTCTTGTGTAAGCTCGATTTTTCACGTGCCTGTAATTTCGTGCGTGCATGATACGTCCCTTTTTAGCATACTCATTCAGCGGTATTTAAACGATTTGTAAATCTGTTGCGATACTTCCGTGCAGTTTCCAACTTCTAGTTATTTACTTATACTNCTTTATTTGAGTGTTTGGGGGTCAATTACTTATATACTTAGTTTACTTTTGATTTTCAGAATGCCAACTGAACTGTTTATCTCAGGGAAAAACTGGATGCTCTCCTTAGCGGAGCTTACCTCTTACTTTAAGACCAGAGAAATTGGGTTTGAGATCCAATTTTTTTCTGGAGAATTCTTCGCCTTATCGTTTGAGAAAGATTTCGATGTTTCAGCTATTTCTGATTTGGGTGGAACGATTAAAATTGCCGAAGTAAAAGCAAAGTTTTCGACTGAAACCGTCAAAGAGGCAATCCTTAAAAAAAACAAGCAAGCCCAATCGCAAATAATCGAATCTTTGGCATCGAGTGGTTTAGTTGATGGAATGGCTAAATCGTCGGAGAAAGTATTGTTTGGAGTAAGCGTATACTGCACTGAAAACACTCTACGGTCATTGTCTGGGGGTATTCAACGGTTTGTCGGAAGCGCCGTTAAAAGTGAGTTGGCTGATTTGGGTAAGAAATCGAAGTTTATGGGTTTCGGTAATGATAGAAAACTCGCTCAGTTAAGCCATGTTGAAGTGCTAAAGAAGAATTTGGTTGAAAACAAAGCAGAGGTGTTATTCTGCATTGGTAGAACTGAAACTTGGGTTGCTATCACGGTTGCTGTTCATAACCCATTTGAATTCCAGAAAAGAGACATTTACAAACCTAACCAACGAAAAATCTTTGGCATGCCGCCAAGATTAGCAAGGATTATGGTTAACTTGTCTTCATGCACACTTAGAAAGACTTTACTTGATCCATTCTGTGGCGTTGGCACGATTCTTCAGGAAGCGCTATTAGAGAGGGCAATGGTTGTGGGCATGGATGTTAATCCTTGGTGTGTGAAAGCTGCAAGCGAGAATCTTGAGTGGTTAGTAAGAGAGTATGGGCTTGAGGGTGCGGATTTTCGGGTTTTGCAAGGAGATGTTAACAGATTGGTAGAGAAGATTGGGCAGGAGGCAGCGGATTGTATTGTTTGTGAGCCTGATTTGGGTCCAGCCTTGCGCCAGGTGCCTACTGGTCCATATGCTGAAAAGATTATTCAGAAGCTTGAGCCGTTGTATTTTTGTTTTGTTGAACAAGCCTATAGAGCACTAAAACCCAGCGGACGTTTGGTGTTGGTAACTCCGTACATCAAATCGCGATCGGGACAATCGGTGACAATGCCCATTAATGAGAAGCTTGAGCAACTTGGGTTCAAGCGAGTTTATGCTTTTTCGAAAGAAATGTTCTCACGAAGCGCAGGTGGACTTGAACGGTTAATTAGCGCATCCTCCTTGGTTGAAATGGATGACCGACATATGATTGGCAGAGAAATCCACATCGTTGAAAAATAAAGGGCCGATTGCGGATACAATTTATTAATTTGATTAGTGAACTATGTTTCTAAAACGGGTTGAGGCAGAAAACAATTGAGCACTAATTCAAGACCCAATTGGGACAGGTACTTTCTAGACATGTGTGAAGCAGTGGCCAGGCGCGCGACGTGTGACCGCGGAAGAAGCGGCTGCGTCATTGTCAAGGACAAACGAATCATGACTACGGGGTATGTTGGTGCTCCAGCAGGCTTACCCCATTGTGACGAGGTGGGACATGACTTGCGTAAAGTATTCAACTCTAACGGAGAAATCACTCAACACTGCATGCGAACGCTACATGCTGAGCAGAACGCGATTATTCAAGCTGCAAGGTTTGGTATTCCGCTTGAAGGAGCAACACTTTTCTGTAAAATGACTCCATGCCGAACATGTGCGATGATTATAATTAATGCTGGAATCAAACGTGTGGTTTGCGAGAAGCGCTACCATGCTGACGCGGACACTATTGAGATGTTCAAACAAGCAGGCATAGAACTCACCATTATGAATGACGAAGTCGAGAAATACGATAAGCAATAACCAGCCTTACTCGGTGCTTGGAACAGTCTATACCTCCTTATTTAAGGAATCAAAAGCGCCATGACCATCTTGGCGGTTATTCACTTGAAAATCTCTAAATTCTAGAGAAAAGGGGGAGGGTAGGTTTTTGAGCAGAAGAGACTAAACCTCCAAGAAAGCTTCATCTTTTTGAGGGAACAGCAAGCCACTTAACATTATCAAACCCATACTTTGTTACCAATGGGTCGATGAAGTTTGGAGATAAATCGTCGTCGATTTCTGAAAAGACCACGGTATCGCCGATTCTGTAGACAATACATATGATTGTGACGTCTTTGAGGGCAGCATATTTGCCCTTGATTTCCCAGTAGCCAGGCTCATCCCGCCCAGGCTCAATAATCCAAGAATACTTATCCTCAGGATGCTGTCCCTGCATGAAATTAAAGGCACAAACAATGTCCCCAACAACCTTTGGGTCTTCATTCGTTTTGACATAAAACCAGATCGTCATAACTAACACCAATACTATTGAGTCGGTTTCTGCCTTTAAATTGTTTCTTTTTAGACACCAGCGTTGGCTTCTATAAGAGTTAAGGTTTCAAAAAAAGGCAGTTTGCGTTCTGCTTTGACAACGGCTTTAAGGTTTTGTCCGTTAAATTTTTGGAGGGTTTCTTCAACGCCTGTAAGTGTGGACTGCATCAACAGAACCCTACCACAAGGCTTCAGATGTGGTGACACTTCGGAAATAAAGCGGTCAACCACTTCTCGTCCATCAGCACCTCCTGCCCACGCACGCCCAATCCAAGACGCCGATTCATTCTCGTCTGATGGCAAGTAAGGAGCATTAAACAATATCAAATCAAAGGTGGCTCTCGTGTTAAAAGCCGTAAACAGGCTTGCCTGCACAAAATCGATTTTACTAAGTACACCGTTAAGCGAGGAATTCTTCCTTGCACAGCGAATAGCGTATGGGTTTAAGTCAACCGCAACGACGCTGCCCGCTCTTCTCGCGGCTAAGATACCAAGCATGCCGCAGCCAGTGCCGACATCCAAAACCTGCTCGCCTTCTTTGACGCCAAGGTTTTCGGCGAAAAGAAAAGAGTCCTCAGCAGGCTCATACACATCTTCAATAATATCAAAAGCGAAGTTGCCGAAATGTACTCTTTTAGTTGGGTAAGGCATTTGCTAATGCTCCGAAATCTTTAGGGGACAACTCTCTTACACGCTTGTCATGGAACGGCAGGCTAAGAGCTAATTTCTCTGCGTCTTGTTTGCTTAAGTTGAAATTGCTCCTGAGGTAGGGTGATAGCGCTTTGGCTAACTTTTTGTTGCGCTGCGTAAAGAGCCACTTCATCATCCGCACAAAAAACACTGAATCTTTAACCTCAAACGGTTTGGTGTTCCAAGTTTTTAGGTTAACTATTACTGAATCTACCTCTGGTTGAGGATAAAACATAACTTTCGACACACCGTCCAAGAGCTCAACATCCACACCTTGATAGGTGACAACCGTTAACCAACTATACGCCTCACTGCCCACAGGTGCAACAAGACGATCTACGAACTCTTTCTGCATAATCAAAACCGCACAATCAATCTTCTTTTCGAGAAGCCACATAACCAAATGAGAAGACAGATAGTACGGGGGAATCGCTATGACCTTGTTGAACTCTGGCAGCGCTACTTTCAACACGTCACCTTTCACTACAGTCACATTACCTAAGTTCTTGACTTGTTCACGAAGCACTGTCGCAACCTGCTGGTCCTTCTCAACAGCGACGACCCTCTTGCATTTATCGGCCAAGAAACATGTTAACCAACCGAAACCTGCGCCAGCATCCAACACTACATCCGCTTTACTGAGCGCTGCGTAGTTGCACAGTTTAGGGTAAAGCGATGGCTCAACCATGAAGTTTTGCCCCAAAAGCTTGTTCGGGAAAATTCGATGGGTTCGAAGCAGCTGCTTCGTTTCCTCAAGACTCATCGCTTATGCCTTACTGCGCTCGCGTGAACAACCNGTACTTGCTGTCACCCTCAAGCTCTTCCATAACCCGCTTCGTAATCAATTTCACTGGGTTCGGCAATTCGGTGCGCTTCTGTAAATCCTCAAAGCTCTCAAACGGTTTACGCTCACGTTGATTGATGACTTGCCACATGTACTTTTTGCCGATGCCTGGAACAAGCTCTAAGGCATGCATTCGAGGAGTAATCGCTCGCGCGGTGTTGAAGAAGCCGACAAACCACTTTTCCCGGTTCGCCACTATTTTGCTTATAACGCTTGGAAGTTCCGCCTTCGCTGAAGCCGTTAACTCATCGTACCCAACGCGCCCTATAATGTATGTAACCTCTTCACGAGAATCTTTTCCTACGTATACGCGGTCACCAGGCTTAAGAATCAAATCCTCTTTCACCAAAGCCTCCAGAATGGTAAAGAATTCTTCACCGACACATTGAATTAAAGCGCCCGCTCGGTAACCTGCTCGTCCTGTTGGGCGAAATCCTGGCTTGCCGTGCTGAAGGAAATCTAACACGTAAGCGTGCTCTTCATACCGCTTTTCCATAACAGTCACTAAGTCCGTCCACTAGTCTATTCTCGCTTACTGCTTAAAAATACTTAGTCGTTTCCGGCTACTTCAACGTTCGATTCTCATTCAAAAGCTCAACAATTGTGTGCAATTTTGAAGTTTCTATGATTTTTCGTCCGCCTGCTAAGAAAACCCTCAACTCGTCAACAGTCTCAGGCATGCAATTGATAATTTGGACCGCTTCGGCCTCGTCAAGTTCGTATTCCTTGAGAAGAATTTGCAAAAGTTCTTCAGCTTTATCTGGGTCACATTTTGAGAATTTGCTTACGTAATCAAGTGTTCGACGTTGAAATTGGTCTAGGTTTTCTTGGCCAATAGTTTCTAGAACCTTCTTAACTTGTGGTAGTGTTAAGCGGCTTTCGCTTACTTCTCTCTTGCTCATCTTTCGCTCACTTACCCGTATAAGGCTCTAGATGTTCTGAGCGAGTAATTATTTCTTTAATGGCGTTGCCTTGTGGAACGCTGATGACGTATCCTCGACCTCGCTTTTCCACAACTACGCCTATTTTACCGTGGAACCGTTTGTGAGGCATACTCTTTTGCATACTAGAATCCATCTTTATGATCACTTGGGAACCAGGAGCATAGTCTTGAAGTATCTTACCAATGTTGGGTTTACCTTTATCGCGAGTTGCCTTTTTCAGAAGACTGCGAGTCCCTGTGTAATAGCCTTTTGAACCTCTCATTCAATTTTCACCTTTAATTATCATCCATTATTACATTAAGAACGTCAAGCTTAAGCGTCTTCGCTCTGTTTCCGAGCAAATTCGAAACGTTCGGTACTGTTCTTCCTTCATCTCCAGACACCAATTCTTTAACGTAGAGCCCACCTTGGCAACGAATTTCCAACAGAGCCCTCTTAAGCGACACCTTCTTAACTTTAACCTGATATATGTACTTTTCTCGGATTAAATCTGCCCTCCGATGCAAAACACGAAGAGGCGTCTGCTGTTTAATACAAATGCCTGAAAGCTTTTCTTCTATGGTGCGCAAATCTTGGTCTGATAATTCATTCTCAAACTCAGCTAACAACTGATACTCTTTCTGCGCGCCTTCACCCTTCTTGAGTCGTCTAACCACATCCTTCGTCGTAAAACGTAACCCCGAAACCTCAACCTTCCCCACCGCATCAACATTAACCTGGGCTTCAATCTGCTTCAAATCAACAAACCGCTTCTTGGGCTTTGAAATCTCAATCACGAAAGGCCTACCGCTCCCAAGCATCCTAGCATCGATATCCTCACGCCCAGAAGCGTGGAAAAATGTTTCTTCACCCTGAGTAGCCTCAAGCAATGATTTAGAAGACAACTCCTCAACAGATTCAGGATACAATTTCCCTGTTCCACCGCATTTCTCGCAGCCTCTTCCTCTGCAGTTTGAACAGAACCATTTCGACTGCGGAATAGTCCTCACCAACTTGCGGTATCTGCCAGCGACGAAAAGAGGGTTAACTTGAACACGAACTTTCTCAAGAAAAGGATTGAACACAACAACGAGGTCAGGCTTTAAATAATCTACTTCTTTACCTGTCCGTTGACCCAGTGCTTTGCCAAGCAATCTGCCAAATTCATGCTTTATGCTTTCGCCATAGCCTATGTTAACGACTGCCTTAAACTCGTCCTCTCTCTCCTCAACCTTCGTGGGCAATTCAATTCCAACAAGAAAAGTTGTAAACTCATAGTCTGCAATGGCGTCCAAGGCTTTCTGGATTAAGCTGGCAACAAGCTCAAATTTGCCTTCACAAAGGCTGCACTTGTCTTCTATGTCCTTTTTTGGTAGGCGTTTCTTTAGGTGCTTTAGGGTTTCTTGTGCTTCCCTAGAAAAACCCTTAGTCGCCAAAACTTTGAGCCGTTTTACTCCATCAAGGTTTTTTTCTGTGGCGAGGTTGTTGGCTTGCATTGTTAAACTGATTTTTAATGCTTGGCCGCGAACGTTGTTTTCCATGCTGTAACCAAGCAAAGCAAACTGTCTGCCCAAGCAGTGGTCGCAAAGCGGGTATTTGCTGAGTATTTCGAAGGCTTTTTCTAGAACATTCATTACACGTAGCCTACTTCATGCCGGGTAGCATTCCCATTCCTTTGCCGCCTAATCCAAAGGGCAGCTTCTTTTTGCGCTTGAACATTTTGAGCATTTTACGCATCATAATGTATTGTTTGAGGAGTTCTTTAACGTCTTTTTCAGTGGTTCCTGAACCGCGCGCGATGCGTCTAGCCCGTGAAGAGTTTAACAGTTTAGGATTCTCTTTCTCCGCAGGAGTCATGGATTGAATTATTACGCCCCACTTGTCTAGGCGGCCTTCAGCGGAGTTTAACATCTCTTCAGGCACATCGGTGGACATTCCGGGAATCATCTTGAGCACTTTACCGAAGGGCCCCATTTTTTTAACCGCTTGGAACTGCTCGTACATGTCAGTTAACGTAAAATTGCCACTCATGATTTCCTTGGCTTTCTTCTGTGGAACCTGAATTTCCGCATCCTTTACTTTCTCTAAGAGAGTTTCTAAATCGCCCATGCCTAAGAGTCGACCGACAAACCGCGAAGGAATAAAAGCCTCAATATCTTCGATTTTTTCACCTGTGCCGATNAATTTTATCGGTGCCCCAGTGGCAGCTACTGCGGATAATGCGCCTCCGCCACGTGAGGAACCNTCGAGTTTGGTAACGATGATAGCGCCGATGGGAGTTGCTTCATGGAAGGTTTTAGCTTGCGCAAGTGCTTGCTGACCGATGGTACCGTCGATGACCATTATGACTTCGTCGGGTTTAATGTTTTTTTCAAGGTCCTTCATTTCCTTGATTAAATCCTTCTCTTCCTTGTGGCGCCCAGCGGTGTCAACGATTATCAGATCTTTATCGCTGAATTGTTTTAGACCTTCCCTAACCACTTTTACTGGGTCTTTGGCTTTGAGGTCGCCAAAAAATGGAGTATTTATTCGGGTTGCCAGTTGTTGAAGCTGGGCATAGGCGCCTGGACGGTAAGTATCAGCACAAATCAAACCTACTTTTGCGCCTCTTTTTTGGAAGTACCGTGCCAGCTTGGCAGCGTGGGTTGTTTTTCCCGAGCCTTGAATTCCAACAAGCATAATAATTTTCTTTTTTCCAGGCTCCACTTTGAGTGGAACAGGTTTGTCGCCTATGAATTTGGTCAGTTCTTCGTAAACCACTTTTATGACGTGCTCGCGTCTTGAAACGCCCGGAGGCACTTTCTCTTTTAACGCCCGTTCCTCTATACTCTTAGAGATTTGAAGGACAAGTTGGACGTTGACGTCTGATTGGAGGAGTGCGCGTTGGATGTCACGAACCAGTTCCTTCACTGCGGCTTCGTCCACTACGCCAGTTTTGAAAAGCTTCTTTATTGCGTCGGTTAGAGAAGAACCTAATTTGTCTAGCGACATCTGAGACCCCAGCCTAAACATCTATTATTCTTTTAAATAAAGATTACATTCAAGAAGCAGGCATTAAGCCTAAATTTGTATTGTTTTTCTGGGGCAAGCCGGTTCTGTTTATGGTAAAGGTTCTACTAAGGTGAAGCCTCAGTTCCCCATTAAATTATTCTTCACAATTCAGACGGCTCTTCATGCATCATTGGCTTCACAGCAAAAGGCTTCAAGCTAGAACATAAACGTTAACGAAAAAGCCTAAAACTACAGAAAAACAACATTCAAACTATCGCGTTATTAACTGTTAAACAACCACCGCGCTCTTGACCTACTTTCCACCCTAGGCAGGCGTTTGGTTAAAACTATAAAAGCGAAAGATTAAGAAAATAAGTGATTGATTATTTTACTCGGACGATTTTTACTTTTCCAAGTATTTGCCAATACTCAATTTCTGCGCCAGCAACAAGCTTGGCTTTGAGTTCAGGCTCGTCAGGAAACGGTGCATCTAAGTACTCATAGGACTCTAAATCCATTATTTGCACGCCTGTAGGGTTAATAGCGAAAACTTGGCCTGCTCTCTTGTCGATTATTGGGACTTCTGCTCCGAGGTCAACAGGCTTTACGAATTGTCTTTTTTGACCGTCAAAGACTCCTATTGCCACAATCCTGGCTTTGGCTGATCCATGTTTTCCAGGTTTAGATTTGGCAATGTCTACTATGCGGCAAGGTTCGCCCTCAATCATCATGTAGCCGCCAACGCGTAATTCTCCAACATCTACTGGTTTACTCATACGCTCACCACAGTATAGTTCTGTTTAATGCAATTCTGAACAACACCCATATATAGATTAAGGTTTACGCTAGTAACTGAGCGGTGGAAAAATGTTCAAAAGCGTGGGTTTAGTTGCCCGCTATGACAAAAAATCGGCGTTAAAGCTCACCGAGGAACTAGCGGAGTACCTAAAAAAGAAAGGCCTGAAAGTTTACGTAGAAGATACCCTCGCAGACAAAGTGACAACAAAAGAAGAGTTTATTGCCACTCTCAGAAATGAAAACTGATTTTATAATAACAATCGGCGGCGATGGGACTATACTACGAACATGCATAACCGTCCCTAAGCCTGAACCGCCAATTTTAACCATTAACATGGGAGTTAGAGGATTCCTAACTGAAGTTGAACCAAAAAACGCCTGCGAAGCAGTAGAGAGAATCCTCAAAGGCGAGTACAAAATTGAAAAATGTGCAAAACTGTCTGTCACCGTAGGCAAAGAAACCATGCCCGACGCCTTAAACGACGTTGTCATTTCCGCCTGCGAACCATCAAAAATCCTCTACACACAAATATGCAAAGATGGAAAACCCATCCTAAAATGCCAAGCAGACGGCCTAATTGTAGCAACCCAAACAGGCTCAACAGGATATTCACTTTCGGCAGGCGGACCAGTCTTAGATCGAGAAGTTGACGCTTTCGTTCTCACACCGATTTGTTCATTGACGGTGTTTCATTCGCTTGTGTTTCCAGCCGACTCTACCGTTGGCTTCAACGTTGACAGGCCAAAGGAAATGCTTGTTTTAATCGACGGCAACTACCGTAAACTTGTAAGTACTGATGAGCAGTTAAAGGTCACAAGGTCCAAAAACGTAACCTCGTTTATTCGGTTTGAAACCGATTTTTACGATAGGCTTCGAAACAGGTTGCTCTTCAAGGGAACAGAATGACAACCCAAGCCGACAAACAAGGTAAACGTGTGATTGTTTTAGATACTTCTGCTTTTTTGGCTGGTTTTGACCCGTTCTCGCTTAGTGAAGAACAGGTAACGGTACCCAAGGTTGAAGAAGAAATACTCAGAAATTCTATGATTAAGATTAGATTTGAAACCGCGATTGAAAGCGGCAAATTGAAGGTTAAAGCACCCTCACAAGAATTCTCAGATTCCGCTAAAGCATCTGCGAGTAAAGTTGGCGACTCATTTAAGCTATCAGAAGCGGACATGCAACTTTTGGCTTTAGCACTAGAATTGAAAGCAGCAGGCTACACACCCCAAATTGTCACCGATGACTATTCGATTCAAAACGTTGCTACTCAGAAGGGAATAGGTTTTTTGGCGCTCGCCACTTTCGGCATCAAGCGGCTCTTAGAATGGATAAGGTATTGTCCTGCTTGCCACCGAGAATACCCCGCTAACTCCAAATTTCAAGAATGCCAAATTTGCGGCACAGAACTAAAGAGGAAACCCCGCCGAACAGCAAAAAAATAAAAGGCCCAAAGGATTGCTGCAACCGCTATTCTTCCGCGGCAATTCTAGCTCAGAAGAGCAATAACAACAAAATTAAAGCTAAGCCTTCCAACCCAAAGATAGGAACTACTATCTGTTTTGCCTTCACAATTGCTTTGTCGACAAGGGTAGATATTGAGTGCAAACGTTCCTCGCCGATAACTCTGACTTGGGGAACCACAAAGTGGATGCAACCAGCTTTGCAAGCTTCCAAGTTTGCCGCTGCCTTCTTTGCCGCTCCACCGATATACCGGGTTAGCAATTCCTGGTCCATAACTTCGCCGACTGGGTGGTAACCACGCCGTCCAGTAACCAACGCGCTCACAGCATGGGTGTCTGTAGTGAAAACTTCACTTTCATCAAAACCCAGCGCACCCAAACTAACAAGGATCTTTTCTCGCAAGCCCGAAACCATATTGTTCCCATCGATGACTATGTAGGCGGTTTTCTGATTCGCAACTTGAACCACTATGGCTGTTATTCCGCCTGTGCCCAGGCCAGTCTTCAAACTAAATTCACTCGGGAAAACTGTTGCGG
>JGI20214J51088_10000973_pt1 | contig 19456 bp, 17 predicted proteins | sample WetSurMetagenome_FD_51088 | JGI IMG/M metagenome (IMG submission 51088) | reverse complement strand
CGTCGTGTAGGGTGTCCGCACAAAGACCTGGAGCACGATGATGAACAGCATCACCAGCGCGATCCCACCGAGCGTCATCCAGATTTTCTTATTGCTGTCCAACGATGATCCCTCCTCCCTTTTCAAGCCCCCGCTGATGGACGGAGAAACGATGGCACTTGAGACAGTCGGCGCCTCCTGCCCCCATGGGGGTGTTTTGCACCGTCGAGAAATGGCACCTCAGGCAGTTGCCATTCGCGATCTCCCGACCCTCCGCCGAAAGGGCGATGGAGGCGGGATAGATTTTCAGGGTTTCATGGTAGAGGTCGTTGAGGCCGGCCTTGGTCTTGTAGGCGACTTTACCGACAATGTGGGTATCAGTAAGATGACACTCGACGCAGGCAAACTGCTTGTGGGTGGAGATCTGCCAGCGGCTGTAGACGTGGTCCATGCTGTGGCAGGCGCCGCACATCTTCGGACTGCCCGAGGCGTGGTAACCTCCGACCGTGGCGGCCACGAGGAGCGCACCGGCGATGATGCCGGCGGACAGGAGTTTCTTCGGGGGCAGGCTGATGAGGTCTTTCCAGTTCATCTCCGGATTCCCTGCAGCTGCTGGTTGGGTTACAAAATGGAAACGCCCCGCAACACATAAAGAAATAAAGGGGAAGCGAAAAAGAGTCAAGGCAGAAGTGAACAGGAGGAAAAAAATGGTGCCCCCTCCGTGACTCGAACACGGAGAATCGGGGCCGGGCCCTGAATGGAATGTCACCGGCCCCGCACTCGCGGGCGGAGCCGGCAACGATCAGTCAGGACCAGCCCTGTTTCCTGGCGTGGTGACGTTTCTTGAGACCTATCTGTAAACTCCCACGACTTTCCAGTTCAGATCCGCCGCGGTGCCGATGCTCCTCACGGCCCAGACCGCTTCGGATGTCGACATGAGCCAGACAGCCGCCTCGCCCGTCTCCTGGTTCTGCACGAGAAGGTCGCGGGTGAGGTCCCCCGAAAATTGCCTCAAGCCGACGAGCACCCAGTCCTTGTCGCCCGGGGTTGCGACCGCCCTGGAGCTGACGCGGTTCGTGCCGTCCATGTGCCACACGGCGATTCGCCCCGTGGCGATTTCCTGGAAGTAGATGTCCATCTTTCCGGGGTAAAAGGACCCGACTCCACCGACCCGCCAGCCCTTCGCGACGCCGCCGAGACTGACCTGCCGGACGATCGAGGTTCCGTTCATGAGCAAGAGGCGCAAACCGCCCGTGGCCGGCCTGTGCAGGAGGATGTCCTTGTAGCCGTCACCGTCGAAATCACCGGTGCCGACGATCTTCCAGCTCGTGTCCGCAACCGGCGGCAACTCCTGGCTGAACAGGACGGCATCGGCCCACATGTACCAGACGGCTATCCTGCCCGTCACCTCGTTCTGCCACAGGATGTCTTCCCAGTAGTCGCTGTTCAGATCCCCCGTGGCGACAATCCTCCAGTTCAGATCCTTCAACGAGGGAATGGCCTGGGTATCGGGAATGTAGCTTACAGATTCAAAGGTTGTCCCCGACATCACCCAGACCGCGACCCAGCCCGTGGACTGGTTGCGCCACAGGATCTGGCTGTACTGGGAGAAGCCAGGGCAGCTGGCATAGGCAAGGCCGCCGGCCAGCTGCAGGTTGTGATCGCTGACGGTCGTGATGATCTCGCTGAGCACATGGTGGGTCCTGTCCATGTACCAGATCGCGACGCCCCCGGTGGAATGGTTTCTCCAGATAATGTCCGGGTGTCCGTCTGCGTTCATGTCGTAAACGGCGTGGGCATGCCACACGGGATCGGCGATACCGATGGACGAGATTGCCGTGACGTTCGATTCGTTTATGTGCCACACGGCGACCGCCCCTGTCACCTCGTTGTGCAGCAGGATGTCGGGCCGGTTGTCGAAGTCGAAGTCGCCCACGCCGACGGCCCGCCACGCCTTGTCGTCGACGGTGCCGATCTGCCTGCCGTTGACGAAGTGTGAACCGTCCCAGTAAAAAACGAACAGTTTGCCGGTGTCGATGTACTGAACAACGATATCGGGATAGCCGTCTCCGTCGAAATCACCGGCTCCCACGACCTTCCAGTGCCCTTCGTGGTTCATCGCGGTCACCCTGTTTTCACTCCTGAAGGCGCCGTTTTTCTGCATCACGATGCTGACCCCGCCCTTGGTTACGTCCTGCATGAGAAGATCGGGCTTGCCGTCGGAGTTGAAGTCGGCGGCGGCCACGAATCGTCCCCGGTAAGAACTGCTGTAGATGTCCTTTTTCCTCAGCACGTTCTTTCCGTCCATGTACCATGCGTAGAATTTCGCGACGAACACATCTTCCCACAGGAGTTCCGGCGTGCCGTTGCGATCCAGATCCTGGTTCCTGTCGACGGTAATGAGGCTGGTCCTACTTGCCGCGACCGTGAAGCTCGAATCTGCGCCCGCCGTGCAGAACCGCCGGAACCCATAGCCTGCGGCCGCGGCGGACCCGTTCATGGTCAGGGTCATTTTCATGCACTCGATGCCCTGGACGGAGCAGTCGGCGTTCCTGACGGGCGTGGTGCCGGTCAGGGAAACGGTCTTTCCACCTTTCTTCACCTCCCCCCTCAGGGTCGTGACGGTCAACCCGCAGGTCCCGGCCGTCGCGCTCGACTCGCAGGTGACGGCCACATTGCTGCCGTCCTGGCGGGAAAAGCAGGTCATGCCGCTCGTCGCCCCGCCTTCCGTGAGGGTGAAGGTGTAGGTTCCCCTCAGTTCGGCTCCAGCGGGGGGTGCCGGAGTCAGCAGGGTCATGAGGACAACGAGAATCAGAAGCGTGAGGGACTTGGCTGGCGACATGCGGGTCCTCCTTGTAGTAGGCGATTCGGGGCCGATGCAGTGCAATCCGCGCTCAATGGGGATGCCCGTCCTCCGGAACGGGGGCGCAGCTATCTGAGAGATCAAAGTGCGGGTCAGTCTATTGAAAGAGAGGGGTTGCGGTCAATCAGCCGAAAAGATGAATTTTTCCTACGAAAAAAGTCGTAGGCCCGTCGTCCTTTTTTACCAGAAGGCCGACCGCGGTTTTCTCCGGGGGTGACAGACAATTGCAGAGTGGGGGCAAAGTGGGGACAGATAACAAAAAACAAGAAAAAAGGGTTTCGGCTGAAAACCCCGAAACCCCCTCTATTTCTTGGTGCCCCCTCCGTGACTCGAACACGGGGCACACGGATTAGGAATCCGTTGCTCTATCCACCTGAGCTAAGGGGGCACTTTCTAGACTGAAAGGAACAGGATCATTCACCCTCACCCCAACCCTCTCCCCTCAAGGGAGAGGGAGATCAAGGACAAGGGCGTTCCGAGGGAAAAAGGAAATTAACATGATCGCCCGGGGCTGTCAAGGCAGACCTGACTCGGCGATCCCGAAGGCCTGCCGCGTCAGTTCCTGCGGAATCAGTTCCGTACGCATCTGCTCCGTGAGCGCGGGCACGCCGAAGAACTGGCCCGAGGCGGTCACGACGGTCTCGAAAGCTCCCCCCTTCCCCACGACGGCGATGCCGCCGGAGGCCCAGAAGAGCATGCGGGAGCCCGTCCCGCGGGCCCTCTCCCCTCTGCCGAAGACGACGAATTTCTCGTCCACACCGATGTCTCTGTGCAGGGTGGCGCTCAAGCGGACGGTGACGGCGCCGCTTGCATAGTTCATGAAGCCCGCCCAGCCCATGGTCTCGTCGACCAGGGCCATCAGGACAACGGGGTGAACCCGGCCTTTTCTCTCGAAGCGGTGCACGGTATCCCTGTCCCCGGCGTCGAAACCGGTGCAGGAAACGACGACCCGGTTTTGCCGGGCTGCTTCGAACCATTGAAACCTTCTCTTCAGTCCCGGGTGGCTCCTGTCGATTCCGCACACGAAGCAGTTCCGATAGAACGGAAGTGCTGAGAGGGACCCTTCCAGCCGGTCAAAAGACGACGGAAGGCATCGATGCGCCTCCGTTGTCTCCGGCCCGAATCCCTTGGTGATGTCCGCCTCGAGGTAGGGCATCTCGCTTCCTCGTACCGATACGATTCCCTTTGCACCTTCCCTTTCCGGGGCGACGGCTACATGGACCGTCTCACCGGTTCTCAATCGGCTGCCACCCATTCGAATGTCCATGGTAACCGGATAGGGCAGCCCCCGGGCGCTGCGGGTCTCGTGCAGGGACTCGAACAGATCCGCGATCGCGCCCATGCTGATCCCGCCGTGAGGAATGCCGATCCATCCCTCCGTCCGAAGGTCCATCGTGATCTCGGAGCGCACACCGGCCTCGTCCCGGACAATGCCCGCCTCCCCGAACAGAAACTCTCTTACGAAATCCCCCATATCTCTGCTCCTCGACCCGCGCCCCTCAACCCTCACCCCTTTTCATAAGTGCCTCTCGATGATCCGGTCNTCGCTGAAATCCCTCAGCATGAGATACTGCGGGGTGACGTCCATCAGGGCCTCCTCGGGGATGAGGCCGATCAGCTCCGACTCGAGGACCTGAACGCCATAGCGGGCCGCCTCGGCCTTCACGCGGTCGAAGACGTCCTTCACCGGCGTTTCCCGGAAGTTTGTGAGGTTCATGGACACCTGGACGATCTCCCTGCTCCTCAAAGGCACGCCGATCGCCTTCACATGCTTCATGCCCCCGCTGGAATACCGGATCGTCTCGGCGATCTTCCGGGCCGCCTCAAGGTCCGGCGAGGCGAGATTGATGTTGAAGGCAATCAGGAAATCGCGTGCCCCCACCGCCGTGGCCCCGCTTTGCTCGTTGAGCACATGGGGGCCGGCATCGGGAACCCACCGCGGGTCCTCCATCCGTTTCCGGAGGGCCTCGTAGCCCCCCTTGCGGATGCGGGGCAGCTCGCGGTGCTCCTCGACGAGGGCCGCCTCGCCATAGAAATAGACGGGAAGGCCGTTTCTCTCGGCGAAGGCCCTGCCGAAACGGCGGGCGGTCTCGACGGCATCGGTCATGACGGCGTTTTTAAGCGGGATGAACGGAACGACATCGACGGAACCGATCCGCGGGTGCACGCCCTGCTGCTCCCGCATGTCGATTATCTCCAACGCCTTGTCACAGGCGGCTGCAGCGCCTGTCTCTATGTCTTCGGGCGAGCCGATGAAGGTGAACACCGTCCGGTTGTGGTCGGGGTCGGTGCAGATGTCCAGGAGCCGCACCCCGCTCACTTTCTGCAGGGCGGAGGCGATGGCATCGATCTTTTTTTTGTCCTTCCCCTCACTGAAGTTCGGGACACATTCGAGTAGCTTCATGAAGACACCGGAATGATGGAGTATTGGAATACTGGAATGATGGGACGTGCGGTGGAAAATTCTTAAGACCCACTACTCCAACATTCCATTATTCCATTGCTCCTGCTTTACACCTGGTGGAACTTCATCGCCGGCAGCTCCAGGCATGTCAGCGGCCCGCCGTAGACGGCGCCCGTGTCGATGCCGATCATTTTTTCCCCCACGAACGGTTCCCCCCTGAAGGGGGTGTGCCCGAAGACGACGGTCTTCTTCAATCCGTGGTCCGACATGAAGAACTCGTGGCGGATCCAGACCAGGTCGTGCGGGTCCTGGATTTCCATCGGGATTCCGGGTCTCACGCCGGCGTGCACGAAGAGATGCGTCTCGGTATCGAAATAAGGCAGGAGGGATCGGAAGAAATCCAGGTGCTCCGGCGGGACCTGCGCCGCCCGGTTCCGCTCATCGGGGGAAATCCCGTAGGACTGCAACGTGCTGCGGCCGCCGTTGCTCAGAAAGAACTCCTCTTCCCTGCCGTCAAGCCAGTTCAGGAACATCTTCTCGTGGTTTCCCGCCAGGCAGACGATGCGTTGGTGCTTCCTGCGGAGCTCGAGTACGGTTTCGACAACCAGCCTCGAATCGGGGCCCCGGTCGATGTAGTCGCCCATGAAGACGACGGTGTCCCGAGACCAGTCGACGTCAAGGATATCCATCAGCGCCAGGAGNTTGTCCAGGCAGCCGTGAATATCGCCGATGGCAAAGTATCGTCCCATAAAGTCGTGTTAGGTTACATGGGTTTCGTTGTACGTTTCGGAAACTGAATCATGCCTAAAACATAAAACCTGAAACCTGAAACAGCATCCTATTCCATCAATGCATCGACGAACTCGGTGCTGTTGAAGACCCGGAGATCGTCCATCTTTTCGCCGATGCCGATGTAGCGGATGGGAATGTCGAATTCCTTTGCCAGGCGTATGATGATACCGCCCTTTGCCGTCCCGTCGAGCTTCGTGAGGACGAGGCCCGTGACCCCGACGGCCTCGTTGAACATCTTCGCCTGGCTGACGGCGTTCTGGCCCGTCGTGGCGTCGAGAACAAGGAGAACCTCGTGGGGCGACCCGGGAAACTCCCTTCCCATGATCCTCTTGACCTTCTTGAGCTCCTCCATCAGGTTGACCTTCGTGTGAAGCCTGCCTGCCGTGTCGATGATCAGGGCGTTGATCCCCCTGGCCCTGGCGGCCTGCAAGGCGTCGAAGACGACGGCCGAGGGGTCGGCCCCCATCTTCTGCTTGATGACGGGGATCCCCACCCGCTCGCCCCACACCTCGAGCTGCTCGATGGCGGCGGCCCTGAAGGTGTCGGCGGCGGCCAGCATCACGCTGTGGCCCCGGCCCTTGAACTCATTTGCGATCTTCCCGATCGTCGTCGTCTTCCCCGTGCCGTTCACGCCGACGACCATGACGGTATAAAGACCGTCTTTCGGGATGTCGAGTGGCGCCTCGCGCTGCTTGAGAATGAAGTGGATATTGTCCCGCATGATTTTCCGCAGGACATCGGGACTGCTGAGATCGGAGCGCTTCGCGATCACTTTCATCTCGTCGATCAGCTCCGAGGCGAAGGCCGGCCCCACGTCGGCCGAGATCAGCATTTCCTCCAGTTCCTCGAAGAGGTCGCGGTCGATCCGCTTCTCGCCGAAGAGCATCTCGTCGACATTGCGCACAAGGCTCTGCTTGGTCTTGCTGAGCCCTTCCTTCAGCCTCTCGAAGAAGGACCCCTTTTTTTCACCGTTTCCGAACATGATTCCCTTCCCTTCTGTGCAATGCGCCTGTTTCGGTCTGCGGATTTATAGAATAGCACAGGATTCTTTGTCCAGCCCGAAAAAAAGAAAATCCCCCTCTTTCCCCCTTTTTCAAAGGGGGATGAACGGGGGATTTATTCTTGCGACCTGCCATCACGGTTGACTTGCTTCCAGTCCTCCGTGAATCAATCGAGAATTGATTCCTTCACTGGTCACTGGTCACTGCCGTTCAAGCGGCTATCTGGCTCAGGTTGACCGACACCAGCGTCGAAATCCCCTTCTTCTCCATCGACACCCCGAACAGGTTGTCGGACACCTCCATGGTCTTCTTGTTGTGCGTCACCAGGATGATCTGGGAGCGCTCGGAGATGTCCTTGACGAACTGGTTGAACAGCGCGATGTTCGCGTCGTCCAGCGCCGCGTCGACCTCGTCGAGGATCAGGAAGGGCGTCGGCTTGTGCAGCAGGATCGAGAAGATGAGCGCCACGGCGGAAAGCGATTTCTCGCCGCCGGACAGCAGGTTGATGCTCTGGGTCCGCTTGCCGGGCAGCTGGATCTCGATATCGACACCGGCTTCCAGCACATCCTCGCCTTCGGTGAGAAGGAGCGACGCCTTCCCGCCGCGGAAGAGCTTGGGGAAAACGGACTGGAAGCATGCGTTTACGGCCTCGAAGGTTTCGTAGAAGCGCTTCTTCGAAACCTGGTTGATCCGCGCGATCGTCTTCTGGAGAGATTCGAGAGAGGCGTTGAGGTCGTTGATCTGGCCGATCAGGAATTCGTGCCGCGTCTGGAGCTCCTCGTGCTCGCTGATGGCCAGGAGGTTGACCTCGCCGAACTCCTCGACGGCTCTTTTCTTCTTGTCCAACTCCTCCCGCAGCTCCCCGATGCGGGCTTCCTCGAGTTTTTCATATTCCTGGACGAGCACTCCGAGCTCGGCCTGATACTTCTCCTGCATCCCGCTCTGCAGCGCATCGACCTGGAAGCCAAGCTCGCGGACCTCGATGTCGAGCTCGCCCGTCTCGCGCAGCATCTGCTCGATCTGTTTGCGGGCCTCCCGGGCCTCGCCCTCGAGCCCGCTCATCTTGCCCTCGCGCCAGGTTTGTCCCTCGCGGGCAGCGGTCAGCTCCTTTTCGATCTCCCCGTAGCCCCCGTGGAGCGTATCCAGGGACAGGCGGTTCTGCTCGATCTTTGCCATGAGATCCTCGCGGCTGCACTCGGCCTCTTCCAGATCCCTGAGCCTCGTTTCCACCTCGGCCGCAAGGCTGCGGGCGGATTCCTGCAGTCGCTCGAGGGTCTTCAGGTCCGCATTGCGCTTTTCCTCCAGGGCAGCCAGGGCGACCCTCTCCTCGGTAAACAGGGCCTCCTTGCCCTCGAGATCCGCCTTCAGGGCCTGCCAGCGCTCCTGGATGCCGGAGAGACGCCCGTTAATCTCAACGCAACGAACGTCCGCCGTCTCGATTTCACGCTCCGTCGCGGCGATCCTCCCGGCGGTTTCCTGCTCCTCGGTCAGCAGCGTCTCCCGATTGAAGCGGATCACGCCCACGCGCTGCTCAATCCACTTCAGCTCGTTTTCGTAACGCTCGACGTCCTTTTTCCTGCCCTGCAGTTCTAGCTCCGTCTCGCGGATCGCGTCGCGGCTCGCCTCCCAGTTCTCTTCCATTGTCGCGATCCGGTCGGCCAGCGCTCCGCGTCTCTGCGATTCGTCCCGGATTTGTCCTTCGAGGCGGCTTGCGTCCTTCTCCAGATCGGCGATTTCCCGCTTGCGACGAAGCAGGCTGCTCTCTTCCGTGACGGACCGGCTGCCTCCCGTCAGGACCCCGTGAGGGCTGATCATGTCGCCGTCCGGGGTGACCAGGGTTCCCCGGAAGCCGTTTCGCTGCCAGAGGGCAATCCCGGAATTAAGGTCGGGCACCAGGATGGTGTCGCCCAGGAGATACTCGGCGACGTTGCGGTATTCATCTTTGACGCGCACGACGTCGAGAAGACGCGTCGTGCCCTGCAGGTAGTCCTTCGATGCCATGTCGACGGCGTTGCTCCGGACCCGGAGCGGAACGAAGCTGCTGCGCCCGGCGGCGCTGGTTTTCAGGTAATCGATGGCCCGGATGCCCTCCTCCTGGCTCTTCACGACGACATAGTGGAGCCTCTCGCCCAGGGCCGCCTCGACGGCGATCTCGTATTCGCGGGGGACCTCGATGTGATCGGCCACCAGCCCGTAGATGCTGTCGAGGGCAAGGCCGGCCTCGTCGCGGGCCCGGATGATGGAGCGGGTGCCTGCGTCGCACCACTCGTAACGGTTCTGGAACTCGCGCAGAGACGCGAGCCGGGAGCTCTTCTTGCCCATTTCCTCCTTGAGGCGGAACACCTTCCCGTCGGCCTCTTCCAGCTCGTTGCGCGATCGCTGGATGAGCTGCTGAATCTCCGCCGCTTCCCTGCGCAGCCCGTCGAGCTGCTCCTGGCCGCCTTCCAGGCCCGCCCGGGTGGACGCGAGATTCTCCTGGGCCAGGTTCAGCCGCGTTTCGTGCTCCTCGAGCTCCTTCACCTCACGCTCGGTCCTGCGCTTCAGGTCCTCCAGGCTCTTCCCGTAGGCGGCAATGGCGTTCTGCAGCCGGGACTGTTCCGTAAGGGAGTTGAAGTAGGCCGTTTTGTCCTTCTCCAGATCATCCCTGAGTGTCTGTTCGCTCTTTTTCAACTCGTCGACGACTCTCTGCCGCAGGGCAAGGGATTCCCTGCCGGAAAGGATCCGGCCATCCGACTCGGACGACTGCAACCGCAGCGTCTCCAACTCCCTCTCGGCTTCCCCCTTTCGGGTGCGCAGCGACTCCAGCTCGATTGCGCTGCGTTCCTTGAGGGTGGCCAGATCGTCGAGACGGCCCCGGGCATGCTCGATGGCCTGCTCCCGGATGCTGATCTCGTTTTTTGACGTATAGAGCCGCTCCTGGAGTTGCTTGACGTTCTGATCGTTCTCGGCGATCTCGGCACGGAACTCCTCGACACGGGCCTCCAGCACCGAGAGCCCCGAGCGGATGTCCTCGGTGGCGGCCGAGGCTTCGTCAAAGCGCCTTTGCAGGCCTGTCTTTTTCTCGAGCATCTCCGCGAATGCCTGCACGGCCAGGGCAAGCTCGATCTCCCGGAGGTCTTTCTTCAAAAGCTTGTACCGCTCGGCCCGCTTGGCCTGCCTGGAAACGGAATTGAGCTGGCTTTTGACCTCGCGCAGGATGTCGTTGAGACGAAGCATGTTCTGCTTCGTCGACTCCATCTTCCGGACGGCGGCTTCTTTACGGCTCTTGTACTTGGTTATCCCCGCGGCCTCTTCGATGTACTGGCGCCGCTCCTCGGGTTTGGCCTCCATGAGGTTCGCGATGCTGCCCTGCTCCACCAGCGAGTACGTCCGGGCGCCCACACCCGTGTCCATGAAGAACTCTTTCACATCGAGCAGGCGGCAGCGCACCTTGTTGATCGAGTACTCGCCCTCTTCGTCGCGGAAGACCCTGCGAGTGATCATCACCTCCGAGCAGTCGCCGTAGGGGGCCGGGAAAGAATACCCATCGGCCTCCATGACGAGCGTCACCTCGGCCATGCTCACCGGCTGGGCCTCTTCGCTTCCGTTGAAGATGACATCGTCCATCTTCTTGCCGCGCAACAGCGACACCCGCTGCTCGCCCATGACCCAGCGGATGGCGTCGACGATGTTACTTTTTCCGCACCCGTTGGGCCCAACGATGCCGCTGATGCCTGTAGAGAAATCGATGACGATTCTGTCCCGGAAGGACTTGAATCCGATGATCTCGAGCCGTTTGAGTTTCATTCCATCCCCATGCTTCTGTCGGTCTGACGACACATCGTCATGCTTCCGTCGGTCTGACGACAATTCGTCCAGATTTTTGTCACTTTACCAAAGCACCCGAACGTTGTAAAGGGCTAAAAACTACTACTGAATGTAGCCTTTCGCCCCTTGACCACTACATGTTGTATTCAATTTCCGTTCCAGAAAAGACCCTTCCGGGCGGAACAGCAGCTATTTTTAAGAAAATTTTCGCCCTTAGTGAACCGCTTCTGTTTATATGCGGAGGCTTATTTTCCTTGAAAAAAATGCCCAAACAATTAATGATCCAATTAAACCAGTTAGCATTGGGCGGGTTTGTCCAAAAAATCCGCATCACAAAGGGAGGAAACATGCCCGTCAGGGTCGTTTCTCTTTTTCTGCCGGCTTATTACGCAGATCAACAGGACTCGCCGCAGGTAAAAGACTCATCGTCCTCAAGGAGGGAGTAGAATGACGACACCCATACAGCAGAAGATCCGTGACAAGAAGAGAACTCCGCAGCAGATCCTCGACATGGTGAAGTCCGGCGAGTGGATCCAGCCCGGTTCCGTCGGAGGCGACTCCACGGAGTGCATGAAGGAGCTTGCGAAGCGCCTCGGTCCCGGCTCCGGCCAGCTGAAGGACATCGAAATCTGGAATTATGCCATGTTCTATCCCCATCCGGAGTTCCAGCTGGTCGATCCCAAGCAGGAGTACCACTGCTTCCACGAGTACTTCTTCTTCCCCTGGAACCGCAAGGCCCGCGACACCAATGGTACGACGAGCTGGGCACAGTGGGGATGGGCCATGGGCATGTGGTTCTGCCATTACCGCTTCGTCAACGCCGTAAAGGAGAACCGCGGCATCGACTGGTGGTGGAACGCTGCAACGCCTTGGGATCAGCACGGATTCGCCAACTTCTCCTACGGCACGAACAACGCCAGCATCTTCGCCCAGTGCGCCAAGAAGTCCGTCATCGAGGTTCGCTCCGATTATCCATGGGCCGAGGGCGGCCGTTTCAATACCACGAACATCGACGATATCGACTACTGGGTCGAGGTGGACGTCGAGAAGTACAAATGGCCCCAGATCAACGAGAAGGCCATCAAGGCCAAACCCGAAGAGGAAGCCATCGCCAATCACATCATGACCATCATGCGGGACCGGGACATCGTCCAGCTCGGCATCGGCTCGCTTCCCTCCGCCTGCGTCGGCGCCATGGCCAATGCCGGCTTCAAGGACCTCGGCATCCATACGGAGATGCTCAATGCCGGTCTCATCAAGCTGATCGAGTCGGGCCAGGTCACCAACAAGTACAAGAGCCTTCCCGCCGACCGCGGCAAGAGCGTCTACACCTTCGCCTTCCCCGTGGATGTGAAGTGGTACTATGACACGCTTCACCGCAACTCGAACCTGGCCGTTTACGACATCAGCTACACCAACAACCTGCACAACCTGACCCGGCTGGACAACATGATCGCCATCGACAACTGCGTCGCCGTGGACCTCCTGGGACAGCAGTGCTCCGGTTTCTATGAGAAACGGCCGATCTCGAGCTCCGGCGGATACTTCCATTTCGTGTCCTTCTGCGCCCAGAGCAAGGGCGGCAGGGGCGTTGCCTCCATGACCTCCCGCAGCAAGCACGGCACCTCCCGCATCGTTCCGTTCCTGCCCGAAGGGTCTACGGTGGACGTCCCGGCTCAGCTCAGCAATTACATCTGCACCGAGTACGGTATCGTCAATCTCCGCGGCCTCAACGGCTACGAGAGGGCGGCGGCGCTCATCTCCATCGCCCACCCCGACGACAGGGAGTGGCTGACGAAGGAGGCCAAGGAAAACGGCCTGCTCGCCCCGAAGTTCCCCGTCAACATGCTGGCGATCGAGGGCAAGACCAGAAGGTACCCCTCCTATGATGAGAGAAGAAACTACAAGCTTCCGCTGCACGGCGAGACCTCGGGATTCGATTGGGATCCCTACCAGTCCGCAAAGTAATTTATTCGTTCAACCCTTTGCAGAAGAGCCCGGGCTTCGGCCCGGGCTTTTTTTATTCGGCCACAGGCGGCCCGTCTTTGTCTTGACAGCAAGGGCCGATTCCATTATTAAGGGGCATCGCAGCCAAGCACCACACCGGGGATGCAGTTTATGTCAAAAAAGTCGGCCAAAAATACGGACACCCAGCCTCCGCCCGCCCGGGAGGAAAAGGAAAGTTTCTTCACGATGTTCTCGAAGATCGACTCCAGGCAGAAGCACCGGATCCTGGCCTACCTCTTCTGGCTGCTGGGCATCTTCATCATTCTCTTCGCCTACCGGGCCGCATAAAGAACATCGGGGGCCCTCCTCGATTTGACACACTCCAAACCCTATCCGCCGCGCGGATCAAGGGAACCATGCCCTGCATGATCACAGAGTCGATGACTGCCTGTCGGGAAGCACAAAAAAATGACGAGCCTTCAGGCATTTTTCTTCTTGACAGGGTTCTTTTATCTTTGGTAGGTAGAATGCGTATCATTGGGGGAAGTTCTTTGAAACCGTGTGCCAGAATTTCGGATCATCTTACCAGATTCTAAGGGGGATTTTTTTATTCGCTCGAGCGCCTTAAGCAACGCTCAGTCAACGGCCCGCAATGAGAGGTCGGGCCTGAAAAAATCTAAAGGAAGGGAGGTGACAGAGGGATTTTTTGGTAAGGTGTGATTTTTTCTTAATTCATTCTATTTCTCACGTTTCATTTCATAATAAATAGAAAAAAGGAGGATTTTTCTATGGCACAGGAACACACCTTTGCAACTCCGGCTCCCGCTGGTCTGGGTGCCCTCGCTGTTGCATGCTTTGGTTTCGCCGCAGTATTTCTTGGCTGGGTAAAGCTGGAAGGCCTTCCCATCCTGTTTGCATGGCTTGTTGGCGGCGGCGTTGTTCAGTACACGGTTGCTGTTATGGAATTAAAAGATCATAACATCACCGGCGGTAACGTCTTTCTGTTCTTCTCGGCCTTCTTCATGTTCGGCGCCTCGCTGAGCGTTCTGTCCAAGTTCCTCATGATCAAATTCGGCATGGCTCCCCATGTCTACGTCGAGGGATGGACCTGGATGGCCGGGGCCGGCTTCCTCACCGCCGTGACCCCTGCTTACCTGAAGGCCAATAAGCTCATCTTCCTGCTCGTCGTTCTGATCGACATCGTCCTGTGGTGCATCGTCGGTCTGGACCTGGGCAAAATGGATCCCGCAGTCGGCAAGCCGATCGTCGGCTGGCTGCTCGTGGTTTCCGGCTGGATCGGCGTGTACGTGGCCGGCGCGGTTGTCTGCAACACCGTGTTCGGGCGCCAGATCTACCCGATTCCGGCACCCTTCGTGAAGTAAGAGTTCTTGACCGCTGAGACGGTTATCCGGGGCGGGCCGAAAGGCCCGCCCTTTTTATTTGTCCGGATCATCTTATCGGATATTGAAAAGCATTTGTCGCATGTCTGGATTTGTGAGATAAAGACTGGCGTAAGGCTTAATGCTTTGGGCATAGGGCTTAAGGCTGAAGCCTTCGAACGGAAATCGATCGTTTTTTCACCCCAAGCCATAAGCCCTTAGCCATAAGCCATACATGTAATCCATGATCCCGATCCGCGATCAGATCCAATCAAAAAGCTACCCCGTCGTCACCCGGGGCATCATTGGCGTGAACATCCTCGCATTTTTGTATCAAATGATGCAGGGGGAGAACCTCGAGCGCTTTATCTACATGTACGGTCTCGTTCCCGCCCGCTACTCCGTGCCGGAGGTGGCATCGCACTTTTCCTCGGTGGAGCAGGTCTTCGCCCTGTTCTCCTTCATGTTCCTTCACGGCGGGTTCCTGCACATCCTCGGAAACATGTGGTTCCTCCACATCTTCGGCGACAACGTGGAAGACCGCCTGGGCCCGATCCGGTTTCTCCTGTTCTACCTCCTGTGCGGCTGGGCCTCGGGATTTGCCCACCTCTGGGCCAACTGGACATCGACCGTGCCGACGATCGGCGCCAGCGGAGCCATCGCGGGGGTCATGGGGGCCTATCTCATCCTCTTCCCGGGGGCCCGGATCATCACGCTGATCCCCATCTTCTTCATCCCCTATTTCATCGAGATCCGCGCCATCGTCTTTCTGGGAATCTGGTTTCTCTTTCAGTTCTTTTACGCATCCCTGTCGGGACCCGAGGTCGGGGGCGGCATCGCCTGGTGGGCCCACATCGGAGGGTTTGTGTTCGGGATGATTGCCGTCAAGCTGTTCTCGCATCTTCCCGACAGCCGTATCGACGAAAAGCTCGGCGAGACCTTCGCGCGCAGTTCCACGCCTCGGCTCCAGCGAATCCAGCCCCTGGAGGCGAACGACGACCTGGATCTCCACGGGTCAGTCGTGATCACCTCGAAGGAAGCCCGAAACGGCACCCGCAAGATGATCAGCGTCCCCGGCGATGCGTCCCGGCGGACCTTCATGGTCACGATCCCGCCGGAGACGGAGAGCGGGACCCGAATCCGATTGGCGGGACTGGGCAGAAAGGAAGGCGATCGGTCCGGCGACATCTACCTGAAAATCTCGGTGGAGGGCTGAGCGATGGAAGGGGAAAACTGGCAGGTCATCAGCACCACATCAGGGGTCATCAAGGCCCGAATCATCGAGGGAAGGCTCGAGGCGGAGGGGATTCCGGTACGGCTGCAGTATGAGCCGATCGGAGAAATCTATGCCATTACCGTCGACGGGCTTGGCGAGGTGCAGATTCTCGTGCCGGAACAATGGGCGGGACACGCCCGGCGCGTCCTCGAAGTTCAATACAGCGAAGAGGATCTGGACTGGAAAGACAGTGGCCAGTGATCCGTGGCCAGTGTCCAGAGAAAGAGAAAAGGTTTCCTGTGAAGGCTGTCATTCATGTTGACCTGAACGTAGAGCAGGCCGAAGACGCAAAAAACATTGTGGAAAACACCTGCAGAAAGCTTCAAGAAGCGGGCTTGATCGCCGGCGACTATCGTTTCGAGATCGAGACAACCGACGGACCCGTGACGGAGAAATGCGTTCTCTCGCAGGGGAAGGTCATTGCCTGAAAGGCCTGATGCTGCCCCCGGAGGGGGAACAGGGTACAGGGGCCAGGGTTCAGGGAAAGGACGGAGAAATAATGCAGATTGCGATTCTGTTGTTCGACGACATCACCGCTCTCGATGCGGTGGGCCCCTATGAAGTGCTGTCGAGGATCCCGGGAGCAACGGTGACNTGGGTCGCGTCAACGCCGGGCCTCAAGAAGGCCAAAGGGGGGCTCTCCCTGATGGCGGATCATCATCTCGATGACGTATCCCGTCCGCAAATCATCCTCGTGCCGGGTGGTTCCGGCGTCGACGAAATCATGGAGGACCCCTCCGTCATCCAGTGGATCCGGACGGCTCACGAGACATCGCTGTTTACGACGGCGGTCTGCACGGGAACGCTTGTTTTAGGGGCTGCCGGCCTTCTGAGAGGGTTGAAGGCAACGACCCACTGGAACTACAGGGAAAGGCTGGCCGAATTCGGCGCGGAGGCACTCAGCGAACGGGTGGTTCGCGAAGGAAAGATCGTGACGGCGGCAGGTGTCTCGGCAGGGATCGATATGGCGCTTCGACTTGTCCAGTGGATGGCCGGGGACAAAGCCGCCCAGGCGATTCAGCTCGGCATCGAATACGATCCGGCCCCGCCCTTCGACTCCGGCTCCCCGGAAAAGGCACCGACCGAAATCGTGGAGATGGTGAAACGCTCCTATGCGGCCAGAGGCCGCTGAGTCTTCTCCCGCTGCGGAGCAGCACCACTGGTCACTGGCCACCGGTCACCGGTCAGTGAAAATACCTGCCAGCTCGGTGCCGCAGCGATTGCATTTCGACCCGGCCAGATTGTACTGCCGGATGGTATATCCCTGCCGGCCGATGAGCAGATTTTTACATTGGGGACAATAGGTGTTGTCGCTTTCGCTTCCCGGCACATTCCCGCTGTAGACATGCTTGAGGCCGGCCTTATGGCCGATCTCCAAAGCCCGGTCGATGATCTTAACCGGCGTCGGGGGAAGGTTCTGCACGTTGTATCGAGGGAAGAAGCGGCTGACATGCCAGGGAACATCGTCGCCGAGCGAGCGGATAAATGCGGCGATCTCCTTCAGCTCGCCCTCGTCGTCGTTGAGGGTCGGGATGACGAGGGTTGTCACCTCCACCCAGATCCCCCGCTTTCTCATTCCCCTCAGGGTATCCAGGACGGGCTCCAGCCTCGCCCCGCAGTGCCGCCGGTAGAAATCGTCGCGAAAGGACTTGAGATCCACGTTAGCGGCGTCCAGCCAGGGTGAGGCGGCCTCCAGGGCCTCTTGAGTCATGAAACCGTTTGTCACGAAAATGTTCTTCAGGCCCTCTTCGCGGGCAAGCCGGCCCGTGTCATGGGCAAACTCGAAGAAGATCGTGGGCTCCGTGTAGGTGTAGGAGATCGTGTTCGATTTGCTGTTGATAGCCCCGATGACGACCTCGCGAGGCGTCATCTCCCTGCCGGCGATCCTCCCCTCCTCCTGAGGCATCTGGGAGATCTCGTGGTTCTGGCAGAAGGTGCAGCGGAAGTTGCAGCCCACGGCGGCAATCGAGTAGGATTCGGAGCCGGGATAGAGGTGATAGATGGGTTTCTTCTCGATGGGGTCGACGCTTGCGGCAATGACGGGCCCGTAGACCAGCGTGCAGAGAGTCCCTTCCCGGTTTTCCCTCACCCCGCAGACGCCCCGCTTTGAAGGGGCAATCCTGCAGCGATGACTGCAGAGGGCACAGCGCACATTGCCCCCCTCCAGCTTCTCATACAGCATTGCTTCTTTAATCATGACTCCGCTCACGTGAGTGAAGTTGTAACGATTGGAAGATGAGATAAACGGAGGGGAAAATCATCTGGAAAGGGGTTTTCCCCCTGTACCCTGTACCCGGCGGCGCCTAGCCGCCAATCGTCGACATCTCCCGCGCACATTTCCTGCGGCTGCAATCATCGCCTGCGCCGTCGGTATGCTGGCCGCGGGGTTTGCTCATGATGGCCTGGCGGATGAGCAGCTCGAGCTCTTCGTCGGTGCATCCCCTCCTCATGGGCGTCTTGAGATCGATCTCCCCGTCGACCATCAGGCAGGCGCGCAGACCCCCGTCCGCCGTGAGCCGCAGCCGGTTGCAGGCGTGGCAGAAATTGTGGCTGATGGGACTGATGAAGCCGATAACCCCCCGGGCGCCCTCGAAACGGAAACGCCGGGCCGGGCCGTCGAGGCTCTTCCCCTGCCTAGCGTCCAGGACGGGCAGGAGCCTGCCCAAGCGTCCGATGCGCTCCATGAGTTCATCGTTGGAGACGTACTTGTCGGCATTATCGTTCTTGCCGCCGATCGGCATGAGTTCTATGAATCTGATTTCATAAGGCTTTTCCAGGGTGAGCCGGGCGAATTGAATCGCCTCGTCGTCATTGAAGCCCTTCACGGTGACAATGTTGATCTTGATCGGGGAGAAACCGGCCCGGTCGGCCTTCTCCAGTCCCCGCAGCACGGCGGCAAGGTCCCCCCCCCGGGTGATCCGTGTGTATCTCTCCGGGTCGAGCGAATCGAGGCTCACGTTGATCCTGCCTACGCCGGCCTTGCGGATCGGGTCGGCAAGGGATTCCAGGAGGATGCCGTTGGTGGTAAGACTGATGTCCTCAAGGCCGAGTTTTCCGAGCGCGGCCAGAAACTCGGTGACTCCCCTTCTGACNAGCGGCTCGCCGCCCGTGACACGGACCTTCACGATCCCGAGCTTTCTTGCAATGCCGATGATGCGGAGCATCTCCTCATAACTCAGGATGTCCTCGTGTCCGATCAGCGACAGGCCCTCCTTCGGCATGCAGTAGACGCAGCGGAGATTGCAGCGGTCGGTGATGGAAACCCGAAGGTAATTGATTTCTCTTTTGAATTTGTCGAGCATGGCAATAAGAACGGAGCCGCCTCTGGCAGCCCCGTTGTGTCACTCTTAGCATAAGGTGACCCGCGATGCAAGCAGGGAAACAGGGGATAAACTGCCCCAAAATCTCTTGACAGCCCCGTCATTGTTGTGTAGAAAGGAGGCAAATATCCGTTATTGCCCCAAGGCACTGGCGGATATTTATTTTTTTGCCCGATGAATTTCCCGGGAGGAGTTTCGATGGAGAAGATGCCCATCACGAAAGCGGGTTTCGAGAAGCTGAAAAAGGAACTGGATCAGCTCAAGAGGGTGTTGATCCCCGAGAACATCAAGGCCATCGAGGAGGCGCGGGGGCACGGGGACATCTCGGAGAACGCCGAGTACCAGTGCGCCAAGGAGCGTCAGTCCTTTCTCCACGGGCGCCTGCAGGAAGTCGAGAACAGCCTCGCCACCTGCCAGATCGTGGAATTGAACGGCCTCACCGGCGACCGGGTCGTCTTTGGCACGACCGTCTCCTTCGCCGACATCGACTCGGGCGACACGACCCGCTACCAGCTCGTGGGTCCCTATGAATCGGACGTCTCGAACAACCGCATTTCCGTNACGTCCCCCATCGGCAAGGCCCTCATCGGAAAAAATGTCGGCGACGTGGTCCGCGTCAAAACGCCGGGAGGCGTGCGGGAAGTCGAGATTATGGACATCGCCATCGAGGAGGCCGATTAGCGGCGGG
>JGI20214J51088_10000972_pt1 | contig 19475 bp, 11 predicted proteins | sample WetSurMetagenome_FD_51088 | JGI IMG/M metagenome (IMG submission 51088) | reverse complement strand
AGTTTACCGATAAGCTGATGGCCGATATGCTTTCTCTCGGAGAATCCGGACTTTATCTGATATGCGATCAGATTGTTCCTCCGGGCACAGGCGATGATACTCGCGCCAGGTTCGCTATTGAAAGTTTTACACGTTTTCTGTCGGCTAAAAACCAGGAAAGCAACAGGCCGGAATGGGAAAAAATCTGTATTGATTATGCGACAACAAAGACTGATTTTAGTGTCAAGGACTTCTTTATGAAACAGCTTCAGCTGATAGGCAGTGACAGATCTGCTGAAGCAATGAAAATCTACCTTCAGAGTAAGGAAGTGTGTGGACCGGCTCTTGCAGTAATTTCCGCAACAGGTGGCAGTAAAGCTGAGTCTATCCTGGCTGAATCACTTAAAATTAAAGACCTTCCATGTGCAGCAGCTGTAATGAATACTCTTGCACTGATGAAGTCGGCTGTTGCTGTAAATGAATATATTTTCTGGGCTTCTTCAACTGAAATCAATACAAGATCTTCGGCTCTGAATGCACTTGCACAAAGTGGCAGTAAACCTGCTTATCCTGTACTCTTAAAATCAGCTTCCGATGTGTCATACAGGTGGGAGCCATCAGGTGCAACAGAGGCTCTTCTGAACTATGCAAATGTAATTGGTCACAATGGCGATCTTAAAACAGCAGATAAGATCTGTAACCTCATCATATCCAAATGCAATGATAATGTGACTATTCAGAATAAAACAGCTGCGCTCGATGTTTTTGTTGGACTGCATGGAATACAGGCAATGGATGAACTTTTTAAGGCAGCTGGAAATCCTAACAGTAAATACAGAAATGCTGCCATAATAATGACCCTGACTGTACCCGGATCGGAAATTATTAAAAACTGGATTAAATATTATCCAAAAGCCATTCCGGAGGCAAGGCCTGAGATAATCAGGATGCTTGGAATCAGATCTGATCAGGTATCACTTCCCCTCATTACAAGTGCCTTGTCTGACGCGGATGGTAATGTAAGGGAAGAAGCCGCTGCAGCAATTGTAAAGCTGGCTGGAAAAAAATCAATTCCTGCATTGATTAGCTACATGTCGGGTTATAGCGGTGACGCTGATCAGGTTGCTGCTAAATCAGCTCTCATGACAGTTGTCGGTAATGATAATATTGTGCAACTGGTACCGGTTCTAAATAATGGCAATAGTGCGGCTATAAGAAGCACTATTGAGCTGCTTGCATGGAATAAGGGAAATATTTTCTTTTCTGATGTCTTGCCTTTTACCTCATCAACGGATGAATCTTTAAGGAAGGTTGCGATGCAATCGCTTTCAAGTCTTGCAGGACCGGCAGAACTGCCAAAACTGATTGAGCTACTGAAGACTAACAACAATTTAGCTTACATTAGTGATATTCAGAATGCAATCTCTGCTGCTGCTCAGAAGATTACTGATAAAGAAAAAAAATCTGAATTAATACTGCAGTCTATTACAGACCAGCAGAAAAATGATCCCTCAACTTCCGGAGAATTTAAAATAAAGATAATTCCGGTCCTGGCAAAGACAGGAGGAAGGGAAGCACTTAAAACTGTTTTAAAAGAATTCAATGAAGGAAATTCCGATATAAGGGAAGCATGTTTTAAAACTCTGGCAAGCTGGAAAGATTATTCAGCTTCAGCAGCGCTTTACGAAATTTGTGCATCGGGAAATAAAACGTACGAAGGTCCGGCCTTTGAAGGGTATGTAAATCAGATAAAATCAGCGGATCTTCCTGATGAGGAAAAACTGTTGCTCTTCAGAAAGATCATGCCATATGCACTGGATACTGATCGTAAAAAAGAGGTAATCACTGAAATCGGAAAGTTAAAAACCTATCAGTCACTCTATTTCGTATCAGGTTTTCTTGACGATTCTCTGACATCCGCAACGGCTGCCAAATCGGCCATGTACATAGCTCTTCCTTCTGTAAGTTCGAAAGCTGGTCTTTATGGCGACCTGGTAAGGGATATCCTTACAAAAGCTATCGGGAAACTAAAAGGACAGGAAAGCGAATATGATAAGGAGATGGTTAATAAATATCTGGCTGCAATGCCAACTGATGAAGGCTTTAAATCGATGTTTAACGGGAAAGATTTGTCAGGATGGCAGGGACTTGTTGAAAACCCTGTTGTAAGAGCAAAAATGAAACCTGCGGAGCTGGCAAAGAAACAGATTGAGGCGAACAAAAAAGTCCCAGGCAACTGGAGTGTCAAAGATGGACTTATCTGGTTTAATGGAAATGGGGACAACCTGTGTTCGGTAAAGCAATACGGAGATTTCGAGATGATGGTTGACTGGAAAATAACCAAAAAAGGCGACAGCGGGATTTACCTCAGAGGATCTCCCCAGGTGCAGATATGGGACACATCAAGAGTTGAAGTGGGGGCACAGGTTGGATCAGGAGGTTTATACAACAATGAGAAAAACATCGCAAAGCCACTTAAAGTAGCTGATAATCCTGTTGGAGACTGGAATACCTTCAGAATAGTCATGATTGGCGAAAAAGTATCAGTCTGGCTGAACGGCGAACTGGTTGTTGATAATGTGACACTCGAAAACTACTGGGATCGCAAGATACCGATATTTCCTGTTGGACCTATTGAACTGCAGGCACATGGGACTGATCTGGCTTTCAGAGATGTCTATGTCAGGGAGATAAGCGATAAGGAGTTCAACCTCACCCCTGAGGAGAGATCGGAAGGATTTGTTTCCCTTTTTAACGGGAGAAATCTGGGAAACTGGATTGGAAATAAAAAATCATATGTGGCTGAAGACGGCATGATAGTTATTAAGCCGGCTGATGATTCAGGCGGGAACCTCTACACTGAAAAGGAATATGAGGATTTTGTTTTCAGGTTCGAATTTCAGCTTACTCCGGCGGCAAATAATGGTCTCGGGATCAGAGCTCCACTGACAGGCGATGCGGCTTATGTTGGTATGGAACTCCAGATCCTTGACAATACCGATCCGGTATATGCCAACCTTCAGCCTTACCAGTATCATGGATCAGTTTATGGCGTAATCCCGGCAAAAAGGGACTACCTTAAACCAGTGGGTGAATGGAATTATGAAGAGGTCACAGCTACCGGAACTCATATTAAGATCGTTCTTAATGGTACAACTATTGTTGATGGAGATATAGCTGGTCCGCGTGACAATGGAACAATGGATCATAAAGACCACCCGGGATTGAAAAACAAGACTGGTCATATCGGTTTCCTGGGACACGGGTCGATTGTAAAATTCAGAAACATCAGAATAAAAGAACTTACTCATTGATTACCCCCTCCCGCTGTGCGGGATCCCCTTATATGGGGAACAATTTCAGGATTTTTACCAGTTTCGGGTTATCCAGATATTTACCCCCCTTCAGGGGGGCAGGGGAGCAAAAGATAATGGTGCATATCAAAATTTTAGGACTACTGATTTAAGATTAGAAACATATAATACTTATTCTATGAAAAAATTATCCTTTTCCCTTTTGGCACTTATCTCACTCGTTGCCTGTTCCCAAATTAAGCCCCCGGCTCCATTTGGTCCGGTCCCTTCCGACCGTCAACTGGCCTGGCATGAAATGGAATATTATATGTTTGTCCATTTTACGGTTAATACATTTACTGGCAAAGAATGGGGCTATGGCGATGAGAAGGAATCAGTTTTCAATCCTTCTGCAATGGATTGCCGTCAATGGGCAAAGGTTGCGCATGATGCCGGAATGAAGGGAATAATAATAACTGCAAAACATCATGATGGATTTTGCCTGTGGCCCTCAGAATTTACTGAACATTCAGTCAAAAACTCAACATGGAAAGACGGAAAGGGCGATGTGGTAAAAGAGCTGCGGGCAGCATGCGATGAATATGGCCTGAAACTTGGTGTTTATCTCTCTCCATGGGACAGGAACAGTAAAATCTATGGAACTCCCGAATACCTTACCTATTACAGGAATCAACTGAAGGAGCTTCTTACCAGTTATGGGAATATTTTTGAGGTGTGGTTCGATGGTGCTAACGGGGGAGACGGTTATTATGGAGGAGCAAGAGAAACAAGAAAAATCGACAACAAAACTTATTACGACTGGTCAAATACTCATAAGATAGTTCGGGAACTACAGTCCCACGCAGTGATGTTCAGCGATGCCGGTCCTGATGTCAGATGGGTTGGCAATGAGAACGGAATGGGAAGTCTCACCAACTGGTGTCTTCTTAAGAAGGATGAGATGTATCCGGGAGGTGATTTTGCATCAATACTTGGTGCAGGCCATGAGGATGGGAACTATTGGGTTCCTGCTGAAGTAGATGTCTCAATCCGCCCGGGATGGTTCTATCACAAAAGCCAGGATTCACTGGTTCGTTCACCGGAAAATCTTTTGGAGCTTTATTATTCGTCAGTTGGCCGTAACAGCAATCTGCTGCTTAATGTGCCGCCTGACAGGCAGGGATTGCTTCATGAGAATGATGTCAGATCACTGCTGGCTTTCAGGGAATTGCTAAAAAAGGAATTTGAAAAAGATCTGGCTAAAGGCAGCAATGTTACTTCTACAGTTGACAGAGGGAAAGGGTATAAGGCTTCGAATGTGAATGACGGAAATCCTGAAACCTACTGGTCAACAGCTGATTCCCAAACATCAGGCGACATCATCATTAGTTTTGCCGGGGAAACAGAGATAAACAGGGTACTAGTGCAGGAGTATATAAAACTGGGACAGCGTGTGGAGCGTTTTGAAGTTTCTGCTTTTGTGAACGGACAATGGACAAAAGTGATTGACGGTACAACAATTGGGCATAAGATAATCAGGAAATTTCCGCTTATCAGGGCAACCAAAATAAAGGTTTCAATAGAAAAATCAAAGGCATGTCCGCTGATTTCCAATATTGAACTATACAGGGCACCGGGTAATTGAAAATCACTCGACGTGGAACATCCTTGCAACCTTAACTGCAGCAGTAACTCTTTTCGTAAGTCCTGACCAGTTTTTCTTCAGAATATGTTCCTTGGTGATCAGATTTGATCCTATTCCTACACATGTTACACCGGCGTTAAACCATTCGGTAAGATTTTCAAGAGTAGGTTCGACACCACCTGTGGGCATGACGCTTGTCCAGGGGCACGGACCTTTAATTGCTCTTACAAAATCGGGTCCGCCAACAGATGAGCCGGGGAATATTTTTACCAGTTCTGCTCCAAGTTCTTCGGCATATCCTATTTCAGAAATAGTACCGCAGCCTGGTATCCAAAGAATTTTTCTTCTGTTGCAGACTTTTGCCATTTCAGCATTTAATACAGGTGAAACGATGAAATTTGCTCCCAGCTGGATGTAAAGTGCTGCAGTTGCGCCGTCAACTATCGATCCTGCACCCATTATCAGTCCGGGTGTTTCCTTCTCTGCCCATTTATTCAGTTCACTGAATAACTCATGTGCATAGTCGCCGCGATTTGTGAATTCGAAAACCTTGATGCCTCCGTTATAACAGGCCTTAATCACATTCCGGCAGGTTTCTGGATCCTTATGGTAGAAAATCGGAACGATTCCGGCTTCACGCATGTTAAGAATTACATCTATTCGGGTAAATCGGGCCATGGCAATATCTTTATTTCCACAAATGTATCTAAAATAGAATAAAAAGCAAAAGGTGAAGATGTCCATAAAGTCGAAAGTCAAAAGTCAATACAGACTTTACAGACTTTTTGACTTTACAGACTTTTGACTACAATAATAATTATCTTAGCATATCTATCGATCAATATTGCTTTAAACTTCATCTTTTATGAGCATTCCATTGACATCAGCCCTGGTGGGTATCAGTATTGTCGGTATAATTATACTGACTTCAAAACTTAAAATCAAAGCATTCATAGCGCTGTTCCTGGTATCAGTATTTCTTGCATTTGCCACACTGCCTCCGAATATTATAGTAAGCACTCTGAAAGAAGGATTCGGGAATACAATGGGATCAATTGGTTTCCTTATCATTCTGGGAGCGATAATCGGAATAACTCTCGACAGAACGGGTGGTACAGTAAGCATTGCAAGGTATATCCTCTCAAAGACCGGCGAGAAAAACAGTGCTTCAGCTATTGCCATCACAGGTTTTATTACCGGACTTCCAATCTTTTGTGATTCCGGTTTCATTATTTTGAGTGGTCTTGCGAAATCATTCAGCTCAAAATCCAAAATAGCCATGCCATTCATGGCTACTGTATTAGCCACATCCCTGTACTCGGTCCATTGTCTCATTCCACCACACCCTGGTGCTCTGGCTGCAGCCGGTATAATTAAGGTAAACATTGGCTATCTTATCCTGATAGGCATTGCTTTTGCAATCCCGGGCGCTCTGGCAGCATTCTGGTGGTCAAGACGGCTTGCCCTTAATAAGGGTTATCCGCCTGCAGAAGTTACAGAGGCAGAGACTGATCCTGACAGAAAACTTCCATCAACAATTATGTCATTCCTGCCTATCGTAGTTCCATTACTGCTTATCACAATAAGGTCTTTGCTTAATCTTGTTGATAAGGGTGGACAATCTTTTGTTTCTAAAATATTTTTCTTTCCCGGAGAACCCATATTTGCGTTGTCGATCGGTGTCATACTGGCATTATTGCTGATTAAGGACAAGAATATAGAATCAATGAATGCCGTATTTGGTGAAGCAATTGAAAAAGCCGGCCCTATCCTTATTGTGACAGCAGCAGGAGGTATGTTCGGCATGGTCATCAAAGCGACGGGTACGGGAGAAGCAATGGGCAAAATGCTTGCCGGCATAAATATCGGTATCGTAGTTCCTTTTCTGATTGCGGTAATCATGAAGACGGCTCAGGGATCTTCCACTGTGGCTATAATTACAACGGCTTCTTTTGTTGCTCCCATGCTTTCAATTCTGGGTCTCGATTCAGAGTGGGGAAGGTTACTCACTATGCTTTCGATGGGGGCTGGCTCAATGATTGTATCGCATGCAAATGATTCATATTTCTGGGTAATTTCAAACTTTTCAGAGATTGATGCCCCGACGACGCTGAAAGTATATTCTTCTTCAACTATCGTGATGGGATTGGTTGTTTTCGCGTGTGTCTGGATAACCTCTGTAATCATTCTGTGATATACTTTGTACAATAATGAGCGAAACAGGAAATACCGGGCTTACGTTCAGGGAGATTGCAGAAAAGATATTTCTGGAAGGGGTGGCACGTGTTATCCCCGACAGGCTGATCAATGAAGTAATGCACCTGGACGGAAACANTCTGGTTATCGAAAAGCTCCATTATCCTCTTGACACTTTCGAAGACATTTATGTGGTTGGAGCCGGTAAAGCCAGCGCTCTCATGGGTGAAGAAGTTGAAAAGATTCTTGGTGACAGAATTACTGAAGGACACATTGTGGTCAAATACGGGTTTTCAAGAAAGCTCAGGCATATTAAAATTACAGAAGCAGGTCATCCTGTTCCCGATGGGAACGGATTAAAAGCTGCAGGGGAAATACTCCGGATCTGCGAAAAGGCGGGAAGCAATGACCTGGTGATATGTTTATTTTCAGGCGGAGGATCTTCGCTTCTTCCGGATATCCCCGAAGGTTGTACTGCCGATGATATGATTCAGCTTACGGATCTGATCGTTAATTGCGGAGCGGGTATAAGTGAGATTAATGCAGTGAGAAAACATCTTTCCCTGATCAAAGGAGGGCAGCTTGCGAAGGTAACTTTCCCTGCTTCGCTTGTCAGTATAATTATTTCAGATGTTCCCGGCGACAGGCTTGATGTCATAGCATCAGGTCCGACCGTTGCTGATCCCACTACATTTATGCAGGCACTTGACCTTCTCGATGGGTACGGGCTCTCATCACGCATATCCCCAAACATTATTAAATACCTGAATGAAGGGGTAGCAGGAAAGAGACATGAGACCCCGAAAGAAAATGACAGGGTCTTTATGAGAACACAAAATATACTCGCGGGATGCAACAGGATGGCCCTTGAGGCAGCAAGGAAGAAAGCACTTGAGTATAATATTNATACAGTAATTATTGATGATCATTTGCAGGGTGATATTTCTGCTGTTTCAGAATACCTTGTTGGCACCGCTTTGAAATTCAGAAATGATCAGGATGAAGCCAGTCCTGTTTGTCTGTTATTCGGAGGTGAAACTACTGTCAGAATGATAGGCGAGGGCTTAGGAGGAAGAAACCAGCATCTTGCACTTGCATCAGCTTTACTGCTTAAGGAACATCCGGGAATAACAATCCTCTGCGCGGGTACCGATGGCAATGACGGACCAACTGACGCTGCAGGTGCCGTAGTCGATTCAGATACTCTCATCTCAGCCGGGCATCATGGCATTGAACCGGAGAAGTATCTCAGAGCTTTTGATTCCTTCCGTTTTTTTAAAAAGGCCGGCGGACATATTATTACCGGTCCTACTCTGACCAATGTTATGGATATAATAGTGGTTCTGATTCAGTAGTGCACAGAATGATGATAATACCTTCTCCTGGTCTTCTGTTTGTTTGATTTACCACATGTGACTTTTTAGTATGCGACCATATCACAGGTTTGTCCGGATTTTACAGTAATGTCTATATAATGGACAAAATTTGTCATTATATTGGACAATTATTATAGGGTTGCTATTAAGAATATAATGTAACCAATTGATAATAAGAAAATAAACGATAGTGGTATGATAATTGAAAATACAAAGACAAACTTATGAATTGAAGAAATAAATGTTTAAGATCTTCTTTAAAATTGCCATACGGAATATCAGGCGGTATTCAACGCATTCGTTGCTGAATATTAGTGGCATGGCTATAGGAATGGCATGTGCAATTTTAATTCTGTTATGGGTGCAAAATGAATGGAGTTATGACAGACATTTTAAAAATGCGGATGATCTTTACCGCGTTGTTGAAACCAGTAACATAAAAGGCAAGGAAGCTGTCCCGGGCAACGTAACGCCCAGTCCATTAGCCGCATCCCTGAAAAAGGAATATCCTGAGATCATTCTGTCAACACGCTATCTGAGTCTGCCAATATCACTGCCAAAGGGAGATGAATTTATTCTGGAAGATTGCTCATTCGTAGACAGGGATTTTTTAGAAATGTTTAATATCGTATTTGTTCATGGAAATATGAAGAGTGCATTTGCAGGACCTCACGATATTCTAATTACGGAAGAAATGGCAAAGAAATATTTCGGTAATGAAGATCCGATTGGCAAATCATTTACCGAAATGAAATCTTTTGTGTTTACTGTCACCGGCGTGATAAAGTGTGTACCGCATAATAGTCACCTGCAGTTTGGTTTTTTAATTCCTTTCGGCTTTTTGTCGGAATTCGGCGCTGACATAAATGACTGGAAGAATATTCAATGCACAACATATATTCAGCTGCACAATGGCATTGACAGTAAGAAGGTTGACGAAAAAATTCTGGATTTTCTTAAGAAGGATAATAGAAAACCCGGTACAGAGATTTCCCTCCAGAACATTAAAAAGATTCATTTATTTTCTTCCGGCGATATTACCTACGTACGGATTCTTAGCCTGATCGCAATTTTTATTCTTGTTATTGCATGCATCAACTTCATGAATCTTTCCACAGCCCAATCTGCAGTGCGAGCCAGAGAAATTGGCTTGCGGAAAGTGGCAGGGTCCAACAAACAAAAAATAATTCTCCAGTTTTTAAGCGAATCTCTGTTACTTGTTCTATTGGCCTATATAATTGCCATGATAATTGTTGAATTGTTGTTGCCTGTCTTCAGTAATATTATTGGTAAAGAATTGGTTCTTGATTATAAAAGTGCAGGTCTCTATCTGGGGCTAATTTCAATAGTCTTGTTTTGCAGTTTGTTAGCCGGAAGCTATCCTGCATTTTATTTGTCATCTGTTAATCCTATTAACACTATTAAGGGCACTTTTACTAATAACCCCGGTAAAGCCGGATTCAGAAGAGTTCTGGTCATCTTCCAGTTCTCTATGTCGGTACTTCTCATCATCTGCACTCTTATTGTTGAAAGCCAGCTTAAATACATACAAAATAAGAAACCGGGACTTAATATTGACAATATTGCTTATTTTCAATTCAGTCTGGGAATGTCACGCGAAACATTGAAAAGAGATCTCAGCAACAATCCTGACATTGTGAGTGCAACAATCGCAGGTGGAAATTCCTTCCTTTCAGGACATTCTGAAAGAGGTTTTAAATGGGAGGGAAAAAAGGAAGGTGATGACGCTATATTTCAGCTTCTATTTGTTGATGAGGATTATGCCAGAACCTTTAAGCTGGAGATCAGGGAAGGCCGTTTCTTTTCAAAGGAATTTTCTTCTGATCTTTCTTCAATAGTTATTAACGAAAGAGCTGCAGAAATACTTGGTTTTAAAGACCCTGTAGGAAAAATACTAATAAACTCCAATGGATTGATCTTTAAGATTAGCGGAGTGGTAAAAGACTTCCATTATCAGTCATATCACACCAGAATTGAACCTCTCATTATGTTCATGGATGAAGGTACCTTCTGTTTTGTCAGAATGAAGCCTGACCGCGTAAATTCAGCTGTTGAATTTCTCAGGAAAACTTTTAAGACATATAATCTGACCTATCCGCTGCAGTTAAAGTTCCTTGATGATGAATATGATAAGCTTTACCAGACAGAAAATAGAATTGGTAAAATTTTTGGATATTTTTCTCTGTTGGCCATTATAATTTCATGTCTTGGCCTTATCGGCTTATCTTTATTTATGACTGAGCGCCGAACAAAAGAGATAGGGATAAGGAAAGCAAACGGGGCAAAGTCCTATGAGATTTTCTTTCTGCTTTCAAATGAGTATATTCTTTGGGTGGCTATTTCCATATTAATTGCCAGCCCAATTGCCTCGTATTTTATGAATAAATGGCTTCAAAGATTTGCTTATCGGATCGAAATAAGCTGGTGGATGTTTTTAATTGTAGCAGTACTTGCATTAACAATTACACTACTGACGGTTAGCTTTCAGTCCTATAAAGCTGCAAACAGAGACCCTATCGAAGCCCTCAGATACGAATAGGGAAATCAGTGGGAACTGATATCTGATAGACATATTTGCAGCAGAATCTAACAATCAATCAGATGATCACCGTTGTAATATTAATTTTAAGAGTGAGATATATTTATTAAATTTATTTTGTTTTTCAGACTGCTCTTCAAAATGCGAAAAGCGAAATTATTTGATAATATGTTTATTCTTTTGCTTGCGTTCATCCCGGCATTAATGGCAGGATGCTTAAATACTCTGGGAACACTTGAAATAAAGGGGAAAGTAACAGATGAAATGACAGGAACCGGAATTCCGCGAAAAAACATAATTGTTCATGGATTGGTATATACTAATGATAAAATGGAACATGTCGAAGTCGGTCAATTCTCAACTCAGGATTCCGGATGTTTCTCATATTCATTCACGAAAGTAAAAGATGCCAGGTATTATGACTTCTCTATGGTGGGTGATTCAAACTATGTATACATGAACAGGACACTGGGCCTTATGGAATTGGAACAGAATGCGAAATTTCTTTCTTTTACCCTAAGCAAATTAGTGGATCTTACAATAAAAATATACAGAAAGAGTAAAAGCCCTGCACGTGATACCCTGCGAATGATCTGGGAATCGGATGAGGTTTATGGCTTGTCTCTTTTCCCTCATAAAATATATAATTTTGGAGGAACAACTGATCCGGTTGGACTTACCTCTGGTGATGATCTGATGTGGGTCGGAGGCAAAGTAAATTCGACAGTAACCACTAAAGTCTTTGCTGATAAAAAGACAGAAATCAGCTGGGAATTGTTCCGGAACGGCAGGAGAAAGGAATTCACCGACACGATAACATGCAGAAGAGATTTTGCAAACACTGTTTATTTCGCATATTGAAACTAAAGAAAGTTTTCTCTGTCAGCTTTATTCTCCCCAAAATCTTAATATTCAAACCAGTAAATTATGGTGGGATAGATAAGTCCATCCTTCATAAGAAGACAGTGGTTTCATATCTGCAAGTTTTTATTTAACTTTCAAACCACATTCAATATAAACTGAAACAAGGTAAGCCTTAAACTTTAAATCTATTTAATTATGAAAAAACTCTTTGTGTTCCTGATTTTACTAAGTTTGATTTCATGCAGGAACAGTGGCAAGGAAAAAGTAATAATAAGCGAACAACCAAAACAGTCTCAACTGATTGACAGTACCGATATGACAAATAATTTCTATGATAATGTTGAAACTTATTCACTTCCGGTTAAGGATCTGGTGATTGAAGGAGAAATAGGAAATCCCGGGAAGGTTGATTTTTCATCTCTTCCTCTTCATTCAGTAATTGTAAAGGAAGCATTGCTCGATAGTGCCGGCAGCGACAGGTTTGTCGGAGCTTACAGGTATGACGGCTATTCCCTTTTTGATATTCTCAATAAGAGTGTGCTTAAAAAGAAAAACAGTGCCGAGTTCAGGCCTATTATCGACCTTTATGTTGAAGTAGAAAACGAAAAGGGAGAAAAGGTCGTTTTCAGCTGGGGCGAGATATATTATCCAAATAACCTGCATAAGATTATAATTGCCACCAGTGTTGCCAGGATAGTTCCTTCAAAGACAAAGGAGCTCTGGCCGCTTCCTGCAGAAAGCAAAATAGTTGCAGGCAGTGATCTTGTAACAGAGAGGAATATATCTTCTCCTGTGAGGATAACAGTTAAATCTTATTCACGCTCTTTTGTTGTCAAACAGGGTATGTCGCCAATGTTTGCTTCAGCTATTGATGTATTTGGTATGGATAAAAAAATTGAAACTCTTGAGTCGCTTCCTGCCAGCCTCACAAATGTCACATTTAATACTATTTTTTATGGAAGAGGCAAAGGAATACACAGCACAACTCCCTTTTTCGGGGTGCTTCTTAAGGATGTTCTGGCAAAGGATTACCCGATAACCCGGTTGAATCTGAAAACAGGTCTGATATGCATTGCCGGCAAGGACGGCTACAGGAGTGTGCTCTCGTTTTCTGAACTCTTCAACAGAAATGATCAGCAGGAATTTATGATGATAAAAACCAAAAATGATGAAGATGGCGGATTGTTCAGGATTTTCGCCGCCTCTGATTTCTTTTCCGACCGTGCAATAAAATCAGTAAGTGAAATACATCTGGATATAATTAAATAATAGAAGATCATGAAAACAAAACTATTGGTTATTATTTTTAGTATCGTTTTATTCTCAACTAGTTACGCAAGTGTAAATACAGCAAAAGACATGCAGAACAAAGAAAATCCAAAGCTATCCGCACCCGATGAGCCCGGAATGATGATTGTAGCTAATGTAAGTGTAAAGCCCGAAAAAGTTAAAGACTTTATCGAGGCGGCAAAGGGAATAATTGAGAAATCCAACAAGGAGGCAGGCTGTAAATCTTATCAGCTTTATCAGGATCCTTATAATAGCACAAAGTTTGTTTTTGTGGAAGAATATAAGAACCAGGCCGCTATTGATGCTCATTTTGCCAGCGACTATTTTAAAGCTTTCGGACCTAAAATTGCCGATATGGTACAGGAGCCTGCAAAGATTAAAATTATCAGCGTTTCGAAAGAGGTGATGAAGTAAGAAAATACATGAAAGCCCTCGTTCTCGAAAAATATAATGAGCTTGTCTATAAGGATGTTCCGGAACCGGTTTTAAAGAATGATGAAGTCCTTGTCAGGGTGATGGCCTGCGGGATCTGCGGCTCTGATGTACACGGGATGGATGGCAGCACAGGTCGAAGGGTCCCTCCCATAATTATGGGACATGAGGCATCGGGGATAATTGTCAGAACAGGACAGGAGGTAATCGGCTGGAACCCGGGAGACAGAGTAACTTTTGATTCCACAGTATATCCTCTCAATGACTGGTTTACACTAAGCGGACATTATAACCTGAGCGATAACAGGGAAGTACTGGGAGTATCGCCAGGCACATACACCAGAAATGGTGCCTTTGCCGAGTTCCTTGCAATACCGCAGCATATCCTCTGCAAAATTCCTGATAATGTAACCTTTGAGCAGGCGGCTATGGTCGAAGCTGTTGCTGTTGCCCTTCATTCTATAAATCTTTCAGGCCTCATTATTGGAGATAAATGCGTAGTTGTCGGCTCAGGAATGATTGGGATTTTTATTATAAAGCTCCTTAAAATTTCCGGAGCATCGTTAATAATAGCCATTGACACCAATAAGCGCAGGCTTGATGAAGCGCAACGCGCAGGAGCGGATTGTATTTTTCTGACCGATGAAGAAGGTCTTCCTCTTAAGATCGCTTCACTAACAAATAAACGTGGTGCCGATATCTCATTTGAAGCAGCTGGCAAGAGCGAATCAGTAAATATGGCTTTAACACTGGTGCGAAAGGGTGGAACCACGGTTCTTGTTGGTAATACATCACCGTCGGTAAATTTTCCGTTGCAGCAGGTAGTTACCCGCGAGATAAAAGTTCAGGGAAGTTGCGCTATACGTGGTGAATATGAAACTGTTCTGGAACTTATAGGCTCGGGAAGGATCACAGTTGACGATCAGATCTCTGCTGTTGCACCACTGTCCGACGGAGCCCTCTGGTTTGATAATCTTTATAATAAGAAAGGAAACCTGAATAAAGTAATACTTATCCCTTAGATTTCGGATTTAGGATTTTAGATTTCGGATTCAAATCGAAAAATCCGCAATCCGCAATCCGCAATCCGAAATACTTGAAGATGTCTGAAAGAATATATAACATATCAATAGCCGGCTGCAGTAAGGTAGCTCACCTGCATGCTAAAGCAATCAATGCAATTCCTGATGCGCAATTATCAGGTGTTTGGAACAGGACCGGATACAAAGCCGTCGAATTTGCCTCAAGATATAATACAAAAGCATACAGCACTGTCGAAGAGATGGTAAAGGAAAACAAATCAGACCTTGTTATTATTTGTAACGCCCATCCTTTTCATAAGCAACCTGCTATAGAAGCGGCTCAAGCAGGTGCAAATGTACTGGTTGAAAAGCCTCTTGCCTCGGATCTGCAGGATTGTGATGATATAATAAATGCCTGCAAAAAGGTTAAAGTAAAACTTGGTGTGATCAGTCAGCGCCGCTGGTATGAGCCTGTCAAACGCGTGAAACATGCAATTGACCTGGGGAAAATAGGCAAGCCTGTACTAGGTGTTGTTAACATGCTGGGCTGGAGAGATAAGGCTTATTATGACTCTGATCAATGGAGGGGATCATGGAAGGAAGAAGGAGGCGGTGTATTGGTCAACCAGTCGCCGCATCAGCTCGATCTGCTTATCTGGTTCATGGGGGAGATCGATGAAGTGTATGGGATATGGCGAAACCTGAACCATCCTTACATCGAAGTCGATGATACTGCTGTTGCTATTGTCAAATTCAGGAACGGAGCAATTGGGAATATCCTTGTAAGTAATTCCCAAAAACCGGGATTGTACGGGAAAGTGCATATTCATGGGAGAAATGGCTCATCTGTTGGTGTGCAGACTGATGGCGGTGCAATGTTTATCGCAGGAAAAACCGGCGTTACAGAACCTCCCGTAAATGACCTCTGGACTATACATGGAGAAGAAAAATTTCTGGATGCCTGGAAGTCAGAAGATACAGACACATTCAATAACTGCGATCCGACTGTCAGATACATACAATATCAGATCCAGGACTATCTTTATTCCATCAAAAATGGAACAGATCCCTCCGTAACGGGTGAGGATGGCCGCAGAACCGTTGAACTGTTTACAGCAATCTACCGCTCCTCAAGAGATAATCTGCCAATTAAGTTTCCACTCAAACCTTAACCTTAACTCCCCCTGTCATGCCTCTTGTAATAGTAATACTTGGAATCTGTCTTCTTCTTTTTCTGATTCTTGTTCTTAAATTCGATTCATTTTTGTCATTTGTAATTGTTTCTCTTGCTGTAGGACTGGCCGAAGGAATGAACCTGAACAGTGTTGTTGTTTCATTGGAAAATGGCATCGGAAGCACTATGGGTTCCCTTGTCCTCATACTTGGCTTTGGTTCAATGCTTGGAAAAATGGTGTCGGAGAGCGGCGCAGCACAAAGGATAACATCACGTCTGATAGAGGCATTCGGCATTAAACATATTCAGCTGGCAATGATGCTGACAGGTTTCATAGTTGGTATTTCACTGTTTTTTGATGTTGGATTTTTCATTATGATTCCGCTTGTTTTTACAGTCGCAGCTACAACTGGACTACCGTTATTATATGTAGGTCTACCAATACTTGCCGCACTTTCCGTGACACATGGGTTCCTTCCTCCGCATCCCGCTCCGACAGCAATTGTATCGCTTTTTCATGCAGATCTCGGAAAGACTCTGATCTATGGTATTATTGCAGCTGTTCCGGCAATTATTATTTCCGGACCAATCCTGTCGAAAGTTCTTAGCAGGGTTGAGGCTAAACCATTGAAGGAGTTTTTAAATCAGAAAGTTATGACTGATGAAGAGATGCCAGGATTCTGGGTAAGCTTCTTTTCTTCGCTGCTTCCGGTACTTCTTATATCTGTTTCAACAATAGCCGGTTTCCTTCTAAACGAAGAGAATGCTGTAAGGAAAATACTCGGATATATAGGAAATCCTGTTATCGCGATGCTTATATCTGTCTTCTTTTCAATTTATACTCTTGGTCTTGCCAGAGGTAGAAAGATGACTGATATAATGAATTCTCTCGCACATTCTGTTACTTCAATCACGATGATAATGTTGTTGATAGCAGGTGCCGGCGCTCTTAAGCAGGTACTGGTCGATAGTGGTGTAAGCAAATATATTGGAGAGCTTCTGAGCAACTCTACTTTGTCTCCTCTTTTTCTTGGCTGGCTTATTGCAACCATCCTTCGTTTCTGTGTGGGCTCTGCTACTGTAGCAGGAATTACCACGGCTGGCATTGTACTACCTCTTGTGACCGGGGGTCTGGTAAAACCAGAGCTTATGGTAATTGCCATAGGGTCAGGAAGTCTTATGTTCGGACATGTGAACGATGGCGGTTTCTGGTTGTTTAAGGAATACTTCAATCTCAGTATAAAGGATACCTTAAAAACCTGGAGTGTCATGGAAACAGCTATTGGAATAAGCGGCCTCATTGGGGTATTGTTGCTGAGTTTAATTGTTTAATGACTGGATTCTTATGAAGAAGGCTGCCTTTCTGTATTTTTTGATCCTTATAGCTTTAAGAATTGAAGCACAGGAAGGGGCACCTTTACTAACTAATTTTAAGGAAAGCTCTGAGCTGGAAAATCAGAGTTGGGCGATTTGCCAGGATGATAACAATGTAATGTTATTTGCCAACCGGCGAGGTATTCTTACCTTCGATGGGCAGGGCTGGAATTCCATACCGGTGCCTGTAATTCCTTATTCCATAAAATACAATCCGAAAGAAAAAAAGGTTTATGTCGGTGGTGATAACAACTACGGATATCTTTCAAGAGACGAAAAAGGCATTTATCGATATTTTTCTATTTCCGGAGATACCTCGGCTATCGGAACTATTTCCAGGATACTGTTTACAGATTCTACAGTATATTTTTACAGCGAACAAAGTTTTAGCCGTCATAATCTTAAAACCGGAAAACTGGAACTTCGACTGTCACAGAAAGAGGACAAGTCTTTCGCCGGGATGTTCATAACTCCTAAAAATATTTTTATCAATGTATTCTCAGAGGGCCTTTACAGGCTCGAGAGCGATACCTTATTTCCTATTGTTACAGGTTACCTGTCGAAGGATTACGACATACTGTTCAGCCTTCCATATGATAACAATCTTGTACTTCTGGGGAAAAGCAACGGAGACCTGTCACTTTTTGACGGTATTAAATATTATGATTATCAGATTAAAGACGAAAATTACCTGCATCAGAACGTTCTTTCAGAAGGATTGGCTATCTCCGACAGTCTTTATGCATTTTCAACTCTGGCGGGAGGTGCACTGGTTATTGAAAAAAAGAGCGGAAAGGTCAAGTCGACAATTAACTATATTAACGGTTTGCCTGATGATGAGGTCTTTGCTCTGGGGGTTGATAATAATCACGGGTTGTGGCTTTCACATCAATATGGCCTGACGCGCGCTGATCTCAGCCTGCCTGTTGCAAATTTCAGTATATATCCTGGCCTTAAGGGCAACCTGAGCAGTTCAGTCTGGAATAACGGTGAGCTGTATGTAGCAACAAGCGAGGGAGTTTTTTATCTCACTGAAGTAAGGAATTACGCGGAGGTTGAAGTACTTGTAAAAATTGAAGAATATTCAGGAAGACCCGGCCGTACAGTTACGAGGATAATGCCAGTTCCTCTGCAGATTAAGGAGCCCCAGAAGGCAAGGAAAAGCATCTTTTCACAGATATTTGGGAAAAAAGCTCCTGTACCTGAAAGCCAGGTAAATCAACCATCAAAAGCTACAACTGAACAGAACAGGCCTGTTATTACACCACCGGAAATAAAACTTCCCGAGCCCAGATATTTTAAAAAAGTAGCCGGAAGGCTGAAATCCATTAATTACATCTACAAAAAAGTCACAGGTCTGGATGAAAAGTGCAAACAGCTTATTAATGCAGGAGATGATATACTCGCCTCGACTAACAGAGGCTTGTTCTCAATTTCACATCACAAGGCGGAAGCCGTTGTAAGCAACTTATATATAAATTATATCAGCAATAAATCGGCAGAGAGCAGATATTATGTTGCCACTTCTTTGGGCTATTTTTATATTACTCCTGGGAAAAATGATAAGTGGGAAGCTGTTTATCCTGATAAATCTTTTGTTCACCCGTTATACTCAATTATATCAACCGGTGAAAACACTTTATGGGCAGGAAGTGATGATGCGGCTTTCAGAATTGATAATGACAACGTAACTGCAACTGGAAAACAGGTGAAATATAGTGTCAAGAATGATTTACCTCAGCAATATATCATTCAATCTGTCAACGACACTGTCTTCCTTTTTACCTTAACAAAGATCTGGTATTACAGCAGGAGTACTGATTCATTTGTCGGATACGAGAACAGTTTCTTGAAAAATAAGACAAAACTCAAATTTGTTTTTTCTCAGCCCGAAATACCATGGATAAAAGCTGAAGATGAATGGGCTACAATAAGTTCGGCGGGAGGGATTGATCCAAAGGACAAGGCGATTCTTAAAATTTTTGACAATCTGAAATCAATTTACGCCGATAAAGAGAATATTTGGATTGTGAGCGGTGACAACATACTTTACAGGATTGCCAGGAACCAGATACCTTCTGCCCGACCTGAAGTAAGTTTGTTCATAAGAAGTATCTCGAATGCAAAGGGTATTTTCTTCAAACTATCCGATATTGTTTTCGGAAGCGGAGATAATACCGTTTATTTTGAACCTGTTGCACCAGGATATATCAAACAAAACTCAACACAGTATCAGTATATCGTTGATAAAGCGATGAATGATTGGACCA
>JGI20214J51088_10000970_pt1 | contig 19494 bp, 17 predicted proteins | sample WetSurMetagenome_FD_51088 | JGI IMG/M metagenome (IMG submission 51088) | reverse complement strand
CGCTAACGGCACGCAAGCTCTTGGCCATCCCGATCTCCATTTCTCGCGAAATCGATTCGCCCGCCATAGCGGGTATGGCACAAGAAAAAAACAGCAGAGCGAGCAGACGAACCGGCATGGCTACTTGCCCGAACGCTCTTCTGCGATCAGCCATTGTCCATCGGCTTTCACCCAGTTCAGCGTCTTGCTGGAAACGACATTCAGGTGGCTGGCGCGGTAGGTTTGCCTGAAACTGACGCTGGCATGCTTGTCGTCAACCACTTTGACCCTGGCATCACGTACTTCGACACGAATGGATTTGGGGGCGGCGATGCGCTGCTTGCGCTGCGTTTCCCATGTACTGCGGCTTGTTCCGTCCGGCGTCTTGAAATCCTTGGCATAGAAGGCGAGGTATTTTTTGCTGTTCTTGGCCGACCAGGCTGCGGCCCAATCCTTGGTGCTGTTCAGCAGTTCAGCGCTGGGATCGGAGACGATGGGCGCGACGGCAACGGCTGGTTTGGCTTGTACAGTTGTTACGACCGGCGCTGCTGCCGGGGCTGAGATGGGCGCTGCGACCGGGGCGGTGACGGCAACTGCAGAAACGGCAACCGGGGCTGAAGCCGGTACCGTGTCAGCCCCGGCGATGGCGGCCGGCTTGACGCCGGTGCGCGGATTCTTGCTGAACAATTCACGGATCAGTGCCAGCTTGGTTTTGGTGTTGGCATTGGTACTGCTGTTGGGGCCGCTCTTTTCAAGCTGCAAGGCACGGTCGTAGGCCTGGCTGGCCATCTTGGCGTAGATATCGCCGAGATTCTCATGGGCAGTGGCGTAGGTGGGGTTGGTACGGATCGCCATTTCCAGTTGCTCCTTGGCTTTTTCGTACTGTCCCTGACCGGCGTAAAGTACCGCGAGGTTGTTGTACGGTTCGGGCAGTTCCGGATAGTCCTGCGTGAGATTGCTGAAGACCGTGATGGCATCTGCCGTATTGCCCTGGTCTGCCAGGATCAGTCCCTTGAGAAAGCGCGCTTGCGCGTCTTTCGGTTTGGTGGCGAGGAAGGCGTTGACCTTGTCCATCGCCTGGGTGTTAAGGCCTTGCTTGAACAGTTTGTTGGCGTCCTGGATGTCATCGGCCTGGGCGGGAATGGCGATCGCAAACAGGATGCCCAATGCGGCGGCGCGGCTAAACAGTTTAAGCATATTCATCGTATGGTTTGTTCCGGAAAAGTTGCAACGGCAATAGCCGATTCAAAGAGTGCGCGATTCTACCAAATAAGCAGCGTCCTTACACGGTTTGCGCTAAGGCGTGGCAGAGCCTGTTTTCGGGTAGAATTCGGCAACTTGATTGCCACACTTTTGGAACAAAAATGAGCAGCAATGCCCCCGCTTCGTCCGCACCCGTTTCCAATTTCATCCGCACGATCATCGACGGCGACCTCGCCAGCGGCAAGCACAGCAGCATAGCCACCCGCTTCCCACCCGAGCCGAACGGCTATCTGCATGTCGGTCATGCCAAATCCATCTGCCTCAATTTCGGCCTGGCGCAGGATTACCACGGCCTGTGCAACCTGCGCTTCGACGATACCAATCCTGAGAAGGAGAGCGAGGAATACGCACAATCCATCCAGGACGACGTGCGCTGGCTTGGGTTCCAGTGGAACGGAGAAGTGCGCTGGGCGTCGGATTACTTCGATGCGCTGTACGACTTTGCAGAGGAACTCATCCGCAAAGGTCTGGCCTATGTGGACGACCTTACACCGGACCAGATGCGCGAATATCGCGGCACGCTGACCCAGCCCGGCAAGAACAGTCCGAACCGCGACCGCCCGGTGGCTGAGAATATGATGTTCTTTCAGATGATGAAGGGAGGTCAGTTTCCAGACGGTGCCATGGTGCTGCGCGCCAAAATCGACATGGCTTCGCCCAACATCAATATGCGCGATCCGGTGATCTACCGGATCAAGCGCGCCCACCACATCCGTACCGGCGACAAATGGTGCATCTACCCGATGTACGACTACACGCACTGCATCTCCGATGCGCTGGAAGGCATCACGCATTCCATTTGCACGCTGGAATTCGAAGACCACCGCCCGCTGTACGACTGGGTGCTGGACAACATCACCATTCCCTGCCATCCGCGCCAGTACGAATTTTCGCGGCTGGAGCTGCACTACACCATCACCAGCAAGCGCAAGCTGCTGCAACTGGTGACCGAAAAGCACGTGAGCGGCTGGGACGATCCGCGCATGCCCACTATAAGCGGCATGCGCCGCAGAGGTTACACGCCTGAAGGCATACGCGAATTCGCCAAGCGCATCGGCGTCTCCAAGAGCGAGAACAGCGTGGATATGGCCATCATGGAGGGCGCGATACGCGAAGACCTGGAGTTGCGTGCGCCGCGTGTGATGGCAATCATCAATCCGCTCAAGGTAATCATCACCAATGCCGAAGGCGCACAGGCGCGAGAGGCTGACTTTCATCCGAACATGCCTGAACTGGGCAAACGGGTCGTGCCGTTCGGCAAAGAATTGTTCATCGAGGCCGACGATTTCGCCGAAGTCCCTCCACCCGGCTGGAAGCGCCTTGTTCTCGGCGGTGAGATACGCCTGCGCCACAGTTATGTGATGCGCTGCGACGAAGCGGTGAAAGACGCGACGGGAAAGGTAATCGAACTGCGCTGCAGCATCGACCACGACACACTGGGCAAAAACCCGGAAGGGCGCAAAGTTAAAGGCGTGATCCACTTCCTGTCGGCCGGGCACGCGCTTCCTGCCGAGATTCGCTTGTACGACCGCCTGTTCACGGTGCCCGAGCCGGATGGCGATAAAGAAGTGGACTTCTGCACCTATCTCAACCCGACATCTCTTACCGTGGTGCAAGGCTGGGTCGAGTCTGCCGTGCGCGATGCGGCGCCGGAAACGCGCTACCAGTTCGAGCGCCTGGGCTACTTCTGCACCGACCGCCGCGACCATCAGCCCGGCGGCAAGCTGGTGTTCAACCGCACCGTGACGCTGCGCGATTCCTGGGCGAAAGAACAGGCATGAGCGAAGAGTACAACGTGCCGGATGAGGAACGAACCAGATCGCTGAAAAGCCTCGTACAGGTCGTTTATGTGCTGTATGCGCTGTCTTACTTCACCGGCATCACCGCCATCGTCGGGATCATCATCAATTACGTTAAACGGGAAGATGCCGCGGGAACCTGGCTGGAGAGCCACTTTCGCTGGCAGATACGCACTTTCTGGTTCGGGCTGCTGTGGGCAGTCATCGGCGCAATAACGGCTTTTATCGCGATCGGCTTCGCCGTTCTGTTCGCCAATTTCTGCTGGATCATCTATCGCATCGTCAAAGGTTGGCTCAACCTGAACGACAACAAACCCATGACATTCTGAACGTCATATGCTGAAAATCTATAACACCCTCGCCCGCGACAAACAGGAATTCAAGCCCATCACACCGAATAGCGTGCGCATGTATGTGTGCGGCATGACGGTGTACGACTATTGCCATCTCGGCCATGCGCGGGTGATGGTGGTGTTCGACATGGTGTACCGCTGGCTCAAGGCTTCCGGTTACGACGTGAACTACGTGCGCAACATCACCGACATCGACGACAAGATTATCAAGCGCGCGGCCGAGAAAAAGGAATCCATCCATGTCCTGACGCAGCGTTTCATCGATGCGATGCACGAGGATGCCGATGCGCTGGGCGTGCAGCGGCCCGACCATGAGCCGCGCGCCACGCAATATATTCCGCAGATGCTGGAAATGGTCGCGCAACTGGAAAAGAACGGTTTGGCCTATCTGGCGGCCGATGGCGACGTGAACTACGCCGTGCGCAAGTTTGAAGGCTACGGCAAACTGTCCGGCAAATCGCTGGAAGATCTGCGTGCCGGCGAACGGGTGGACGTGGCCGAGAACAAGAACGATCCGCTCGACTTCGTGCTGTGGAAGCACGCCAAGGACAGCGAAACGGACGAAGTCAAATGGGATTCGAAGTGGGGCAAGGGCCGCCCCGGCTGGCACCTCGAATGTTCGGCCATGGCCTCGGACATCCTGGGCAACCATTTCGACATCCACGGTGGCGGCGCGGACCTGCAGTTCCCCCACCACGAGAACGAGATCGCCCAGAGCGAGGGTGCGCACCAATGCCAGTATGTGAACTACTGGATGCACAACGGCTTCGTGCGTGTGGACAACGAAAAGATGTCCAAGAGTCTCGGCAACTTCTTCACCATCCGCGAAGTGCTCAAGAAATATGATGCGGAGGTGGTGCGCTTTTTCATCTTGCGCGCACATTACCGCAGCCCGTTGAACTATTCCGACCAGCATCTGGACGATGCGAAGGTCGGACTGACACGGCTTTATACGGCGTTGAAATTACCCCCTGATAGAACAACTAGCCATTCGACTAAGCCCGCAAGCGGGCAAGTCGCTGGTTATCTCCCACCGGGGGAGGGTTGGGGTGGGGGAAAAGCCATTGATTGGAACACCCCCCACGCCACCCGCTTCAAAGCCGCCATGGACGACGACTTCAATACGCCGGAAGCGGTCGCTGTGCTGTTCGACCTTGCCAACGAAGTGAACCGTAATCAGTCAGTTGAAGCGGCAACACAACTCAAGGCATTGGCAGGTGTATTGGGCTTGTTGCAACGTAATGCGCAAGATTTTTTGCAGGGGAGGTTTATTCCTTCTGAATCAGGCCACATTACAATCACAGGCCATGCCCCAACTGTTACTGTTGGGGCAAGCCCTGAGAAAATCGATCAGATGATCGAAGCCCGCATCGCCGCCAAGAAAGCCAAAAACTTCGCCGAAGCCGACCGCATTCGCAAGGAATTGCTGGAAGCGGGAATCGTGCTGGAAGATACAGCTCAAGGAACCACTTGGCGCAAAGCCTGATGATGGGGGCTTTAGGCCGCCGCGTACCGTCTTACGTCAACTTCAACACCTTTTGTTGCTGCTTGATCAGCTTGCTGAAGTAGCGAGCGAGTTACTTTTGCATCGTGGAATACCTCGCCGCAGTTGTCGCACACCTCGGCTGGTACGTGCTTGAACATTACTGTTGTTTGCCCGCGCTCCAGCGTAATACTGGCCTCACCTGGTTGTGTATTGCCGTGTTTGCAGATTGGGCACTTCATGGCTATCTCCTTGTCCTGAGGTCATCGCACCATATCTTGGTATCTGGCTCGTAGACTGTAATGATGATTCTTATACTTTCCTCAACGTCATCGGCATAGACAATATGTATCGCTCTGATTCCAGCATATCCGAGGAGCAGCGCGCTGGGGTAAGGCATATCGTTCGGGTAGCTCTCGATGATTGTTCCGCTGTCTATCGCGTGTGCTACCTCATCTTCTGCAATGCAGCGCTCATGCATTCGTTTTACAGCGTGTTGCCTATAGACTAATCTAAATTCTTGGCATCATGGCAGATGCAGCTTAATCTATGTCTCTCGGTTCTTGCAATTGCGCGTCAACAAGAAAGCGCATAGTCAGGCGGCTTGCAGGATGGGATGGTCCACTTGTTTTGCCGCATATTCCAGCGAAGCGGAAATGTCTTCAGCTTCAAGATAGGGGAAGTCATTGAGAATGTCTTCTTTGGTCATTCCAGAGGCCATCATTTCCAGCACGTCCTTTACACGCACACGCAGCCCCCGAATACAGGGCCGGCCTCCACACATATTCGGGTCAACGGTGATTCTAGTGACTTGTCCCATGATCTCGCCCTCCAATGAAAGTGATAATATTTATGGCATATACCGGATTGTGTTGGTTAAAGCGCTATACGAGGTGCTGGAGTAGTATCGCCGCCAAAAAAGCCAAAAACTTCGTCGAAGCCGACCGCATACGCAAGGAATTGCTGGAAACGGGAATCGTGCTGGAAGACACGCCGCTGGGTACGACCTGGCGCAGGGCCTAAGGCAATTTGCCTGCCGCGACCATGCGGTTGAACAGGGTGTTGGGCGAAACCCAGACGACCATATCGTCGTAGGTCGGTGTGAAATCGTGGCTGACGTAGGTTTTGTTATTGGCACTGCTGCCAGTATGCAGGTTGGCGCTCTCATCCGGGTTCACCGCGCCGCTCAGGCCGTTTTTTCCCGTAGAGAAGATCACCACGGGCACGCCATTCGAGCTGAGCGAGGTATTGGAAGCGCAGTTGGTGGGGCTGTTGGGGTTGATGGTGCACACCTGCAGATCCAGATTGATCGCTGACGACCAGATGGTTTTCATGCCGCTCTGCGTGGTGAAGGCATTAGCGTACGAAGAGGTCACCGCATAGCGTATCGGGTTGTTCCAGGCATCAACCACTAGCCCTTGGCTGTTGACCGGCCCCAAGCCCAGCGCCGCTGCGGGAACGAATCCGTCATTCGGGTGGTTGCAGGTCCCTGTAACGAGAGGGGGATCTTCCTGTCCATTGGTGAGGGCAGATGCAGGGCACGGCAAACGTTCGTTGATAATGGCAAAGCCAATCAAGGCTTGCTGGATGTCATTCAGTTGCTTGCGTGTTTCATTGGTTTGCCGCTGATCGATCTGGCTGGATATGGTTGGCACCAATCCAGCCATCAAAATCGTGGCAATGAGCAAAACGACCGCCATTTCAACCAGTGTAAAACCTGCCTGGCAGTTTCCATTTGATGAGTGGTTAGCTAATATTTTCATTTGCAATTCACATTGCCATCCAGGCACTGCGCCAGATCATTGACGGTTTGAAAGTTAACGTCGGTTGGACGAAAGGTGTTGTAGGGGTAGGTCGCACTGCCTTGAGGTGTTAACAAGTTAATAGGTTCCAGGTAGCCTGTAATAACTGTAGGGTTGCGAGGGGTCGCAAGAAGATTTTTTCTGGCAACGATCACAACAGCGCGGTAACTGCCCGAGCCGGCGGCATTATTGCCGCTTCCTGTTATGGAAAGACAGGTGCTGCCACAGCTTAATGTGCCATTGGGCCGAAAAGCATCTGCCACTTGGTAGAACACCAGATTTTCCCAATCATTCCAGTAGGTTCCGGTAACAAAACAACCTGCGGGCCACGACATCTGCATCGATGGGTCTTCAGGAGAGGGAATGACCATCCCGCTCAACGCGGTGTTCGCAGAATTCAAATTGGATTGCACCGGATTGCTCGAAGGGTAATTTTGAATGTAGTCACAGGAAGTATGGCCTGCAATATTGTTTTTTGCGGCATTGCCTGCCGCCGTCGCATTGGTGATGAGGGTGCTGGTGAACGGCGGATTGGTGATGTTGCCAATTGCGCTAAGTAGCGAATTGCCTGCACTGGTCAAGGCGGCCTGCAGGTTGTCGTTACTCTGACAGTTGGTTTCGGCTGCCTGCAGATTGCTTAACGCATTTAATAGTGCAACGACATTGGGGTCGCTGCTACTGTTTACGGGGGTATTGGTGGTTATCGTCGGCTGGACAGGGATGCGACCGAACAGGGTGGGGTTGGTGCTGGTATAGGTAGGGTCGGTCACCGGTGCCGCCCATGGATATTTACTGGCAGATATTGCAGCATAGTTATCCAGGCAAGATTTGACTTCACGCGCGATGCGCTTTTCGACCGGTTGGAATATTTGGTCGGTTGTGATGGCGAGCAGGTTGTCGTTATACGGAAAGTTGCTGCAGTCGTTGCTGGCAGCCCTGACGGTGATTGGGGTCGGCCCGGTGATCGAGATCGTACTGAGTGTTTCCAGGTATTGATTGACCGTCGCGGTGGAGGAACGAGACTGTCCGCAGATTGCCGCACCTGGAGCGAAGATCACCGCAGCGACGTTGTTGAGGGTGATGGTGCCGGTCAGCGAGAGCCAGCCCGGCGTGTCGCTGTTGATCGGTTGCGCAGCGTTGCTGTCACGGAAGGTGGGCGACAGGGCATACCACAAATGTTCCCCGTTTCCGTCACGCAAGTCCGGCAATCCCAGGGTTTTCCATGGCAATCGGCCAATATAGGTGGGGCAGTTGCTTCCCGACATGATGTCGGAAGTTCCTTCAAGCACGTTCCCGGGTGGGTGCGAATCCGGGCAAGGCAGGCTGCCCGGATGGGATGCATCGGAGACGGCACGACCGATAAGGGCATCCCTGGCCTGTACCAGTACATCTGCAGCTTGCTGGTCTCGCGCCGATTTCAGTGTAGAGTTGCTGAGTGCCCCGACCAGAAATGTTATGACGCCGATAATCATGATGACAAGCATGATCATCATTGCCGCACCGCGTTGCCGCTGGATAGTCATGTTGCTTATTTTGCGCAGGGAATTCATGGTGCGCTGCCTGCTTATTTATCTGCTTCAGGTGCGGGCGGTTCAAGCAGCAGCTTTTGCCCGACCTTGAGTTGCACCGGCTGCGATTTTCCCGGCACAGCGACAGGTGCGGTGGTGGGATTCCTGTCATTGCCGGGTTCGGTGGCCTGGGCTGCGCCGTTGATCCATACGGTGCGGTTGCCGCCGTGTTTTTGCACCACCCCGTTGACGATGATGTAGTTGCGGCGCTCGCTTTCTGCGTTGCCGTTGGCGCCGGAGGTGGCGGTACCGGATTCCAGTTGCTGGCGCTGCAGTGGGGTGTAGAACAGACGCCCCAGTTCTTTTGCTTGTGCAACGGGAAGCATTCCAAACAGGGTCAACAAGAGGAACGATAGCGAGTATCTGATCATGGCGCGCTCTTGTTCTTCATGGTGAACCAGCCGCCCGTGCATTCCGCCTTGAGCGGTGCGAGTTCATTGGCTGCACCGGTCCGGGAAATGGAGCAACCGTCAAGCATGAACCAGCCGTTGATCTGGTTGTTCAGGTTGGAGAAGAAATGCAACAGTTGCTCTTCATGCAACAGGTCGATCTTCAATGTCATGATGCTGCGGCTGAGCTGGAAATTACCGGCGTCGAGTGCGGGTTTTGGCGCATAGCTTTGTTGCGGGGAGATGGTGTATTTGAAGTCGAGCACTCTGCCCTGCTGGCGCAATTTTTCCAGTCCTTCCATCCAGTCCAGCCGCTGTTCGGAGCCGATGACCTTTTGTTCCTGCAGGGCGTTGTATTCCAGGGCATAGGCTGACATGTTCTCCTGATCGCTTTGTACGGAGATGAGTTGGGTGCGTGCGTCAGTAAGCTGTCTTTGCGCGGCCTCGCGGTTCTTCAGCGATTGCGCAAGATACTCTTCGCTCCAGGAAATGAGGCCGAATGCCAACACGATGCTGAGCGTCAATGCCCCCAGGCTCCATTTCAGTATTTGCAGGTCGGTTTTGGAGAATCTCATTCTTTCTGTCTCCAGATGATCTTCAGCGTGAACTGTTCGGGGCTGCCGTCATTTTTCTGGGCATCGCCGCTGATACTGCCTTTGGAGCTGATATCCAGAGGCTGCTTCACCACAGACACAGTATAACCCCGCTGGGTGAGCGTTTGCTGGAAGCGGTCGAGGTAGCTGAGCGCCTTACGGTAATCGCTGCCGAAGCCGGTTAGGCTGCCGTCGAAAGTGATGACGTGCGCCGGGTAAATCGAGGGGGCCGCGTCCGCCGCGCTGGTCTCCCAGGCGAGTTTGTTGACCGTGATCTGCGTGAATTGATCCAGCGCGAGAGTCAGTTCGTTCAGGATGAGTTCCGGCGGCGGCGTATATTGGTTCAGTTTTCGCGTCAGCTGAACCGCCGTCTTCATGTCGGCGGCCGGAACAGTTGTGTTGGCGAACGAGCGTTGTACTTGCTGGGTTTGTTGCTTGATGAATTCCGCCTGTATGTTGAACGGCTCGGTCTGTGAGACATAGTCGCGCCCCTGCAAGAACTCGGTGCCGCTCAGTAGCAGGCTGAAGAGAGTCGTCACAGCGGCGATACCGAACAGGATGCGCTTCAATTGCCACAGCCAATAGAAATGCATGTGTTCGGAATTGGCGTAGTGGCTTCCCGGCGCTTTGCTGGCGAGCAGATGCAGCAGCAGCGGGGTGGCATCCGAGCTGGCGTAATCGTTCTTTGCCTTGAAGCGCTTGCCCAGTTCCTGAATATCCAGATAGGTGTAGTGCAGTTCATTGTCGCCTTCCAGGCGGCTTTGCAACGCGAGCTTGTCGTTGGCATCGCAGATGATGTACACGTCCAGCGTTTCGCCGGGCGGCGGGAGGCTCAGGCTCTTCAGGTATTGCTGGGTGCGCGGCGTTTCGGATGCAACGGTTTCGTTGAACGTGTTGCTCTCATTGATCGGGATCAGGCGCGAGAAATGCAGCCGCCGGTTGTTGAAATAGGTCTGCCGCAGTCCGGCGTCCTTTTCCCAGGACAACAACAGAACATGATCGGATGGAGCGGCTTTGAGCAGCGGAGTACTGATGCTGGGGAGCGAGTAGATGCCAACCAGCGGAATCTGGTTCGACAGCAGCGTATCCAGCCAGGGCGAAATGCGCTGGGGGTTGGTCAGTGCCGAGAACAACATCTCGTCGTCGCGGCGGCCTTCTGCTTGGCGTTGCAGCAGAAGAGCCTGGCGGAATGACGTGCCGCGATAGAATTGTTCGAATTTGCGCGCCAGCAGGTCCTTGCGGGACGAACCCGACAGGTGCGGCACGATCTCCAGACGGAAGTCTTCTTCGATGACGTCCACCAGCATGTAGGCCGGATAGCGGTGCATCTTCAGGAAAGCGGAAAAATTCTCGCGACCATTGGCATCGTTGGAGAAATATCTGGCTACGCCCAGCTTGCCGCTTTGCCAGATGGAAGCCTGGAAGGAATCGGCACTGAGGAAGAGCAGGGTACGGGCCATTACATTTTCACCTTGCTGATGATGTCGTAGATGGGCGAAAGCACCGAAAGCATCACCCAGCCCAGCAATGTGCCGAGGATGATGGTCATGGTCGGTTCGATCATGACTTGCACTTTTTTGATCGAATCTTTTACGTCGCGGTCGTAAAAGTAACTGACGTTGAGCAGCGCCTGGTCGAGTTGCCCGGTGGCTTCACCCACTTTCAGCATGCGTACCACCAGCGGCGGGAAGATGCCGGTCTGCTGGAAGCTTTGCGTCAGGTTCTTGCCCGCCTCGATCTCATGCATCACGTTTTGCAGACTGCGCGCGATGACCTGGTTGTTGACCAGGTCGCGCGAGTTGGCGATGCAATCCAGAATGGTGATGCCCGAGCTGTACATCATGGCGAACGTGTTGGCGAAACGGGCCAGGATGATCTTGCGCAGGATGGGGCCGGTGGGCCAGATGTGCAGCTTCAAGTTGTCCAGGTGGTATTGCAACCCCGGGTTGCTGATGAGCGCAACCTTGTAGATGCCGAACAGGGCGGGCGGCGTCAGCAGGATGACGTACCAGTAGTTTACGAAGAACCAGGAAGTTGCCAGCAACATGCGCGTCTGGATCGGTATCTCTTGCCCCATGCCCTTGATGAAGCTGACCAGTTGCGGTACCAGATAGATCATCAGGAAGAAGGTGATGGCCAATACGATGGTGCCGACAAAGGCCGGGTAGATCATCATGGTCTTGGTCTGCGACGCCATCTCGTCCTGCCATTTGAGCGACTCGGTGAGATGTTTGAACACATCGACCAGGCGTCCGCTTTCCTCGCCGGCGCTGGTGAGGCTGACGGTGATCTTGTCGAAGGCGTTGGGGTGTTCCGCCATTGCCTGCGAGAGCTTTTTCCCGCTCTCGATGGACTCGATCAGGCTGGCGATGATCTCGCGAAAGGCGGCTTCTTCCATGCTGTCGCGCAGATCCCCGAGGCATTCCAGCAGGGGGACGCCGGCGCGGGCGAGTTGTTCGAGATTGAAGAAGAAAGTGATGAGGTCGGGACGCTTGATCTTGCCGACACCAAAGGTGGCCTTGCTTTCTTCTTCCTTGCCGTTGATGAGGTCGATGCCCGAACGCTTCAGGCGCTGCTCCAGGTCGATGAGGTTGGCGGCATCCTGCAATCCTTTGACGGATTTGCCGTTCTCGTCGATTGCCTTGTAAGAGTAGAGAGCCATGCGCTTTTACATCCGGTCGCTCAGGTCGACCACGCGCGAGACTTCCGCGATGGAAGTCACGCCCTGCAGGATGCGCCGGATGCCGTCCTGGGCCAGCGGGCGGAAGCCGTGTTCCAGTGCGTTGTTCTTCAAGTCGCGGATGCTGGCGCGGCGCGCGATCAGGTCGTCCATGTCGCTGTCCAGCCTGAGTATCTCCATGATCGCCTGGCGTCCGGAGTAGCCCTGATGGTGGCAGAGATCGCAGCCGGCAGCACGGTAGATGGTGATGCTTTCGTCGTGGCGCACGCCTAGCATCTTGCATTCGGTGTGGTCCGGGTGATACGGGTATTTGCAGTGGCGGCAAAGCACGCGCACCAGGCGCTGGGCGATGATGCCGATGATGTTGCCCGCCATGATGTCCGGCAGGATGCCGATGTCGAGCAGGCGAGGGATCGCGCCGATGGCAGAGTTGGTGTGCAGTGTCGAATACACCTGGTGGCCCGTCATCGCTGCACGGAACGCCATCTCGGCGGTCGGGTGGTCGCGGATCTCGCCGACCAGGATGATGTCCGGGTCTTGCCGCATCAGGGAACGGATGCCGCTGACGAAATCCAGTTTCGCCGCTTCGTTCACCGAGCTTTGGCGGATCAGCGGAATGGGATATTCCACCGGGTCTTCCAAAGTCATGATGTTCACCGACTCGGTGTTGACGTGATTCAGCACCGAATACAGGGTGGTCGTCTTGCCGCTACCGGTGGGGCCGGTCACCAGAACAATACCTTCGGGTTTGGCGATGATGGCTTTGAGGGTATTCAGTGCAGCTTCGTCCAGACCGATCTGGTTGATCGCCACGATGCCCTTCTGCCGGTCCAGGATACGCAGCACCAGGTTCTCGCCGTAGGAAGTCGGGTGCGAGGCGACACGAAAATCGATAGGGCGGCCGGACAGGCGCAGCGAGATGCGCCCGTCTTGCGGCGCGCGCGTCTCGGCGATGTTCATGCCGCTCATCACCTTCAGGCGCACCACCATTGCCGGCCAGAAACTCTTGTGCAAGCTGCGCACCTGACGCAACACGCCATCGACGCGATAGCGGATGCGCAGGAAGCTGCTTTCAGGTTCGAAGTGGATGTCCGAAGCGCCCAGCTGCACGGCTTCCGTGAGCAGCGCGTCTATCAGTCTCACCACCGGCTGGCTGAACTCGTTCACCCCCTGCTGGAGGTTCTGGTGATCCATCTCGCCGGGTTCGATCTCGTGCAGGATGCCGTCGATGGACAGCTCGAAGCCGTAGTATTGGTCGATGGCACGCAGGATGTCCGATTCGCTGGCGAGCTGGGTGACGAGGCGGTATTCGTCGCGCAACAGCGCACGCACCTGGTCGAGTGCGATGATGTTGTCCGGATCGGCGATCGCGAGGGTCAGGACTTTGTTGGCGGAATCGACCGACAGCGGCAGCAGGATGTAGCGACGCGCGATCTCTTTGGGAACCAGTGCGATCGCTGCCGGGTCAACCAGGACATTGGAAAGGTCGACGCTCTCCTGGCCGAGGTTCTCGGAAAGTACATCGCGGATAGTCGCCTCGGACAGAAAACCTAGACGTACCAACAGGCGGCCTAGTGGCTGCGGAGTCTTGTTTTGCTCCTGGGTGGCGATGCGAAGCTGGTCTTCGCTGATCACTCCCTTCGCTATCAGCAAGTGCCCGATGGGCTGCTGGGTCTGTTGTTGCGGTGCAGCCATCATCTTCCCTATTTGGCGGACGTCAGTTCATTCAGACGGTGTTGCGCTTGTGCGTGGTCGAATCCGGAATTGCCGGAAGCGTCGAGTTGCAAAGCCTGTTGGTAGTACTGCGCAGCGAGCTTGCGCTGCCCGAGATGATCCAGGCTGACTGCCAGATTGAAAGTGAACTGCGGATTGGAGGGTTCCAGCGTGTGCGCGTTGAAATAATACTGTTGCGCATCGCCCCAGCTCGAAATGCCGGCGTAGTAATTGGCCAGTGCGAAATGCAATGCGGCAGAGCGCGGCTGATCGGCCAGCATCAATTTGAGGCGACTTTCCGAATTGCCCGCATCGGGCGAGTAATTCATCAGTGCTGCCTCGGCTACGGGATCCCGCGGGTCAAGCACCAGCAATTGGCGATAGTAACGTTGTGCAGTTTCTTCCTCGCCCTGTTGCTGGGCGACCGCCGCCAGGCCGAGCAGGGCATCGCGATTGTGCGGGTCCTTGCTCAAGACTTCGCGGTAGCCCTGGGTCGCCGTGGTGTAGTCGCCGTGCTGATAGGCCTGATAGGCATCGAGCAGCGCCGGTGTGACGGTGTCCGTTTCCACTTTGCGCTGGACGGTGATGCCCGTTGCCGCGGGCCTGCTGTAAGTCCTGGCGGTTTTTGGACTGTTGCGCGGCGCATCGAAGTCTTCGTTACGCGCGGTGACCAGCGGTTGTACCGGTTGTGCAGGTGCTGCTTTTTCCTGTGCAGGCTGCGGCGGAATGAACGGAACCAGGGCTGGTGCGGCAGGTGCTATCGGCGCGATGACAAATGGAGCCGGGGGAGGAGCAGTACGTTGCACTACACGCGGCTGGGCCGGGGGCTGTATCTGTAGCCAGACGTAATAGCCGTAACCCGACCCCAGCACCACTGCGATCAACAAGGTTGTGGGAACCAGTCCCAATTTCCAGCTCCCTGAGGAGGATTTCTTCTTCTTGGCAGCAAACATGGTTTCCCCGGCTGTACGACTTGACGCATTGCTTGAGGCAGAGGCGGTACGCGCCGGAGGAATATCCTCAAGCGTCAGATTGGACAGCCCGGTACCCTCCTGTTTTTTGTCGCCGGACTTCTTGAGTGCGTCGAGTAACAGGCTCATGGTTTGGCCTTTTCATCCTCTGGCTTGAGGAAGTTCGCATCCGGCAGGTTGTTGCGGTACGCGCTGTAATCGCCGTCGACACTGGCATCCTTGATGATGATCGGGCGCAGGAAAATGACCAGTTCGGTTTTGGTCTTGGTGTCGTTGCGGTTCTTGAACAGGTTGCCGAAAACGGGAATATTGGCCAGCAACGGGATCCCGTCACTCTGGTTGTTGATCTCATCCTGCATCAAGCCGCCCAGGACGGCGATCTGTCCGCTGCTGACGCGAATGATGGATTCCATTTCCCGTGTCCTGATCTCCGGAACCTGGTTCACGATGGCTGGAACGTTACAGTTTGTGACGCCGGAGCCGCATGGGTAAGCCAGGCTTGGATTGGGGTCGTTCACATAGTCGATGATGCGCGTGATCGTCGGGCGGACATTGATGGTCACATAGTCGGAATCGTTGATCTCGGGGGTGACGTTCATGGTGAAGCCGACAGCAACCGGGATGGGCGTGGTGGTATAAGTGGGCGGTATGTTGCCGCTGACCGAAGATATGCCGGGTGTGACCAGTATCGAGAAATAGACCCTGTTATCCACGACCTTGAGCGTTGCGGTCTGATTATTCATTACGCTCAATTTGGGGCTGGAAAGCACTTTTACATCGCCGAACGAATCAAGCAGGGAAACGCTGGAACTCAAGTTTCCAAGCATGCTCGTCGGGTTGGTATATTTGAGGATGAACATGCTGCCGGTATTGGCAGAGGGAAGTGTGGAAGTGCCTGCCTGGCTGAGCTGGAAGCCTTTGGCACCCTGTGCCAGGGCCGACCAGTTGATGCCCTGCTGGTAGTTGTTGTTTAGCGTGACTTCGGCGATGGTCGCTTCGATCAGCACCTGGCGCCGCGCAGTCGTCATGACCTTGTCGATGAATTCCTGAATCTTCTTGTGCTGGCGGGCTGTGGCACGCACAATCAGAACGCCGGTTTCCTTGTTGGCGTTGATGTTTACGGCAGGTTCATATTTCGCGGTTTGCTGCACAGTCGATGTCTTGCCTGTGATTTCTTCGTTCCCAATGCCGGATGCGCCTCCGCTGGCTTTGCCTGCAGCGCTCTTCTCGTTATTAGGGCCGCTATTGGTACTGGAGCCGGGCGCAGTGCCGCTATTCACAGATGCCGCGCCGGTTCCTTGGGCTGAAGCGGCCATTTCGTTCCTGCGTTCGATCCTGTCGGTGTATCTGATGCGATCCTCGTCGACGATGATCGCCCTGACGTTTTCAATCAGGCTGTCCATCAGGTTGTTCTTGGTTTCGCTGGTGACTGCAGTCGAGGCGGTGTTTCCTCCGGTGGTTGTTCCGCCGCTGCTGCCGGTCACTCCGCCTATCTGGCTGGACGTAAAGATCTTGCTTGTCACGGTGCGCGACATGTTGATGAAATCGATTTTGTAGGTTTTCAGGAAAGGCTTGTCCGCTTCCACGAAGAGGTTGCCATTTTCGATCGTGTAGCGGATGTCGATTTGTTTGGAGATACGATCCAGTATCTGCGGCAATGTCTGGTCGATTGCGTTCAGCGTGACGATGCCTTCGATGCCGGGGCCGATGTCGATGTTGATCTTGGCGTCGCGCGCCAGCGCAAACAGTATTTCACGCGCAGGGACGCTGGTGACGACGACGCTGTAGGTTTCAACTTTGGCTGCGGGCTTGGGCGGGGGGAGAACGACGGGCCGAGTACTGGTTTGCGGGATATTGCCGGCGGTGATAGGGGCCGCGTTGTTCTGCTGGATGTGTTTGTCGGATAAAGTAAATGATTTGGGGTTGGTGCTACAAGCGGCAAGCGAAAAACAAGCCGAACACAACAATACGCAAGTAAACCTCATTCCCTTTTCTCCCCTAGATTTCGGCGAAAGGTAACATCATTCTCCGGGCACGGCAATATGCTTTTGGGTCTATATACTTTTGCCTTCAATTGCTTAGGGCGTATTCTGCGAGCCATCTAGCAAGTACAAAGTCGGCGCAAAAGCGTCTTTATAGCGTTGCGGCAATTCTTCCATACCAGTGCGAGCCGCGTCGTTATTGGCATACAGGCCATACAGGACGCGGTATCCGTCCTTGCCGTTCAACTTGATCGGCACGATGTATATCTCGGCAAATCTGCCCAATCTTTGAGCCCGACCCAGAAAACGTTCCATGCGCTCGGGGCGGATATCGTCGGTATAAAACAACTGGATGCTGACGTCCCCGTGTTTCGGGGCTGACAGCGCAGCGAGAGTCGCGTTGAGGCGCTGCTGGAGCAGCGAGTCATCCGATGCGGGGGAAGCCATGGGTGCCGGAACGGATTCTTGGGGTTTGACGTTATGTGCCGGAGGTGTTGCCTGGGGTTTTGGGGATGCGCTCTGCTGTTTTGCGGTCTGCTCTGCAGGGAGGGTGAGCGTCCTGTCGAGAGGCAAGAGCGTGACATTGGAGGTGTCGGCGACAGCGGAAGTTGCCGCGACTTCGGAAGCGGCAATCACGGCGGAGACTGCCGCCGGAGGCTGGGTGGGTACGGCACTGACAGTGATGGGCTTGGTGCGTTGGGCTTCCGCTTCGTTTGGATTGCCGGAGTTCTGCCCCACGAACCAGCCTGCGCCTGCCAGTGTGGCAGCGAGCAAGGCAAGGCCGCCGGCCATCGAGATATTCTTGCGGTTGTCCCATTTGCGCATGGGCACCATCTCGCTGTCGCGGATAGCGGCCTGTACATGACGCACCTCGATCTTGTGCGTGTTTTCCACAAAGGCGGCGAGCAGTGCCTTGTCGGCGAGGATGTTGACGCGGCGCATCAGCCCCTGCGAAGATTTGCCGATGAGCAGCACGGCTGCGGGCGAGAAGATGTCCGGGCCCTTGTATCCGGCGGCGCGCATGCGAAACATCAAATAATCGTTGATCACCTTGCGCGAGATCGGCAGGATGCTGAAGTGATGCACGATGCGATCCTTCAGTTGGCGCATGTTGCTCTGGTCGAGCTTCTCGTCCAGCTCCGGCTGCCCGAACAGCACGATCTGGATCAGTTTGTGTTTGCCGACCTGCAGGTTGTACAAGAGACGCAACTCTTCAAGCGTGTCCAGCGGCATGGCGTGCGCTTCGTCCACCAGCACCACGCAGCGCTCGCCGCGCTCGTACATGGCTTCCAGCTGGTTCTGCAAAGTCTGCAGGATGACGTTGACGCGCTGTCCTTCGAGGCTGAGATCGAGCCGGTCGGCGATGGCATACAGCAGTTCATCGCGCGACATGCTCGGGTTGGCGAGATAGATGGCCTTGATGTTGGATGGCAAACGATCCAGTAGCATGCGGCACAGCATGGTCTTGCCGCTGCCGACTTCGCCGCTGACCTTGATGATCCCTTCGCTGTCCCTGATGGCGTAGATCAGGGCATCGAGTATTTCGCCCCGGTTGGCGCCGGAAAAGAAAAAATCAGTGACGGGGGTGATCTTGAAAGGCGGCTCGGTCAGGCCGAAGTGCTCCAGATACATCTTGAATATCCCCTTTACAGAACTTTCTGCGCTTTGTGTTTTTGTACTGCTTCCATGCGGCTATACAGCGTGGTACGCGCGATTCCCAACAGCTTTGCGGCCTCGCTGACATTGCCGTGCGCCAATTCCATGGCGGCATCGATGTAGCGGGCAGTATAGCCCAACAAAAGGTCATCCAGATCGAAACCGCCTTGTTGCAGGGTTTGCCGGATATCGGCGGACAACTCGGTTGTGGTTTCCGTCAGCTCCAGTTGCGGATCGAATTCGCCTTCCAATTGCCTTGCGTTGACTTCGCTACCCGGATACTTGGTGGTCAGGCGGATGACGATATTGCGCAGTTCGCGGGTGTTTCCGGGAAAAGAATATTGCTTCCAGGCTTCCAGTGCCGAGGCTTCGAGCCTGAACTGCGGGCGCTGTGCCTGCGTGGCATAGAATTGCTTGAAGTGCTCCAGCAGATGCAGTTTGTCATTGCCCAGTGCTCGCAGCGGCGGAACCTGAATCGTGAAGATACTTAAACGGTGGTAGAGGTCGGTGCGGAAAGTTCCGCTGCGCACGGCCAGTTTCAGGTCGCGGTTGGTGGCAGCGATGATGCGTGCGTTGCTCTTGCGTGTGGTGGACTCGCCGACGCGCTGATATTCACCATTCTCCAATACTCGCAGCAATTTGGCTTGCAGTTCCTGCGGCATTTCGCCGATCTCGTCCAGGAAGAGGGTGCCGTTTTCGGCTTTTTCGAAAAAGCCGGTCTGCGCGTTGGTGGCGCCGGTGAAGGCGCCCTTGGCATGGCCGAACAATGTGGATTCAAGCAGGTTGGGCGAAATGGCGGCGCAATTAAGCACAACATAGGAGGCGTCGGGTTTGCCGCTCAGGCGTTGCAGGGCGGCAGCGACCAATTCCTTGCCGCTGCCGGATTCGCCTTCGATCAATACCGGGTATGGCGTCCTGGCATACAGCTCGATCTGGCTGCGCATCGCCTGTATGGGCTGGCTGTTGCCGATGATGCCGAACTGCGGCTGGCTATCGGCAGGTGCTGCCCGTTCGCTTTGCTGGAAGCGCAGGGCATCGAGTAAAAGCGAGCGTAATGTCTCCGGTCCGCAGGGTTTGGCGACGAACTCGATGGCACCCAGTGTGCGCGCGTGCCGCGCATTGCTTTCCTCGTTTTGCCCGGACAAGGTGATGATCCTGATGTCGGGTGCATGTGCCAGCAGTTCGGTAATGAGGCGGAAACCTTCTTCCGGGCGGTGCGGGGTGGGCGGCAAGCCGAGATCGACCAGCGCCAGTTGCGGCGGG
>JGI20214J51088_10000969_pt1 | contig 19498 bp, 18 predicted proteins | sample WetSurMetagenome_FD_51088 | JGI IMG/M metagenome (IMG submission 51088) | reverse complement strand
GGGTGCACCTGCTTTCTCCCGACGCCCCGACGAAACCTGGAAGCAAAGTGAGATGACCCTCCTCCGTTTGACCTTGACTCATCCCGGCCTTTTCACTAGACTTCCGGACCATAGGGTTTTCATGAACAACTCATTCAGGGGCCTTTGGAAGTAGGGTTTAATTCCTGCGGGGACAAGGGCTAAGACCCATGAAGGCCCATGGGGCTTTGTCGCCGCAATCCTCGGAACTTCAACACAGAGAAAGGGGGTTGTTTGATGAAAAGGACTTTGATGTTTGCGTTGATCCTCGGCCTTCTGGTTTTCGGCGCCTGGGGAATGTCTTCTGCTCAGGGAATCGAAAACGAACTCTATCTCATCACGCCTGTTTCCAAAGATGTTCACGATCCATGCCTGAAAGCTTTCGCCGCATGGGCCAAGAAGAAATGGAACATTGATGTGAAAACAAGTGCCATTCCCAAGGGCACACCGGTCGCCTACGGTCAAATCCTCGAATGGAAGGGCAGGCCTCAGGCGGACGTATTCTGGGGAGGGGAGGGGACCCTCTTTGATGCGCTTGCAGGGGAAGGGCTCCTGGATCAAATACAGGTCCCTCAGAAGATGCTTGATGAAATTCCTGCGACCATTGGGAAACCAGTCGGGTTGCCTCTAAAGGATCCGAAGAAATTCTGGGTGGGCACAACGCTTGAACCCTATGGGTTCATTTACCAACCGAAGCTGATGGCCCGCTTGGGCGTGGAACTCAAGGATTGGGATGATCTCCTCAATCCCAAGCTGAAAGGCCAGATTGCACAGTGCACCCCGGATCGATCCAGTTCCAGCCACGCGAGCTACGAGGTGATCCTTTTCATGCACGGATGGGAAAAGGGATGGGAGTGGCTGAAAAAGCTGGCCGCCAACACCGGGATTTTCACGGCCCGATCTCGTGACGTGCCCAGCGTGGTTGCGAAGGGCGAGTTTGCGATCGGTTTCGCGGTGCCGAGCTACATGGCCTTTGCCGAGGTCCTTGGCGGGTATGATGTGAAGTTCGTCTATCCCAAGAACGCCTACGTGACTCCGGAGCCCATCGCAGTGTTGAAAGGCGCACCTCACCCAAAAGCAGGGCAAGCGTTCATCGAGTTTCTCCTGACCGAGGAAGGCCAGAGGCTTCTCGCGGAACTGGGGGTCTACCCGATCACGCCGAAGTACAAGGTGCAGGGTGCTCCTGGCTCCGGACAAGAGAAGGCGGTTGAGTTCACGGGAGGCATGCGGTCCTTTTTTGATATCCCGGTCGGAAACGTGTACGACGACAAAGTTGCAGGGGAGAAAAAGAGGATGGAGGACGTGAACTCCTACTTCCGCAAGGAGATCGCTGAAAAACACAAGGACATCATCAAAGAGAAGTAATCTCTGACCCTTTTGGGGGAAGCCCTTGCCGCACTGGGCTGGGGTTTTCCCCAAAACTGTTTCATGATGGACTATGAATATTCGACTCGAGAACATCGTAAAACGCTTTGGGTCTCTGGAGGCTGTGAGCCACGTTTCTCTCGACATCAAGGACGGAGAGCTGTTCACCCTTCTCGGCCCTTCCGGTTGCGGAAAGACGACGATCCTCAGGCTCATTGGGGGCTTTCACAGACCTGACCAGGGGGAGATCTTTTTCGGTGAGAAAAAAGTGAACCCCATTCCGCCTTACGAGAGGAACATCGGCATGGTGTTTCAAAACTATGCCCTGTGGCCTCACATGACGATTTTCAACAACGTCGCCTACGGTCTCAAGCTCAAGAAGCTCTCAAGGCAAGAGATCAGCGACAAGGCCATGCAGACCCTGAACCTGGTCAACTTGAAAGGGCTNGANCAACGGTATCCGGGCCAGCTTTCCGGAGGGCAACAACAGCGGGTGGCTCTTGCCCGTGCCCTGGTCCTGAATCCGGATGTTCTGCTCCTTGATGAGCCTTTGAGCAATCTGGATGCGAAGATTCGTGTCCAGGTGCGGGCGGAGATTCGAAAGCTGCAAAAAGAATTGGGCATCACCACGATCTACGTGACCCATGACCAGGAAGAGGCCTTGACCCTCTCGGATCGCATTGCCGTGGTCAACCTGGGAAAGCTCCAGCAGATAGGAACTCCGCTGGACCTCTACGAAAAGCCTGAAAACCCCTTCGTCGCCGATTTCATCGGCATCAACAACCTGATTCCGGGCGAGGTCCAGGGAGGATCCGATGGGGAAGGCCGGGTCAAGGTTAAAACAGGATTCGGAGTGCTCACGTCGTTGACGAGCGGGCGGCTCAAGACTTCAGACAAGTGCATCATCTGTGTCCGTCCGGAAACCGCTTCCATCAGCTCTTCCGCATGCGCCGAGGAAGCATTGAACTGCATTCCCGGAGCGGTCAGTTTTGCCTCCTATATCGGAAACACGGTTCGATATGACGTAGAAATAGGGCAGGGGCTTATCTTCAAGGTTGATGTCCAGAACCCGTGGGATCACAAGCCCTATCCCATGGGAGAGAAGGTGTATGTCTCCTTCCCTGTAAAGACCAGTCTCGGGATTCCTGCTCAGTAGAGAGGTTATGGCTCCACAAAACGAATCAACCCTGGCCCTTGGACAAACCCGATCGTGGTCCCAGGTGAACATCGGCGGCCTCCTGGGCTATGCCGCCATCTGGTCGTTCTTCGGAATTTTCCTGATCTATCCTCTCATTCGCCTGTTTTTCGATGCCGTCACCACGGAGACGGGTGCGTTCACCCTCCAGAATTTCTATGATTTCTTCACGGATTCCTTTTACCTGAAGACCCTCTGGAATTCCATTCTTCTCGGATTGGGCACGGTGGTGACCACTTCGATCATCGGGATCACCTTTGCCTTCCTACTTCTGCGCTACGATTTTCCGGGGAGAGGCCTGTTCAGCTATCTCTCCTTTGTCCCCATGATCATGCCTCCTCTTGTGGGAGTCATGGGGTTCGTGTTCATCATGGGCAGGGCAGGGACCGTGAACATCATCTTGATGGATTATTTCGGCCTCACGAAGCCCATCAACTTCATGTACGGGATCCAGGGGGTGCTCCTGGTGGAGACGCTCCACCTCTTCCCTTTGATGACACTGAGCATCGTGGATGCCATGGGCAAGATCTCCCCGTCTCTGGACGAAGCTGCGGAGAGCGTTGGCTCGCGGGGTCTTCGAAAATTCTGGGACATCACTTTCCCCCTTACGACTCCCGGATACGTGTCAGGGGCGTTGCTCGTGTTCATCTGGACCTTTGCAGACTTCGCTACCCCTCTGGTGGTTGGCGTGGACGATCTTCTGGCCTCCCAGGCCTACCTCAACATCGTCCAATTTGTGGACCGTAGGCTTTTCAAGATGGGCATCGTCATCTCCGCCATCATGGTGATCTTGGCCATTTTCTTCCTCATCGTTGCCAAGAAGTACGTTGCCATCAAAGACTACAGCTCTCTGTCCTACTCGGTGATCGAAAGAAAAAAACTGTCCACAGCGGGGAAAATCGGCGTGATCTGCTTTTTGGCCGTCATTCTCCTCATGGCCTTCATTCCCTATCTTGGAATCGCCCTGGACTCCTTCGGCAGAGGCTGGGCACTGACGCCCTTTCCCGTGAAGTACACGCTGCAGTACTTCCAGCGTGTTGCCATAGAGACTCCCAAGTTCATTCTGAACAGTTTGCTCTACTCGGGGATTTCCGTCATCATCTGCATTGCCGTGGGTGTGCCGGTCGCCTGGGTCCTGGCCAGAACCAAGTTGCCGGGCAGGGAGTTTCTGGATTCTCTCACCACCCTCATCCTCGCGCTGCCAGGGACCGGAATAGGAATCGCCTATCTCAGAGCTTTCAGGGAACCCTTTCCTTACATGAGCACGGCTCTGATCGGGATGTGGATCGTCATTCCCATTGTGCTGGGGGTCAGGCGGCTTCCTTACACAGTGAGGGGTACGTTTGCTTCTCTCCTCATTGTTCACAAATCCTTTGAGGAAGCGGCCGAGAGCGTGGGAGCCCCGAAAATGAAAACCTTCAAGGACGTGACCCTGCCCCTGATCTGGAAGGGGGTGCTGGTCGGTTCCCTCTATTCGTTTATCCTGGCTCTTCAGGAAGCTTCGGCAACGCTCCTTCTCGTCGTCCCGGGGCACGAGATGATGACTGTGGGCATCTTCAATTTTTACATCGGAGGCTCCATCAACGAGGCAGCCGCACTGGGTCTAATCCTCATTTTCTTAGGTGCAGCCTGCCTGTTTGTCATCACCAAGGTGGCAGGCACGAAAATGGGCGGCGTCTTCGGGTAGCTTTTCTCTCTTTTCGCTTGAAATCTTCAATGTCTTGACTCCATTCTCTGAGCGAAATAGAATCCAACCGTTTTCTATCGACTGAAGGATCTGGGATTATTCGCATTCTTTGAACCCACATGATGGAAAGGAGGAGGTGTCTCATGCGCAAATGGATTCTGATCACGATGTTGATGGTGGTGCTTGTGCCGGCCAATGTGCTGGCGCAGAAAAAAGTCATCAATTTCTGGCACGCCCACGGCGGAGAACTGGGAGAGAAAGTGAGCTCCATTGCCGCGGGGTTTAACAAATCCCAAGACAAGTACGAAGTGGTCGCCTCCTACAAGGGGAGCTACGCAGACACCATGACCGCCGGCATTGCGGCTTTTCGTGCGAAAAATTCTCCCCACATTCTTCAAGTCTATGAAGTGGGAACCGCCTCCATGATGGCGGCGAAAGGGGCGATCAAACCGGTTTACCAATTGATGAAGGAGTCGGGGCTGCCCTTTGATCCGAATGCGTATCTTCCCACTGTGACCGGCTACTACAGCACCACGGACGGGAGGATGCTTTCAATGCCTTTCGGCAGCTCAACCCCTGTCCTCTATTACAGCAAGGACGGTTTCAAGAAGGCAGGATTAGATCCTGCCAAACCACCCAAAACATGGCCCGAAGTCGCAGAGTACAGCAAGAAGCTCGTGGCCGCAGGTTATCAGGCCGGGTTTTCAAGCGCCTGGACCTCTTGGATCCAACTCGAGAACTTGAGCGCCTGGCACAACGTGCCTCTTGGAACCAAAGCGAACGGCTTTGGAGGGCTCGACGCACGGCTCACTTACAACGGCCCCTTGCAGGTGAAACATTTTCAGCAGCTGGCAGACTGGCAGAAAGACAAGGTGTTCGTTTACGGAGGACGCACCAACACAGGGAATGCAAAATTCTCTTCAGAGCAAGTGGCCATGTACACGGAATCCTCGGCCGGATATGCGGGATTTGCCAAAACCTGCAAGTTTGAGTTCGGGACCGGCATGCTGCCCTACTGGCCGGATGTGAAGGGAGCCCCACAAAATACCATTATCGGAGGCAACAGCCTCTGGGTCATGGGCGGGTTCAGCGCAGACGACTACAAAGGGGTTGCCGCATTCTTCAACTACATTTCCAGCCCGGAGGTCATGGCGGACTGGCATCAGTTCACAGGCTATCTGCCGATCACCTTGGCGGCCTATGAGCTGACCAAGAAACAGGGTTTCTATGCGAAGAATCCGAACATGGAAACAGCGCTGAAACAAATGACCCTTAACAAACCGACGGACAATTCCAAAGGGCTCCGGTTCGGCTACTTCTCCCAGACCCGAGACATCAACGACAGTGAGTTCGAAGCCATCTTCAGCGGCCAGAAGACCGCCAAGAAGGGGCTGGACGACGCTGTGGCTGCGGGGAACAAGCTGGTCGAGAAATTCCAGAAAGAGAACAAGTAAGCTCCATGGTTTTATCGGGGACCTGCCCTGTCCCGGGGCGGGTCCCTCTGGTCTCTATGGGTCGAATTCATTCGGGCGCTACCCCCCACGGCTTGCCGCAGAGTTGTCATACCGGCGAAAGCCGGTATCCAGAAAACCGGAGACTGGATTCCGTGTCAAGCACGGAATGACGATACAGCAGCCAAGAGGGTACCTTGTGGCTTGGTGGGGGGTGCTCCATTACAATCGACTAGGCAATGGAAAAGAGGGTTGTCTTCAGAAACAGGCTGCTCCCCTATCTGCTTGTCGCTCCGCAGATCATCATCACCCTTGTTTTCTTCATTCTTCCCGCATCGCAAGCGCTTTACCAGTCTTTGCTCCAGGGCGACGCCTTCGGGCTTTCCGACACCTTTGCCGGCCTGGACAATTTCATCGATATCTTCACGAACGACGCCTATCTTCATTCCATCCGTGTCACTGTCATTTTCAGTTTTTCCGTGGCCGGGATAGCCATGTCCATCGCCCTTCTCCTTGCCGTGATGGCCGACCGGGTGATCAAGGGCGCGATGGTCTACAAAACCCTCATTATCTGGCCCTATGCCGTCGCACCTGTCGTTGCAGCGGTTTTGTGGTTTTTTTTGTTCAATCCCACGGTGGGAGTCGTGGTCATGGTGCTTAGAGCGCTGGGGTACCGCTGGGATCACGCGCTGAACGGAAACCAGGCCATGATCCTGGTGATCATTGCTGCGGCCTGGAGGCAAATCTCGTACAATTTCCTTTTTTTCCTGGCAGGTCTGCAGTCGATCCCGAAATCCCTGATCGAAGCGGCTGCCATTGACGGCGCTTCACCTTCAAGAAGATTCTGGACCATTGCTTTCCCTCTGCTGTCGCCCACAACATTTTTCCTCATCGTCGTCAACATCGTTTACGCTTTCTTTGACACCTTCGGCGTGATTCACGCCATTACCCGCGGTGGGCCCAACTATGCGACGGATATACTGGTCTTCAAGGTTTATAGCGACGGAGTTCTGAATCTGGATCTCGGGGGATCTGCCGCCCAATCCGTCATCCTCATGATCGTGGTGATCCTTCTCACCGTGATTCAGTTCCGCTACATCGAGAGAAAAGTGCACTACTGAGGGATTCTCTATGGTCGAACACCGGCCCTGGCTCACTTTTCTGACCCACGCCACGCTCCTTCTGGGGATGGTGATCATCATCTTTCCCATTTACGTGACCTTTGTCGCATCCACTCACACGCTGGAGGAGATTGCGACCCGCTTTCCCCTGCTGCCCGGAAGTCACCTCGTGGAGAATTACATCCGAGCTCTCAGCCTCGGTCCCAGGGATGTGGGAAGCACAGTCGGCCAAATGATGCTCAACAGCCTGATCATGGCCCTCGGCATCACCTTCGGAAAGATCACCATTTCTCTTCTCGCTGCTTTTGCCATTGTCTATTTCAAGTTTCGGTTCCGCCTATTTTTTTTCTGGCTCATCTTCATCACGCTCATGCTGCCTGTCGAAGTGCGCATCCTGCCGACGTACAAGGTGGCAGCGGATCTCAAAATACTGAATTCCTACACCGGCCTCATCTTGCCGCTCATTGCGTCGGCTACGGCCACCTTTCTGTTTCGACAGTTCTTCATGACCGTGCCGGATGAGCTGTGTGAAGCGCTCAGGATCGACGGGGGAGGGCCGATCCGCTTTTTCTTTGACATTCTCCTTCCCATGTCCCGCACATCGATTGCCGCCTTGTTCGTGATTCTTTTCATCTACGGGTGGAACCAGTATCTCTGGCCTTTGCTGATCACGACTCACGAAAGCTATTACACGGTGTTGATCGGCATCAAGCGCATGCTTGACGTGGGAGAAGGGCAGGCGGAGTGGCACATCATCATGGCTTCGACCATGTTGGCCATGATCCCGCCGGTCCTCGTGGTGATCTTCATGCAGAAACAGTTTATCCGGGGTATGACGGAGACGGAGAAATAGGGACTCCCATGGCTCAGGTAATTTTAAAAAACGTGACCAAGAAGTTCGGAAAAACAGAAGTGATCCACGGCGTGAGCTGTGACATCCGGGACGGGGAATTCATCGTCATCCTCGGACCTTCAGGATGCGGCAAGTCGACGCTCCTCCGCATGGTCGCCGGCCTTGAAGAGGTCACGACCGGGGACGTGCTGATCGGGGACAGGGTGGTCAATCGTCTGGAGCCTGCGGAGAGAGACATTGCCATGGTCTTTCAGAACTATGCGCTCTATCCCCACATGACGGTCTACAACAACATGGCCTACGGACTTAGAATCCGCGGGATGGAAAAAAGGGAGATCGAGGACCGGGTCCTCCGTGCCGCCCGGATCCTTGAACTGAGCGAACTTCTTCAACGAAAGCCCCGCGAGCTCTCCGGCGGCCAGCGGCAGCGAGTCGCCATGGGACGATGCATTGTGAGGCAACCCAAGGTCTTTCTTTTCGACGAGCCCTTGAGCAATCTCGACGCCAAGCTCCGGGTGCAGATGCGCCTTGAGATCAGAAAACTGCATGAAGACCTCAAGGTGACCAGTATCTATGTGACCCATGACCAGGTCGAAGCCATGACCCTAGGGGATAGGCTGATTGTCATGGATCAGGGATATGCGGCGCAGATCGGCACTCCCCTCGAAGTCTATGAAAAGCCTGCATCCACCTTTGTCGCCGGATTCATCGGTTCCCCGTCCATGAATTTCCTGGCGGTGAGGCTCAGTGCGGATGGCAGGAGAATCGAGCACTCAGGGATCACGGGCCTTTCTCTGGCAGAGGGAGGCAACTCGGGCCACGGCGGGGAGGAGGTGGTGCTGGGCATCAGGCCGGAGCACTTCGAGTTCACTCCAGAGCAAGAGGCGGTCATGCGCCTTCATGTGGATCACGCGGAGATTCTTGGAGCGGACACCCTGGTCTACGGCCACTTTGGTGAAGACAAAACCTCTCTAACCATTCGCCTGCCGGCGGTGCACCACCTGGACAAGAATACGATTCTGCCGCTCCGGGCTCTTTCCAAGAATCTGCACCTCTTTGAGAAAGAAAACGGGCGTCGAATCCCTCTGTCCGTGTCATAACGATCGATCTCATGCAAGCGCATTTGATCCCACACGGCTCAGGTATTCTGGTTCTTCCCTGGAATGTGAACACAGCCGAGGACATTGCTCGCACGCCGGAGATGGGTGTGGACGGAGTGATCGTCGAAGATCCGCTCTTGGTGTAATCGGTATCCTCCCTGATGCCTTGCAGAACTTCGGTAACCCACGTATAAATCAGGCAGGTCAACGATTTCTTACGGTCCAACCATGATGTCCAGTAGAAACCTCTTTTGGTCCCTCACCAGTGGCCTGCTGTTGGGCCTTCCCTGGTCTGTTTCGTCTTTGTTCTTTGTCATTTTCATCGCCTGGGTGCCCCTTTTAATACTGGAGGAGGAAACCCGGCATCACCCGAACCGCACCATCCTATTCAATTATGCCTTTGTCAGTTTCCTCTTGTGGAATATTTTGGGAACATGGTGGATCACCCAAGCACAGTGGTTGGGGGCTATCCTCATCATGTTGGCCAATGCCCTTGTGCAGGCCCTTATTTTCTGGTCCATAAGCCGCGTTCGAACAAGCCTGAACATCCCCCTGCTATTTCCTTTTCTGATGATCTGGATGGGATATGAGTATTTTCATGAGTCCTGGGACCTGGCCTGGCCCTGGCTCAATCTGGGCAATGCCCTGACCACGGCACCCGAACTCATTCAATGGGTTGAGTATACGGGTATTCGCGGGGGCACTCTCTGGATTATTCTGACCAATGTGGCGATCTTTAAAGTGGCTGATGCCTATCGAAAAAGGGGGTTGAGTTCCATCGCCCCCATGGGAGCCGTAACCGTTCTGCTGGTTTTCATCCCTGCTCTGGTTTCCTATCAGATGTTTATCAATTTCAGGGAGGAGGGAGAAACCGTTACGGTGGCTCTGATTCAGCCCAATCTTGATCCCTACACGGAAAAATTCGTACCTGAAAGGCAAGCTCAACACCTGGAAGAATTTTTCAGGATAGCGGATTCCATACTCGACGAAGAAACCAGCTACCTCTTCGGCCCCGAGACCCTCATCGTGCAGCAGATTGACGAGAGAAATCCTCTCGCATCCCCTTACTATCGTCAGCTCTCGGATTTTCTCGCAAAATACGCGAAGCTCAATTGTGTGGTGGGGGTTCACAGCTATCAAAAAGTTGGGGAGCATGTCCCGCCCGGAAGCCGTTTCAACCAAGAAGAAGGCTTCTTCTACGAGGCCTTCAATACCGCCCTTTTTCTTTCACCCGGATCCGAGGCCCAATTCTATCACAAGACCAAGCTGGTGCCCCTTTTCGAGCGCATGCCTTTTGTGCAATATCTGGGCTTCCTTGGAAAATACTCTCTGGAACTTGGCGGATATAGCGGCACCTACAGCCTTCGTCAGGAGAGACATGCCTTTGTATCCCCGGACGCTTCCGTCGGCATTTTACCCATCATCTGTTTTGAGTCGGCCTTTGGTCCCTACTGTGCCCGGAACCTGACGGAGGCAAAGGGCTTTATCTGCATGATTACCAATGACGGATGGTGGAAAAACACGCCCGGCTATCGCCACCACTTCAATTTCAGCCCCGTTCGTGCCATTGAATGCCGACGGGATCTCGTGCGTGTGGCTAACACCGGGATCTCAGCCCTCATCGACGCTAGAGGCATGGTGATTGCCCGCACGGCCTGGTGGGAAAAGGCCACGCTCAAAGGCCGAATCCATCTTCGTCAAGGCCGAACTTTCTTTGCCCGGCACGGGGACTACTTAGGGCGCATCTCCATGTTTTTGGGAATCATTCTTATTATGTGCGGGGTGTTTGGAGCCTATATCGGGAAAGGACGAAAATCCTAGCAGGTTGCTGAAAGAGCGTTTTTTGTAGTGTTTGGTGTCATTCCCGCGAAGGCGGGAATCCAGTATTTCGTAGTTTTCCTGGACTCCCGCCTCCGCGGGAGTGACGAACGAGTTGCGTTTTTCGGCACCCTGCCAGAATACAGAGCATTATGAGTAGGCGGGACTGGATTAAAAAGATCATCCGGAATCCCTAACTCCCTCAATCACCCATCCCCAATGCCGCTCTATCGGGTTGGGTAGGATTCCATCATGCACGGTAAAACCATTCACGACTCACCCATGGGGAAGACCTTGATGCGCTGGTTGTCTCGGATTGTTTTTCGATTCACGGGCTGGAAACCGGCGGGAACAAGACCGGATATCTCCAGGTACGTTATCATCGCGGCACCGCACACCTCCAATTGGGATTTCCTATACACCCTGTGCCTGGCCTTTATTCTTGAAATCAAGCCCTTCATCATGATGAAGGCTGACTGGTTCCGCTGGCCCTTGGGTCCTTTTCTCAGATGGTTCGGAGCCATTCCCGTCGATCGCTCCAAATCGACCCATGTTGTGGCACGGTCAATACAGGCCTTCCGTGAACATCCCCGAATGGTCCTGTTGGTTCCTCCTGCAGGAACGCGCAGCAAAGTTATGTACTGGAAAAGCGGGTTTTACCATATCGCCAGGGGAGCGAATGTTCCCATCGTGCTGGGGTATCTTGATTACCGGCGCAAGGTTGGGGGGATCGGGCCGGTCGTTCATCCGACCGGAAATATGGAAAGGGACATGAAAATCATCAAGGCCTTTTACGCCGACATCACAGCCAAGTATCCCAAACAGGCCCTCAGCTTCCCTGTGTCTGAGGAGTGAGAAATGCCCGGCTCTGTGCGGCTATGACGCGTTGTGAAAACCGTTCCTTCAGTTCAGCCTGCAAGATGGGTGTAGAAGGTTTTTCGACAAGAAGCTGGAACACGGCATGGAGCATGATATAGTCCTTGTCAAACCACCCGCTATCCAATGTGCGAATCGTCAGTATTTTCACGTTGTCGTCTCTCCGCAGAGCGCCGAGAACCGATTTTTCACAGACCCGCCTTGTTGGGTATTCCCTGTCACTGGAGTGTGCTTTGCTGGGCTGATAGCGGCTTGATGGTCTTCAATTCGTCAGCTTCAGCCTGCTTAGCGAAGTAAAGATCCCATCTCAGTTGCAGATTCAGCCAAAAGTCCGGAGAAATGCCGAAAAACGTTGACAGCCTCAAGGCCGTATTGGGAGTAATCCCACGACGCCCATTGATGATTTCATTTATTCTCTGATAGGGCACGTGAATCGAATCTGCCAACTCCCTTTGCGTAAGCCCCATAGGTTTCAGAAATTCCTCAAGGAGCATTTCACCAGGATGAGTGGGCGCCCTGTGAGTTGGTATGCGAATCATAATTTTCTCCCCTAATTCATAATTTAATGATAATCCGCGATTTCAACATCGGATGGGCCCGTTTGCGTCCATTTGAAACAAATTCGATATTGGTCATTGATGCGGATGCTGTGTTGTCCTCTGCGATCTCCGGAAAGAGACTCCAAACGATTACCCGGAGGGATCCGGAGTTCTTCCAGAGACAAAACGGAATCAAGTTGATCGAGTTTCCGAATGGCAATTTTCCACGTATTTCTAGGACACAGCCTTAATGCCGATTTGGTCACCTTGCCATTGAATACATCCTCGGTGGCTTGATTCTTAAATGAGCGGATCATGAGAGCACAGTAACACGGATATCATGCTATTGCAAGTTCGGAGTTGACTTTAAATAGGCGTAACCTTGGAAATCATCTGACGGGCGACCTGCCCCCAGCCAGACTGCCTTCGCTGAGGTGACGGCCCAGAATGCCTTGCACCCGGTCAATGGCATCCGCCCGGGCCACAGGGTTTGTGCCGATCGTCGCTCGGCCGTCACGCCGTGCCGTGTGAGCCAGCCCACTGCGGACTCTCAGGGGTTGATCCGGAGCATCAAAGGCATGGTGCGCTTCCGGATAGGTGACGATCTCGACCGGAGCCCCTTCCCGACAGACCCTGTTTACCAAAGAAGCACAGGGAGAGGCCGGGGTCCAGTCGTCCGCCTCGCCGATGAGAATGGTCAAAGGGATATGGGTAGTCCAGTTGACATTTTGTTCGATCGACCGGCAGCCGGGATAAAAGGCGACGGCCACACGGAAATCGTCTGTGAGGCCGGCCGGCTTGGCCCGCGACCTTGCATTGATAGCTGAAAGGAGGGTTGTCCCTCCGTTGGACCATCCCATAAGGCCGACGCGATCTTTTCGGACAAAGGGCTGAGACTGAAGCCATCTCAATGCCCCATAGGCATCCCTGGGACGCTCCCGATAAGGCATGGCTCCTCCGATGTCTTTGCGCGTGCATATCTCCTGGACCCCGCGGGGTGTCAGGCTGTCAGGAAACAGGACCACGTATCCAAAGCCCTGAAGGCGCTTGGCCCAGTCCCAATCCCGCTTCTGAAAACGGCCCGACTGAGTGAACAATCCCGAACAGCCGTGCAAGGCCACGAGGGCAGGGAAGGGACCTTGCCCGGCTGGCTTGAAGAGATACCCGTCGATGATCGTTGGGGATCCTCCTGTCAGGTCCGCGTCATTGGAAGGAAAACGGACTCTCTCAGGTTCAGGACCAGATTCGGTTCTTCCTGCGGAAGCTTTATCTGATTTGGCAGTCAAAACCTGCAGGCGCTCTATGCAGGCGCAGCTGTGCAGCACAAAAGCGACGCATAAAATAAGGAGGCTTTTGCCTTTCATTACGGTCAATCTGTCACCATACCCATGGGAACAAGCGTTTTCGCCTTTTGGCAAAATCAGAATACCCTTCAATCCCGAAGAGCACCCTCTCTTCAATCACTATCCGCAGAACGATCGCAGGCACAAGGGCGAAAAGAAAGACAGACAGTGTCACCCAGTTCAAGAAGTAAATGACAACGCCTGCATTGAGGATGATCATTCCTGCATAGGCCGGATGCCTCGTAAAACGGTATGGCCCGGAAGACACAATTCGGTGTTGTGAGAGAGTCCGAACCCTATGAGAATAGAACTGCCCCAGTGTCCAAATCGCCCATAACCGATAACAGACACCGGATAGGAATATGCTGAAGCCGACAAAATGGACAGCATTCGACGCTCGCCAAACAGAAGGGAACCAAAGTGCAGAGAGAAACGTAAAGGCCTGTGCAAAAGCATAGATTTGGCAAGTGGCAAAATCCGATGTCGTCTTGCCTTCAATACTCAGATCCCTCCTGGCNACGGGTGTCTCCACCAAAATCCATAGAGCATAGAGGCTGGCAAATACAGTATCCAGATTCACCGGATACTTGACCCACAGGTTTGGTATCCGCCATTGCCTCACTAGGGCGATGGCGACGATTCCCACAAGGAGGAGAAAAGACATTAGTGCCGGTGTGAGGTCCTTACGTTCCATGGCAATCATCCGTTCCTGCTGTCCACCCGGGTCGGCTTTCCTTCTATGAGACCCCTCACCGATCCGATACGCCGGATGCTGAGTCGCTTATTCCAGGGAAATCCGCATCATCTCAGGAGAGGAAACAAATCCGATTCGTTCATAGAGTGGTTTTCCTGCGTTGCTTGCACTGAGGATGACCCGCCTGATCCCGTTTGCTTTGCAGTATTCGAGGGCAGTCAGCACAATCCGGCTGGCAAGGTTCTGGCCACGCGATCCCGGTTCCGTGTAGATGGAATGCATATAGGCCGATTTCGAAGATAGATCGTTTGGCGTGGGGACAAAGCTGACGATCGTGATCGCTCCGCTTGCGACGACTTGGTCTCCTTTTTCAACTAGCCAAGATTTGCAGGAACCCGCCGCCAATTCTGTGCTCAACTTTCTTGAATAGGCTTGCTCCATTTCGNCGCCTGTGGAGCTGTCGATCGGTTGGCCTTTTTTCTCCCATATTTCTTCGAACATCTTTCGGTGGTGGCGAGATAGCAGAGGGATGTCACGCTCGGATGCCTCCCGCAATATAAACCCATTCTCCCTTGAATCGACCTTCATGAGTAACCCCTACCCATTTCAACTTAACGAAAGCGTTCATGTGCGCAACTTACCGTGTCGCCGTGCGGCACGTTGTTGGCCTTTCAGTTCCTTCCTATACACCTTCTGTGTTTTCACGCTGTCGTACCCTAGACTGGGATAAAAATCATGGGCTTCCTTTCGCACGGCGTTGCTGCGCACGACAATGCGCGAGTAGCCGTGGCCTTTCGCCCACTGCTCACCCGCATGGATCAGTGCCCGGCCTACACCTTTTCGGCGGTGTGACGCATCGACGACTAGACCGCCGATCTCAGCGAGGCGCGGCGAGTACAGAAGCTGGCGTGGCATCATGTGGATCCAACCCACGATGCCGTGACCGGGCAATTCGGCAACGAACACAGCCTGCCCTCCCTCCTTGGCCATCGAGGACAACTGCCTCTCGATTTCCGAAGTTTGCATCGGATAGCCCAGTTGGCCGGCAAGGGACGCCAGCGCTCTGCAGTCCCCTGGTTCTGCGCGTCTTATCACGAAATGTTCTGTGTCCATCAGCTCAAGTCTGCTCCGTTCCTCTATAGCTATGGCTCAGTGGCCGCGAAAGCACGAGAGGTCCTTACGCTGCCTCGATCAGATCGCAGTCCGACCGGTCGCACCTCATCCTACTCTCGTTCGAACTGCGTATTGACCCCTTTGAGAAACCCGCGGAGTTTTGAGACTTTCTTGTCTGGAAAAGGTCTGGTCCGATTGACCAGATTCCGGAGTTCCTTGTATCGGAAGCAAGCCACAAGATGGTCGTTTACCATGCCGACGGCTTGCATGAACGCGTAACAAATGGTTGGCCCAACGAACTTGAATCCTCTTTTCTGCAAATCCTTGCTCATAGCTTCAGATTGAGGAGTGGAGGGGGGAATATCCTTCATTCTTTTCCAGGAGTTCTGGATGGGTCTTCCGTTCACGAACTGCCAGATGTAAGTATCAAAGGTCCCAAACTCTTCCCGTACGCCAAGAAAGGCTCTGGCATTGGTGATCGCCGCATGGATTTTGAGCTTGTTTCTTATGATCTCCGCAGTGGCGAGCAACCGGGAAACGTCTTTGTCGGAGTATCGGGAAATTTTCCAGGCGTCGAAATAGTCAAAAGCCTTTCTGTAGCCTTCTCGTTTTCTAAGGATGGTGGACCAGCTCAGCCCTGCCTGCGCGCCCTCCAAGATCAGGAACTCGAGTAGGCTTCTGTCATCGTGACTGGGTACGCCCCATTCCTCATCGTGATAGAACTGCTCCAATTCGCTCCGATTTGCCCATTCACAACGATTCATAGGCTATCCTCTCTATAATGAGTCGCAATTCTGTTTTTTGAAAGATGAGACAAACGTAGCCACAAGAGGGTTTCTCATCCGCTCTTAGAAGGCCCATCCTGATGGCAAACACATCACTCTAAGCGCGAAAACTGCCCCATCTTAGGACTGTTTCCCCCTGAATACAATCACTTCCCTTGGTCCGACGGTGGGCCCAAGGCCCAAAATGGTCTGAATGTAGGTGGGAGACGAGCACCATCTCGATACCGGCGATGACCGAGCGCGGCGAGCGGGGAAGATCGACTAACGGGTTCGGCGACTTACCCGTAAACGATGGTCTGGAGTGTTTAGCGGCGAGGTAAGGATCGATCACAAACCGCCGTCCGGCATATTCCATCCGTAATGTTGCACTGCGAACGAATTGAATCTTCATCGAGGTTTCGAAGTCTGTGCAATAGTGTGACGCCTTCGGCGGCCCAACGATCAAATTAACAGGCGGCGCGGCCTTGTTGCGCCTTCCCGCTTGAATAATTTGTTAGGCTTAGAGTTGAATCTTGCGAGCATTATTTTCAGGGTATAGGTATTCCATGTGCTTGGCTGTGGCTCGTGCAACGCCTTCACCGCAATAGCGAGCGACTACCTTGAGCGCCATATCGATCCCCGCAGAAATGCCTGCGGAGGTGAATATCCGCCCATCTTCGACAACATGCTTGTCATATTCAACCTTTACTGATGGAAATGACTCACGCATCCAATCGAGCGAGCGCCAGTGGGTCGTTGCGTGGCACCCTTCAAGTAAGCCGGCAAACCCGAGAAGCATTGAACCAGTACAGACCGATGTCAGGGTTTCGACCTCCGAGGCACGGATACGCAACCAATTGAGCATTGCGGGGTTTTTGATTTCTTTGCGAGTACCCCCACCGCCGGGTACGACAAGAATGTTTAACTTTGGGCAACTCTCAAATGTATGGTCTGGAATAACTTTCATACCCCCCGTTGTAACCACGGGGTCGTTTTTCTCTGCGACCAACAGCACTTCAAATGGCGATGGTTCTTCCCGTCTTCGTTCCTCATTGAGGCGGGTGGCGGAGAAGACTTCGAAAGGGCCGCAAAAATCGAGAACCTCGATGTTCTCAAATAACACGATACCGACACGCGTTCTTTCCATCGGGTTTCCTCTTCTTTTTATAGCGCCAGCGCTCGCAGTGAGCGGCGCCGGAGCGATTTCACCGTCGTCCGCTCGACTGCACCGTTAGGCCGACTCCTGGTGCTCTGTGAGATCTCCAGGATCCACGCTGGGATGCCGAACATGCCATCGAGTGGCCTGTTCGTACGCATGGGCGATCCGACAGAGCACTGGTTCACTGAGGCACCTCCCGGCGAACTGGATGCTGTACGGCAGGCCTTCTCCCGAGAACCCGCAGGGCAGGCAAATCGCCGGGGTGCCCGCAAGATTCATCGGCATCGTGAAGTCCGTGCTCCTGGGCGACGCTGCCGCCCATGCCTCGTGGTAGGCGGTCATGGAGCCGACTTGAATCTCTTTCGATATGGGCCAGGCCGGCGCCCCGCCGGCCGGGCACGCCAAGGCATCCACCGAATCGAGAAGGGCCGTGAACTCCCCGGCGATTGCCGTTTGCCTCTGCCTGGCGCCCGCCAGGTCGGGTGCCGTCCAGCCGGCGCCTAGCTGAAGGACCTCGCGAAAGTACGGGCCATACTCGTTCGCGCGCGATGGGTAGTTCGCAGCGTGTGCGGTCGCCGCCTCTGAACTACACAGCACGAACCAAGCGTCGGCCATGCCGGTGAGGTCCGGCATGCGCACGTCAACGATGCACACGCCCAAGCTGGTCAAGAGCTGTAAAGCCTCCTCAATAGACATAGCCTCGCCTCGGTCGACTCCGGCCAAGGCATAATTGCGATCGATGCCAATGCGCAGGCCGTCAATGCCTCGTGCGATTTCTGCAAAGGTGTTGGGCGCTGGCTCCTGCAGAGAGGTGGGGTCCTTGGGATCGCTCCCGGCGATGGCATCAAACAGGATGGCCACGTCACCGACCTGGCGAGCCATAGGCCCCACGTGATCAAGCGACTCAGCCAGTGCCAGTACTCCGAAGCGGCTCACTCGGCCGTAGGTCGGCTTCAGTCCAACAACGCCACAGGCTGAGGATGGGAAGCGGATCGACCCGCCGGTGTCGGTGCCGATAGCGCCGAAGCAGAGGCCCGCTGCCGTTGCCACGCCCGACCCGCTCGAAGACAGGCCTGGCCAACGGTTCGCAGCCCACGGATTGAGGGGGACGTCGAAATCGGGATGGTAGCCGGCCATCGCCCCTTCTGTGAGATTCAACTTACCGAGCAGCACCGCGCCGGCGTCGTGCAGCTTGGAGACGACCGTGGCATCAATATCCGGTACGAAACCTTTGAGGACCGGTGTTCCGCCCATCGTGCGAATCCCTTTGGTGGAACAGAGGTCCTTAACCGCGATCGGCACGCCATGCAGCGGCCCGCGATACTTGCCAGTCCGGATCTCCTGCTCGGCGGCGCGGGCGGCTGTCAGGGCCTGCTCCTTCATCACTGTGGCATAGCTTCTCAACCTCGCGTCAACTTTCGCAATGCGATCCAATAGGCGCTGGGAGAGTTCGACCGGTGACACCTCGTGTGAGGCGATGCGACGGCCGATCTCTTGGAGGCTCATATAGTGAAGCTCTTCCATGGCTCAAGCACCTGCACCCGGTAACGGCGCTGACGAGGGACCGTTACACGCGCCCAGAAGTGCAACCGGTCCCGTGGTTTTGGTTTCGGGAAGGCATCGCCCAGCATTCAACTCAACGGAATGGTTTTTCCTAGAAGNGCTATTTCGACGGCGAAAACACCCTTCTAAGCCCCGAAGAACTGCTAATTCCTGTCCCTTATCTCATGATTCTAAATAGTTGTCTTGGTCCGACCCCAGGGCGCTGAATTAAGCCGCGCCGCGAAGCGGCGTCGGCTTGAATGAGTTGTTAGGCATGATTGGATTTTCTCCACTTTCTGAGTCGCCCGGTAATCCCCTCATCACCGCGTCATCAGCGCGAACACGCCCCAGCCCAGGTATTCACGCGTGTAAGCGGCGTAGCGCTCGGGTTCCGCGGTTAGTGTGGCTCGCACATCTTTCGCACACTCGTCGTCGGGATTGGCTTCCAACCATCGGCGCATGGTGAGCCACTTGGCCGCCTCGTATCTGTCCCAGCTGTCTTGGTCTGCCAAAACCATTTCCACGACGTCGTAGCCGAGGTGGCCGAAAGACGCGAGAAGTTCTGGAAGCAGGAGAAAGTCGGAGATTGAGCCGGCAAGACACCCCCTGGCAACATCTTCCGTCGGCGGTAACTGCCGCCAGTAGGGCTCGCCGATGAGGATGATCCCTCCGGGGCGGAGGCTCTGCGCCAGAAGCTCGATGGTGCCGACGACTCCCCCAGCGATCCACGTGGCACCGAGACAGGCTGCCACACCGGCCTTCTCGTCAGAGACGAAGCCGGCAGCATCGCCATGGATGAACTTGACTTGATCGGCGACACCGAGTTTTTCAGCGCGGAGTTTCGCTTGCTCGGTGAACAA
>JGI20214J51088_10000968_pt1 | contig 19510 bp, 12 predicted proteins | sample WetSurMetagenome_FD_51088 | JGI IMG/M metagenome (IMG submission 51088) | reverse complement strand
CTGCCAAGTGGTCTGCCATTGAGGAAAAGCTCAACTTCCTTACATGAAGAATAGACGTTTACGTNGATTAGTTTTCCTTCNCTTCCGGTCCAGTTCCANTCGTCCACAGCGTCAANCCAATGCCATTTTGACCATGACTGCCTTTCCTTATTTAACCCAAATGATGGTTCCGGGGGAGTCACCCAAATCGAAAGTTTGTCATCATTCCATAACACATCCCGATAATATGACTGCGGCCTTTTCCATCCGCAAATATCAAGATCACCGCAGAATGCAAGATTCCATGGGAAAAAATCCTGCTTCTGAAAATATCCTCTCCAGCCAATGCTGGCCTCACCAATATAATCAAAGGCAGTCCAGACAAAATCTCCTGTTACCCATACATGGTCAATAACATCCATCCAGCTTCCGAACGCCTCTAATGGATAAGATTCAGTGCCCACCATTACCCTCCCGGGCAGCCGTTCATGATCCGCTTCATAAATGTTTTTCTGGTTATGATCGCCACCTGAAGCATAATTGTAGCCTGCCACATCCAGAGCTGAGAAATAACCATCCTGCTGCTGAATGAGATTATTCACTGCAGACGTAACCGGGCGGGTAGAATCGAGCGACCGTATATATATACCCGATTGTTTTGCCAGTTCTATGACTTCCGGTTTTTCCCTTCCCGGTATTTCATTCCCGATGCTCCACAAAATGATTGAAGGATGATTCCTGTCGCGGAGAACCATGCTTTCAACATCTTTTTTCCACCAGTCATTGAAGAACAAATGATAATCGAAGGGGTTTTTCCCCTCACGCCACATATCAAATGACTCGTCGATCACAAGCATCCCGTATCTGTCGCAGGCATCAAGGAATGCAGGTGAAGGAGGATTGTGAGCAGATCTTATGGCATTGAATCCGCTGGATTTTAATAGTTCCACACGTCGCTCTTCGGCCCTGTCATATGCTCTTGAACCGATTACCCCATTATCATTGTGCACACAGCCGCCTTTTAGTTTTAAAGATTTTCCATTTAACAGAAATCCATTTTCAGCATCAAATGAGATCGATCTTATCCCAAATTTTGTTTCTGTTCTGTCGGATAATGTTCCCGATTCATAAATTTCAGAAATTGCAGTATAGATTGCAGGTGATTCAGTTGACCAGAGGACAGGATTTTTCAATTTCATAACCTGTTTAACTTCATAGTTTTTTCCCGGTTCAATGTTACATCCGGTCTCATTTTGTGATACAACCGCGCCTCCCGGATTCAGAATTTTTGTTATAAGTTGAAAATCCGTGCCTGTGGTTCTGTTGTTGGAAACAGATGTCTGAATTTTTACGGCAGCTTCCGCTGCAGAAATTTCAGGAGTAGTTATGTAAATACCCCAGGGAGCAGCATGAACAGGTGAAAGTGTTTTAAGCCAGACATGCCTGTAAATTCCGGAGCCTGAGTACCAGCGGCTGTTTTCCCCTTCGTTCTTCACCTTAACCGCTATGACATTTGTTTTGTCATACCTGATCTTAGCGGAAATATCAAACCAGAAACTTGTGTAACCATAGGGATGATCACCAAGAAATTCACCGTTAAGCCATACTTCGGCATTCATATATACCCCGTCAAACATTATCAGGATAGACTTTCCCTCTGATTCCCNTGGTACCACGAATGATTTCCTGTACCATCCTGTTCCTCCTGTAGTAAAGCCCCCGCTTACCTGGCTTATCGCATCAGGACTGAAAGGCGAGTTTGTCCCCGGGAGATCTTCAATACTCCAGTCATGCGGAAGGTCAAGGCTTCTCCACTTTGAATCATCAAACGCAGGATCTTCTGCGCCCTGGGCTCCGCCTCTGTGAAAACGCCATCCGGAATCAAACAGAAACGTTGTTTTTGGTATTGTTTGTGCTTCAACTTTGGGTATAAACAAAGTAAAAAGCAGCAATATGGTTGCGATAGTTAAGCGAAAAGGTCTCATAATAATTGATTTTTATAATACTCAATTCATAAGCAATATATGAAATTCTGAGCTTGAAACCGGAAAAATCTGAAGCAAAGAACCAGTTTGAACTTAGTCATTTATCGATTAACTTTGCCTTAAAACTTAGAAGCCATGATAGTAAACTGTGTCTATGTTCATGTAAAAGAAGAAAATATCGGGATGTTTATCGAAGCTACAATTGATAATCATCTCGAATCTGTTAAGGAGCCGGGGAACCTGAGGTTTGACGTGATTCAGCAGGCAGATGACATAAGCAGGTTTATGCTCTATGAAGCTTATGACTCTGAAGATGCTGCACTCAATCACAAAACTACAGCTCATTACCTGAGGTGGAGAAACATTGTGGAAACTTTTATGGCTGAGCCCAGGCGTGGTGTTAAGTATAATATAGTCGAACCAAACGATAGAAAAGAATGGTAAAACCTTTTCAGTTCTCCCGCTTACCAAAAATATTGTTTAAAAACGGAGCGATATCACAGCTTCCATCAATTATACAGCAATATGGCACTGAGATAATTCTTGTTACCGGCAGGAATTCCTTTCTCCGTTCCGCTATTGCAGCAAGACTCCTTGACGATCTGAAACTTAAGGGAATAGTCGTTCATCTTATTGCTGTACCGGGAGAACCTTCACCTGAACTTGTGGATGATGCAGTAAATAAATTCAGAAATGAGAAAATCAATCTGGTTACCAGCATTGGAGGTGGGAGTGTTCTTGATGCCGGAAAGGCAATAGCGGCTATGATGTACAGGAAGGAATCTGTTACCGAATACCTCGAGGGTATAGGGACAAAAAAGCACCCCGGCTCGAGTCTTCCTTTTATTGCAATACCTACCACTTCAGGAACAGGTAGTGAGGCGACAAAAAATGCCGTTATTTCAAAAGTCGGGGCGGATGGTTTCAAAAGGTCACTGCGACATGATAATTTTGTTCCGGATATTGCACTGGTTGACCCTGAACTGACACTCAATTGTCCAGAGGATATAACTGCNGCAAGCGGTATGGATTGTTTCACTCAGCTGGTTGAGTCCTACCTTTCAGATAAATCAATCGAGTACACGGATGCCCTTGCTCTGGAAGGTCTTAAAGCAATAAAAAGTTCCTTATTGAGGAGCTATACTGACGGTACCGACATTGACGCCAGAGTCGGGATGTCATTTGCTGCACTTACTTCAGGGATTTGCCTGGCCAATGCCGGTCTCGGAGCAGTCCACGGCTTTGCATCATCGGTAGGAGGGTTGTTTGATATTCCGCATGGACTAATATGCGGGACACTGATGGCTTCTGTGAATGAGAGAAATATCAGGGAATTGAGGAAAAGAGCAGACAGTAACCCTACCCTGAAGAAGTACAGGCTTCTTGGAGAATTATTCAGTGATGTAAGAAGCCAGTCAGAAGACTATTATGTTGATAGTTTCATTTCTTTTCTTCATACTCTTACTTTACAGCTGAATTTACCGGGCCTGAATAAGAATCAGATAAATGAAAAGGATATTGAATTCATCTGCAATAATACCGAGATGAAAAACAACCCTGTTAAACTTACAAGTGAAGATCTCAGAGATATATTAAAATCAAGACTTCTATAATTTTATAAATTTCAGATATTGATTCTTTAGCCATATAGTATAAATACCTGATGGCAGATATGAAATATTTATATTCTGGCCTGATGAAATTGACATTTCCATAACCTCAATTCCTGAAGAATTAAGGATGATCAGACGGGCTTTTAAATCTCCTTTGAACTCCAGTACAATGAAATCTTTTGCCGGGTTTGGATAAATTTTTATATCCGGCTTCAATCTGAGATCATTAATTCCGGTTGTCTTGAAGTCGTACTTGAATATTTTACTTTCTTTTAACTCTCCGGTTGTCTGTGTGGCAGCAATATATAATGAATTGCCTGATAATGTTATAGATCCCTGTGTTGTTGTATTTGAAGTTCCTTTTGTGTCCAATCCTTTTTGTATGTTGTTTTTATCATTCGATTTGCTGAGCATCTTCCCTGAATGTCCGAACAATGCAGAGAAATCCACGATATTTGTGAAGCCGGTACCATCAGTCTTGACAGCAAATATGGAACCTGACCCGGATGGGCCTCCAACTTTGGTTGTTCCGTAAATTGTTGAATTGGAAACGATTATAGGCTGCTGAGGGAAGGCCCCGGTTGTATAATTGAAATCAACAAGCTTCTTAAACTCAGAACCATCGGTTTTTATACTGAAGAGTGTACCAACAGTACCAGTCCCTCCCTGTAATGTTGCACAATACAGATATGAGTTATCGATGACGAGAGATACTCCGTACTGACCGGCATTTATTCCATCTGACTGATGAAGAATCCTGAATCCTGTTCCGTCAGAATGAACAGAGAAAAGAAGATTTAATCCGGTTGATTCATTCAGTGCCATACCGTAAAGCATTGTTCCGTCTTTAACGATTGTGCCCTCGGGTGTTGTTACTCCGGTCCCGGAGAAGTCAAACAGATTAGTATAGCCTGTACCGTCTTTATTAATCCTGAAAATGACCCCCTTGTTTTGTGAACCACCTGCGCTTGTCATTCCATAGATTTCGTTTCCTGAGATGCAAACTGTACCCGGAGGGAAACTCCCTATGGTGCCTGATAAGTCTTTTAGCTTTTGTGAGCCTGATCCATCCGTGTTAATTTTGAATATTGTTCCTTCTCCTGTTGATCCGCCCATGTTCGTCATGCCATAGAATACACCCTCGGAAAGCACCAATGAACCGACGGGGTTTTTACCATCTTCAACCTTAAAATTATATAGCACATTGTAATTAAGCCCTGTTGAATTTACTGAGTAAATAACGCCGCTATTGTAAGTTCCCCCCTGTGACGTCAGACCATATAATTTATCGGAAATTGGTACCATAGCTCCGATAAGACTGAAGCCGTCATTTGTTGCGGTAAAATCCCGTATTTTCTGGAAACCGCTGCCATCGGAGTTTAATTTAAAAACTATGCCATAATTATAGATTCCGCCATTTGCGTAACCATACAATACATTCCCGTTTATTGAGATTGCTCCCGTCGGATTTGAACCATTTGTTTTATCAAACCTGGCCAGAGTAGTATAATTTGTACCTGCACCATCAATGCTGTAAACCAATCCGGAACCCCAGCCACCATTCACCGTCATTCCGTAAAGTTTTGAATTATACTGGATAAGTCCGCATGGATTACTTCCTTCAATATCTCCGAAATTACCCATTACAGTAAATCCTGTTCCTGTCAGACCTGTCTTGTAAATAATTCCGGCGGAGTGAGTTCCACCCTGACCGGTTGTACCATATAGTACAGATTCTATAATTGTAAGTGGTCCAACCGGTTGAGCACCATTGGTGCCATCAAATTCATGAATGACTACAAAGCCGGTTCCATCGGTATTCTGCTTAAATAACACACCATTATCTGTTCCGCCGCCTCTAGTTGTTGCTCCATATAAAATATTATCTTTTAAATATAATGGCGTTGATGGTCCCCATCCATCAGTACTATTGAAGCTATGAAGCTTCAGGTAAGAAGTACCATCAGTATTGATCTTAAATATAACACCATATCCATTTGTTCCACCGTAGAGAGATGCCCCATACAAAGTACTGCCATCAACAATTAAAGAACAGAAAGTATTTCCCCCGTTTGCAAAATCAAAATCCAGGAGCTTATGAAAACCTGTTCCATCTGTGTTGATTTTAAATATTATACCATAATCATTGGAACCTCCTGTATAGGTAATTCCGTAAAGCACATTTCCTGATAAAGTAAGCGAGCCGGAAGGCATGGAACCGTTGGTTTTGCCTTCAAAATTCAACAATACCATATATTCTGTATTGTCGATTTTTACTTTATAAATGTAACCCTTACCAAACTGGCCACCATCAGATTTGGTTCCGTACATATAGATCCCATCGCTTATTACACCATTGTAGGAACCCTGGTTGGTCTCTGTTATAAAAGTATGAAGAAGTGTTGACTGGCAGAAAAGATCGGTAGGGCACAAAAGAAAACAGATGCCCAGCATTAGAAATGAAAAGTGTTTCATTTTAGGAGGTTTAGATGTTTTGAAAAACTATTGGTATGTGAATTTAATTAAATATTGATTGTTTAGCTGACTTGCTTGAACTATTTTGATGAAATACTCGGTTTTAAATTAAATGCAATGAGTTTTTGCCGTGGTTACAAAGTAATATTTTGTATATATTTACTTAGCAAAAACTGTTCCTGACTATAATTCAATTGACATGAATATGAAAACAAAAAATCTACTTGTAATAGTGTTGTTAGGTGTCATGCTATTCGGTACTCAATTATCCCGGGCTCAGCTGCCTAAAGAGACTGAATCACAGAAATCTGAAAGAATGAAATGGTGGACTGATGCTCGTTTTGGCATGTTTATCCACTGGGGTTTGTATGCCCTTCCTGCCCGCCATGAGTGGGTAAAGAATATTGAGCGAATGACCAATGATCAGTACCAGAAGTATTTTGAAATGTTCAATCCCGATATGTGGGATCCGCACGAGTGGGCAAAGATGGCAAAAGCAGCAGGTATGAAATACGTTGTGCTTACTGCTAAACACCATGAAGGGTTTTGCCTTTTCGATTCAAAATTTACAGACTATAAAGCAACGAATACTCCCTATGGCAAGGATCTGATTAAAGAATATGTTGAGGCTTTCAGGGCTGAAGGATTGAAAGTAGGGTTCTATTATTCCCTTATCGACTGGCATCATCCCGATTATACTATTGACAGTAATCACCCTCAGCGTCAGACCTCCGATAGCGCTTACGTCCGGCTCAACAAGGGGAGGGATATGAGCAAGTACCGTGAGTATATTAAAAACCAGGTGCGGGAGTTGCTTACAAATTACGGTGAGATTAGCATTATATGGTTTGACTTCTCTTTCCCCGGAAAAAATGGGAAGGGCCATGCTGACTGGGATTCGGAAAACCTGCTTAAGATGGCACGCTCACTTCAGCCGGGAATTATTGTTGACGACCGTCTGGATCTTGAAAATACAGAGGGCGGATGGGATTTCACAACTCCTGAGCAATTCAAGGTTTCAAAATGGCCGGAAGTGAACGGAAAAAAGATCCCCTGGGAGACATGCCAGACATTCTCCGGTTCATGGGGATATTACCGTGATGAATATACATGGAAAAGTCCTGCACAGCTGCTTGAATTACTTATCGAGTCAGTCAGCAAGGGCGGGAACTTATTATTGAATGTCGGTCCGACGGCCCGGGGTGTATTTGACTCAAGAGCACAGGACAGATTAAAGGCTATGGGAGAGTGGATGAAGTTTAATAACCGTTCGGTTTATGGTTGCACTGAAGCACCAGCAGGTTTTACTGCTCCTGCGAATACGCTTCTGACATTTAACCCGGTGACTAAACGTTTATATGTCCATTTGCTTTCATACCCATTAGGAAGTCTGACATTATCAAATATGGCAGATAAGGTAAAATATATCCAGTTTTTGCATGATGCTTCCGAGATCAGGTTCAGGCCTTCAGAGGAAGCTAAAAATGACCTTGTTCTGTCGCTGCCGGTGTTGAAACCTACAAGTGAAATTCCGGTACTGGAGGTATTCCTGAAATAAATTTTACCTGATTTACGCATCTTGTTCGACTTGCCCCCCTGCCCCCCTAAAGGGGGGGTAATTTCTGGATGCATGGATGAAACTGCTGACGCGGATTTGCAATCCGTGCCAGTTGCGGTTCATCCAATACTGTTATTTAACCGGGAATTTTTCGCTGACCAGTTCAGGCCATTTAAGATCAAGACCACGGAGTGTTTTTAAAATCACCTCTGCTGCGGAATATGTCTTCTGCCAGTTTTTGTCACAAGGCAATATATGCCATGGCACATCACTGCATTTGTTTATAATCTTTTCATAAACAGCATGATATTCATCAAATTTTTCGCGGGTATCCCAATCTCCGTCCTTATGTTTCCAGTGTTTCTTTTTATCTTCGATTCTTTCCATGAGCCTTTCTTTCTGGGCATCCATTGAAACATGAAGAAAAAATTTGAGAACACTTGTATTGTTACTCTCAACAAGTTTTTCAAAATTATTGATCATCTCATATCTGCCTTCAATAACATCCTCAGGAATATACTTTTCCACTGTAGGTACAAGTATGTCTTCATAATGTGACCGGATGAATATCTGCGTCTCACCTCTGCCGGGAGTAACTTCGTGCACACGCCGCAAGAAATCGTGGGCAAATTCATCTTCGGAAGGCTTTTTAAAGCTGTGGATCTTAATTCCGACCGGATTGCAGTACCTGAGTATATTTTTAGTCAGTCCGTCTTTACCAGAAGCATCAACCCCCTGCATGACAATGAGCAAACTGTATTTATTCTGAGCATACATCTTATTCTGGAGCTCTCCGATCTCCTGTAGCATTTTATCGGTTTTTTTCAGGATTTCACTTTTATCCCAGCTCTTATTAAATGTCGGATAGTCAGCGATTTTAATTTTCATATTATTTTATTATTAGTTTTTTGCATTAACATCATAAGAGAGTGCCTATTTTACAAATTGCATTGCAAAATACTTTGCTGTAAGTTTTTCTGCGGTAGCTTTTTCAATCATTTCATTCCATGAATATCTTGCCCCTGGTATAAAAATTTTATCCTTAAGATAGTCGCCAACCGCTTTCTCTCCTGTAAAGGATTGATTTTTAGTAATGTTTGCAGTCAAATAATAGTATAGCTGTGAAGCGAGCAGCTCACCCAGAAGATAATTATGATAGTAACAAGGGTAGAGTGCGATGTGAATTTTTGAAGCCCAGTCAGGCATATTACGGCCTTTCGGCATTGTCAGCAACTGATATCTTTCAACGGTTTTCCACCACAGACCATTAAGATCCTGATCGGGATTCTCATACATGCCCTTTTCAAACCTGTACATCACCTGGGCCCAGCGGCTGAAGACAAGCATCTGAAGACGCAATGATTTCTTACAGTCAACGGAAATAGAGTCACATTCTTTTTTGTCAACTATTCCCATGCTCAACATCCATTGAGGATCTTTTGCCAGCCTTCCGAAGAACTCAGCTATAGCCTCTGTGGTGAATGTATGAGCCGCATCCCGAAGAGTAAACGGGAGATTCCTGTCATTATAATAGGCATAGACCCCATGACCCAGTTCATGAAGAATCGTATTCATCCAGTATGAATCGGGCCTTATATTATCAAGGGTTCTCACATCCCCTTCCCTGTCAATATCGGTGCTGAAGGCATGCTGGTTTTTTCCGGGTTTCTCATAAAGATCGCTTTTTGCCAGGATTGCTTCCACATTCAAACCCAAACCGTCATAAAACGTTGAGGCGAGTTTCACAGGGTCCTGTTTGGCATAAAACCTGTCAATATTTACAGGATATATCTCCGGAGCTTCCTGGAAATATCTGTCCTGATAATGCCATGGCCTCAATTCTGATGCCTTAATTTTATAACGCTTCCCATAAAATGTATCAATTTCGCCTTTGAGCTGGATAAAGTTATTTCTAGTAAGGCTGTCGAGTTCATCAAATATTTTTGTAACATCTGCGGGATCCTGTCCCGACAGTTTCAGGCTCATTTCGTGATAATTGCTGAACCCGGTTTTTCTGGCAATCAGATTACGTTGCTTAACAAGCTGAATGATGTCCTCAGAGACAACCGGACCAATCATCTTTGATGCTTCCCATGCCTCTTTAAGATTCTCCGAGTTAGTTGAATTCTTAAGAATGGATTCCAGTTCATTGTCCGACACTTTCTTTCCTTTTATTTCTGCTCTGAAATTTGAATACTTTTTTGTGATCTCGGTTTCCATCCTTATCTGTTTTGCGATTAAGGAAGTATCTACCTGTCCTCCAAGATAAGCGTTATACAATAATTCAAGCTGACGTGCCAATAATGGATCCTTCAGGAGGTGTGAATCTTTAATTTTTTTCAGCTCTTTAAATGCAATAGTATCGGTAAATATCTTTGCATACTCAAAGGAAGCCTTCTCGCTCTTTGCATAATCTTCAGCCGTTCCTGAAATATTCGCATTCCATGAAGTGAGAGCAGAGGCTTTGTAGAGCGGTATTGCTTTGGCTTCATATGCGGAAATGAAAGATTTCATACTGTTCTCCATTTTTTCCTGTTTTGATGTGCATGACAGGAGAAATGATACTGCCAGCAGAGTTAAACCTGGTAAAATTGCTTTTTTCATAAGATAAGATTAAGTATTGCGAAGATAGTAAAAATGCCAAAATGTTGATTTTTCAGAACTATTACACTTAAAACCTTTAAATTTGAGGATAAATAGAAAAGAGTAAATGGAAATCATACTATATATTCTGGCAGGACTCGTTACCGGTTCGCTGATAACTTATTTTGCTGCCAAATCATCAATGAATTCTGCTCATCAGAAGGAATTGCTTATTAAGTCTGAAGAATATAATCAGTTAAGCAGGCAGAATAGTATCCTTGAGGCTAAAGTTGAAGCACAGGCAATCAGCCTCGAGGAGGTAAAAAAAGCTATGGTAGATACTTTCAAATCAGCTGCTTCTGATGCTCTGGTTCAAAATAACAAACAGTTTATGGATCTGGCCAAAAGCCAGCTCGAGACTCATGTGAAAGAGGCAGAAGGAAACCTGGATGAAAGAAAGTCTGCAATAGCTGAAATGTTGAAACCGGTTAAGGAGTCTATCGACAGTTATAAGAAACGCATAGAGGAGCTTGAAAAAGGATCAGAAAAGACATTTGGTCAGGTTACCGAGATGTTATCAAATATCCAGACAACAAATGCAAGCCTGCAGAAAGAAACTGGAGCCCTGGTAAATGCCCTGAGAAACCCGAGAGTACGTGGAAAATGGGGTGAGATAGGGCTGAAGCGTGTCGTTGAGTTTTCAGGATTGTCGGCGCATTGCGATTTTTTTGAGCAGGTATATACAGAAGGAGAGGACTCTGTATTAAAACCAGATATGATCATTAATCTTCCGGGAAACAGTCATGTAGTTGTTGATTCGAAGCTCCCGCTCGACGCTTATCTTCAGGCTCTTGAAACGGATGATGAGACCTCCAGGAATCTTCTTTTCGCAAAGTATGCCAAAGACCTTCGCGATCATGTAAACAAGCTCAGCAGAAAACAATATTGGTCGCAATTCGAGAATACACCCGATTTTGTGGTTCTCTATATGGAAGTTGAATCGGCGCTGAATGTGGCACTGATGACCGACAAGATGCTGCTTCAGGATGCTATGAATAATAAGATAATTCTGACTACGCCCACTACACTGATTGTCGTTCTGAAATCTGTTGCTATGTCGTGGCAGCAGCATAGCATTACCGAAAATGCTCTGGAAATAATGGGTGCTGCAAATGATTTCTATGACAGGGTAAAGGTATTTAGCGAGCACCTCGACAGGGTAGGTGGTGGTTTAAAATCTGCACTTAAAGGATATAATGATGCAGTGGGTTCCTGGGAAGGAAGAGTAATACCTGCCGGAAGAAAACTTGAGCAGCTTAAAGCTATTGACAGTAAAAACTCTCTGACTGATCTTGATTTAATCGATAAGCCTGTCAGGGAACTTAAGAAATCTGAGGAATAATAATATGAAAGCTCTCACCGGATACCTGGCTGGAAGTGCAGTGGTTTCTATATTACTCGCGCTTGCTTTTGTGACTTCATGTTCAGGCGGTAAACCGGCTGCAAAGCAGGAACAGGTTATCGCCGGATCCCGCGATTCTACAATGCTCTTTGATGGTAAATCGCTGGATGGTTGGGAAATAACCAATTTTGGCCCTCAGGGACCAGTTACGGTTTCAGGCGACCAGATTATTCTGGGAATGGGTGAGGGGTGTACTGGCATTACCTGGAAAAGAGCTTTCCCCAGAATCGATTATGAAGTATCACTTGACGCGAAGAGGATAGTCGGAACAGATTTTTTTTGTGGACTGACATTCCCGGTAGGAAAGGATCCCTGTTCCCTGATCATAGGTGGATGGGGAGGGGCAACCGTAGGTCTATCAAGTATTGACGGAAAGGATGCTGCTGAAAATGAAACAACCTCGATCAGGAATTTCGAAACCAACAGATGGTATCATATCAGACTAGCAGTAACCGAAAGGTATGTGAGAGCCTGGATTGATAGTAGTAAAGTGGTTGATTTCGCCCGCGGTATTAAAAAACTTTCCATAAGACCGGAAGTGGAGTTGTCAAGACCTTTCGGCATCACCTCCTGGTATACAACAGCCGCAATCCGGAATATCAGGTTGGAGCGAATCAAAAATTAATTATATTGCACAATGCAATCGCAGCTCCCGGCTGACTTTTTGCAAGATCCACTAACCTTTCTATAAACCTGAAAGACATATGATAAAATATCTGGTAATTGTTCTTGCACTTTTAGCTATGGTTTCATGTAAGACTAACCAATTGTATCTAAATGTAGTGGAGCCGGCGCCGGTTACTTTGCCATCATATATTAAAAGCGTTGGGGTAATAAACCGAAGCATCCCCACAGACAAAACCAAGACCCTCGATGTGCTTGATAAGGCTCTCTCCCTTGAAGGTGTGAATCTTGACAAAGATGGTGCTATGGAGAGTATCAGAGGACTTTCCGATGAATTAATGAATAATACCAGATTTAATGAAGTCAAAACTCTTAGTGATATCGATTTCAGAACATCGGCGCTTACTGATTTCCCCTCTCCGCTAACCTGGGAAATAGTTACGAAGATTTGCAATGAGACAAAAACAGATGCCCTTTTCTCTCTTGAAAAGTTCGATACTGATACTCATCTGAATTATTCGACAAGAAAGGTTGAGATGAAAACCCCGCTGGGAAATATACCCGGACTGGAACACCAGGCTAATATGGAGACAATAATAAAGACTGGCTGGAGGATTTATGACCCTGGTTCAAAACAGATCCTTGATGAATTTATATATAATGAATCGGTAGTTTTTACAGGCAGAGGCATCAATCCATTGCTTGCAGTTGCAGCTCTTGTTAATCGCAAAGACGCTGTCAATCAGGTAAGTAATAAAGCAGGTCACGGGTACGCCTTAAGAATCATTCCATACAAATTAAGGGTAATGCGCGATTATTATGTGAAAGGCACAAACAATTTTAAAATAGCAATGAGAAAGGCAAGGGTTGGAAAATGGGACGAGGCAGGTCTTCTATGGGAAAAAGAGACAAATAATCCAAAATCTAAAATTGCAGGCAGAGCCTGTTATAATATGGGTATCATAAATGAAATAAACGGAGATCTTGATTCAGCATTGAAATGGGCGCAAAAATCCTACGAAGACACAAATAATAAACTGGCGCTGAGATATGTAAGGATACTTCAGAACAGACAATACAAGAGCAATGTGCTTCAGATGCAGGAAACAAAATAAGCCCCGGAACAGCTTCGCCATATATTATAATTTTAATTTTAATTTTAATTTCCCGGCAATGAAAAAACTATTATTCTTTTTACTTCTGCTATCTCAGGTCGCCCTTTTGGGACAGAATTACAATCCCTCATGGGAATCTCTTGACAAGAGACCTGTCCCAGACTGGTTTCAGGATTCCAAGTTTGGTATTTTTATTCACTGGGGTGTATATTCAGTGCCGGCATGGGGACCTACCGGCGACAGCATAGGAGTATATGATAAATATGCCGAATGGTACTGGAAAAAACTGGTAGATCCTTCAAAAGTCCAGAAGTACTTTATGGATTTCCATACAAAAACATACGGACCCAATTTCAGGTATCAGGATTTCGCCCCTCAATTTAAGGCTGAACTATTTAACCCCGACAAATGGGCAGAGCTTTTTAAGGAATCAGGAGCCCGATATATTGTGCTTACTTCAAAGCATCATGAAGGTTTTACTTTGTGGCCCAGCGCCCAGAGCTGGAACTGGAACAGTGTGGATGTCGGCCCTCACCGTGATCTCTGCGGCGATCTGACAAAAGCAGTTAAGGAAAAGGGCCTCCATATGGGGTTTTATTATTCATTGTATGAATGGTTTAACCCGGTTTATCTTACCAATCCCAAGGCATACATTAATGAACATATGATTCCCCAGATGAAAGATCTGGTTACAAGGTATACACCAGATATACTATGGACTGATGGTGAGTGGGAAAAGACCAGCAAAGAGTGGCAGAGCGAAGAATTTCTTGCCTGGCTTTATAATGAATCTCCTGTTAAGGGAAATGTTGTGGTGAATGACAGATGGGGCAGTGAAACCAGAAGCAAACATGGTGGAATTTTTACAACAGAGTATGGACTGGTTGGCGATAAGGAAGGAATTGACAACACTATAATTCATCCATGGGAAGAATGCAGGGGTATAGGAACATCATTTGGCTATAACCGGACTGAAAGCCTGTCTGATTATTCCAGCGCAGAACAACTCATCAGACTATTGGTTTCAACTGTGTCAGCAGGTGGTAATTTGCTTCTGGATATTGGCCCGGCCGCCGATGGCACTATTCCTGTAATCATGCAACAACGGCTGCTAGAGATCGGAAAGTGGCTGAAAGTGAACGGCGAATCCATTTATGGAACCCGGGCATTTATAATGTCTAAGAAGGCTGAACAGATCAATCCTGAAACCAATAAAACAATCTTTTTCACTCAGAAAAGCAATGAATTATTTCTGATTTGTCTTGGCTGGCCAAAAGGAGATATAGTTCTGAAAGACATTGGAATAACAGACATGGCGAAAGCAGTGCTGCTTGGATCCGACAAAGCAGTGGTCTTAAAAAATCAGGAAAAAAATCTTCATATTTTGGCGCCCGCACTTAATCCTGATGATCATCAACTTGCATATGTTTTTAAAATTACCGGACTCTTAAAAAATATTCCTTAGTGTAAAGAGATGTTAAAATATCTTAAAAGTTGAGTTTGCAGGAATCATTTTTTGATGAATGTGAACTATTTTGATAACTTTAAATTTTATGCGGCTATTGAATCCTCCGGTCAGCGATCTCTTTAACCTTTAACTCAAGTGATGATTTAATTTTTGAAGATTATCCGATAACCATTTCAGGATAGATTAGCCAATCACTAGCAATATTTTTAATGAATAAAGATTTCTTTCTTTCAGTATTCCTTATTTTATTTATTTCAGTTTCAGGAATCTGCATCACCCCTGTCATAAATGGCCCAATTCTTTCGCAGCAAGGTCCGGTAAAAGATGATCAGAACCTTTACAATGGCAAAGAATGGGTTAATCGTTATACTGCTATCAGAGGAGATCAGTTCCTCTTTTCCAAAGTATTTCTGGATGGAACAGTTACGATTAACGGTAAAACATATAGTAACATATCTCTTAATTACGATATTTATAATGATCAGCTATTGATCCCTGCAAAACGGGGTATAATATTACAGCTTAATAAAGAGATAGTTGATAGTTTTACGCTGGTCCTTGAAAACAAAACATACAGATTTTTTAACACTGACAGGGACAGTCTTCAAAATATTAAAGGTTTTGTCAAAGTATTATATGAGGGCAAATCTTCACTATATGTCAAGTATAAAAAAGAAATTCAACCTCTAGCAGTTGAGGAAAAATATGACTTGTTTTTTCGTACATACAGGGTATATTATGTCAGGGGAAATCAAGTAGATCTGATATCAAGCAAGAATGAGCTTTTAAAGGTTCTGAATGATAGACGGGATCAAATAAAGGATTTCCTGAAAAAGAACAGGATAAAGCTTTCAAAAAAAGATCCTGAAAGTTTTGTTCCGGTTATCAGGTATTACGATAGTTTAGGCGATTAGACCTGTATTTATGAAATTTAAGATCCACATAATCATTTTATTGGCTTCAGTATCCTTGAATCTTGCAGCGCAGGATAAATTCAAGATATCATCAAATTTTAAGGATGTTCCTTTCACCGATTTCGCAGCACAGGTCGAAAGCATGCTGCCTGTCAGATTCTTCTTTATGGAGGAATGGGTTAAGGATCTTAAGTTGGGAGACTATCCAGGCTGCACTACGTTAGAGTGCATAATGGACAACCTGATTAAAGGAACTACTCTTTATTATTATATAGATAGTTTTGGCGATGTTATACTTACTAATGACTATGCTATTAAGGTCGCTGCCAGCCCATCTGATAAAAATAATAAATTTCTTCCTCCCACTGATTATTCGAGTGCTGCAGAAAACCAGAGGACTGCCGGAAACACAACTGTAGAAGTCGGAAATCCGGCTGAAAAAAATAAGCCGGGGAATGTAACCGTGACCGGATACATAACTAATGTCGACACTAAAGAACCAGTCATAGGAGCTACAGTATTTATACAAAAACTTAATACAGGTACAATCTCCAACGAGTATGGTTTCTATACGCTGACTATTCCCAGAGGAGCTCATTTGCTTCATTTTTCTTTCGTTGGTATGCGGGAAAAAGCACTGAATCTTAATCTTTACAGTGCCGGGGAACTCAATGTAGACATGAAGAGTGTTCTTATACCTTTAAAGGAAACGGTTATTTCGGCTCAGAAAAGCGTAACACTGCAGAGGTTTGAAGTTGGAGCCGAAAAGATTAATATTACTACTTTTAAGCTGTTGCCAACAGCGATGGGAGAATCTGATATAATAAAAAGTATTTTATTAATTCCGGGTGTTCAGTCAGTTGGCGAAGGTTCTGCAGGATTTAATGTCAGGGGTGGATCAGCCAGTCAGAACCTGATATTGCTTTACGGGGCTCCGATTTACAATTCATCACATTTCTTTGGATTCTTTTCAGCTGTCAATTCAGATATCATAAAGGATGTTACTTTGTATAAAGGCGGTATTCCCAGCCGCTATGGTGGAAGGCTTGCTTCAGTTCTTGACATCGGAGCAAAAGAAGGAAACAGGAAGGAATTTCAAGGCAATGCAGGTATAAGTCCGATCACTACGCATATATCGCTGGAAGGGCCTATTATAAAAGACACTCTTACTTATCTTATTACTGCGCGGACTACTTATTCTAACTGGATTTTCGGGTTGATCAAGGATCCCTCGTTGCATAAGAGCAGAGCCTCATTTTATGATATTAACGGCAAACTGACTTATGATTTAAATAAGAATAATAAAATAGATTTTTCTGCCTATACCAGTCATGATGCGTTCCGCTTTAATTCGGATACGGTATATAGTTATGATAATAACATTTTTGCATTAAAATGGAGACATTTTTTTACCAGCAGGTTCTTCTCCTCAATTTCGGTGAGTAATAGTTCTTATAAATATGGTATTACAAGTCAGTATCTTGCATCTGAGGCTTTTAAGCTTGCTCATAAAGTAAATACCACCGGAATTAAAGCTGATTTTAACTGGTTCCTTGGCAGAAATGAGTTTAATTTTGGCCTCGATCTGGCAAAGCATACCATTGTGCCCGGAAGCTATAACCCTGTTGGTGATTCCTCATTGGTAATATCTCATACTATCCCTACAGAACGTGCATGGGAAGGAGCATTATACATTGACGACAAATTCCTTGTAAATGATTTTCTTTCTGTTAATGTTGGAATGAGAATGTCGTCTTACTGGTCGCTCGGACCTCAGGATGTGCTGGTTTATAACCCGGAATTTTCAAAAAGCAAAGCAACGGTTACTGATACTCTTCATTTCAAATCTGGACAGACCACAAGTAAAAATTATGGTCCGGAGTTCAGAGTGTCGTTGAATTTCAGGATTTCAGACGATAACTCCTTTAAGATTAACTACAACAGGACCAGGCAATACATTCATCTCCTCTCTAATTCAACTTCGATTGCGCCCACCGATACATGGAAACTCAGTGATTATTACCTGAAACCTGAGATAGGCGACCAGATAGCTGCCGGATTTTATGAAATGCTCTTTAATAAGAAATTCGAAGGATCTGCTGAGATATATTATAAGACAATCAGAAATATGGTTGACTTTAAGGGCGGGACTACTCTTATCATGGATGAGAACATTGAAAAAGATATTGTAAATGTTAAGGGGAAGGCGTACGGACTGGAATTGGTTTTAAAGAAAACTGAAGGGAAAATACGTTATAGTATCGGGTATACATTTTCCAGGACATTTATAAAAAGTCTGGGTTCCTTTAGTGAAGAAACGATTAATGCCGGAAAGTGGTTCCCTGCTAATTTTGACAAACCAAATGACCTGAACATTACCTTTAATTATATATTCTCACGTCGTCTCAGCTTATCATCTAATTATACATGGAGTACAGGCCGTCCGATAACTTATCCNATAGCCACCTATAAAGTTGGGGATAAATTACTTGTAACATACTCAGACAGGAATGAATACCGGATTCCTGATTATTCAAGGCTCGATCTCTCATTAAAGGTAAGCGGAAATCTTAAGTCGCACAAAATAGCTCATCCAAACTGGATTTTCTCCATCTATAATGTTTTTGGCAGAGAGAATGTATATTCAATTTATTTTAAAAAGGAAGGCCAGGTTGTCAATGGATACAAGCTTTCTGTTTTTGGAAGGGCAATACCATCGGTTACGTTTAATTTTGACTTTTAAAGAATTAATGAAAAGAATTTTTCAGATATTTTTAATTTCAGTTTCATTTCTGCTTCCGGGATGTGTTACAGAGTTTGTTCCTAAGACAACTACTGATTCGGAAATGCTTGTTGTTGAAGGATTAGTGACTGACAGACCTGAAGCGTATACCATAAAGCTATCGAGGCCGCAGCATCTCGGATTGCAAAATGTACCAAGACCCGTTCAGGGAAGTGTTGTCAGTGTCTCAGATGATTCTGGTCAGTCATTTCCGTTTACCGAGACGAACCCGGGAACCTATGTTTCAGATCCTTCAAGCTTTCAGGGAAGGTTAGGTCATTTTTATACTCTTCATATCAGTACAGACGTGAATAGTGATAATGCGAAGTATGAGTCATATCCTATGGAACTACAACCGGTTCCTCAGATAGATAGTCTTTATTATGAAAAAGTTAACCTTGTTGAGGAGTCCCCGAACACACAACTGCAGCAAGGCTGTAACATATTTCTCGATACGTGGGATCCAAGTAACACTTGTAAATACTTCAGGTGGGAATATTCTGAGACATGGGAAATTCATATTCCTTTTCCTGTACCAAACAGTGTTTGCTGGATATCAAGCAATTCCCCCTCAATAAATATAAAAAATACCACTGTGCTGGCGGAAGATAAGATTGTCAAGTATCCCGTCAGTCTTGTAAGTAATTCAAGCGACAGGTTATCAGTCAATTACAGCATTCTGGTCAATCAGTATTCATTGAGTGAAGATGAATACCGATATTGGGAGAAGTCCTTGAATGTTTCACAGCAGGTTGGAGGATTGTACGATATTATACCATCATCTGTCTCCAGCAATATTTACAGATTGGATGATCCGAATGAACAAGTCCTTGGTTATTTCAGTGTGTCAGGTTGTTCCTCCAAAAGACTTTTTGTTAAGGATCATTTTAACGGCTTATTCAGTCCTTATACAAACGATATCTGTATATCAGATACAATATATGGGTCACCA
>JGI20214J51088_10000967_pt1 | contig 19519 bp, 17 predicted proteins | sample WetSurMetagenome_FD_51088 | JGI IMG/M metagenome (IMG submission 51088) | reverse complement strand
TTTTTTAAACTGTAATTTATTATTCATGAAATATGTCTTAATCATAGCGGGTATCCTGGGAATAGCCTTATCCATAGCGGCCGGTCTGATCTGGGTGGAGAGAAGGTTGCTCTCAGTATGGCAGGACAGGCTCGGCCCAAATCGGGTGGGTCCGTTTGGACTGGGACAGGTGATTGCCGATACCATAAAATTATTTTTCAAGGAAGATTGGGTGCCAAAGTTTTCTGACAGGCCGGTTTTTATTCTTGCCCCGGCAATTCTGATGGTAACGATCTTACTTACATTCGCAGTAATACCTTTCGGTCCCGGTTTTTATGTGTTTGATTCCAACATAGGAATCCTCTTTTTTCTTGGTAACTCATCACTTGGGGTTTATAGTATTGTTCTCGGAGGCTGGGCTTCGAATAATAAATATTCACTGATCGGAGCAATGAGGGCGTCTGCACAGATGCTTACATATGAAGTTTTCATGGGATTATCGCTTATGGGCGTTGTAATGATGGCCGATAGCTTCAGCTTGTATAAAATAGTTGAGGCGCAAAAGGGCGGCTGGTTTTTTATCCCGCAATTCATCGGATTCATTGTTTTCTTCATTGCCGGCATAGCTGAGACTCACAGACTTCCGTTTGATATCCCCGAAGCTGAAGGAGAGCTAATTGCTGGTTATCACTCGGAGTATTCAGGGATGAAGTTCGGGATGTTCTTTGTAGGAGAGTATCTGGGCATTACCCTTATTTCAGGTTTGATAGCGACATTGTTTTTCGGCGGGTGGCTGGGTCCTTCCTTTCTTCCGCCGGTTTTCTGGTTTTTGCTGAAGACATTCTTCTTTATCGGTGTGTTCATACTTCTGAGGGCTTCATTGCCCCGGCCCAGATATGATCAGCTGATGGAGCTTGGATGGAAAGTCTTATTGCCCCTGGCACTGCTGAATCTTCTTGTCACAGGAGCTATACTTATATTTTTGAAATGAAAATGAATATTAATAATTAAACCAATATATGATCAGCATATTACGCAGCATGTGGCTTACTTTTCTTCATGTTTTCCATAAGACAGAGACAGTGGAGTATCCGGAAGTAAAGCCATATCTGGCACCCCGTTACCGNGGAAGAATTGTACTGACACGCGATCCTGATATGAGAGAGAGATGTGTTGCATGTTACTTATGTGCAGCCGCATGTCCAGTTGACTGTATTTCCCTTCAGGCGGCAGAAGATGAGGATGGGAGAAGATACCCTGAATTTTTCAGGATCAACTTTTCGAGATGTATTTTCTGCGGCTTTTGTGAAGAAGCATGTCCCACTTATGCCATTCAGCTGATTCCCGATTTTGAAATGGCAGAGTATGACAGGCAGAATATGGTTTATGAAAAGGAACACCTTCTTATAAGCGGAGAAGGAAAATATCCTGGTTATAATTTTTACAGGAATGCCGGGGTTGATATGGGAGTGAAGGGCAAGGGAGAGGGAATGAATGAAGAAAAACCTGTAGATACCAGAGATTTATTACCGTGATTAATAAAAAGATACGATGGATGTATTTTTCTATATAGCAGCTTGTGTGGCGATTATCTCAACAATACTGGCAATTTCAGGGAGGAATGCGATACACTCACTGCTTTTTCTGATACTGTCACTTCTTTCAATATCGGTGATATTCTATCTTTTAAGTGCGCCTTTTATTGCAGCGCTTGAGGTGATCATTTATGCAGGCGCTATAATGGTATTGTTCATTTTTGTGACAATGATGCTGAATATTGGTATTGAACGGGAAACAGAAAAGAAATGGCTACAGCCGAAGATGTGGATAATTCCTTCGGCTCTTGCTGCTATACTCCTAGTTGATCTGCTGCTCGCCCTTAAGAATGTTACGCCGGTAATTACCGATAGAGAAGCAATTCAGCCGAAGCAGGTTGGAATATCACTCTTCTCAACTTACCTTATTGCAGTGGAGATTGCTGCCATACTTCTGATGGCAGGAGTTATCGGGGCTTATCATCTGGGGAGCCAGAAGAAAAAAGTAAAACATCGTTTTCTTGAAACAGAATAAAATATGCTGACAGTTTCGGTTGAAATACAGGTTTTATTTGCAGGAATACTCTTTTTACTAGGACTGATTGGATTGTTGGTCCGACGGAACATGATCTTCATGCTGATGTCAATCGAGATAATGTTTAACAGTGCCGGACTCGTGTTTATCATCGCCGGAACACACTGGTGTCAGCCGGATGGACAGGTTATGTTCATCTTTATACTTGCAGTCACGGCTGTTGAAGTAGCTATAGCCTTGGCTCTGATACTTCAGGTATATCATCATTTTAAAACGCTTGATTCAGATGCAGTTAATAATTTGAAAGATGCATATTAATCCTATGTGTACCCTTATTGCCCTGATACCAATTCTGCCTTTTCTGAGCTTTCTCATTCTGGCTCTCTTTGGGCACAGACTTAGCCGGAAAGCAGCAGGGTTTATTGGAGCTGGGTCCATTGGCATTATAGCTGTTCTGACCCTGATTATCTCAGTTGTGTTCATAGGGGCTCTGCCGGATGTTAAGTCATATTCTGTGCATCTCTGGGAGTGGATGAGCGCCGGTAACCTGAAAGCTGAGGTGGCATTCAGCCTTGATGCACTTTCTCTGGTATTCTGTTTTGTTATCACCTTTGTCGGATTCCTCATACATATCTATTCCATTGGGTTTATGGAAAAGGATGATGGTTTCAACAGGTTCTTCGCATACATGAATCTCTTTGTTGGTTCCATGCTTATTCTGGTACTGGCCGATAATATTCTTCTTATGTACCTTGGCTGGGAAGGTGTGGGCCTTTGCAGTTACCTGTTGATTGGCTTCTGGTATAAAGAACCACAGAATGGTTATGCAGCCCGAAAAGCATTTATTATTACCAGGATTGGGGATACTGCGATGATAATAGGGATCTTTATCCTGTTTCTGAACTTCGGGACTTTCAACATCAATGATCTGATGCAACAGGCATCGGCTAAATGGTTAACCGGTTCCTCAATTGCGGTCATAACAGCAGCACTTCTTCTTGGGGGAGCGCTTGGGAAATCAGCCCAGTTGCCACTCCAGACCTGGCTTCCCGACGCAATGGCAGGCCCGTCTCCTGTAAGTGCACTGATACATGCTGCAACAATGGTTACTGCAGGTGTTTACCTGATAGCAAGGACACACATTTTATTCAGCCTGGCTCCGATCGTTCAGACCATTATTGCTGTTATCGGTGCATTGACTCTGTTACTGGCCGGTTTCAGCGCTCTTGCACAACACGATCTTAAAAGGATACTGGCTTATTCAACTATAAGCCAGATAGGGTATATGTTTCTTGCGCTTGGGGTTGGGGCATGGTCGGCAGCAATTTTCCATTTCATGATACATGCATTCTTCAAAGCTCTTCTCTTTCTTGGTGCGGGTGTTGTAATACTTGTTCTTGATGAAGAACATGATATTTTTAAAATGGGAGGTCTGAGGAAAAAAATGCCTGTTGTTTTCTACACTTTTCTGATAGGGTCTGCTTCTCTTTCTGCATTACCATTGATAACTGCAGGCTTCTACAGCAAGGACGCAATCCTATGGTACTCCTTTACATCACCGGGCGGAAGCTTAATTTTATGGCTGGCAGGNATAGTCGGTGCATTTCTTACGGCTTTGTATTCATTCAGAATGATCTTTATAACTTTCTATGGCNAAGCAAAAACAGAACCCTCATTCCTTCCCGGTAAAATGATGACACTACCCCTGATTATCCTCTCAATATTATCCATCTTCGGCGGATTTATTGAGCTGCCGGCCTCATTGGGAAATATTCATCTTTTTTCAAACCTTGTTGATAATACACTCCCTGCAATCGTCACAGGGAAGGAAGAACACAGCGAACTTTTCTTCCAGATAATTTCTTCTCTGGTTTCCCTGTCGGGTGTTTATCTGGCTTATTATATCTATAACAGGAAACCAAAAATGTTTGAGCAATTCAGCCATTCCGGGATAAATAAATTCTTTGAGAAAGGATGGGGCTTTGATAAGTTGTACGAAACTCTTTTTGTTAAACCTGTAGTCTGGCTTTCAGTTATTGACAAGCGGGACTTCTTCGATCTCTGGAGCATCGGGCTGGCACGTGTTGCAGTATACGCTAACGGAATACTGAGCACTATGCAGAACGGGAAACTGAGATGGTACTTACTGTCGTTCGCAATAGGTATTGCAATAATATTAACTTTTATGCTGAGCTGATGATACTTATTTACCTGATAATAATATTACTTGCAGGCGCCTTTGCAGCATGGGCTATTGGGAAATACAATCCGTTGTGGTCCAGGATTATTTCAGTGGCTGCACTGTCAGTCGATCTGATAATAATTGTTCTAATTGCTTTACAGAATTCCTCCCATGGTCAGGATTGGCTTATAGATATAAATTTTAAATGGATTCCTGCTTTCGGGATAAGCCTTCATCTTGCCCTTGACGGCCTCAGTCTGGTAATGCTGATACTNACATTTTTCCTGGGTATCATCTCAGTTATTATCTCCTGGAAAGAAATAAACTCTAAAACCGGTTTTTTCCATTTCAACCTCTTGCTGATTCTGGCTGGAATTACCGGAGTATTCCTTTCACTTGACCTTTTTCTCTTCTATTTTTTCTGGGAACTGATGCTGGTTCCAATGTACTTTCTGATTGGTATCTGGGGTCATGAGAACAGGACAGCTGCTTCCAATAAATTCTTTCTTTATACCCAGGCGAGCGGTCTTCTTATGTTCTTATCTATCATTTCCCTCTATTTTATACATGGCCATGCCTCCGGGAACTATTCATTTGATTATCTGCAGTTGTTAGGAACAAAGATGTCATCAGCAACATCATGGTTATTAATGCTTGGATTCCTTGCAGCCTTCCTGGTAAAACTTCCGGTCGTACCTCTGCATAACTGGCTTCCTGATGCACATACTGAAGCGCCTACTGCAGGAAGTCTTATACTTGCCGCACTTCTTCTAAAGACAGGTGCTTATGGTCTTTTGCGGTTTATAATACCTCTGTTCCCGATTGAGTCGGTGAATTTTGCACCTGTTGGAATGGCTCTTGGAGTTATCGGTATATTATATGGTGCAAAGCTTGCTTACGCGCAGACTGATCTTAAAAGGCTGGTTGCCTACACAAGCGTGAGCCATATGGGATTCGTTATACTGGGAGTATTTTCATTCAATGAAATTGCATATCAGGGTGTTGTTATTCAGATGGTTGCTCATGGCATCAGCACGGGAGCTCTGTTTATTATCGTCGGGCAGCTCTATGAACGGATTCATACCCGAGATCTGAATAAAATGGGTGGACTTTGGCAAAAGGTTCCGGTAATGGGTGCCATCGGACTTGTATTTTCTATGGCATCACTGGGCCTTCCCGGATTAGGGAATTTCATAGCAGAACTGCTTATTCTTATAGGGACTTTCAAAGCCAATGTATTAATGTCAGTACTGGCGAGTCTTGGGCTCATTGCTGCAACAATCTATTCCTTAAGGATTGTGCAAAAAGTATTTCTGGGGAAGGAAAATACTGACTGGAAGATCAGTGACCTGACTATTCGTGAAAAAGTTGTATCAGCNCTTATGGTTATTGCCATAGTATGGCTTGGCTTATTCCCNCAGCCAGTTATTGATACTNCTAAACCANCTATTTTAAAGACATTGAATAATCAAAAAGAGATTACTTTAGAGAATTTACCCCCCTTTAGGGGGGATGGGGGGTATTACCCCGGAGGTTTGCGCTTATCTTCAACATNTAGTTTATGACCAAAGAAGACTTCTTATACCTGACCCCTTTCCTGACAATTGCTATAGCCCCGATAGTGATAATGATTCTTGTTTCCATAGTTCGGAACTACAGAGTCGTTTTTGGTTTTTCAGTTCTGTCACTGATTTGTGCATTTTGTTCTGTTATCTACATCATGCCTCTGGCTCCCCATACGATTGAACCTTTATTGATTATTGATGCCTACAGCCTTTTCTTTACCGGTATTTTGATTATTGCAGCATTGCTGGTGACCTTTCTTTCATATGAATATATTAAACAGGTTGAAGGAGCCCGCGAGGAATACTATATAGTCATTTTCACTGCCACTCTTGGAGCAGTTTTGCTTGCTGCTGCAAATCATTTNGTGCTCTTTTTCATGGGAATCGAAACGCTCAGTATTTCACTTTACATACTTATTGCTTTCAGGAGGTTTAAAAGCGAATCTATTGAAGCCGGAATAAAGTATCTGATANTGGCATCCGTCTCCTCAGCCTTTTTATTATTTGGTATGGCATTGATTTATACTGCATTTGGCACTATGCAGTTCGATTCAATATTAACAGCAATTGGCTCAGGAGAGAAGTTGCCTGTTTTGATTATAACCGGCTTTGGAATGATGCTGGTTGGTATTGGGTTCAAGCTTGCCCTGGTACCTTTTCATATGTGGACACCTGATGTTTACCAGGGAGCACCTGCACCTGTTGCGGCTTATGTGGCGACTGTTTCCAAGGGAGCTGTCATGGCTGTTTTTATCAGGTTTTTCTTTGCACTTAAGGGCTTTGACAATCATTACCTGATTGTTACGATATCCGGCATGGCTATACTTTCTATGTTTGTTGGAAATATCCTCGCGATAAGGCAAATGAATTTAAAGAGGCTGTTGGGATATTCATCCATTGCAAATATGGGATACCTTATAATTATACTGCTGACAGGAACCAACAGGGGAATACAGGCATCAGTATTTTATCTGGTTTCATATTTTTTCACAACTCTTGGAGCCTTTGGAGTAATCTCCCTGCTTTCATCGGGCGACCATGAAGCCGAAAAAATTACAGATTTTAAGGGCCTCTTCTGGAAAAGACCAGGGATCGCAATAATCTTTACCCTTACTCTTCTGTCTCTGGCAGGAATTCCGCTTACTGCCGGTTTCATTGCAAAATTTTATATCATTCTCGAAGGGATGAATGCCGGATTAATTGTATTGGTTGTTTCATTGGTTATTAACAGCGTAATTGGCTTATATTATTATCTCAGGATAATTACTGTGCTTTTTTCAGGATCTTCTGATCCTAAGCTGCCTGAGCTTTCCATACTTGGAAATATTACTCTGGCTCTGATCGGGATAATCATACTTTTCCTGGGAATCTACCCCGGCTGGCTGATTGGAATAATAGAACGATTAGTTTCTTTATAAATTGAATTGTGTTAGTCAAAGGAACGATTTGGTTTGGTAATGAAATTTCCCTCACAAAACTGTTTTGACACCTTTCTCTTAAACGATTATCTTTGTCAGTACAAAAAAATACTGATGATACTGTAACTTGTTTCATCTGTTTCACGTAAGCTGATGAACTATTANAGGCAACCTGTGTTAATGAATTAACAATAAAATATTTTATGATCAATATTCCAAGGACAGANAAAAAAAGAGTAGTAATAGTCGGATGCGGATTTGCCGGACTCACACTAGCAAAAAAATTAAAAAACACAGGATATCAGGTAGTAATTCTTGATAAGCATAATTATCATCAGTTTCCCCCGCTCTTTTACCAGGTAGCATCTGCCGGACTGGAAGAGAGCTCAATTCTTTTTCCTTTACGAAAGATTTTTCAGCATTATAAGGATTTCCATCTCAGAAAGGTGGAAGTAAGAAAAGTTAACCCTGAAAAAAATATCCTGGAAACCTCCTCAGGTGAAATGGAATATGATTTTCTCGTTATTGCTCATGGAGCAACTAATGCATATTTTGGATCTGTCCCTATGCAGAGATATTCGAGAGGGATGAAAACTATGACAGAAGTGCTCGATCTAAGGAATTCTCTCCTGATGAACTTTGAAAACGCTCTGACTGCTGAGAGTGCTGAAGAACGTGATATGCTTATGTCGATTGTAATTATCGGAGGTGGCCCTTCAGGTGTTGAGATAGCCGGAGCACTTGCGGAGATGAATAAATATGTACTTACAAAGGATTATCCGGAATTTAAGGAGATACGGGCAAAAATATATCTTATTGAAGCTGTCGATCATGTACTGAGTGCAATGTCGAAACAATCATCTGAGAAAGCAAGGGGTTTTCTTGAGAAGCTGGGAGTTCAGGTTCTCACAAATACGAAAGCTTCGGGGTGCGATAATAAAACAGTTTTCCTCGATTCCGGAAAAAGCATTAGTACAGGAATGATTATATGGACTGCGGGAATTAAAGGGAATAGTATAGCAGGACTAAGGCCTGAGTGTTTTACGCGAAGCGGGAGGATAACTACCGACAGGAATTCAAGGGTTGAGGGCTATTCTAATATATTTGCATTGGGGGATATATCATTGCAAACCGAGGATAAGTATCCAAAAGGGCACCCTCAGGTTGCACAGGTAGCTATCCAGCAGGCAGAGCTTCTGGCTCAGAATCTTGTCAGGCTTCAGAAGAATAAACCCATGAAAGAGTTTAAATACAAGGATTTAGGAACAATGGCCACTGTCGGAAGACACCTGGCAGTTGTTGAACTTCCTGGCTTACGCTTCCAGGGCATATTTGGCTGGTTTGTCTGGATGTTTATTCATCTCATGAGTATTATAGGAGTGAAGAACAAGCTCCAGATATTTTTAAACTGGGCATGGAAGTATTTCACCTATGACCAGTCAACCAGGTTAATACTCAGACCAAAAGGATGTGCCGATATTTCGTCAAATAACTACTCTATTCCGGAATAGAGTTTCATAAACTGTACCCTTTCAATAGCGGCCGGATTCTCAAGGTTCGACTTGGCAAGTTTTCCCCTGAATGATTCGATGGAGTTGAAATCGTGTTTTTTCATCCAGACAGATGTACTCTTCAGAATTTCCGGAATTACTTCAAATCCCTCTTTATAGAGAGCTGAAGCAATCTGAACAGTATTTGCTCCTGCCAGTAATTGTTTAATAAAGGCCTTGTAATCATGCACCCCGGTGGAAGCAGAAAGATCACAATGAGTATGCCCCGATAAAATTGACATCCATCTAAGGGTATGAGTAAATTCCTCAGACGTACTGAAAACGGGACCGTGACTGAGGGCAATTTTATCTATATCTATATCAGTATTATATGGCCTGTTAAACAAAACCAGACCTTTGATGCCACATTCCGACAGTTTTTTTATCGATTGTGCCAGTGACGAGAAATAGTAACCTATTTTCACAGATATCGGTAAATTGACATAGTTCCGTACTTCCCTGATAATATCATAATATATCTTCTCATTGTCTTCTCCGCTTCTTCTCCAGTCAGAGGGAAGAATATAAATATTCAGTTCAAGTGCATCAATGCCTGTTTCCTCAATTTTCTTTGAAAAAGCATGCCAGTCCTGGTTTGAAACGCAGTTGATACTGGCTATTAAAGGTATGTCTACTGACCTCTTCGCTTCTTCAAGGAAGGATAAATACTTACCGAGGGTGTTGCGTTTTGCGAAATCGTATATGTATGAATAAGCTTCCTCATAATCAAAAATCCGTTTACTTAGTAAGGTATCAGGAGCCATGTTAAAAGTACTTACTCCGTCAGTATCATTTTTAATTACTTTCTCAGCTTCAATCTGAATCTGCTCCTCAAAAAGAGATTTTACAACGATAGCTCCTACCCCTTTTTTTGCAAGTTCCTTTATATTTGATACAGAATTTGTAAGACCGCAGCTTCCAGCTATAAGCGGATTCCTGAGTTTTAAGCCAAGATAGGTTGTCTGTAAGTTTTCCATATTCGAAAAAGTATTTTTATACCGAAATCAAGTTAATATCTCAAAGTTAACAATTCGGAATTAATCTCAGTTATATTCCGGAATGAACAATCAAAGCTTTTTTCAAAAAATATTAGAAAACAGATACAATGTTTCTTTGCTTGTTTTGAAAAAGAATTTTAATATTTTGTTTTAATTTATTTATGGAAATTGAATTAACTTTTGCTCTTTGTGTTACATTAAGATATTATATGAAAAAAGCGGCTACTTTTTTTCTGTTATTCCTTTTACTGACGGATATTTATGGGGGAATTAATCCTTTCGCTAAGTGGACAAAAACAGAGCTTATACTTTGCAACGGGATAGTCAGAAGAACCATAAGGCTTCCATCTGATGAGGGCCGTTTTGTGACGGTTTCCTATAAACCGGTAAATGGCTCATTCAGTTATCTGGCTGATACCTGTAGTGATTTCATGTTTGAACTGAATGGAACCAGTTATTCAGGAAGAGATATCTGGAAACTGGTTACAGTTCAGGTTATTACTGATGAAAATGAAGGAAGCGGTGCTGCAGTTACCATCAGAAGTCATGATATGAAAGTTGAAGTGACTCTCAGGTTTCTCTTGTATCCTGATTCACCGGTGGTACGAAAAAATCTGGTTGTGAAAAATCTGGGTGATGAAGTCGCCAAGCTTGAATCTGTAGATATAGAAAAGCTGGAAGTCCCTGGTTATTATCCCGTTACTTATAGCTGGATTTACACAGATTATGGAAGGCGCAGGCATTTAGGCAACTATGATGGAAATAAGCAAGATGCCCTGATCATAGTGCATGATATGAACCGTGAGGAGGGAATAGTTCTTGGAAATGAGGCGACAGGAGTAATGAAACACACTTCGCTTTTTTATGAAACGCAGGATATTTGCCTTGGTCTCACCCATAAAAATTCCCCTTTCCCCTTCCGAAAATGGATTGAAAAAGGACAATTGTTTGAGACTCCGCAGGTATTTACATTGGTATATAATCACCAGAAAACCATCGATAATATTCTGAACCTGGCTGTTCCCGATTTTGTCAGGAAATATATGGGTATCAGTCTTTCAGGTCTTGCCGAAAAGCCAACCTTCGTCTATAATACCTGGGAGCCCTTTTATAAAAATTTAAATGAAAAGCTTATAATGGAACTGGCCAAAGCTGCTGCAGATGCAGGCATGAAAGAGTTTGTCATTGATGATGGCTGGCAGGATAGTTATGGCGACTGGGGAATTGACTACACTAAATTTCCTAATGGCTTAAAACCTGTTTTTGATTATATAAAGTCGCTTGGCATGAAGCCAGGGTTGTGGGTTAGTATAGGAAGTGCAAGCCCTGAAAGCAAAGTATATTTGGCTCATCCCGAATGGTTTGTGACTGATATATCAGGAAAACCTGCGTCATTGCATATGCCTGGTGACAAAGAGAAATATACTGCCTGTTTCGGGACAGGTTGGTACGATTACATAAAAAATATCTTAATGAAACTATCAGTCGACTACGGACTTGAATATTTCAAGCTCGATTTTGCCGTGGTTACCAGTGCATACACCTATGATCATACTCAATCTGGTTGCTATTCTTTAAACCACCCCGGACATAAAGATCATAATGAGTCGCTTTTTACAAATTATGAGCGTCTGTGGCAGTTGTTCGATGAGCTTCATAAGGCAAAACCAGGACTGTTTATTGACTGTACATTTGAAACCATGGGAGGGACCCAACTTATAGATTATGCACTCCTTAAACATGCTGAAGGTGACTGGCTGTCAAACTTTGAAGGAGCAGCGGGAGAAAAGACGGCTATCAGGATCCGGAATATGGCATGGTGGCGTTCACCTGCTATATCAGCAACTTCGCTGGTAATAGGAAATCCTCAGATGCAGGATATGGCTTGGGAAACGCATATTAAATCTATTGCCGGAGCTCTTCCGATTATGCTTGGCGATCCAAGGGCACTTTCAGGGGATGATCTTGTGAAATATCGTGCTTATTCTGACTGGCTTAAACGGATGGAAAACAGATACAGCATAATGAGTTACCGGCAGGATCTTCCCGGATTCGGAGAACCAATGGAAGGAATGTGGGATGGATTTCAGAGGATAAATACCGAAAACCGGAACGGAGGAATAATCGGTATTTTCAGGCATGGTTCTGTTGAGTCAAAAAGGATTGTAACAGTTAAGTATCTCAACCCTTTAATGACCTATGAAGTAAAATCAACGGATGGCAAAGTTAATTGGAAAATGACAGGAAAAGAGTTGGAGGAGAATGGATTTTCTGTTGAACTTCCATCGTTATACTCAGGAGAGTTATTTGAAATTTCTGAGAAGAAATAATGTGGATTTACACGTAAAAACGTAGTTTAACCTTTGTTTACCTTCGTGTTAACAATAATTATCTGATATGAAAAATTCAGTTTTCTTTATTGTGTTGATGATTTTAGCTCCCTTGTCAGCTATATCACAAACAGCACGTACTGTTATTGATCTTAACGGTACCTGGGAATTTGATCAGACCACAAATGCATTTCCGCCTGGGAAGTTTACACGTACCATTGCGGTGCCGGGTTTAATTCACCTGGCTGAACCAAAGATCATTGAGTATGATAAGTTCTTTAAAAGGGCCGACAAAGCTGAAGCAAAGGAACAGTACAACCTCTATAATCTTGATTATACTCCCCGGTATAGCTGGTATCGCCGGAAAATTTTCATTCCGGTCGAACTTGAGAAGAAGCAAGGCTTCATCACGATCAGGAAAAGTCAGTATGTCACAGATATATATGTTAATGGTTTTGAAATTGGATCATCGATGGCTTGTTACACACCAATTGAATTCCCCGTAAACAGAGCGATAAAATTCGGAGCTGAGAATGAGATCCTGATCAGAGTGGGAGAGAGGACCTGGCTTCCTTCTGAAGCTGCAGGCGGAACGGATAAGGAGAAGGAACATTACCTTCCGGGCATATGGGATGATGTATTCATCTCATTTACAGGAGACATGAGGATAAGCAGATTACTGATTCTCCCTTCCGTCTTAAACGGAAATGTCACAGTTAAAGCGCAGATCCGCAGCCTTATACCGGCGCAGATATTCTACGGTGATCCTATGGAGGACTCTGCCAGGCTGGAGGTTGTTTTAAAAGATAAAAATTCCGGTTCTGAGATAGGATCAGGTTACATTAAACTGACTGCAAAAAGAGATAATCTTACGTACACAGAGTTCGATATTTCATTGAAAGACTTTGTGAAATGGACACCTGAACGACCATATCTTTATGTCGCTGAGGCCCGATTGAAAACGGATAAGGGTATTTCCGATGAGATCAGCCGCCAGTTTGGGATGCGTGATTTCAATACAAAAGGAAAATTCTTTTATCTGAATGGAGAAAAATACTTTCTCAGAGGCACAAATATTACTCTTCAAAGGTTTTTTGAGGATCCCGATTGCGGTAACCTGGTTTGGGACAAGGAGTGGGTTAAGAAACTTCTTGTTAATTATCCCAGACAACTGGGCTGGAATGCAATGCGCATCTGTGTAGGAGTGGTTCCTGATTTTTGGTATGATATAGCTGATGAGAATGGTCTTCTGCTTCAGAATGAATGGCTTTACTGGCAGAATCACGGTTGGGAAGAGGAGATAAGGAAGGAGTATTCCGACTGGGTATGGACCGATGGCAACCACCCCAGTATTGCAATCTGGGATGCAATTAATGAGAATACTGATATGTTCATCGGGAATACACTTATTCCGGAATTGAAGAAAATCGACCCCACCAGAGTATGGGATGCAGGTTATATGCGTGAAGACCTTATGAAATCCGATGAGATGGATGAACCGCATCCTTATGAGGGACGTATTATCAGCTCTGAGAAAGGAATGGAGACGACTTCCTATCCGCTTGGCAATCTCGATTATAAGCCCCAGGCGCTTAAGATGATTCAGAAGGCAGGTGTGCCCCAGCTCGCAAATGAATACGGATGGATCTGGCTCTGGCGAAATGGAATGCCCAGCAAGCTTACAGTGGATGTCTATGACTATTATCTGGGCCATAATTCCACTCCGGCTCAGAATAGTGAATTTCAGGCTTACGATATTCAGCTTGAAACCGAATGGCTACGAAGTGAACCTGCACTTGCCGGAGTACTTGCATTTTGTTATCTGACAAATAATTATGGATATACTGGAGACTGGTTCACAGGCGATATTAAAGATCTAAATCCATCGCTGGCACTGCAATGGCTAAAGCATGCGTTTGCTCCTTCAGCTGTATTCATTGATCTTACGGACGAGCGCTACGTTAAACAGGCTGTTCCGCATCAACCGGGTGAGAAGATGAGGCTTAAACTTGCAAAAATCAACGATCTGAGCGAATCTGTTACCGGGAATGTAACTCTCAGGATTATAAACAGCGAAGGTAAGTCAGTTTCAGAAAAAAACATTAAAGAAGTTCTTCAGCCTTTCGACCACTCATTTTCTGAAGTAGAACTTCCCCTGCCGAAGAAACCCGGTGGTTATCTGTTGTTGGCTGAATTTGCCGGAACCGGAGCAAAAATTACTTCTATATCACGACGCTTTTTAAAGGTAGGGGTTTTGTCGGAATACAAATTCTTTGATCTTCCACCGGTAAGCTTTAAATAAAAATGATATTCAGGCCAGGCTTTGACAGGTACTTTGGCAATAACGGGTAAAAAGATTAATATTGCCGTCGATTTGTTCACGGCGAATGCTTTTATACTGAAAATTAAGAAATAAGACATGGAGTTTTTTCAGACATTATTTGATTGGTACATGGCCAATCTGAACTATTTCACAATTGCACTACTGATGCTGATTGAAAGTACCTTCATGCCATTGCCTTCGGAGATTGTTATCCCGTTTGCCGCTTACAAGGCGGGACAGGGCGACCTGAATGTATTTTTAGTCATTATTATGGGTACGATCGGTGCCCTGTCGGGGTCGCTTATTAATTATACCCTGGCCTATTATCTCGGCAGACCAATAGTTTATAAGTTTGCCGGATCAAAACTTGGCAGGCTGTTCCTGTTGTCGGAAGAAAAAGTTAAACACGCAGAGGATTATTTTATCCGGAATGGGAAAACATCCACCTTTATCGGACGATTGGTTCCCGGGGTTAGGCATCTCATTTCCATTCCTGCCGGTCTGGCTAAGATGAACCTAAAGGATTTTATGCTGTATACTTTTATCGGAGCTGGAATCTGGAATATCATTCTGGCAATAGTCGGCTTTTATCTTTATGCCGTGCGGGATCAGATATTTCCTTATATAGGGCATATACTGCTGGGCGTTGGAGTTTTGTTCGTTGTTTATCTGATTATAAAAGCCAGAATGAACAAAAACAAGGGGAGTTAAACAGTTCCCCTGAACGATATATTTTGCTTTTATCCTTTTAGGACAGTGTCATTTCCGATAACGGTTGTTCAAAGATCTTGCGAGATAGATTGCAATTGTGCCGAAAGTGATTAAAAGGAATACAGGTAAAAAAGCTTTACCTAACCCTCCGGCTTTTCCCATTGCAGCATCAATTGTTTTATAACTGATAAAAGAAAAAATAAACAGTATTACTGTTTTAAGAATTCTCATCAATCGTGTCGCAAGCCTATACTGGATTGGTGCATTCTCTTCTGTTATTTCAACAGGGTAATTATAAATATGAGGGAAGCCTTCAAGAATTGTCATTCCGATATACATAATAAAACCCATTACAGGCAGCATCCACAAAGTCGATTTGGATCCGTAATCATCTATTTCACCCGCAGCATTGAAATGCGTAGGGATCTTTTCGGGAAGAGAACCTGAATAAATTATCGGTATCGCAATTAAGATCACAAGAAGTGAAAATGCAATGAAATCTGTCACCCAGTCGGCTGTGGTCCTCTTAATTTTAATTTTTGGACGGAAGTTTTTGTTTTCCATATCATTAAAAATTCAGCTCCTGTTCAAACAATTACTTCAGACGGAGGTTCTTTGCAGTTTCGTAAAGAGCTTTGTCCGAATCTGAAACTGGATTGACTTCAAGGTAATGAGGAGCGGATTTTGTTTCTTCATTAACATGTATAAAAGTAACAAATCCATCAACAAGTGGCTTCTCATCTCCGTTCTTTTCAACATGAACATATGAAGTGAGGCTCGTTTTGCCTGTATAGACTATTTTGGATGAGAACTTTAGAACATCTCCCGATTTAGCAGGTTTGGTAAAAAACATACCGTGGATCCTGAGGCATACCACATTCTGAGGGTTTAACAGAGAGGCTGCAGCAATAAAACCTGATTCAACAAACCATTCTGCCGTTCGTCCGGCAAATAATGTTCCATGATGGTTAAGGTCTTCGCTCTTGACTAGCCTCATTGTAACCATGCACTGCGGGCAAATAACTTTAGTTTCCATTTGATTTTTCTTCAAATGTACTGGTTGTAAGGATCAGGAACGATGATTTGTGTCAGGTCTCTGATTCTGGTTCACTGAGGGTCTATGCTTCAGGATCCCTGTGAACCAGATCAGGTGAAAACGCAGGTAGGCAGACTGCTATGTACTCAGCACCACCTTCAAAAGGAGTACTGTATCTGACCCATTCGTCCTTCCCGGTCATAATTGCCTGACCTGCATTGACATCAAATTCCTGATCTTTTGTTGTTATCCTGAGTTTTCCTTTCAATACAAGGGTATATTCATTGAACTCCGGACTTTGTCCGGGCTCTACCCATCCCTCCGGACTTTTCATATGAGCGATACTCACTTCCGCTGTCGCGCTGTTTACTCTGCCAAAAAATTCCTGAATGATTTTTTCTTTATTCCCCGCAGCCTTGATTATTGACGGAGATTTAATTAATTGAGCCATAAGATTATAAGAATTTAATTTTCAATCCTCAAGATAACCAAAATTCCCGTTATTAAAATCTTCATAAGCCTGCCGTATTTCAGCTTCGGTATTCATCACAAAGGGACCATAAGAGGCAATTGGCTCGTTAATAGGTTCCCCACTTAGCACCAGCACAACACTGTTTTTAAGGGCTTCTATTTCAATTTCTTCGCCATCATGGCCGTATAAGACAAAATGATCCTCAGGTACAGTTATTGAATTATTGACTTTAATTTCCCCTTCTATAACCAGCATACCAGTGTTATCAGATTTGCTGAAGCTGAATCCGGCTTTCCCTCCTGCATTTATCTTCGCATTAAAAAGGCTGACAGGTGAGAATGTTGAGGCGGGACCTTTTATGTTATTGTAATTACCGGCAATAATTTCTATGTAGCTCTTTTTGTCATCAAGCATTACTACTGACATATCCTTATTCTCAATAGCCTGGTATTTTGCGGGGCTCATTTTATTTTTTGCAGGCAGGTTGACCCAAAGCTGTACCATTTGCAACAGACCGCCTTTTCTGCTGAACTCCTTTTCGTGATATTCCTTATGAAGGACACCAGCACCTGCAGTCATCCATTGAACATCTCCTTCTCCTATTACTCCGCTATTCCCCGCAGAATCGTGATGTGCAACCTTTCCATGATATGCAATAGTGACTGTCTCAAATCCCCTGTGAGGATGTACTCCAACACCCCGTGGAGTGTCTGATGGGGGTACCTGCCACTTTGACCCATAATCAAGCAGGAAAAAAGGACTCATACCGGCAAGTCCTATTTTTGCTTCAGACGGGAAAAAATTATGAACTCTGAATCCGTTACCTACCATGTGAAAATGAGGAGGAGGCAGAATTGCAACTACACTTTTCATTTCTTTGTTCATTTTATAATTTTTAGAAATATTCAAATAACCTGTTGACTCAGAAGATCCGGGGTATCATATGGATTATTTTGAATTATAACAAACGGGTTGGCTTATGGTTCGCCGGTCAGAACCTGGTGCTGCCTTGTCCTATAGGGCACACTGAAACGCATATCCCACAAATTCTTGCATCAATCCCAAGCCTGGCTTTTCCGAACTCTGCACATTGGTTACGGCATTTGAAGGCATCAAAAAAATCTTCCCTCTCTGTTGTAATATCCCAAAGTTTGCCGTTAGCAGCTTTTGCCGGACATTTGTCAACACATAAGCTGCAGTTCCCGCAACGGCTAATATCCACAGGTTTATATTTCGATTTTACCTCAACATTAATAAGAATTGAAACAAGCCGCAGCCTCGGTCCGAATTTCTTTGAAATAAAAAGGTCAGTCTTTCCTATCCAGCCCAGACCAGCTCTTGTAGCAACCATCTTATGAGATAGATCTGTACGCAGCGTCTTGTAATATATTGAGTCTAGTTCGGCTGTTGATACCGTAGGACTGATATTAAATGTTTCAATTTCATTCCTGTTCAGCTCTTCTGAAATATTAGCGGCTAATTCGGCAAGATCAGTATTTGCCTGTTTATAGTGATTATAATATTCAATTGTCGGACCATTAATGATCTGATCAACAATCACGGAATCAAGTTTCTTCCCTATTGAAATGCCATAATTGAAACCAGTGAATTTTTTGTCGAGTAATCCGGTAAGGTCGGTGAAACCATAAATATAATTTTCAGCCGGAATCAGAAACCTTCTGATAAGTACATCGATTTTTTCTGTCATAAATTATACCGGATATCTTATCGAATTAATCAGGTAAATGCAGCAGCAAATTTTATTTCAATATTCTTTTCAGCCATTTTTCAGCCAGCAATGGCCAGGTTTCAGAGGCTGTTTTCCCAGGTCGAAGACCGTATCCGTGTCCGCCTTCTGCCAGCAGATGCAATTCTACCGGCAATTTTGCCTGCCGTAGAGCTCCTGCCATTACCAGAGAACTGTTCCCATAAGGATCGTCAGAGGTCTGAAATATAAAGACCGGAGGAACTTTGTTACTGATTTTAAGTTCTGGTGTGATTGAAAGATCCGGACCCTGGTCAAGATAGGCGGGGTAGATAAGCATTGCAAAGGAAGGCCTGCATGATAAACTGTCTGCTTTATCAACCGGAGAATATGTTCTTTTCATGAAAAGTGTACTGGCTCTGGCACTCAGACTTCCTCCGGCAGAGAATCCCATAACGCCGGTTTTCTCAGGATTGATATTCCATTTGGAAGAGTTACTTCTTACAATCCTTAATGCCCTCTGAACATCCTGTAAAGCGCCATCTTTTTTATCCGGGATCCTGTATTGCAAAACGAATGCGGTATAGCCCAGTTTGTTAAGCCATGAGGCAATTTCTGTTCCCTCAAGGTCATAGGCAAGGATCTGATATCCGCCGCCCGGACAAATCACAACAGCCGACCCATTGCTGGCAGCCGGATCGGGAAGCCATACTTCAATAGCAGGATCTGTAATTTCTGAATATCTCAGTATACCATCGTTTTCCGATGCGGCTATTGATGGCGGAAGTTTTTCTTTCATCTCCCCGGGCACTTTCCCAGGCCAGATATGTATCAGCTCCTTTTTTTGCGAAAATGATTTTATCGGGAGTGTCAACAGCAGGATTATTATTAATTGTTTCATATTGTTTAGCCGGAGACCTCACTCCACTATCTCAGCATCATCAAATTTCTGATTCTGGATATGGACACGACCTGTCCTGACCCTGTTTGCTCCTTTGCTACCAAAGAAACCCCAGCCGCCACTTCCCAGCAGGAACCCCAGGGCGTATAATCCACCGTTATTATTCTGCGCATACATTGTTATTTTATCATTGAACAACATGCCAATAAAGTCGAACGGGGCAATGAATCCGTGCCATAATCCTCCGAAAAAACCATAAGTATGTCCGGTCAGGCATAG
>JGI20214J51088_10000966_pt1 | contig 19535 bp, 17 predicted proteins | sample WetSurMetagenome_FD_51088 | JGI IMG/M metagenome (IMG submission 51088) | reverse complement strand
AATAATCTCTAGTACTATCATTCAAACTCCATCTGCCAACATAATTGTAATAATTCCCTGACCAGATTTTCAATTCATTACCGTCAATATCTTTATTGACCTGTAGAACTACAGTATCACCATGCATTTGCTTGGCAAAAACAACTTCCCATGCTCCTTCAAGCGGAGATTTAGCAACTTGCAGCTGGGTGCAACCTACAATAATGAACATAACTAAAAGGCTTAAAAAGACAATTTTTTTCATACGATTGGTTATAAGTGTTTAAATATTAGATGTTTTCTAGATAATTCAAATTTACNTGATAAAGAGACTGAAGTCAAATTTTTTTTTATCTAACCGTTTGAGACAAATAATTAAATTAAGATAGTCGGTAATTTTTTTGTCAGCTNTAATTTTCCGGCTCCCNNAGGACCAATCATTATAATATTAAATACGGTTAAATTTNAATTAATATGCCTGATAAAATAAATTTGATTNNTATAGTAATTGTCTTGTATCTTTGATATTATCACGCACAAAATATTCTATTCCTTCATTTGTGATGTGTGTTACAATATTTACAGAACTGGTAAAATGAAAAAAAATGTTTTTTTCATTGTCTTGTGGGCATTTGTTCTGGTAACCAGCTGCTCTTTTCCTCATTTTTATTATTCCCAAAACGTTCAGAATGTACCCCTGTTCACAGAAAAAACTGAATTCTCCGGGGATATTGCAGGCAGTGTAGGAGCAGTTAATAACAGCATTGAAATTCAGTCAGGATTATCTCTTACCAACCATGTGGCTTTAACGGCAAATTACATGACAGGAGGAACCAAACACATACGCGGTAATATCTCGGATGCCTCTAAAGTTGGCTATTTTGAAGGCGCTGCCGGTTATTATACCTCATTCAGGGATTATGGAGTGTTTGAAGTGTATGGCGGATATGGCAGGGGATCTCAGCATCATACCTTTGCATATTATGAATATAGTGGCCAGCTAATCTGGACATGGATTCCGGATGGAACTGCAGATTTGTCGTTCTCGAAATTATTCATCCAGCCTGATATTGGATTAAAAACCAAATGGGTTGAAGGAGCATTCTCATGCCGGCTCAGCAAATTAAATTTCACAAATATAGATGTAAATAATACGGTACATCGTTTAGATGAACTAAATACCCTTAAACAAAATACTGACCCATGGCTACTAGAACCTGCGTTTACTTTACGGGGAGGATCCAGATCATTCAAAGTACAGTTACAAATTATTGGCTCAAGAAACCTGTCAAATAGCGATCTGCTTTTCGAAAATTTAAGATTTAGCTTCGGTCTGCATTTTAATTTACCAGTGAGACAATCCGAAAATTAAAACCTGATTGCACTGTAGTCATTCACTCTCCTTGAGACAATCTAAAGAGCACTAACACTAAAATATTCATTATTCCTGCCTTTAAAAGACAAAAGGAGAAAGATAAATGGAATATATTATGTATTACAGGCGATGGATGATGTGTTTTTGTGCTTTGAAAAATTTATCTNCAGTGTGAGGTTAGCGTTTTTGCTTTACCAATATCACATCTCAAATAGCAAATCAAATAAATATTTATCTGATGAGAACTTGGAATTGATCTCTTTTGCTAACGAATTCGAAATCAATACAATTCTTATTCTCAGATTTTGTTTAACTTTAATCATTCATAGGATCAAATCTACTAAAACCAAATTGCCATGGAAAACCTGATAATCGAAAACCGGTCACAGAAAATAACCAGAAAAGTAGTTGGCGGTTTCTGGATTTTTATTGCAGTTGGTATGCTGATCACAGGAAAAGGATCTCCGGATGAAAAGGAATGGCTTAGCGCTTTAACGTTTTTTATTCTCGGAATACTCTTTTTTACTCCTTTGATGGGTTCTACCAAATTACAAATCGAGATATGTGATGGATGTCTTAATATCATCTGGATGAACCGGATCAGAAAAATTACAATTCAGGAAGCTGATATTGAAGGGATAACACTGGCGGTGAACGGGATATTAATAAAAAGGAAAGAAAAGAAACCGGTGAAGCTCAGTCTCCTACTCATGACAAAAGATCAGAAGAAACTGGTCTATGAATTTTTCACGGAGTATGCCAGGGAAAAGAATCTTGTACAGGGATAATCTTTTCAGGCAACCTAAGTAATCTTCTGNNAAAGCTTTTCTAACATATTATATATGAGGCTTTTACTTGGAAAGTCTCACCTGGTTCTGCTGGCATAGATGTCAAACGGAAAAATACCTCAAAAAAAAAGAGCTACATCACTGTAACTCCTTTATATTTACAATGTTAAATAAACTTCTACATCAGTATCTGTCTTGCATACTCAACACATGTCTTTGTCTCCTTTACTGAATTCGACCATGGCTTAACATCATACTCAAGTTCAATGTCGCAATAGATCGGCCATTTGTTCTTTTTGATCAATAACAGAATATCTGCAACAGGACTTTCACCCTGCCCCCATACCTGGTTGGCATTTGCAGGATCTGTTTTAGGCCCGGTTTTGTCCTTCATGTGGACGCTGAATATCCGGCTATGATATTTTTCAATAATGGTATTCGGGTGCAGACCTGTTGAGCCGAAGAAGTGACCACCATCGAAGTTCATCATTACAGCTGGTGAAACAGCCAGGAAAGGATCATAGCTGAACCCCGGCGTAGCAAACTGCATGTGGTTATGGAAGATTGCATACATGCCATGCTTCTCGGCAAACGGAGCAAGCTTCTTAACAGCTTCTTCCCCGATCTCCTCGGTAACTCCTTTTGCTCCCATAGCTTTTGCTGCTTTGAAGGCGTAATCGATCTCCTCATCTGACCAGCGTGCAGGAGAGAATTTTACGATATGAATTTTTATACCGGCTTTATCGAACATCTTTTTTACCTCTTCAAATTTCGACATGGGTAATGCTAAACGCCATGCTTTCATTTCAACATTGAATTTGGCAATAGCATCTTTTTGTTCCTGGGTCAGTTCACGACGTTGTGGAGGTCCTGCAGGTGCTGCGGGAGCTGCCGGTGCTGCTGGTGCTTCTGCTGCTGCTGCTGCACCCGGAGCAGGAGGTGCTGCAGCGGGTCTTGGTCCGGGAGGAGAAAAAAACATGCCCATCATAGGATTCTTTGGAGCTCCGAGAAACTCTTCCACATCATTGCTCATTAGTTCTATTGAGCTTATACCTGCCTCGGTGCAATATTTAATAACATTTTCCACACCACCCGGCCTGTCGCGCCAGCTGTAAGTAATGGCGCCTATCTGCACACCACCAAACTTAGAGCTTTTTGCAGTACCGGCAGGAGCAGCCGCTTCAGCATCGCTCTTACCGAAAATATTTACGGGGACCATTGAAAAAGCTGCAATCGTAGCCGTATTCCCAAGGAATTTACGTCTGGAAAGACCTTTCTTTTGTTTGTTATCGTTTTCCATATATTCTTGTTTTAGATTCACATTTTTACATTTAAAATACCTTGTTACAGAGTCCATCCGTTACGATATTCATAATGGAACAGACTGTCAGCAGCAGGAAGATTTGTGATCTTCATGTTTGCTGCATCGTACTCAAGGGTAACATCATCACGCTGGTGCAGTACTGCAATATTTGTGAGAAGCATGATCTCGGTTAATTTTGAAGCAATTGCAAAATCGTTGCACGATTTTTTTCCTTCTTTAATAGCGCCGATCCAGTCCTCGAAAATATTACCGGTGCGTGGCAACCATGCATCGGGACCTTTGAAGTTTTCATCAGCAGGGATAAGTTCAGGTATTGCCCCATGGCTTCCGTGAGTGATCAGTCCTTTATCTCCGTAATAGGTGGCATCTTTCATGGCACGACCTTTTTCCAGACCCTCAGGTCTTGGCGGTCTTAAACCTCCATCTGTCCATGTAACCTTCACAGCAGGCATATAACCCCGTGCAGGAAATTCATATGTAACCATCTCACAAAGAGGCATATAATCAGTACTAAATGGTGAACTGGTAGCCTGAATTTTAGTTGGCATACCCAGATTCAGAGCCCATATTGGTGCATCAAAAATATGAGCTCCCATGTCGCCCATTGCTCCTGTTCCGTAATCCCACAATCCTCTCCAGTTGAAATGGAATGCTTCAGGATTGAATGGTTTTTCCGGAGCCGGGCCAAGCCATACATTATAATTGACACCATCAGGAACCGGCACTCCGGCAGGTCTTTTCATGTCGCCCTGGGGCCAGAAACCCATAGGCCGGTTTGTTGATAGCTGTACTTCCCTCACCAGTCCTATAACGCCTGACTGGATCCACTCAACAGTTTTCCTGGTACCTTCAGTTGCATGTCCCTGGTTACCCATTTGTGTCACAACCCCGGTCTCTTTTGCAACCTGTGCAAGCTTCCGGACCTCAGTAATGGTCTTCGCAAGAGGTTTCTCACAGTAAACATGCTTCTTTGCTCTCATAAATGCAGCTGCAATTGTTGCATGGTTATGATCGGGTGTACCAATTACCACAGCATCAATAGATTTCTCTTTGTCGAGCATCTCACGCCAGTCGCTGTAGATCTTAGCTTTCGGATATCCTTTGAAAATATGTCCTGCATAATTAGGATCAACATCGCATAAGGCATAAATGTTAGCAAGTTTAATTGGTGCAGCGCCTGCAGCTCCCATCTGTACAACAGAGTTAGTGTTAGTCTGTCCTGGACGAGGTGCATTCCTCTTCATCATCTCAGCCATCCTTGCTTCTCTGGCTGCAATCTGTTCCGGAGTCAACGGAGTACCGTTGAAGTTACGGTTAGGTCTCACTATTGGAACATCAGGAGAGCAGATCTGTTGAATATCACCACCGCCCTGGCTTCCTACACCGATTCCGGCAACATTAAGCATATCACTGGGAGCAGTATAACCCGGACCTCCCATGACATAACGGGGGACAATTGTAAATGCAGCTGCTGCCGTAGCTGTTGTGCCCAAAAAGCTTCTCCTTGATAAGGTTTTGCCCTTTGAATTTTTTCTGTTAAGATTTTCCAGACTCATAATTATGGATTTCGTTGGTAGTTAATATAATAAGAGATCNGCAATTTAGGAANATCCCGACCCTTAAACAACGAAAAAACAAGACAATTTCAGCGATTTATTGATTTTTAACATATCACATTCAATGTGACATTTCCAGACAATGAAATATCATCAGAATTTACGGTGAGTGAATAAAAAGCCTCTTTTGAACCACAGAGTCCACAAAGCCCACCTTCACAAAAACTGTAGCAGACAAATAATTCGCGAAGAACACAAAGCTATTAATCTGTTATTCGGTACTTTGTGCCCTTTGAGTTAAATCTTAGCGTCCTTTGTGGTTAATGGATTTCGACTTTTGAAACATCCTCAGAATAGCTAACATAAAATAAATTTCTTCACCTCCATTATACATAAGGGAGAGCCTGCCCCGATTTATCGGGGGGGAGGGTTCATAAACAAAAACCCGGATTTATTCAATCCGGGCAGTAATATTAATGCTAATGAAATTATATCGCCGTTCCTCCCCTTTCTCCGGTACGTATCCTTATGCATTCCTCCAGAGGCGTTATGAAAATCTTGCCGTCACCGACAGAACCTGCCCCGTTTGTTCGTGCAGATCTAAGTATTGCATCGACAGTAATGTCAACGAATGCCTCATTGACTCCTATTTCAATTTTTATTTTGGGAATCAGATCGGGGATGATGATCTGACCCCTGTACATCTCTTCAATTCTCTGCTGGCCATGACCTGAAACACGGCTTACTGTTATTCGCTTTATGTCAGCCTCGATAAGCGCTTCACGAACCTTGTCAAGCTGAACTTCTCTGATTATTGCTGTTATTAGTTTCATTTTCTGATTTTTACTAAGATGTTAGAATTAACTTGGGTTTAGCATACCATATCCTCTTTCACCGTGATAAGATCTGTCGAGTCCTGCCATTTCATCATCTTCAGATGATTTGAATCTGATAAATTTATTCAATGTATATATCAGGATAAATGTCATGACACCTGCATAAACAATTGCCACCAACACGGCAAATACCTGAATTCCAAACTGATTCCAGACTGTCCATGATCCTCCGGCAAGTATGGCAGCATCGGCCATCCATGAGGGGCGTATAAAAAAGGAAAGGAGAACGGCTCCTGTGATCCCTCCGACACCGTGAATCCCAAAAGCATCGAGACTATCATCATAACCCAGTTTGTTTTTAAACAGGATAGCCATATAACAGACCATTGAGGCAACAATTCCGAGAATCATTGCACCATATGGTTGAACAACTCCTGCAGCCGGTGTAACGGCAACCAGTCCGGCAAGGATACCGCTGGCAAAACCAAGCGCAGTGGCTTTTCCCTGGTGCAGACTTTCAATAATTACCCAGGCAAGAGCTCCTGAGGCTGCAGCAACCTGAGTAGCAGTCAATGCCTGGGCGGTGCTCAGTCCGCTTGATATACTGCTTCCTGCATTGAAACCAAACCATCCAACCCAAAGCAAACCTGCTCCCAGCATTGTAATAACCATATTATTCGGACGAATAACCTGGTAAGGATAGCCCCGGCGTGCTCCCAGGTATAATGCTGCAACCAGTCCACTGACACCGGCTGAGATATGAACAACAGTTCCTCCTGCAAAATCAATTGCGCCTTTTGCACCAAGATGGAAAAGGAAACCGTCCGAACCCCAAACCCAGTGACATAACGGATTATAAACCAGCAGGCTCCATAAAGCTATAAAAAAACAATAGGCTTTGAAAGAGACTCTTTCGGCAAAGGCACCGGCGATGAGTGCCGGTGTAATAATTGCAAACTTACCCTGGAACATTGAAAAAACATATTCAGGAATGCCGGGTTCCATGATATTGGTGTCGATTCCCTTTAAAAAGAAATAGTCTGGATTCCATCCGAACCATCCTCCTAAGACATTTTTCCCAAAGCACATGCTGTAGCCGACAATTACCCATAAAACACTAATGATCCCCATTGCAACATAACTGTGCATAATCGTACCCAGTACGTTTTTGGAACGTACCAGTCCGCCATAAAACATGGCTAGTCCCGGGATCATTAACAATACCAGGGCAGTTGAGGTTAGCATCCATGCAGTTGCACCTGAATCAATTGCTTTTCCGTCTGAAGCATATAACCCTGTTAATCCCAGGATCAGAAAAACAAACATCAGCAGGAATTTTTTCCATCTTGATTTCATAAATGACAATTTTAAATTTCAATGAATAATATGTTTTCATCGACAAACATACTGTTTTTTAGGGGGTATATCAAATTATTTGTATNTTTTTTATGTTATTNCTATCTTTTTTTAGGGGTATCTGTGATTTATTATGCTCTTTTTTCTATTTATACCCTGATTTTCATTACTTATTAAAAACCTATTCCCCGGGGTTGACAGGTCATCTGATATAACTTTTTACAATTCCGTGACAATTAATGACAACTCTTTACATGGGGATGACAGTGTTTCATTTTTTACGTTGCATTTTTGTATAGTCAATTGAATAATGGCTCTAACATGAAACAACTTAACCGAAAACAACATCAACAACCAAAATTGAAACCGACAACTATGAAAACAAAACAATTCAGGTTCATCGCTTTTTCAGCTCTCCTTATGCTTTTTGCTATTGAGGCTCCGGCTGAAGACCTGCGAAAAATTGTATCTCTGTCAGGATATTGGAAATTTTCGATCGGAGACGACAGCAAATGGGCCAGTCCATCATATGATGATTCAGGGTGGGACCAGATAACCGTACCCGGACAATGGGAAGATAAGGGTTATGATGATTATAATGGCTATGCCTGGTATCGCAAATCTTTCACTGCGAATGATATTCCGGAAAAGACAACAATCTATTTAATGCTGGGACGTATTGATGATTGTGATGAGGTTTACCTGAACGGCAAACTGATAGGGAAAAGCGGAAAGTTCCCGCCAGACTTCGTAACTGCCTACGACAGAGAGAGAAAATATGTAATCCCGGCCGGTGATCTCAAAGAGGGTACTGAGAATGTAATTTCCGTAAAAGTTTATGATTCCTATATGGGAGGAGGAATTACGGAGGGACCTGCAGGAATATATTACGATGCCGACTATGAACTGCTCAACCTTGATCTTTCAGGGAACTGGAAATTTAAGACCGGGGACAATAAAGTCTGGAAAACACCGGATTACGACGATGTATCATGGAAGGAAATAGCAGTGCCTTCTGTATGGGAAAACCAGGGATATGAAGATTATGATGGTTATGCATGGTACAGGCTGAAATTCGATGTGCCCCAGAATCTAAAATCTGATGTATTGTATCTGTCGCTCGGGAAGATCGATGATATTGATGACGTCTATCTGAACGGCCAGCATATTGGCAACGTTTACGATCTGAGAAAAAGCTATTATTACCGATGGAACGGAGGGGAATATAACACCCGTCGGATATACAAAATACCTGCAGGCGCGCTGAATCCAAATGGATTTAATACAATAGCTGTAAGAGTACGTGACGATCAGGGCCTTGGTGGAATATACGAGGGTCCTATCGGAATTATGTCGGCAGATAACTATCAGAGATACAAAAATAAACATCATAATACTACTGACAGATCATTCTGGGAATATCTGATTGACAAGTTTATTTATAATGATAATTCATGGGAGGAATAGTTATGATAAAATTATTTAGTTCAGGAAGGAAAGGACTTTATATAATCTCTGCACTGACATTAATATGTTTACTCATTCAAACCAATAAAGTTTATGGTAGTGAGGATAACCTGGTGCTGCTTAAAAGTCTGGAAGGCAGATGGAAATTTTCAATAGGTATCAATGAAGAGTGGATCTCACCTAAGTTTGACGATAGCAGCTGGGAATCTGTCGAAGTACCGTCACCATGGGAAGACCAGGGATTCAATGGTTATAACGGTTATGGTTTTTACAGAAAGCAGATAACCATTCCGGCTGTTTATAAGGATCGGATACTCTACTTAAATATGGGTTATATTGATGATGTTGATGAAGTATATATCAACGGACATAAGATTGGTTCAACAGGTGGTTTCCCCCCAAATTACAACACTGCCTATAATGCCGAACGTGTTTATTATATTCCTGTGGAAGACATCAACTTCGATAGTCCGAATCTTATTGCTGTAAAAGTATATGATTCATATGACCAGGGAGGAATTGTCAGCGGAGATGTAGGTATATACAGCGGAAAAACCGCAGTAGGCATGGACATTAACCTGCAATCTCCGTGGAAATTTCAGCCGGGAGACGATATAAGACGTAAGGAAACTGATTTTGATGACAGTGGCTGGTCCGAGATTTTTGTTCCTGCAAAATGGGAAGATCAGGGATACAGAGATTATGACGGGTATGCCTGGTATCGTAAATCTTTTGTTGCCAGGGTTAATAATGACAACGAAAAGATGGTTCTTCTGATGGGTAAGATTGATGATATTGACCAGGTTTATATAAACGGAACATTAGTAGGATCCACGGGAAAATTCCCGGCCAGAAGATTTGACGATGTATCTACAGGTCAGGAATATAATGCCTTCAGGGGATACTATTTACCCGATGGCATACTGAAAAAGAATCAGAATAATATTATTGCCGTCAGGGTACTTGATACAGGAGGCGCAGGAGGAATTTATGAAGGCCCTATTGGTATTATTTCCCAGACAAAATATATTGAATACTGGAGAAAAGTCAAGAAGGGCAATTTCTGAAATTGAATGGCTTGTTAGTTCTATATAGTTAGGAACCTTGTTTTTCAGAGTTCTTCCAAATGAAAGGAGGAGGTTTCATACGCCTCCTTTCTTTCTTTCAAATAAAATAAGTTCATCTGAAATTCTATATATTTAAGGAAATTATTCGTTTATGAGTTCATCATTGCGAAAAGTCAGTTTACTTATACTGATGATTATTGTCTTACCGGTGCTTATATTTTCTGCTTTTGAGATTGGAAGTCTCAAACAGAATGAAAAGATCATTCAGGATATTTACAGGAACCAGCTTGATGCTATCCTCTATTCAATAAATGTGTATTCTGATGATATTGTCAGCAATCTTGCTAGCAGAATCGAAAGCAGTTTAAACAATTACAAAACTGATAACAATCCTGACCCCGACAGGATTATTAATGAATTCCCATCGGTAAAAAACCTGATTCAATTCGATAGTACATTTAAATACATTTCAACCGTTCCAAAATTATCAGGTGATAACACACTTATCACCCAGATGATTACAATGCTGGAAAATAATTATGCTGTTATCAGGCAGTTACAAACATATATAAGAGGTGGCTACAGGAAAATAGAGACTATCGGGGACACCGGCCGGGATACGCAGTGCATAGTTTTTCTGACGGTTGTAAAAAATCAGGAGTTCATCAATGTTCTTGTCATAGATCCCGAGAAATTTGTTAGCCAGGCGCTCGATCCCAGGATACAGGAAATAGCAAAAGGGAAATTCTATATTGCAGCATATCGTACAGGTGAAGAATTACCATTCTATACTTCAAACAAACAATTTAATCCAGGTAAAATTTATAACAAAGAATCTTTCTGGTTGTTGAAGAACTATGTTATGGGCATAGAACTTAAAGAGGCTACTATTGCTGATCTGACACGGGAAAGGATTAAAAGAAACCTCTGGTTAATCGGTCTGATGGATGTTATTTTGTTTTTCGGGGCATGGCTCATATTAAGGAATGTCCGGAAACAGGTGGAGCTTTCGCAGCTGAAGAGTGATTTTGTTTCGAGTGTTTCGCACGAAATTCGTACTCCGTTAGCATTAATAACCATGTATGCTGAAACACTTGAAATGGGAAGAGTGAAGAATGCCGGGAAGATTAAAGAATATTACAGTGTAATTCTAAACGAGACTATCCGTCTGTCGGGCATTGTAAACAGGATCCTCAGCTTTTCACGTATAGACAGCAATAAGCAGAAATATTCTGTGAGTGAGACTGATATTAATGAAACAGTGGCTAACGCGGAAAACTCCTATCATTATTCTGTTGAGAACAAAGGATTCACTTATTCGTTCATACCTGAAAAACCGCTTCCGGTGATTCTTGCCGACAAGGATGCAATTACAGATGCCATTATTAACCTGGTTGATAATGCCATGAAGTACAGTACTGATATCAAAGACATTGTTGTCAGAACCGGGAAATATGATAAATATGTTTACGTAGAAGTAAAAGATCATGGCATAGGTATTTCGGAAAAAAACCAGAAGCATATTTTTGATAAATTTTACAGAGTTTCTGAGATGAATCTTGCAAACAAGGTAAAAGGTTCCGGACTTGGCCTGTCAATAGTAAAGCATATTGTGGATGCGCATGGCGGTAAAATTTATGTTAAGAGCTCTCCCGGATCAGGGTCAATGTTCAGACTTTCATTTCCTGTTAAGTAAATCAACCACCTATGAAAAAGATATTGATTGTTGAAGATGAATTGAATATGGTAAACGGGCTGAGAGATAACCTCGAATTTGAAGGATATGAGGTAGACACTGCCACAGAAGGACGTACGGGTCAGCAAAAAATTCTTAATTCAAAGTATGATCTGATCATTCTTGACGTTATGCTTCCTGAAGTATCAGGTTTTGATATCTGCAGGACCGCCCGGAAAGAAGGCATAAATACTCCTATCATCCTTCTGACAGCCAAAGGTGAAGAGATTGACAAAGTATTAGGACTGGAACTTGGAGCCGATGATTATATCACCAAGCCTTTCAGTTTACGTGAGTTACTTGCAAGGATAAGGGCAATTGTACGGCGTACTCAGACCAGGAAAGAAGGAAATGGTGAACCGGAATTTATCAGAATAGGGAATATTAAGGTTAATTTCAAAAACTACGTTGCGCTTGAAGGAACCAATGAAATCAAAATGTCTTATAAAGAATTTGAAATATTGCATTACCTGTACATGAATGCCGGTAAAATTATTCAACGCGATGATCTCATGTGCGATGTGTGGGGTATCGAATATGATATTTCAACCCGAACCGTGGATAATTTTATATTAAAACTGCGACAGAAAATCGAAACTGATCCGAATAATCCGAAGATCATTCTTACAGTTCATGGTGTGGGTTATAAGATGATTTTGTCGTGAGGATTTTCCTCTGGGCCAGATCTGAAACTAAAACCTATTAAACGAAAAGGTTATAAAGGCCTGATAACAATTGGTTTTGTTGTCTGTCGTTGAACAAACACAAAAAAGTTCCCGCAGATCACGCTGATTAGCGCAGATAATAAAGGAAAAGTTCTTTGCGGACTTTGTGTTAGCCTCTGTGTCGCTTTGTGGTTAAAAAGAAATCTATCGCCAGACCAATGCTGGTTTAAATAGGTATATCATTAATCTACCTAAGGCTCTATAGAGTGAAACCGACTACAATAAAAAGTTGCTCTTTATCGGGGTTAAAAATAATTTGTCCCGTAACAGGAATGCTGAAAGAATCTGTCACTTTAATCTTTTTAACGGCCTCGAGACCCAGATTACAAACGGCAAATTTATTTTTACCGGCAACCTGATTATGGACATGCCATCCATCGCCTGCACCGATAAATAAATTAAATGATTTAAAAGCATATTTCGCTTCAAAATATTTATCNCCGCCTAAAGAACCGGCACCTCCGGCTTTATTTAAAATATAATTTGCGGCAACGCTGAAATTTCCTCCTGAGAATCCAAGGTTTACCTCGAAGACATGACTGCCGGATATCTCGGAATAATCAAAGTATTTAAGACCCGGATAATAATAATCAGTCATTCCGGCGGTAAAACCTGCCGGAAGTAAAAAAGAAAAGTAAAGATCAGCTTCCTGGTAACCCGAAAAATCCACTGAACTCCAGGCACCGGCAGTCAGTATCTTTCCCGAATACTNAATATTTGGCTGAAATGCAGGACCTGTACCAAATTTTGTACCTCTCCAGATATAATTGCTGTAAATATCTGCACCTACATTAAGTTTAGACTCATTATCTTCCTGAGAAAAAACCGGAACAGATAATGAAAATGTGAAAACAAAAAGGAGAATGTGTAATAATCTGCTTTTCTTTTCCATCGTTAAAATATTTATGCTTCGTCATTAGCCTTAATACAAATATAATTAATTGTCAATAAGCCAATAATATAAAAATAAGGAAAACTGATATCCTTTGTGAACCTGAGTAAAGGATTTGCCGGGCTTTCTCCGGAATTGACATCATGTCAGGATTTAAAGAAAATTTCTATCAAGAAACTCCTGAAATTTCTCTTTGTACTGATCACTTACAGGTATATATTCTTTCCCGAAAACTATTCTGCTTCGTTCTATTGTGTCGATCTTTTCAAGGTTCACAATAAAAGAACGGTGGACCCGCATAAATTTATTTTCCGGGAGCTTCGATTCCAGCAATTTCAGTGAAGTCAGCGAAAGAACAGGTTTCGGAGAATTCTGGGTGTACACTTTAACATAATCCTTCAGTCCTTCGATATAGAGAATGTCATTGAAATTTATTCTTTTGATTTTATAGTCAGATTTCAGAAAAAGAAATTCATTGTTGGCCTCAACTTTTGTCTGACTCTTTTGCTCAAGCCGTAATAATTTCTGCACTTTCTGAACCGCCACTAAAAACTCCTCATAGCTGAATGGTTTTAACAGGTAGTCAACAATCTCAAGTTTGTATCCCTCAAGGGCATATTTCTCAAATGCGGTTGTGAATATCACCTTGGGCCCTTTTTCGAGTATACGGGTAAATTCAATTCCTGAAAGGTCAGGCATCTGTATATCGACAAAAATGAGATCGACCTTTGAATCTGACAGGAATTCGGTTGCATCAATGGGATTATCGAACTTCCCTATAAGTTTTAATCCGGGAGTTTTTTCAATATATCCTGCAACAAGCTGAAGAGCAAGAGGTTCGTCGTCGATAGCTATTGTTGTTATCATTATAAAAATCTTACCCTGAGGAGTACTTCAAATTCTGTTTCCGATTTATTGATCTTCAGATCATGACTACCGGGGAAAATAAGACCAAGTCTTTTTTTCACATTTTCAAGTCCGATGCCTGAGTGTCCGCTATCTGATTCCTCTCCCGTTTTTACAAGACTATTTACGCATCTGAAAGAGATTTCATTCTTATCAGTTTCCAGGCTGATATTGATAAAAGATTTCTCCCTGTAACTTATGCCATGTTTAAAAGCATTTTCAATGAATGGAATGAAGAGAAGAGGAGGAATACTAATGTCATCATATCTGTCAGGGAATGAAACTGTAAGGTTGATTTTTTCGCTCATCCTGAGTTTCATCAGATCGATATAATTATTCATGAATTCAATTTCATTGCTCAGTTTTGTATTTCCATGGTCCGATTCATACAAGAGGTATCTCATTAATTTTGAAAGCTTTAATACAGCCTTCTGAGAATCCCCGGCATTGATACTGATCAGAGAATAAATATTGTTCAGAGTGTTAAAGAAGAAATGAGGGCTTATCTGGTTTTTGAGAAATGCGAGTTCGGAATTAAGTTTTTCCTTTTCAAGTTCCTTCTGCATCCGTTCTATCTGTGAGTGGCGCTCAAGAACCCTCAGACCCAATGAGAAGAAAATCAGGAAAGAAGAGGAAAAAATATAGTTGAAGAAGTGCATCTGCCGGAAAGGGGGACGACCAAACGCACTTTCAGGTTTTGGTGGTCCCTGTCTTCCTGTGACAGCAGGCTGGTCTAATGTCACCTCCTTACTTTCATGTTCTGGTATATATTTAATAATTAGTTTATTCGAAGTATCAGAAATGAAATAAAATGAAGCAAGTAATACCAAAACTGATATATAGTAACGGTGTTTCTTCCTGTTGAAGAAGTATTGGGGAACCAGGACGAGATAATTTGAATAAAATATAATACCATTGATCAGGCTGCCAATATAATAGAACCATACAAAATCTTCACCGATATCCCATCTCTTAAAAAAATAGAGCGGTAAGCCCAGCAGAATTGACCAGGCAAGAAGATGCAATAGAATTCTGATTTTATTTCCTGTGAAAAAGTCCTTCATGTTACACTTCTTATAGGATTAACTGCTTCAAAAGGTTAAGTTAACAAATTACCGGCTTTTCGTTGTAATAATCAATAGTTTTCCTTTTTATCTGAACGTCTATTCATATCTGAGTGCATCAATCGGGTTCAGATTAGCAGCTTTTCTGGCAGGATACCAGCCGAAGAAGACACCGATGGCAAAACAGACCGTGAAAGCCAGTACTACAGTCTGAACTTTAATAACAGGCGGGATATCCATCAGTGATCCTGCTCCTTTTGCAATAAGATAACCAAAGACAACTCCCAGGGCTCCGCCAAGGATACTCAATAAGATCGATTCTACAAGGAACTGTTTCAGTATATCGGTACCACGGCCACCGATTGACATCCTGAGTCCGATCTCACGTGTACGTTCAGTAACGGAAACAAACATTATGTTCATTATACCGATACCTCCCACCAGAAGTGATATTCCTGCTATAGCTCCCAGGAGGATTGTCAGAATATCAGTTATTGATGAAACTGTTGCAATGAGTTCTGACTGCGACATCACTCTGAAATCATCTTCCTGCGATTCCTTAATTTTATGTGTTCTGCGAAGTATTTCCTTAACTTCAGTTATTGCATCTGCACTTTTATCTTCACTTATTGCCGAGGCATAGATGCCATTAATATAATCGATCGCTGCCAGTCGTCTCTGAACGGTTGTATAGGGTGCAAGTATAAGGTCATCCTGGTCCTGTCCCATTCCGCTTTCGCCTTTATCCTTCAGAATTCCGATGATCAGAAATGGCAGATTTTTTACACGGATAGTGAGGCCAACAGGATTTGCCCCGGCGCCGAAAAGATTCTCCACAACAGTTTGTCCAAGGATACAAACCTTAGCCATTCCCTTTAATTCAGATGAATTGAAGATCCGTCCGCTTTCTATCTCGAGTTTTCTGATAGAAAGATACTCTTCACTGACTCCATAAATGGTTGTCTGGGTATTCTGATTACTGAATATAACCTGCCCGCTGGCCCTTACTTCCGGTGATACTGATGCAACTGATGCAGCCTCGCTGCGAATTGCCTCAACATCGGTGTATTTTAAGGCCATTGAGCTTGATGCGCCCAGGCTTACTCCACCCCTTCGCTGCATATTGGGCATTATCATCACCATATTGGTACCCATGCTCGACATCTCCTTTGTAATGTTCACTTTGGAGCCTTCGCCTATTGCAAGCATGGCAATGACTGATGCAACTCCGATAATTATGCCAAGCATTGTAAGAAAAGCTCTCAGCTTATTTCTTATCAAAGCTCTTATGGCTATTCTGAATAAATTTGAGTAATTCATATTCTGATATATTATGATTCAATTTCATCGTAGACTTCAACCGGAAGACTCTTAAGCATCTCAGTTGCAAACAGCCTGTCGTTTACCATATTTTCCCGTTGTATTTTCCCATCGCGGAAAATTACATTACGTGTGGCAAACCTGGCAATGTCAGGTTCATGAGTTACATATACAATTGTCCTTCCTTTATCATTCAGACTCTGAAAAAGTTCCATTATTTCGAAAGAGGTTCTGGTATCGAGGTTTCCGGTAGGCTCATCTGCCAGGATAAGAACAGGATCATTAACCAGCGAGCGTGCTATTGCGACCCTCTGCTGCTGTCCTCCAGATAACTGATTAGGCATGTGATGCATACGATCTGCAAGGCCGACTGCCTCAAGAGCATTTACAGCCCTTTCCTTCCTCTCCTTTGATCTGACCTTCGAATTATAGAACAGTGGTAGCTCGACGTTTTCAAGCGCTGTCGTTCTTGCGAGAAGATTATAAGACTGGAATACAAAACCCAGCTTCTTGTTGCGCAACTTTGCCAATGCATCTCTGTTCAGTGAATTGATGTCAACACCATCAAGGAAATACTCTCCATGGCTTGGTTTATCAAGGCATCCAAGAATATTCAGCATTGTAGATTTTCCCGATCCGCTAACACCCATAATGGCTACAAATTCACCATCCTCAATTTTCAGATCCACACCACGCAGGGCATGTACTGTTACCTCGCCAACATGATAATCCTTACGCAGACTCTTTATTTCAATTATTGTATTTTTCATGGCCTCGATTTTACATTTTTCATTTCGTCTGTTTAAAATGGAAATCCCGGAGGGCCATCATTGGTATTTTTGGCAGTGGCCTTGATACCTGAAGTATTCATTGAAATTATAACTTCATCTCCCTCGTTCAGTCCGGAAAGAATTTCTACATTATTACCATTATCGATTCCGATTTTAACAATACCCGGACGCAAACCCATCTTTTCATCCTTCACCCATACGGTTTTGGTTTTAGGGTCGTTGTTGTTCCCCGGAAAAGCCATTCCTGCAGCTGGCAATCCCTGTGGTATTTGTCCTGCAGACATATTTGCAGTCATGTTACCTGTTCCCGAGGGTGCTCCTGCAGGCATTTTAGGAATAGCGCCGCTCTTCTGCATATTTGCAAACATTTTCTTCAGATATTCAGTACTCGGCGTAAATCTTACTGCTTTCCCTGAAAGTGTAAGGGTATTAGCCTTTTCTTCCACATATATAGTTGCGCTTGCAGTCATTCCGGGTCTGAGCTTTTTATCAGGATTCGGGGCTCGCAATATAACAACGTATGTAACAACATTATTAGTAGTTACAGGCTGAAGACGAACCTGAGCGACCGTACCTTCAAACTTAAGATCAGTGTATGCATCAACAGTAAATTCAACCCTCTGGCCTTCCTGAACTTTTCCAATATCGGCTTCATCAACGCTTGTCTGAACTTCCATCTGTGTCAGATCATTTACAATTGTAAACAGGGTAGGTGTGCTGAAGCTGGCAGCAACAGTCTGGCCCTCTTCAACTGCCCGGTTTAACACAACACCATCAATCGGTGATGTTATAGTGGCATAATCAAGGTTTACTTTGCTTCTTGCGAGTGCTGATTTTGAATTGCTCAGCGAGGCCTTTGAGTTTTCGTAGTTAAACAAGGCCTGATCATAATCTGACTGGGCAATAAGGTTTTTTTCATACAGGGGCTTTAACCTCCTGAATGTTGATTCCTGTAAATTCAACTGTGCCTGTGCCTGATCGACCTGCGANTGGCTCTGGTCGAGCTGAGTCCTCAACGGAGTTTCATCAAGTTTCGCAAGAAGCTGACCCTTTTTAACATTATCATTGAAGTCAACATAGACATGCTGGAGAATCCCTGAAACCTGAGTACCAACATTTACTGTAGTTATCGCCTCTATAGTACCGGTTGCAGTGACAGTATTGGTAATATTTCCCCTTTCAACCTTTACAGTTTCAAAAGTGACTGCTGTCTCTTTTTTTCTGAATGGTTTGAGAATAAGTACGGCAGCTATCACTACTACCAATACCCCGGTAATTATTAAAACTTTCTTTTTCATTTTCTTAAATTTATTTGGTTATAGTGATAATGGTATTCCTGTATAGAAATCAAGTATTTTATAACTGAATATCAGTTTGTACTTTGACTGAAGCATCTGGCTTTCGGCAACAATAAGGTTTGTCTTTGAGACCAGGTAATCAACAGAATTGATGAAGCCCTGTTTGAATCTTTCATCAGAAAGTGCAGATGATTCTTTGGTAGCCCGGTACTTTTCAATACTGGCTTCATATTCAACCTGGGCTGAGCTTACATCAAGACAGGCCTGTTCAACACTTTTCCTGAGCTGGTTCCTNGTGTCAATTTCACTTAACTCGGCATCGGNATATCCGAGTTTTGCAATGGCGACGCTTGTTTTGGCCTGTTTTTTCTGATAGATAGGTATTGACAAGGAAAATCCAACCGCAGGCTTCACTCCATTGTTCAACTGATCAAAATACGGATCGTTTGTCTGGCTTGAAAATCCCGAACTTATACCACCGCTGGCTGATAAAACAGGATAATAGGAGGCTTTGGCAATTTTCTCATCCAGTCCTGCAACTTCCTTATTTATTGCAGCATTTTTAACCTGTGGCTTTATTGAGAGTGCAGTTTCATAAACTGATTTTACATCAGGAGCTCTTCCCTGATTCAGAGATTCCAAAAGATCGGGATGGGCTATATTGAAATCCTCCTGAACAGGAAGTTCCATGAGCTGCATCAGGCTGATTTTTGCTATTGACAACTGGCTTTCAGAGTTAGCGAGAGTGAGCTTTTCACTTGCCAGTTGTGATTTTACCTGGGCAAAATCAGCAACCGAGATTACCTTGAGTCCCAGCCTCTCCTGAGCCAGTGCAAGCTGACTTGTAGTTGACTCAATCTGTTTCTGACTGTTCTTTAACTGCTCTTCAGCGTACAAAACCTGAAGATATGCATCCAGGATATTCAGACTTATCAATTCCTTGGTAGCCTCCAGTGAATATTTGCCACCATCTATATTGAGTTCAGCCTGCTTAATCTGATTTTTAATTCTGAATGCATTATAAATAACCACACCGGAATTAACTGAATAATTTGA
>JGI20214J51088_10000964_pt1 | contig 19552 bp, 22 predicted proteins | sample WetSurMetagenome_FD_51088 | JGI IMG/M metagenome (IMG submission 51088) | reverse complement strand
AACATTGGAGGTTACAATGGTGATTTCTTCTATGTTTTAGATCGTCAACAGTGGAGAGATATGCGTTATTCAGGAGTCAAAATATTGGAGACCAAAATTGACGATAACCATTTTTACAGGACAAGTTTACCTGAGCAATATTGCTGCCGGAAGCCATTCTATAACCGTCTATTGGGGAGTAGGAGCCAATGTTGGCATATTAACTGATGCAGCTTGGGCTGGAACTTCACAGTTTAGTGTGGACTCAAAGTTGGCACCCCAACCAACAAGCAACCCAACAGCAATCACTACGCAAACACTTTATCCATCGCCGTCAGAAGCCTCCTTGCCAACGGTAATTCCAACTGTGACTTATTTGTTGGCAAATTCATCGTTTCTTACTGCAATAGTTGTTGTGATGGTAATTGTGGCTATTGCTTCAATCTCATTGGTTTACTTTAAGGAGAAGAAAGGGAAGCGAATAAAGTAGCAAAGTTATCCAAGTGCACAAGTCTTGTACTTCAATCTCTATGTTGTAAAATTCTAAAAATTTGAGTTAAACAAGGGACTAGATATTATCATGTCTGCTGTTGCTCTGTTGCAGGCAGTTGGAATATTGTACAAGACTGCCAATCTGAGAACGGCTTTAACATCAACGTCATGAGGTTGGGACTCCAATGGATCCCAAAAGAATATCAATATATCAAGTTTCCCGTTGGCAATCATAGCTCCAAGTTCCATATCTCCCCCAAAAGGTCCGCTCTTTAACAGATTGATTTTCAAATCTGTTTTCTCAATTATCTTCTTGCCTGTAGTTCCTGTTGCATAAAGGGAATAATGGGATAGGGTTCCTTTGTTGAAGTCACACCACTCAACCAAATCCCTTTTCTTGTTATCATGTGCTACAAGAGCAATGGTTCTCATCTTGTTCAATTCCAGGTGTTTAAACTAAGCAAATCTTAATCACTCATCGAATAAAAGCATGCATTGAATTTATTATATTACCTAGGTTTACTTCTTAGTGATTTTCAATTGGAGCCAATTTTATAAATAGTTTGTTTATGTATTTTATTTAAGAGGAATGTTTTATGGAGTTTAGGACAGCAGCAGTTGTGAGTTGTTGGATATCTGTAGCTATAATAGCTTCTGTTTACATGTTTGTTTTTGCAAACCAGATTGGAGATGTTTTGTTTGGGGTATTTTTGCCTGTCGGGTTACTTGTTTTAGTGGCTTTGATTGTAACAATATATGTGGCTTCAAATCAGAAATAAAAAGTCTCTTTCCATTTAATTTTCAGGTAAGCTCTTAGGTCCCAAGATCTGTTTATCACTGCTTAGTTAAAAAACTTGAAGAGATTAGTAATAGTGCTGTGATTAGGGTTTACGTCAGTATTTTTTTCATTTTTGTCTCGGTTCAAATGCGATTCTATAGGGAAAAATAACAGTACTTTACGGTGTAGATATTACTCATTGGGTTTCTTATTCAAAACTGTCGCCTTCTTTGAAAGTACATTTTTATAATCTGAATTCTCCAAAAGATCCAAGTTGATTTAATCACAAAAAAACTGGCCACTTTTAGCAAAGCCATTTTTTTTGTTGATGAGATTCNAAAAAACATCTANCTTAGCAGTTGTGATTGCAATTGCGCAGCAACATAGACTAAAAGCCTTGTTTTTTTTTATTTTAAAGAGGTGAGTTTAATGCCTGTACCTAAACCTAAACCAGCTGAATCAGAACGAGATTATATCTCTCGTTGCGAAAAGATCATGCATGAAGAGAACGAAAGTAAACCCGAAGCTGAAAAGCGTTCAAACGAGCAAATGACTGCTATTTGTTATTCAACTTGGCGAAAAAACAAAGGGTAAAATTCCGCTCACAAAACCAAATTTGCCAAGGTTTCCAAGGTTTGATTATCTGATAAATCCAGCATGCTGCTCTTGAGTTGGCTCAAGTTCAGAAGATGACCAACGTCAATTATTTTTTCTTCAGGTTTAAACTGTTGCTTTTCTTCCTTTGAGGGTGCTAATCCACCAAACAAAAAAAGCTTCAACAATTATGACCAGGGCTGCGGCGATTGCGAAAAGGGGGTTTAAGGGAAATGTGTACACTGAAAATCCAGCAAAAGAGAGAATACCGGATAGAATTATGAAGAAGCCACCTGTCGTAAATAGGGCACGGTAAAGTTTTGTGTTTTTGTTTTTTCTTTTGAGGGCGCCTCCGAAAAACACTAAGACGATACCTGTTAGAAGGGCCATGGGAGGTATGATTTGAGTTGAGAGCAGCAGGTTTTTGCTGACGGTTACAAATTCAGGGTTTATTAAAGCATAAAGAGCAAATAGTGAAAAAGAAACCAGTGCCAGCCACTTATCGAGAATTTGCCCGTTAGCCGCGGGACCGTAGGTTCTACGCCAAGGAACAGCTCTTGACTCCTTCAAATCTGGATCAGAAAGTTTCGTTGCCTCTGGAGAATCTTCGTTTATGAAACAAACACGATCAGGCGGTTTCATATCCACCAACTCCAATGTGCACGCATCATCTTTTGATTTCGGCACCAACGTGAAACGGCCACGCTTCACCAACCTAGAAAACGGAAAAAGCCACTCGACGCCTCTATCTTTTTCTGTGGTGAAAGAATCCAAAAAACTGTGCAAGAAGGCTCCCAATGCAAGCCAAACGTTAACAAAAAATAACCCTGACAGAAAAAGAAGGTTATGGAAAAGTGCCCGATGCAACTGTTCTTTACGAAAAGCGTTAGGGCTAACAAAGATGTATTCTCGGTCGAGGTCGGGAATGAAGCTGCCGATGCCTGCTAAAAGGGCAAAGTAGGGGTTACCAGTAAATACTGCTGTAACCACACCTGCAAAAAAGATGTGACTGCCAAGATTCAAAAACAGCGCCATTAAAAAATGATTAAACGCTAAATAAAAAGATTTACAAACTTGCAGGCGGATTCAAGTTTCATTTTGAATTATTGGATTCAAAGTCTGTTTTATCCTTGGCGAGGCTAATCCAATTTGACCCGAAAGTCCCTCATGGGCGATTTTTATCGATAGTAGATTGAAGACGCTTGGAAACCTAATAATTCATTGGATTTAACCCTGTTCAAGTCTGCAACTCATGGGACTTAAACTATGTTGGGTTCGAATGCTTATTTAATCATGTCTTTTAGGATTCTGGGAATATTGTCGAGTACAAGTTCACCTTTTGGTTTTGCGGAAAACAAGAAATCTGATAATTACTCCAACTAAACCTGTTATTGTCGTGAAAACTTCGTCATTCCAAGTATTAATAAACGCATTACAAGCAATTTCAACAACACAAAGAGATATGACCACACATAAGCCAAAGAAAAAATTAAATTTAACTTGAAAAGCAACGTTCCGATCGAACTTTTCCTTTGAATTCACACTAAGAATTAATTTTTCTTCGCCAAACCCAGAAAAGATATCACATTTCTCAATTATATTTATCACTTGGTTATCACCTTCCAAGTCTTAAAGCCTGAAAATAAAAACCATCTATCACTGCAAAGCTGACACTGCTTATGAGGCCGCGCAAAGCCATCTAACCAAAAACGAACATATGATCCAGAAGCTCATCAAAAGCTTCTCGATCTTTCTTACGCAACGCTCTAGCAAAACCACTCCACCGACTAATTTCTCCCTCCGCATCCTTTTTAGAAGCTCCAGTTTTTTCACCCATAACCAGCTAAGCCTCCAAACAAACTAAATTTGTACTCATCAACTCAATCACGCAAGGGCTCCTCTCTATCAATCAAACAACATAAAAGCAACCCAACAAACTACCTGTTTAAGCAGTGGAGAGGTAAGTAAAAAAAATTTAACACGCTCATATCCAAAAAACGCTTTCATCCAACAAGATTTTAGGAAAAAAGTTAAGCTAAGCGGACCTAGCCATGCGCAAACTCAGATCAGGCCAGAAAGGGGGAATTGCCTTCTCTCCTTGTTTAGCAGCCAGACCCGCCCAACTGCTTCTGTTGGACTATGTCTGGTTAGCGTATTAGCGCTTGAAACAATATAAAATAATGTTGTCACAAAATGAAGCAACAATCCAAAAAAAAACTCTTGACAATTACTCTCAATCTGCTGACGAAAAATCAGAATTGCATTTAATTACGCAGGAAACTTTATGGAGTCATTTTTCCCTGGAAAAGAAACATTCTTTCTAACCTTCAGCTCACAAANAGTTCGCAATGGTTAACTATCTATTCTATAATAGATGAACGCATACGAGGAAAGGTACAAAGAAAAATGCACAAGTAAAGTGCAAGATTATTTAGTTAAAGAGGCTTTTCTTCTNTAAAGTCAGCCGCTGCTTTTAGAGTTTGGGCAATTAGATAAACCTCGATTCGTTGTTGNTCAAAAGTGGCTTTTACAGTGTCTTTTTCTATTTTTCCATGTTGGGCAGCGTGATTTTCAATAGCATTTGTCATCATATTCAAATCAGGAACTAGCAAAATCTTAAAACCGCATTCACATCTAACGAAAATTCCTTCTCGTTTTTGTAAGTTGTGCTCTATCTGTGAATTCACCTTCAAACCTCTTTTAACTAAGTCTAAAAGAATGAAAACTTAAAGGTGGGTTATCTAAGGAAACGCTGTTCAATTCGAGTGTTTCTTTGTATGCTTCTGAGATTTCCTGAGCCACTTCAAGTGCTTCTGATAGGACCATCACTCGCGAGTTCACCGTAATAGTCAGTGGTGCAATTCGCATTTATGCTTTGTGCGTACCAACTGAGATTAATAAATGGTTTCATAATTTGCTTCTCGACCTTTTCGCCTCTTTGTGAATTCTGCAACAAATCAAAAACCCTGAAAAAAAACGTACTTTAAACAATTTTTTTCCAATATGACGGCTTGCATCTTATTATGGTTACGATTTTTAGCTTTCAATTTATCAACTTTCGACTCCAATTCTACTAGGTATTATTCGACCGCCTCAAATGCTATGACTAGATGAAATAGGGGGTAGAGTGAAAGTAGCGCAAACGTTGATATTGATTTGTGGAAACTTTAAATCTTCTGCGGTGTTTTTCACCGTTGATTGGAGTTGTCTTGGATGGTTACCCCAAAAGAGGATGTTAAACCGACGGTTGAAGAGTTGCTTGCGAAAGCCAAAAAACCCGCTCAGCTCTCTCCAGCCATGCATAGGTTCTATGAGGGAAAAATGCAAGTTATCCCCAAATGCGCCATCAGAAACACCGACGACTTCGCAATATGGTACACACCAGGCGTCGCGGCACCGTGCAGAGAAATCCAAGCTGACCCCGACAAATCATTTGAATTAACTAATCGATGGAACTACGTTGCTGTGGTTACTGATGGCACCCGAGTTTTAGGTTTAGGCGATATTGGTCCTGAAGCAGCTTTGCCAGTGATGGAGGGTAAAGCACTCATATTCAAGTACCTAGGCGGTGTGGATGCTTTCCCGATTTGCCTGCGAACCAAAGACCCAGACGAAATTGTAAAAATCTGCAAGGCGTTAGAGCCGTCTTTTGGCGGAATTAACCTTGAGGACATTGAGAAGCCCAAATGCTTTCATGTTTTAGAGAAAGCGCGCGAACAGATGCAAATACCGGTGTGGCATGATGACCAGCAGGGAACTGCAACCGTAATCTTGGCGGGTCTGATAAACGCGTTTAAACTTGTAGGCAAAAAACCAAAAGAAAGCCTAATCACCTTGGTTGGTTCAGGAGCCGCCAACATACGCACAGCGTATGTTCTTATGAAGTGGGGCGTTAAACCTGGCAACATAATCCTTGCCGACAGCAAAGGCGTCATCTACAAGGGCAGAGCAGACATCACACAAGAAGAAGACCCATGGAAATACGACGTTACCAAAAAAACCAACAGCGAAGGCCGAATGGGCGATATCACACAAGCCTTCAAAGGCGTTGACGCTGTCGTCGCCGCTTCAAAACCAGGTCCCAACACCATAAAGAAAGAATGGGTAAAAACTATGGCAACCGATGCAATAATTTTTGCCTGTGCAAACCCAATTCCTGAGATTTGGCCCTGGGACGCCCAAGAAGCTGGAGCAAGAATCGTTGCAACCGGCAGAAGTGACTTTCCAAACCAAGTCAACAACAGCCTCGGATTCCCGGGAATTTTCCGCGGCGTTTTAGACGTCAAAGCAAAAACCATCACCGATGACATGTGTATTGCAGCAGCTACTGAGCTGGCAAATTACGCTGAAGAACGGGGCATGAGCGAGTTAGACATTTTGCCTCGGATGGATGAGTGGGAGGTTTTTCCCAGAGAAGCTGTTGCTTGCGCATTAAAATCCATCGAGCAGGGAGTGGCACGGATTAAGCCAAGTAGGCAGGAGTTGTATGAGCGTGCAACTGCAATAATTAGGAATGCTAGGGAATCAACTGAGTTGTTGATGAAGCATGGTTTGATTAAGCAGCCGCCAACTGAAGCAGAACTACTAAAAAAACCTACTTAAAAACGGCACAACTAATTAATAACGAATGATAACTTGACAAAAAATAAAGAAACCTAGAACGGCGTTATCTTTACAATATTTCTTTTCTCTAGCCTTCTTATGGCATCGAGACATTCGTCTTTTTTCTCGCCGGTAATATTTAGGTTGAGCATAATGTCCTTTATAGAAACGCCTGGTTTGCCAAAGTTTTCATGACGCTTATAGAGGTGCTTGACAATTGATTTTTCAAGTTTACCGCATCGCCATGTGGTGTTGCGCATTAAAACTACTAGGGTGTGGACAAGAGTCTGCTCGTTTGATTTTCTTCCACGGGTTTCGCCCATCTCTCTCCCAACCATACTTTCAAACCGCAACAATTCATTTAAACTTTTTTCCATCCTGAATAGGGTTGTTCGGGATACGGTTNTTGCAGCACGTTTCTAAAGTGTTTTTTTGAGGTACAAAGCGTGTTTTGCCCCATAATAATTTTCGAGTTTTCCCANANTTTGGTACCCTAACGTTTTGTAGAGTTTCATAGCCGCATGGTTGTCTTCGCGAACTTCAAGCCGGCATTCAGTTATGCCTTTTCGTTTTAGAATACTCTCAATTTCTTTGAGCAGATTTGTAGCGACTCTTTGATGTCGATGCTTTGGCGCAATATTTAATGTAATAATATGTCCGAACTCGGTGTTTTCTTCAACTTCGACTTGAGCAATAACAAACCCGACAATAGATCCATCCACTTTAGCTATCAAAGCAATACTATTGTAGTCAGTAAGCAAATACGCTATTTGACGTTTGGAGAATGCTTCTTGATCAAAGCATACCTCTTCAAGCGCATAAAGTTCCTCGAGGAGTCTAATTGATGCAGTTTCGATTTTTAAATCCATTTTTTTGGTCTATGATAATTAGCTTTGAAGAAGGATTTAATTTTTTTCTGTATCTATCAATTTAGATTTTGGAGGTGTAAATTCAAGATACTGTTGAGCTCCGAATCCCATGAAGAAGCGGAACCACAAGGTAATTATGCGCACCAATATGGTGGCTGTGGCAGCTAAAGGTCCGTATACACCCATTGAAATGTAGAGGGTTGTCATCACTGCCTCTGGGAGGCCCACTTCAAAAGGTACCCCAATTGGGATTGCTTTAACGGCTAAAAATATCGCTGAAGTAACGATAATTACGCTCCATGTAACTGGGTGACCCAGAGACTGGAACACAAGGAANGGTATNCTTAAGCTGAAAAACCACGAGACAACCAAATAAACCATTGAGCCAACTATAGCTTTGGGATTATGGCTAAACTCCACCATTGACTCATGAAAGTGGCCAGAAACCTCAACAGCTTGCTCCATAAGTTTGGCTAGACTTATTCTTCCAAAGGATATTTTGTGAACAAAGTTTGTTCCGAAATTAACGATTTTCAAGGTCCACTGCTGTTTGAAAGACAAAACAATCATTAAACTGATGATTCCCACAATTGCCGCGGCGACAAGAATAATTGCGTTGAAGACTAGCGGGTTAACGTTTACTCCGCGAGTTANTAGAATTAAGCCGGCAACTAAAGCAACAACGTTTAAGATCATACCCATAAGTCGGTGAGCAAAAAGTGAGGCTACTACTTTTCCGAAAGGACCACATTTGTCTCGTGTGCAAAGATATGTTCGGGTTACTTCTCCGCTTATAGATTGTGCCGGAACAATGGTGTCAACGTAAATGCCATACCAAACATACAGATAAGCCCTGAAGATGGAGATTTTTATTTTTAGATAGTTGGTTAATACTCGCCACGAAACTGTGAAGAAAAAAACTTCGAGTAAACCGAAAATTATCGCGATTNCGTAAATGAGTGGGTCAGCTGTCTTTGCTGTGGCGATTATGCCTAAAATATCGACTTTGAAGAGGTAAATGTATATGAAAAATCCGACTAAACCAAACAAAGGGAAAACGAAGGTCTTCCAGGTTATCTTTGGCTTAGGCGGTTCCAAGTGAGTTCTACACCAGCTTGAACGGAGAATATAAGATACTGATTATATACTTTACCCAAATCTCAATTAGGGTTTCTTAAGCAAGCCATAGGTAAACGTAATAAACTTAGAACTTTTTCATTTCTTTTCCGAAGAGACAGGTAGAATTCTGATGGTGTTTATGAATCCGATTTTTTCGGCGTTTTCATCCCTTATGAAGTTGGTAGTTACTTCTACTGGAACTTCTTCGCGGTCTTTTCTAATTGCGCGGTATTCACTTTTTTGTCCTTCGTTTGCTATTATCATCTTTAAAGAGGCGTTTACCGCTCGTTTAACGTCTGTTTTCACGGCGAATTTTAGGATGTTTTTGCCTATAAATTCGGTTTTTTCGGTTGTGCCGTACATTCTAAGGATGTTATCGTTTACGTCTGTTATGTAGCCGTAGAGGTCTCCAACGATTACGCCGTATGTGGGGTTGTTTAGGGCGGCTTTAAAGAGTTCTGTTTCTTTGTTGGCAGTTTGGGTTTGTTTGGCGTCTTGAGCTTTATATTTTTCAACCAACCCATCCGCGCGATCTGTTTGTTCTTTAACCATAATCCCTAACTATCCCCTCGTCGATAACTCGTTTCAAACAAAATTAATTTTAAGCATAAAAGATTTGTGGATTCTGGATATTCGAAAAATTTTTTTAGTTATTTCATTTCTTCTATGAAGGATTCTTCGCCCAAAGCGTTAGCTTTAATATTTAAAAGATCATGAATACGGTATTCTAAGGTGAAAGTTATGGGAAATGCACTAAGCGTAAACCAGATGGCTTGGAAAATAGCTCAAAAACTCATCTATAACCCAGAATCCTACAGCGTAAACATCTCCAAAACAAGTGCTGGAGCCACAATCATAGATGCAGGAGTAAACTCTCTAGGCGGTTTTCAAGCAGGCAAAAAACTAACCGAACTCTGCTTGGGGGGCGCAGGAAAAGCACAATTAGGCTTTAAAACCTATGGAGATCTGACTTTTCCATCAATTACGGTTTCTTCAGATCACCCTGCGATTGCCATGTTGGGGTCGCAGTTTGCTGGTTGGCGCATAAAAGAACCAGACGGCAACATAGCTATCGGTTCAGGACCAGTTCGTGCATTAGCCCTTAAGCCAAAAGATGTTTTCGAAGAAATCGGCTACAAAGACGTAAGCGATAAAGCTATCATCACGTTGGAAAGCAACGTTTTGCCTTCTGACGTATTAATCGAAAAAGTTACGGCAGCCAGCAACGTTAAAGCTGAAAACCTCATCGTGGTTGTTGCTCCGACTGCAAGCATGGCAGGCTTAACGCAGGTAGCAGGCAGAGTAGTTGAAGTTGGCATTCATAAACTAAAAACTTTAGGTTTAAGCCCAAAGGTTATCCGTTATGCCATGGGTTATGCGCCTATTCCGCCGGTTGGCATGGACTTTGAAGTTGCCATGGCACGAACCAACGACGCCATCCTCTACGGCGGCACCGTCTACCTCACAGTAGACTACGACGACGAAACAGCATTGCAAACCATGGTTAATCAAGCCCCATCCATGGCATCAAAAGACTACGGCAAGCCGTTCCTGCAGATATTCCGAGAAGCCGACAAAGACTTCTACAAAATAGACCATGGACTATTCGCCCCAGCAGTCCTTATGATAAACAATGCCAAGACAGGACGAACGTTCAAGGCAGGACAAATAAATCCTAAGGTATTGGCACAATCCTTGGGATTTTAGCTCCTTCTTCTTGAAGAATATTAATTTATTTTCCTAATTGTGTTGCTTGCGAAAAGAAATGGGCACGGACATAGCAACTAAAACCATTATTTCTCAGTAAAGCTACCATGATCAAACTCATTATAGCGATCTCTATTAGAGCTTTAACAAGAACTGTCGAAAATACCGCGGTTCCTACGGTGGTCCCAAGCAGCAAGACGAAGTATCCCCAAGTAAATAGACTTTCAGGTATGTATGCTACGAAAGTTGATGGAATAGCAAGAATGGCTGGTCGGGATTTTTGCCCGAACTTTATGCTAGAAGATAAGAGCCCAGCAGTCATGCCGGTGAGAGCTTTGCCAAATGGTAAGCCTATTAAACCAAAAATGCCGCCTGATCCTAATGGTCCAAACATTATACCCGGTAAAATCCCGGCAATCAGTCCAGTGAGAAAGCCTAATTTGGGTCCGCCATAGTAGCCTGCAACGAAAACACCAATAAGGCTGAAATCAAACGCTAAAGAAGGTGCGATTGGTGCTACATAATATGATATGGCAAAAAATGCAGTTCCAAGGGCGCCCATCATAACGGCAAACGTAAGGCTTTTCGTATTCATATATTGCATCCCAAGCTTTCCAGAAGGTTTGTTACCTATTTAAGAGTGCTTACTCATAAAAGAGTGGCTTAATTGGGCTAAAATTGATAAACAACCCAACAAATAAACTAAGCAGTGAAACAGCTTTGACCGAAGCAACCCTACAGTTCTCATCATCGGAAGAAGTAAAACGTTGGCTTGAAACCCAAACCAGCTCCATCCTAACCCCCGTACATGCCCAAGCCAAAAAACTACGAGATGACATGAATTTTTCAGTCCAAGCACTAATTGAAAATAGCAAACAACTTTTTGACATCAGCTCAAAAGAGATAGAGAAAAGAAACATGAAAGTTTACAACCGAGCACGCGCCCTAAACAAGCTGGCGCGCCTATTTCTTGACCGACATAAAAAACTCAATCCTCCCGATCAAGTGACCTATGACAGTTTAAGCCGCTACGTTCAGGAAACCCAAAAAGTCCTCTTAGTAACAGACATCGATATTAAAAATTGGTTTCCGAGAATCTCACCCTTCTTCATTATGGATAGACGAAAATTCCTTGCGATATATGAGCGGGCTAAGCAAGCTTACACATCTCTAAACGATTACGTCACAAAGGAATACGTCAAGACTAAAACTTTGGAAGAGGCGCTTTTGCTAATCAGTGAGCTTCAAGGCCAAGAAAGGCAATTGTTAATCCTCAAAGACGAAAAGACGACCATTAAGAATGAGCGTTTGCCAATCGAACAGGATATAGCGGTTTTAGAAGAAAAAATCAGCGATTTAAAATGTAAAGGACCCGTCGACAAGCTGAATATGGTTAATTGCGAAATTGACTCTCTTAGCAATGAGTTAAAGAATGAGTTAAGGCATATGCAGAAACCGTTCATTAAAATGCAAGCTTTAGCCACTGGAGGCGGCGGAGGAGGAATAACTCCCGACGAGCTAAACAAGATTTCTCAATACTTGGAAAAGCCTTTTGACGCCTTTGTGTCTGAAAAGGCTGATTACCCGATGCTTAAGGAAATTCTGCAGAAACTTGAAGAGTTCATAGTTCAGGACAAACTAAAATTGAAGCCAGAGAAAGCTCGGAAAGCTGAACAATCCATTAATGAAATTTTGAACAAGAATTCGCTAGCGAAGCTTCAGATGAGATGCATAGAGATGGCTACCAACAAAGAACAGCTCTTAGCTTCTTCAAAGATGGATGAGATAAATCAAAACATTGCCCAATATCAAGAACAGGCAGATCTTTTGAAAGCACGGAAAACAAGTGTTGAAACACATGAAACCGTTAAAGAAAACGCATACAAAGAGATTGAAGACAAAATCAGTGGCTTCAAACGCACTATTGAACGAAATGTTTACAGTTCAATTAACAAAAAAATCCAAATCGCATAGGCAACTTGATGGTTAAAAGTTATCAACATGCTTTTATTGTCGTGGTAACTATCCAATAACAAAAACCTCGTTGCGAAGGCAAATTGGATGGCTGAACTTAGAACCCAAGAACAACAAGTACTCTCGGCTCTTGAATCGCTTGGCGGAACAGCAACCGTAGAACAACTAATTCAAGCTTGCGGAATTCAAGATACAGCCGTCATGCGCAACGCCTTAACGCTCCAAGAAAAAAGTTTTGTTGCCATTCGCGCGAAGATCCAAAACATCATTAAATTGACTCCTGAGGGTGAGGAATATGCAAAAGATGGTTTGCCTGAACGTAGACTCATCCTTGCCACTGCGGAACTGGGGGGAGCTGCAGACTTAAAACAAGCATCAGAAAAAGCTGCACTCAAAACTGAGTTCATCCAGATTGCTCTCGGTTGGGCGATAAGAAAAAAATGGGCAACCTACNCTCCGCAAAACAACACCCTCCGAATTACTGACACTCTTCTCCATCAAACAATCATCCCTGAAGGTTGCGATGAAACCTTCCTAAAACACCTGCAAAACAAAAAACAGGAATCCCAAGAAGATCTCAGCTCTGAACTTCAACAAGCCACGGATCAACTTAAAAAACGAAAACTCGTAACAGTCGAACCCAAAACCACACGCACAATTCAAATNACGCACGAAGGTAAGCAATCATTAAAAAAAACAGGTTCAGCTGATATTTCAATAAGTGTTACTGTAAAAGCTTCCGAGGTTATCACTCAGCTTACCCCTCAGCACATTATTTCTGGTAAATGGAAAAATGCAAAACTTCAAAAATATAATATCGAAGCGCCCGTAGCGAAAAGTTGGCCTGGAAAAAAACATCCGTACNTGCAATTTCTCGATGAGGTTCGAGCTAAGCTGGTTCAATTAGGTTTCCAAGAAATGATTGGGGCTGCTGTTGAAACGAGCTTTTTCAACTTTGATGCACTTTATGTACCGCAGGATCATCCCGCACGTGAAGCTAGCGACATTTACTATGTTAAAGATCCTCAGTGCGGCAACATTGGTCAACATGTCAAAGCGCTTGAGCATGTGAAGGAAACTCATGAGAACGGCTGGAAAACCGGCTCCACAGGNTGGGGATACAATTATTCATTAGAATCCGCACAACGTTTGCTCCTCCGCGGACACGGCACATGCCTAAGCGCAAGAACCCTTGAGACGGGAAAATTTGAGGTTCCAAGCAAACACTTCTCAATTGCACGCGTCTACCGACCTGAAATTACAGATAGAACCCATCTCTCAGAATTCAACCAAGTCGAAGGCATCGTGATTGACAAAAACCTCAACCTAAAAGACCTCCTTGGCGTTTTGGGCAAGTTCGCTTTGGAGATGGCTGGGGCAGATAAAATCCGCTTCAAACCTGATTACTTCCCATTTACTGAACCCAGTGTGGAACTCAGCGCCTACAAGGAAGGTTACGGTTGGGTAGAATTTGGCGGTTCAGGAATCTTCCGTCCCGAAGTCACATTGCCACTGGGCGTCAAGGAACCTGTGATTGCTTGGGGCTTGGGCGTGGACCGCTTATTCATGATGCATGCTGGCATTGAGGATATTCGCATGATTTTTAGCCAAGACCTCAGTTGGCTGAGGAAAAAACAGGTGACATAAGATGCCCACAATCGACATAGATTACGCTGAACTTGAACGTTTGCTGAATATAAAATTGAACTGTGACATGGCAAAGCTCGACGATATACTCGCTTTTGTGAAGGCAGAAGTGAAAGCGTTCAATGAAAAAGAGAACTCAGTTAGCATTGAAATGAAGGATACAGCCCGGGCTGACCTTTGGAGTGTTGAAGGTTTAAGCCGCGCATTGCAGGGCTATCTAAAGCAGACTAAAGGAATCAAACAGTATTCTGTTGGGAAATCAGCCATCGAAGTCAACGTTAACGCCCAACTATACAATATTCGCCCCTACATTTGCTGCTCAATAATCAAAGGTATTCACCTCTCGGACAGCGTCATCAAAGGCATCATGCACCTGCAAGACAAACTTGACCAAACCAATGGACGAAGTCGCCAGAAAACCTCAATAGGCATCTACAATTTGGACCTTATCAAGCCGCCGATTGAGTACACCGCCGTTAAACCAGCGGATGTAAGTTTTGTTCCGTTAGGATTTACCGAAAAAATGGGTTTAGACGAAATTCTTGAGCGCCATCCCAAAGGCATTGAGTACGGTCAAATAGTTAAGAAAAACCCATTTTATCCAATGCTTTTTGACAGCGAAGGTCAAGTGCTCTCGTTCCCGCCAATCATTAACTCGAATGATTTAGGCAAAATTACTGAGGAATCACGCAATCTACTTGTTGAAGTAACAGGCACTTTGCACAAGACGGTTTTGAATACGTTGAATTTGGTTACCTTGGCGTTGATTGACCGAGGCGGCAAAGCTTACTCGGCAACTGTACATTACCCACAAAAATCCAGTTACACCGAAGATACCGTTGTTACCCCAAACTTCGACAACAAACGCTTCGAACTAATCGTTGAAGACACAAACCGCCTCTTGGGCTTAAAACTGAATGCTACAGAGATAGGCGATTTGCTGTTGACCGCTGGATTGGGCGTAGAGAACATTTCGGATGAAGCTCTAACAGTTTTAGTTCCTTGTTACCGCGTGGATGTCATGCATCCAGTTGATATAATTGAAGATGTTGCCATCGCCTACGGCTACAATAACATTGAACCAACGTGGCGGGAATTGCCAACCACTGGCAAAGCAAAACCTGACCAACGCTACATAGACGTTGCCCGCGAACTAATGGTTGGGTTAGGCTACCAAGAAACCCTCAACACCACCTTAACTAACCAAGAAACCCTCTTCAAGAAAATGAACACCGAACCAACTAAAATCATCGAACTCTCAAACCCCAAAATAGTAACCATGACCTGCCTACGTTCCTGGCTCCTGCCCAGTCTNATGGAATTCCTAAGCATCAACCAATCCGTGGAGTTTCCCCAAAAAATCTTTGAACTCGGAAAAGTTACTTTGCTCGACGAAACCCGAGAAACTCGAACACGTGACGAAGACTGGCTGGTAGCTATAACTACTCATCCAAATGCAAATTTCAGCGAAATCAAATCTGCTTTAGACTCGTTTATGGGTAATTTCGGAGTGGAATGGCAAATAAAAGAGGCCGCTCATCCAAGCTTCATCGAAGGTAGAGTCGGCAAAGTCATAGTTAACAACGCCGAAATTGGCAATGTTGGCGAAGTTAATCCTCTGGTGCTTGAAGCATGGAAACTTGAGAATCCAGCAGCAGCATTTGAAATTAATTTCCAAAGAATCCTTGAGAACAAATTAAAGAAGTAAAATTTTACAAAGTGCTCGTCTGTTGTCTGGTTAAAATCTATTAAGAGGCGTTTTTTGTTGCTCGTTTATATTCATGGATATCCGACAGTTTGTCGAGTTTGGGTCGATGTTGATGTTTCATTCGATAAACTTTTTACATCGTGACTATTCGCCTTTGAACCGTAACCCTTGCTGAATTTCCTTTTTATGCCTATGAGAGAACAAATTTAAATCCTTGCGATACTATTGAGCAAACTTCAGTGGCTCTAATGGATATAATCACTGTGCTCTTGATTGCTGTAGGCTTAGCAATGGATGCTTTAGCGGTCTCAATTGCCAAAGGCATGGCAATTAGTCGTAATCGACGTAAGGCAGCGTTGACTTTGGGGGTATTTTTCGGTGGGTTCCAGATGATTATGCCGGCAATTGGCTGGTTTGTGGGCGCAACATTTGAAGAAATAATATCCGGCGTTGACCACTGGATTGCATTTGGACTTCTAGCCTTTATTGGTTTAAAAATGATTTACGACTCAACCAAGAAAGCTGGCGATGGACAAGAAGAAAACCTAAAGTTTCATTCAGTTCTTACTTTAGCAGTTGCCACCAGTATTGACGCCTTAATGGTAGGACTAAGCTTTGCATTTCTAAATACCTCAATTCTTGAACCAATACTCGTTATAGGGCTTGTAACCTTTCTGCTCTCGGTGACAGGCTTCTTCTTTGGCTGTGGTTTGGGTCAAGTCTTTGGCAACAGAATGAAACTTATTGGCGGAATTATTCTGATTGTAATTGGACTGCGAATACTACTTGAGCATGTCCTCTAAAACGCTCCTTTCGCAAAAAATGCAAAATTAGTATCGAAAGTCCCTGATAATTATTGGAGTACACCAAATCTTGCTTCGAATCTTCCGCTATTAAGAAGCAATACACATTATTGTAAATCTATACTCTTAATGATAAATTACAGGTTGTACCCATTGCAGTAACTAATTTTACTGAGTATTCTTCTCCCTGAGTTAATGAAGGCACAATCAAAGCTATCACAGCCGATTCTCCTTTGGATACTGTAAAGGTTCCCTTACTGCTTGCCCAATTAGATGTCACATCAGTGCCATTAAGGAACGCTTCAACGAAAGTAACGTTGTGAGGGACAGTTGAAAATCTACTGCCTTGATTCTCAACTGTAACCAAAACTGTGTTGCTTGCAGAAACATAAACGACATTTGGAATCCTAATTTCTTCTGTATTTGAAATAAATACAACAGGTTCATTCATAGAAATGAGACCAACAAAAATAACCGTTAACGCAACTCCAAGTATAATTGCGGCAGCAACAACAATTCTACGAACCATAATACGAGATTCTAACTTTAAATTAAAAGAATTTATGAAGTCAAAATACACTTCAGCGGTTGTATAATTTACTCAAGCAGAGTTACGCTCCAAGACTAGTTCTTAATGGATTTATAGGTGCTCCATCCATTCAGTCATATACTCGTTTTTCATAATGCTCCGCAAACCATCCTAGAAATAATAGTTGAAAGGACTTTCCAGGTTCAAGATGAACATGNTTGAGTAGTACCATCACATCTTTGATACTCAAATCTAATCTTTCATTTGCAGGTTCTACATCTAAAACCTTAATGCTGTTAAGTTTACCCCTAACATCTAAGTTAAAACCCAATGGCTCCTTACTAACATCTGTATCAATAGGCAGAATGCCTTCATTTTTGATAGTTAGGGATATTTTATTACAAAAAGTGCATAATCCAATAGAAGGTACTGAAGATTCCCGCGCGTAAACCCCAAAGTATTCATCACCTAAGTAATTTGTTGGCGACCCCTCTCTATCCTTCCAAGGTTGTCTCTGTGCTTCCCCTCTTAAACTTAGCAATTGGTTTTCATAAACAACTGTAAAAGCAAGGGCTTTCTTCCGCTTCTTAGTCCTAACATTTACGACAACTATAGCAATTAGGGGTATTGCAAAGCAAAAGCCAAGAAAAACAAATAGTGTTGATGATAGTATTATTGGAGCGTTCCCCCTTGATTTATCCTCATTCTTATCTTGTAGCAACATAGCGGTATTTAGTTTAAGACTTTTGGGTATCCATCTACACCTCAAGCTTTGTTCCTACGTCGTGAAGTCTTCAGTATTAAAATTTGGCAGTTTAGAAGAAAGACACCTAAAAAACCCATAATTATCTGCTATTTTATCACTATTATTTTGAATAACTACTTGAACTGCCAAAATAGTGTATGAGTTTGAGAAATTAAGCAGAATTCGCTAAATAAGTATGGGTATAAATAAAATACTGCGTAAATTAAACTAGGTAACCAACTACTTAACTATGAAATATGTGACAGGTGAACAAAATGGCAAAGAGCAGTGCAAAGAAAGATGAGTCTCTTTCAGCTTATCGACGCGAGAATAAATGAACTAGGTGATTGGCGCGGAGAAACTCTAGCCAAAGTGCGCCAGCTCATCAAAGAGTCGGATCCAGAAGTAGTTGAAGAATGGAAGTGGGTGAAGCCAACAAATCCTGGGACTCCAGTCTGGTCCCATAACGGCGGCATCTGCACAGGGGAGACCTACAAGAGTGCTGTCAAGCTCACTTTCTTTAAGGGTGCTTCACTGGAGGACCCCTCTCACCTGTTCAACCAGCCTGGAACCGTTAGGCGCGCCATCGACATTCATGAAGGGGAGAAGATTGACGAGGAAGCCCTCAAAACCCTGATTCGTGCCGCAGTGAAACTAAACACTTCCAAGTCCCAAGAGTGATAACAACTTTAGATTGCCGAATTCGGCATTACTTTTTCGATAGAGCTTGTGGCATAATTATCAAAGGAATTACCAAAATATTTCTAAATAAGATTAGAAAAATACCCGATAATAATAACTATAGAAAACGTAAACATAGGGGAAGTTGGGAGCTCTGGTTTCACACTCAACGATAGAGAAAATTGTTAACCATGATAACCCTTTTATCGCAATTCATTCCTTAGCTAAGTATGAGAAAAAGGTGGATCATTGTTGGGTTCACAATCGTTTTAGCCATTTCATCATTAGTTTTAACTATTGAATATCACCCTATGGATAATACCCAGCAAACGGCTGAGTCTTGGATGTTTAAAGGGGCATATGCAACATACGACGGTCAAATAGGCTCTCTTTCTACACCGGTTAGCTTAAACGAAACAATACAAGTTACTGACTTAAACGCCACTCACGTGCAAATCCAGACCAACGCATCAGTTGTGACATCATTTGCTCCAACATTTTCCGACCAAACTACTTTATGGATCAATAAAACAAACATCAGCTTTCAATCTGAAGGCGAAACGCTTGCGGGAACATATAACACGAAAATAGCCGTCAGAACCATTGGAATTCGAGATTGCAAAGCCTACGATTACACCAACCAAGCAATAAACACTACATATTACATCGACAAAGTTCTTCTGTGGCCAGTTAGGATTGTTTATGTGACAACTTTTGAAAATCAAACCTACCATATAGAATTTAACCTTAAAGACACCAACATAAACGGACTTAACTAAAGCTTGAATCACTTTGCTTAAATTTTCAAAGTACAAACTTCTCTGAAAAAACCAGAAAATAATCTACCCGCGAAGGCGTGCTGGTTTGTCCCTAAAATCGTATAGACAAAAATAAAAAAGAAAAGAAAATTCTCAGGTTATGGTCGTTTCATCAATGTTACTCTCGGAGTCATTTTCTTGTTCTTGTTTTCAATGCAATCGCACATAAGGTTACAGCTATTATTGCAACTGCAATTGAAACAAGTGCTACATTGCTGAACTCTGGCACTTTCGGGGTGGGGGAAGCATTTGTTGCCGTGTTTATTACCGAGACCGTACCACTACCGGCGTTTGTAACATAGGCAAATTCGCCGTTAGGAGTTAAAGCCACACCAGTAGGATTACTGCCTACAGTTACTGTCGCCGTCACTGTATTCGAAGCCGTGTTTATCACCGAAACCGTACCACTACCGTAATTTGTGGCATAGGCAAATTGGCCATCTGGAGTTAAAGCCACATCCGCAGGATTGGAGCCAACGGTTACTGTCGATGTCACTGTGTTTGTGC
>JGI20214J51088_10000963_pt1 | contig 19557 bp, 19 predicted proteins | sample WetSurMetagenome_FD_51088 | JGI IMG/M metagenome (IMG submission 51088) | reverse complement strand
TAAGCTGTTTGAAATATTAAAAACCTGAATCGTTAAAACCCCCGGCGTTCATTCTCCGGGGGTTTTTGTTTCGTTATAACAGGATTGGATATTGTGCTGCTCTGCAGCTAAATGCTTATATCTTGAATGTATTATTTCTACAAACATTTCGCAGCTATGCTGCTAAACCAGAAATCCTTTAACCACAGAGTTACAGGGGGTCACACGGAGTATGACAGAGTATTCCAGGAAATAAAAATTGAATCTGGATTTTAACTGTGTTACTCCGTGAAACTCCGTGGTTAAACATTAATGCTTTATTTTACAAAAAATAATTAAAGAAATTGGAATTCTATTAGTGAAGTCTCGTACCAGAATTATGCCAGCGTCGTTTAGTCAAATAATCAAGATTAAAACAAAACAGGGATATGCTCCTGCACATCCCTGCTTAATATCATAAATGATTCTGAATCTCCGGAAACTTTCTTCCTGAGTGTTCTCATTAAGTTTGCATCTTTCCAGAAATCATCATCTGCTAGGTTACCTTCATATTTTAATTTCTCACCTCTCCGTATTTGGTTTCAGCTACATTGGCCTTAATGAATGATTTACCGCAACTCTTATAACGGAGATTGTAACAGTGCCAGCTTTTTTCAGGAAATTATGTTGTGACGAATTTCTTTGTTCATTATCCCTACGATTATCATTAATAACATCTATCAGTTCAGAACTATCAATGATCGTCATCGCGGTGATAACCCGAAATCATACCCCAGAAGAGAGAGGTTGGTTTAGCCCCCAGTGTACAGGTATAAATATGAATCACCATGAAGACTGAAAGGAAAAAGCCCATTGTAATGTGAAGAATATCAGTAAGTATCAGACCGCTTACTCCAAAAAACCTTGTTATGGTTATTTCAGGCAGTAGCAATCCTATGCCTGAAATAATAAGTAAAGGAACAGCCACGTACATGGCAAGGACATATGTTACTTTTTGTAACGGATTAAACTTTCGTTCCTCAGTTACCGGGAATGGATGTTTTTCACCTCTGAACATTCCCAGTGAATAATATTTTAGCTGGCTTATCAGTTCCCTGAAAAAATTCTCTTTGCTGATATTATAATATCGTCCGTTACTGGTAAAAATATTCCCTGTGACGAATATTATGTAGTTTAATGTCAGAAGTACAGCCGCAAAATTATGCCACTTGACTGCTTTTGCAAAACCAACCATATATGAAGAGTTCTCCTTGCCGGTATATTGCATACTTATACCCGTGACAATAAGCACAATAAACAATACTGCATTAAGAACATGCCATAATCTTATCCATTTTGGGTATAGATACATCTTGATCTGTTTATTTAGTTTTTTTACTCTTCCTTATCCTGAAAATGATATGAATAACAATCACAACGATGACCCCGGCAAAGATAACCAGGCTCAGAAGGTTAAGATATTCGTTTCTGTTGGCTCCNATCACATAGGACCCATTCAGGATGATTCCGTTGAAGAATCCGTCGCGACGTTGTTCTTTAGATTCAAACTTATAAAGTGAAGCCATCAGCAACGAGTTTTTTGAATGGCACTCATTACATAGCTTTACAGCTTCTCCTTTTGGTCTTATCTGATGTGATACAGGAATATTATTATTAACTTTTGTATGACATTCGATACAGCGAACATTAGCAAAATGTACAGACTGATTTGGCAGCCAGTCGTGTTTCTGGATAATATTCATCTCAGCTTTGTCAGTCAGAAGCTGAAACTTGCTGAAATCTGAATGGCAGTTAAGACATATTGCATTATCGTAAGCAATAGTCTCTTTCAGGTTTTCACTGTTTCTGACAGTTATTTTGTAACTATGCGGATTATGACATTTCCAGCAGGTGAATCCGTCCGATTCAAGTTTAAAGTGTGTGCTTTGCCGGTACTCAGAGTCAATTTCCTCAAAGTGATACTGAGCAAATTTCTCATCGCCTCCGTGACAATCGATACAGTTAAACTTCTGCTCCATCCTGAGTTCACCGGGATGAGGGAAATTTACATATTCTGATGAATGACAGTCCGTACAGCTGAAGCTCTTATGATTTGACTGGTAGAATTCAGCTTTGCGAACAATCCTCTCCGAACACATAAGTGCTCTCACCTGTCTTCCAAGAGTTGCATTTGTGTATTCATATTTCTCCTGTCCGTGACATTTAAAACAACGCTGATTGTCTTCGGCATAAGGAGATACAAAGGATATTGCATCCTGAACTTTCGAACCTTCGGTCTTAAACCTGAAACCTGCAGATGAAGCAGCAGAACTTATTGAGACCAGGGAAAAAATGAACAAGATCCGGAATATAGATAATTTCATTCCTGATTACCTGTTATAATTAAAACCTTACGTGAATATTAAATCCAACCAGATAATCTCCTTTACTGAAATCATTTGTATTGAATACAAGATTACGCTGATTAATAATCTGATTATAATTTGCAACGAATATCTGGAAACTATGAGTAGCTGTACCTATTTCCCAACCGAGTGAAAGATTTGGAGATGGCTGTTTAGTAAGCGTAGTACCTACATCCTGTTTGGTAAGCAGTTGATCATATTCAACAATAAGTGAATGATTTCCAAACACATTGGCACGACCACCAGCTGACAAACCAAGGTTTAGATTCTTATAGCCTTCTGTATCGCTGTAACGGGTCACTGAATTAAAATAAACAAATGAAGGAGCTACCTGCAATGAGATCTTTTCACTCATCTTGCGGGCAACAATAAGTTGCGTGAAATATGAAAATCTGTGCATTTGCTTGAAGCTGGCTGCAGGACCGAAATTATCCCCGGTACGTAAATCAGCAACAATATTTCCAAAATATGAAAGAGATACCGGCATACTATTATCTTCTGTCTGCTGAAGAATCAGGTATTTCCATGAAATATCCTGGAGCTTATAGTCTTTAGTGGTTCCGGCACCAACCATAAATCTGTCGGTAATTCCATAGTTCAAACCAATACGTGTATTTGCAGAACCGTAAATACCAAAAAGATTATGATAATTTTCAATCAGGCTGAATCTGTGTTGAATTTCAAGTTCAAGACCTCCTTTATAAGGGCTTTCTATAGTCTGATTATCTATAAGAGTTGTTGTTCCAAAAGTAAACCTTACTGGTTTTGATTTTTCCTGTGTCTGAGTATCTTCCTGAGCGAACAGTGAAGAAAAGAATAACGACAAAGTTAAAAGGATAAAAATCTTTTTCATTTTATTTGGTTTTATCAGGTTTGATTATTTTAGTTATTATGAGCCCCTTGTTTCAGCCAGATGAGGACTTTCTGTTTTTCCGTATCGCTTGTTCTGGGACTATGGTCGGTACCGATTATCGTAGTATACAGGGTGCATGTTGAGTCTGCCGGAGTAATATATCCCAGCTTTGTGAGGGCTGCGAAAGATTTACCATCACGGAGATCAGGAGCTTTAATTACTCCATGACATGATAGACAATTTGTATTAAATATTGGCTGGATATCAACTTGAAAATGAACTGTATCAACCGGGTTGATTTTAACAGGAACAATTGCAAACTTTTCACATGAAGACATTCCGATACCTGCAATCATGGCTACAGCGACCAGGATCTGACTGATCTTAATTAATTTATATTTCATGTTTTGGTAATTGTTAATTAATTCACAAAGATATCTGATATTACTGATTTATAGAGCTTAAATGCACCAAAATTGATCCAATTGCACTGCTCTTTAGCACATTAAAAATTGATCTATATCACTTTTGATGATGATAAATATTTTTTCTTTATTTTTATAAAAATAAGTTCATTCAATAATTAAAAAAATTATGGACCATTCAGTTGCAGAACTATTTGTTATACTGGCTTTAAATCCTGATAAAGGCCGGGTAAGAATAGACAGTATTCACTTCAGGTATTCGCTTACAGGGGCGATACTTATGGATTACCTTGAAGGGGATGAGTTCAAAGTGGAGAATAAACGGGTTGTTCCTTCGCTCAGGATTAATGATGATGCCATTCATCTTTTGTTTACCGAAAGGATTATGAGATCTTCAAGGAACAGGAAAATATCTTTCTGGGTCAGGACTCTTACGAGAAAAAGCAGGTTTGTTTTCAGCGAGATGACCAAAAATCTGGAAAGAAAAAAAATTATACGAATTGAACAGAAAAAGTTTCTGAACATTTTCCCTTACAAGAGATATTGGTTCACAAACAATACTGTAAGAGAAAAAATAATAGAAGATCTCAGGGGTATTTTGATCCATGGCAGGCAACCTGATAAAAGAGAAATTATGCTCCTGGGTATTGTCGAAGCATCGAGAGCATATCGGCTTCTTTCAAGAGAAAGAGGAGAAGCAGGACTTCTCAGAAAGAAGAATACAGAATTGCTTAAAGGTAATATTATGAGCTCAGAAATCAGCCAGGCAATCAAAGAGGTTCAGGCAGCAATTATAGCTTCAGTGGCTGCTGCTTCGGCAGCTGCTCACAGCGGACATTAATAATACTTATCGTTACTTATTATAGTATTGCAGGGCCTCCGGTAAAGCTTCTTTAATTTTAGCTATTCTGCTTGCATCGGATGGATGTGTACTCATAAACTCCGGTGGCTTGCTTCCTCCCATTGAGCTCATTCTTTCCCAGAAAGCAATTGCAGTCTGAGGGTCATACCCTGCCATAGCCATGAAGATAAGCCCGAGCTTATCAGCCTCAAGCTCATGTTCACGCGAAAATGGAAGCATAACTCCATACTGAGAACCAAGTCCGTAAGCAGTATTGAAAATTCCTTTTGTCTGTTCAGGTTTTTGCTTTATTGCCTCATTTAATGCGACACTTCCATATTGAGNAAGAAGCTCCTGGCTCATTCTCTCATTTCCATGCCTGGCAACTGCATGGGCAATTTCATGACTGAGCACTACAGCCAGTCCGTTTTTATCTTTTGTATAAGGAAGAATTCCGCTATAGACAACAACCTTGCCACCTGGCATGCACCAGGCATTCGGAGTAGTGTCATTTTTTACAAGATTAAACTCCCACTGATAACCATCAAGTCTGCTGGCCAGGTTATTATCGGCAAAGTATTTTATAACAGCGGATGAAATATTTTTTCCGACTTCGCTGACAATTGAAGAATTTACCTTATCGGTCGACGGGGGATTCTCTTTCATGAAATCGGAGTAACTTGTCAGCGACATTGAAATCATTTCCGACTCAGGTACCAGGCTCAACTGCCTGCGGCCGGTAAGAGGAACAACTGTACAGGACTGGAGAATAATAGTCAATACAATTGTCAGTAACAGAGCTTTTAATTGACTTTTCATTACAATAAATTTAATATTGCAAATATACTCACAATCGGTTAATATTTCAATGCTATAATTTTCAAAGCGAGACTTCTTTAAAACAAGAAAGTTTGAAATCCAATAACCACTAAGTGCACAAAGTAATCACAGAGTACACATAGTTAACTGTTTACTATTCAGTACTTTGCGTTCGCTGTGTAAAAAAAATAACTTCTGCTGAATCAGAATTTGTAAGAATTATCTTCTATAAGTTTATCAGCAATTCGTCTCCTGGCATCTTTCACGTTAACACATTCAACCCTGGTAAGATTTTCAATTGCTTTGATCAGAGCGGGACATGTTTCAGGGGTTGAGAATGCACTGATTGCTTCAAGTGCAGATTTACGTACTATAGAGGCTGTATCGAATATATTAACATCGAGCATGTCTTTATAGAGCGAAACATTTCCCTTCAATGTTGACAACTTCTCAACTCTTAACGCCAATGATTCGGAAACATACGTTTCCATCATCATCTCAGCTATATTATTCAGAACTTCCTGTTCGCTGATAAGTGCTTTCTCAAAACGCTTTGTTGCTCCATGCATACATAGAAGAATTGCTTTTTTAAAGTTTTTCGTATACCTGATTTTTTCCTGAAAATAAGTTTCACCAGTTACTTTGTCATCGCCTATATTATCTAGTCCGATATATAGTTTCTCTGCATTACCGAAAAGGTCAAAATCGCCTTTCATTGCACGTTTCATAGCTGTATCGACAACTAGAAGACGGTTTATTTCGTTTGTTCCTTCGAAGATCCTGTTGATCCTCGAATCGCGGTAACCTCTTTCAACTGCCATTTCTGCAGAATAACCCATGCCTCCATGAATCTGCACAGCCTCATCTGCAACAAAATCGAGCATTTCGGAACCAACAACTTTAAGGATAGCAGCTTCAACAGCGTAGTGACTTATTGCTTCGATTGAAGCTCTGCCATAATCTCCGCAGTCAACTGTAAGCTTTTTCATCAGAGAATCAATATCATGGCTTACCCTGTATACAGCTGATTCTGAAGCAAAAAGACGGATGACCTGTTCCGCCATTTTGTGTTTCAGTGCACCGAAAGTTGAAATAAGCACGCCGAATTGTTTCCTCTCATTTGCATATTTGACCGTGTCGTTGATCGCTTTTTTTGCCGCTCCGATGACATTAGCGCCAAGTTTCAGACGTCCCATGTGAAGAATTGAAAGTGCGATCCTGAAACCTTCTCCTCTCTTACCAAGCATGTTTTCAACAGGTACCATTACATCGTTGAAGTAGATCTGGGCTGTCGATGATCCTTTGATCCCCATTTTGTGTTCATCGGGACCTATGACAACTCCGGGGTATCTGGTCTCAACGATAAATGCACTGAGGACCCTGTCGGTATCAATCTTTGCGAAAACTACAAGTGTATCTGCAAATCCGGCGTTGGTAATCCACATCTTCTGCCCGTTAAGGATATAATGTTTCCCGTCTTCGCTCAGTTTTGCATTTGTTTTTCCTGAGTTTGCATCACTACCGGCTCCGGGTTCGGTAAGACAGTAGGCTCCCAGGAATTCACCTGTTGCAAGTTTGGTAACGTAACGTTCTCTCTGATCTTTGTTCCCATAATACATAATAGGTAAAGTGCCTATACCACAATGAGCCATATAGGCAACTGAGAAGGAATAACCGGCACCTGTTGTTTCGGCAACAAGCATCTGTGAGACAAATGATTGTCCGAATCCTCCAAATTCTTCAGGGATTGATATTCCCATTAATCCGAGTTCACCTGATTTTTTAAGCATGGATTTCATTAGTTCCCTGTCGCTTTTCTCAACTTTTTCGAGATTAGGATAAACTTCAGCTTCAAGAAAATCGCTGCAGGTCTGTGCTATCATTCTCTGTTCTTCATTGAATTCCTCAGGAATGAAAATGTCTTTCGATTCAACTTCGCTTACAAGAAATTCACCACTTTTTAAAAGTTTACTGTTTTCCATTGTTCTCAGTTAATTATTTGGATTAATCTATAATTCAAGTGATTGTGCAATAAGTTCGGCAATGTCAAGGTTTTTTATTTCCTCTTCTTTATTCTTATACTTAAGTCCATCGGTAAGCATAGTCATGCAGAACGGACATGCTGTTGCAATAACTTTTGCTTCGGTTTTAAGGGCATCTTCCGTTCTTTCAATAAAGATCTCCTTATCCCCTTTTTCAGCTTCTTTGAACATCTGTGCGCCGCCTGCTCCGCAACATAGAGCAAAACTTTTATTCCTGTGCATCTCAACAACATTACCGGTCAGGCTTTTCAATATGTTCCTGGGTTCGTCATACACATCATTCGCTCTGCCAAGATAGCACGGATCGTGATAAGTTACTGAGATATTCTTTAATGATGCTGAATTTATCTTCAACCGGCCCTCTTCAATATTTCTGTTCAGGAACTGCAGGTAATTGATAACTTCATAGGTACCACCAAGATCGGGGTATTCATTTTTAAATATGTTGAAGCAATGCGGACAGATGGTAATGATCTTTTTCACTTCGTACATTTTGAAAATTTCAATTACCTGAAGAGCCTGCATCTGATAGAGCATTTCATTGCCGGCACGTCGGGCCGGATCGCCGGTGCATGTCTCTTCTTTTCCAAGCACCGCATAACTTATATTCAGATGAGTGAGGATCTTTGCAAATGCCCTTACAACTTTTTTATACCTGTCATCAAAAGCCCCGGCACAACCTACCCAGAACAGGTATTCAGGTTTTTCTCCCTTTGCAAAGAGATCGGCCATAACAGGGACTTCAACTTTTCTGGTTTGCATATCTTTATCTATAATATATTACTAGTTACACAGATGGCCAGGGAGAAGTAAGAACAAAGAACAAACGATCAGCGAAGTCAGAAGTTTAAAAAGTTCTGACTTCAACATTTGTTTGTTCTGCATTCGTTTGCTCAGGTTCTCCAATTTTCAAAATATTTTACCAGCACTTTCTTTATAAATAACCTCTTAAAAACTTATTGTATTTGAGGCCGGATTCTGTGTTAGTTTCTTTTAGTTCAAAAAATCAAAAATGGCACAGAAATTAATTTACATTTATTTCAAGGTCTCGTGCCCAGTTAAGTCTGTCTTCAGCTGAATACTGCCATGGAGCACCGTTATTTTCGATATTGTTAAATACAGCTTTGAGTTCACCGGGGGCTGAAGCTTCTTCCATAACAAGATACCTTCGCATATCAACAATCAATGTAGGATGATTTATGTTTATCGGGCACTCTTTTGCACACGCATTACATGTGGTACATGCCCACAATTCTTCCTCTGAAATAAAGTTTCTCAGCAGCGAACGGTTATCACTGAAATCTCTTCCGTTTTTAATCATTAGCGGACCTTTTTCTTTCATTCTTGCCCTGAGATCCATCATTACTTTGCGAGGGGACAGTTTCTTGCCGGTCAGATTTGCCGGACAGACAGAAGTACATCTTCCGCACTGGGTGCATGATAATGAATCAAAATAGTTTTTCCACGATGCATCTTCTGCATCCTTTACACCGAATCTCTCAATTGGANCGTCAGCTGGCTGTGCAGCAAATGCAGTATCCGGATTAAGCATAAGTTTTACCTCCCGTGTAATATTGTCCATGTTAGGAAGTTTCCCTAGCGGATCGAGCCTTGACAGAAAGACATTAGGAACTGACATGAAGACATGGAAATGCTTTGAATACGGAAGCATATTGGCAAAGAAAAAAATCATAAGAATATGTGTCCACCATGAAGCTTCGTAAATGAGCCTGAAACTCTCAGCTGCCTGTCCGGAGATCAAACTTGATATCATTGAACTGACAGGATATACTCCGGATATGGTTTCGCCTGTAAGTGATTTATATTCAATATATCCGATATTCATTGTCAGAAGAGAGACCATCAGAATGAGGATAATTGAAAGTGCAATATTCGCATCGATATGAGTTGACTTTTTCATTTCAATACCTTCGAATCTTTTTATATGAAAGAATAGTCTGCGGCTGAGGAAGATAATGATTGAAACAGCAACCAGAATAGCAAAAATATCACCTGATGCTATTATGATATTGTATACGGGTCCCAGAAATTTAAGAAATCTATCCGAACCCAAAAGTCCATCGATTACCATTTCGATACTCCCGAAGATTATTACACAGAATCCCCAGAATACCAGTGCATGGAAGAAGCCTATTACAGGTTTTCTGAATATTTTCGTCTGACCGAATGCAACTGAAAGCATTACGTTTATCCTCTTTCCAATATCTCTGACAGGAAAAGCAGGCCTGGTAAATCTAAAAAATTTAATGATCCGGTTAATGGTATAAGCGAAAACTCCTAATGTTATAAGAAGTGTTACTGAAAATATAATCTGCTTAGTCATAAATAAAGCTTTGAATTTTTATATCTTCTTTGCCACAAAGGCGCAAAGACGCTAAGGGTTATCATGTTTTAACATATCTTCTGATTCCATCCTTAATCAGAGGAATATTGAAATTAATAAGATATCCAAGTCTTTTCCCTGTTAAAGTCAAATGACTTATGATTTGAACTTCCCACACCGGATTAACAATGTCAACTGCTTTTAATTCAATTATAACTTTGTCTTCAACAAGTAAGTCGAGTCTTAATCCTTCCTCAAATGTAAGTCCATCATAGACAATTGGAATATCCAGTTGTCTTTCAACATTTAATCCAAGTTTTCGCAATTCATGACAAAGGCAAACCTCATACACTTTCTCGAGTAATCCTGGTCCAAGAGCTTTATGAACAATAAAAGATGCATTAACAATCTCTTTCCCAATTTTTTCCTCCTCATATGACAGAAGTTTTTCCATGTCAAATTTCTTAGCCTCTTTGTGGCAATGATTTATTTTTTAGCGCTTCTTACTGCTTCTACAAGCTTTGGAAGAACTTTCATTGCATCACCTACTATTCCATACTGGGCTGCTTCAAAAATCGGAGCATCTTTATCGCTGTTTATTGCAACAATATATTTTGAAGAACTGATTCCGGCGAGATGCTGAGTTGCACCTGAAATACCAACTGCAATATAAAGGTTCGGCGCAATTATTTTTCCTGTCTGACCGGTATGCTCTTCATGGGGTCTCCATCCTTCATCCGATACCGGACGAGAACAGGCAGTTGCTGCTCCGAGCAGTGTTGCTAGTTCAACCAGTGACGGCCAGTTGTCAGGCGATTTCATTCCTCTTCCACCCGAAACAACAATATCTGCATCAGTAAGGAGAATCTTTCCGGATTGTTTCTGAACATCCTTCACCAGAGTTTTAATTAGAGAACCATCGACAGAAACAGTTATATTTTCTATCGTTGCAGTGTCTGGAGTTCCGATCAGATCGAAGGAGTTCTGTGCAAGGGTAAGGATTTTTATATCCGATTTTATAACAAGATGCGCATATGCGTTACCTGAATAGGTTCTTTTATAAACTGTAAAAGGATTCAGATTAATGGGAAGTTTGCTGATACCTGATCCGATGCCGGCTTTCAGTCTGACTGACAAGCGTGGAGCAATTGCTTTGCCGGTGTTGTTGTTTGCAAGAATAATAACCGTTGCATTTTCTTTTATAGAGATATCAGAGATAACGCTTGTATAAGCCTGATTATCAAGCGTTGTAAGTTGCTCATTATTAACACTTATGATCTTTCCTGCACCATAGTTCCCTAGTTTTTTCAGCTCTGTTTCATCGACTTTTCCTATAGAAACGGCGGTCACAGATGTTCCGATCATTTTAGCAACTCCTGCAGCATATGAGACGAGTTCAAAAGTAAGTTTCTTGAATTTTCCGTCCCAGTTCTCGGTATATACTAATACTGACATATTATAGTAATTTACTGTTTTTAAACTAATTATCAAATAACTTTTGCTTCGTTCTGCAACAGATCAATAAGTTGTGCCGGATTTTCAGCATCAATATATTTACATGCAGCACGCGGAGCCGGTTTCTCAAATTCCGCGATTTCGGTAAGAGCATTAACTGCAAGAGGTTCAATAAGCTTAACCGGTTTTGTTCTTGCCATCATAATACCGCGCATAGCAGCTATCCGGGGTTCTTTGGAAATACCTTTCTGAACAACCGCAACAAAAGGAACCGGGACTGATACAATTTCTTTTCCACCGTCTATTTCACGTATGAGGACCGGTTGTCCGTTTTCAATCTTCACACCCGATACAGCTGATACTGAAGGTATTCCAAGGAATTCAGAGATCATCCCTCCCACTGCTGAACCGTTGTAATCACTTGATTCTATACCGCAAAAAATTATATCAAATTGTTCTTTTCTGACCACTTCGGCGATCTGGGATGCAACAAACCATGCATCGGAAGATTCAGCATTTACTCTGATCGCATCATCAGCACCTATTGCCAGAGCTTTTCGGATTGTAGGCTCGGAAGAAGCCTGGCCAACATGGATGACAGTGACGGATTTCACTCCGGTCGAAGCATCATCTTTTAGCTCCAGGGCGCGTGTAAGAGATAATTCGTCCCATGGATTAATAACCCACTGAACACCGGTAGTGTCAATTGAAGTATTTCCTGCGGCAAATTTAATTTTTGTCGTGGTATCGGGAACATTACTGATACAAACCAGAATTTTCATTTAAACTTTGGTATTAGTTATTTTACTTAAACTAAAAAGATTAACCAGAAAAAACATGGATTTTTTAACCTTTTAGGCGGCAAATATAATAATTTATGATTCACAATCAAATCACAAAAATATCATAATGTTCAGCTGTTCGAATTATAGTAAAATCACATATGCCTCTAGTACTGATTATTAGTAATTATCAGAAACAAAAGAATTTCGCCGGGTCGAAAACAAAAATTAACCACGGATTACACGGAGTTAAACGGAAAATGCACGGATTATTGTTTCCGTGTTTATCCGTGTTCTCAGTGGTTACAAAAAACATTCAACTAAACGTGTACCAGACTTTGAAATATCAACAACGGAGAGCACCGGGAACTACACGGGGTTTCATTGAATATCTTTCATTACTGAAAAGATATCGTAAAAAAACATATTTCCTTAATGCGAATCTGTATTTTAGATATAAATTCGCATCGCCAAAAAAGCTGAGAAAAACATTTAAACTTGAGTAGCAATTTCAAAACATATGGTGCAGTAGTATTGTCAATGATCTTCTGGTCATTTTCATTTATCTGGTTTAAAACAGCAAATGAAACATTCCACCCGATTACCATAGTTTTTATCAGGCTTACGCTTGCAGTTATTCTTTTGACTACATACCTGGTTGTTACAAAGAATTTCATGAAGATCAGGAAGAAAGACCGTAAGCTTTTTCTCATGCTGGCTTTGTTTGAACCATTCTTTTATTTTCTTGGAGAAAGTTTCGGTCTGACCTATGTATCTGCAACAGTATGTTCGGTTCTTATTTCAACAATTCCGGTATTTGCCATTCTGGGAGCGTGGCTTATATTCAGGGAACGTCTCGGATTATTAAATTATGCCGGTGCAGTAATCTCCTTTCTGGGTGTTCTTGTTTTCATCCTTAACAAAGACGGGAGTCTTTCATATAATATTAAAGGGTTGCTTCTTCTTTTATGGGCTGTCCTGTCAGCTGTCGGATATAACCTTACATTAAGCCGTTTAGTCGGAACATACAGCCCTGTTTATATTGTAAATGTCCAGAATATCATTGGTGCCGTGCTTTTTCTTCCTGTATTTTTAATTCTTGACTTCGATCATTTCAGAAATTTAGAGTTCACGTTTAAAATGTTTGTTCCGATAATTGAGCTTGCAGTTTTTGCATCATGTGGGGCTTTCATTCTGTTTGCTTTCTCTGTAAAAAACCTCGGAATTTCAAAAGCAAATGTTTTTTCTAACTGTATTCCGGTTTTTACGGCTCTGTTTTCATTTATCTTAATGGGAGAAAAACTAACGCTTCAGAATGTTATCGGGATGTTCATTGTTATAGCCGGACTGTTCATGTCGCAGATGAACGGAAGAAACAGGATTACTGACGATGCCATGGCACTCACAGGGAAAACCGCATAATCTTCAGCCACTTATATTCTGTTCATTAATACTAATTCAGATAACCTGTCCGTTTCAATAAATCATATTATCTTTGGTCAGTATTGACAACCATGGGAAAAAAGGTCCTTAATATTCTGTTTTTCAGCCTCATAACAACAACTTCATTTTCGCAGACAGGAGGTGATAATGTATATGAATTCCTCAATCTGACTCATTCAGGTTTTGTTTCTGCCCTGGGTGGCACCAATGTTTCAGTAAGAGGAAATAATCTTAACATGGTTTACCACAATCCTGCCCTGCTGGACTCTTCGATGAATAATGCCCTGGCATTGAATTATGTAAACTATTTTGCCGGAATAAATTACGGCCTTGCATTATACTCCAGGTCATATCCGGGAACAGGAAATTTTGCAGCAGGACTGACTTATCTGAATTATGGCTCCTTCACTGAATCAGATGATCAGGGGAATATCACAGGAAGTTTCGGTGCTGCTGAATATGCTTTTTCAATAATTTATTCCCGTGTCATTGATTCTTTGTTCAGCATCGGGATCAACATGAAGCCGATATTGTCGCATCTTGAAAAATATACTTCCTTCGGGCTGGCATTTGACATCGGGGCTTCGTATCATAATACAAATAATCTGTTTTCGGCCGGACTGGTTATTAAAAACGCAGGTTACCAGATAACTACCTATGCGGGCGGGCCGCACCAGAAACTGCCTTTTGAGATTCAGGCTGGTATAACACAAAGGCTGGCATACGCACCTTTAAGGTTTTCCTTAACTCTCAGGCATCTTGAAAAATTTGATCTTACTCACCAATATAACCAACCGGTCACCGGCGTTAATAAACCTTCATCCATCTCCGGTTTTTCAGAAAACGCATTGAGACATGCTGTTCTGGGAGTTGAACTGATCCCTCATAAGAATTTCTATTTTTGTGGTGGTTATAATTATCAGAGAAGAAGAGAGTTGCAGGTAGATTCCAATGTCTCTTCGATCGGATTTTCATGGGGATTCGGAATTAACACGTCATGGCTCGACATTGAGTTTGGAAGGGCGACATATCATCTTGCAGGCTCGTCGACCCATCTTTCTTTGATTTTACGACCCGATAAAATTTATAAAAGATCACGGGGTTAAACAATCCTTGTTATATAATGGTTTATTTATAACCTTTGTGAATTGTTTGCTCAGAGCACAGAGCACAGAGCACCAACCTTCGCTTATGCTACGGTTGGCAAAGCAAGGCACACTGCGTCCTCCGAAGCCTTAGCGAAGGAGGAGAGCATAGAGCATAGAGCAGTAGTACTTAATACTGAGTAGACTCTGAGCCCTGAGCTCTGTGCACTGAGCAATATTAGAATGACAGGAGTAAGAGCACAAATATGGATAAGAAACTTATAATAGCCATTGACGGTTACTCATCGTGCGGAAAAAGCACATTTGCCAGGTCGATTGCAAAGGAACTTAATTACATTTTTATTGATAGTGGTGCGATGTACCGTGCGGTAACTCTTTATTGCATGAGGAGAAATTTTATAGGGAAAAACGGAATAAATACCCAGGGAATTCTCGATGAATTAAAAGATATTAATATAGACTTTGTTTTTAACCCTGATATTAATGAACATGAGACATTTCTCAATTCCGGAAATGTGGAAAAAGAGATAAGGAGCATGGAGGTAGCCTCTTATGTTAGCCGGATAAGCCAGATTCATGAAATTCGTTCCAGAATGGTTGAGTTGCAGAGACAGATAGGAATAAATAAAGGGATTGTGATGGACGGAAGGGATATTGGAACAGTAGTATTTCCGGATGCAGATATAAAAATCTTCATGACAGCCTCAATTGATATAAGGGCAGGAAGGAGATTTGATGAGCTGAAAGGGAAAGGGGTTATAGCAGATTTTGAGGAGATTAAAAGAAATATAATTGCCCGTGATATTGCTGACGAGAACAGAGATATAAGTCCACTGAGAAGGGCTGATGATGCGCTTATTCTCGATAACAGCCGGATGACAGTTGCCGACCAGATGCTATGGGTGAAGCAAATAATCGAAAAAAAGTTAGATGGTAGTCGAAATTGATAAACAATCAGGTTTCTGTTTCGGAGTACAAAATGCTGTTGAGATAGCTGAAAAAGCGCTGCTGAAAGGTGAGAAAGTTTTTTCGCTGGGACCTATTGTTCATAATGATAAGGAGGTAGAACGTCTTTCAACTCTGGGACTTGCCAGTATTGATCACGAAGAATTCAGAAAACTAAAGAACTGCAAGGTTCTTATAAGGGCACACGGCGAACCTCCTGAAACATATATCACTGCGGGAAAGAACAATATTGACATTATTGAAGCAACCTGCCCGATAGTAAAAAGGCTGCAATCAAAGATCAGAGAATCCTGGCTCAAAACAAAGGCGGGCAATGGCCATGTAGTTATATTTGGCAAACCCGGTCATGCGGAAGTTGTTGGACTCCTTGGGCAGATAAATAATGAAGGAATTATTATTTCCGGACCTGAGGATTTATGGAAAATAGACATTAACAGTCCGGTATTTCTTTTCGCCCAGACAACGATGAGTGTAAAAGAGTACAGCAATATATCTGAGATTATCTTAAGGAAAATGGTGGAAAACGGGATTACTGATCCGGGAAAAAAACTCATCATAAATAAAAGTATTTGCGGCCAGGTGTCAAACAGAGAGCCTCATCTTAAAACCTTCGCAAGGAAACACGACGCAATAATTTTTGTCAGCGGGAAAGAAAGCTCCAACGGAAAAATGCTTTTTTCTGTCTGCAAAAACATAAATCCTGAAACTCACTTTGTATCATCACCGGAAGAGATAGAAAAAAAATGGTTCGAAGGGAAATCTTCTGTAGGCATTTGCGGAGCAACTTCGACTCCAAAATGGCTCATAGAAAAAATCCGCGATATCATATCAAATATCTGACTATAGGAAAGTTCCACCATTTGTGAGGCAAAAATAAATGTATTATCTTTGCGCCTTGAATTTAGAATAATATTTATGGGAAAAATTAAAAAGATAGGGGTACTGACATCAGGAGGGGATTCCCCTGGAATGAATGCAGCAATTCGTGCTGTGACCAGAACGGCAATTTATAACGGATTGGAAGTTGTTGGTATAAAACAGGGATATTCAGGGATGATCAATTCAGATTTCATTCCACTGCAGGCATCAAGTGTGAGTGATATAATTCAGAGAGGCGGGACAATTCTGAAGACAGCAAGATGTGAGGAATTCAGAACTCCTGAAGGAAGACTGAAAGCGTATAATAATCTTAAAGAAGCACAGATTGATGGTGTTGTTGTGATCGGAGGGGATGGTTCTTTCACCGGAGCCAGATTATTCAACGAGGAACATGATATTCCTTTTGTTGGTATTCCAGGTACTATTGATAATGATATTTATGGAACTGACTATACAATTGGCTATGACACAGCACTTAATACTGTTGTAGAGGCTGTTGATAAGATCAGGGATACAGCCAGTGCTCATAACAGGATGTTCTTCGTTGAAGTTATGGGTGCAGAAGCAGGATTCATTGCACTATACAGCGGTATAGCAACAGGAGCAGAAGCTATAATAATTCCTGAATTACAGGGAGAACAACGCGACATCAANAAGATGATTGANGATGGGAATATCCGCAAGAAATCGAGCAACCTTATTATAGTTGCTGAAGGAGATAAGGGTGGAGGAGCATTTGCCATTGCTGAAAAAGTCAAGAGTGAGTTTCCCGATTATGATGTACGTGTTTCTGTTCTTGGTCACCTTCAGCGTGGAGGTTCTCCTTCGGCTATCGACAGGGTAAATGCAAGCCGTCTTGGGCATGCTGCAGTAGAAGCTCTCCTCGATGATCAGAAAAGTGTGATGGTGGGAATCTCCAACGGAGAGATTGCTCTTGTTTCCTTCCGCAGAGCAGTAAAACTTCATAAAGATGTTAACCACAGCCTTGTTGAGTTAGCAAGGATATTGTCTGTATAGAAAAACTAATATGTCTTCATCTAAAGTCTACTTCACCAATCTCAGGGCAAAGCCGTCACAAAATCTTTATAAAAAACTTGATGCGCTTATAGTCCGGGCCGGAATCGATAAAATTGATTTTCAGAAAAAAATCGTTGCAATTAAAATCCATTTCGGGGAACCCGGAAACCTGGCCTATCTGAGACCCAATTTTGCTGCACGTATTGTAAAGCACCTTAAAGCAAAAGAGGCAATTCCGTTTCTTACAGATTGCAATACACTTTATTACGGACGGCGCTCAAATGCTCCTGCTCATCTTGAAGCAGCTTTTGAGAACGGGTACAATCCGTTGGCTACAAATTGCCCTGTTGTTATCGGGGATGGAATTAAGGGGACAGAATACCGTGAGATCGAATTAAACCTGGAATACTGCAGGACTGCTAAAATTGGCAGTACGATTGCTGATTCAGATGTGATTATCTCAATGAACCATTTCAAAGGACATGAGATGACAGGATTCGGGGGTGCACTGAAAAACCTGGGTATGGGTTGTGCTTCTGTTGGTGGCAAACTGTTCCTCCATTCAGGTTCATCACCAGAGATTTATAAAGAAAACTGTACCGGTTGTAAGATGTGTGAGAAGTATTGTGCCCATGATGCAGTTAGTGTAGGTAAAGATAAGATTGCTCATATAGATTATGTAAAATGTGTAGGTTGCGGACAATGCATTGCAGTCTGTCAGTATGATTCTGCGAGAGTAGTATGGTCAAATTCTTCGGAAACCGTTTGCAAGAGAATTGCAGAATATTCGCTTGCTGTGGTTAAAGATAAACCTGCATTCCATATTAATTTTATAATGAACGTCTCCCCCGATTGCGATTGCTGGGGCTTTAATGACTATCCTATTGTTCCTGACCTTGGAATAGCTGCTTCATTTGATCCTGTTGCTCTTGATCAGGCATGCGCTGATCTGGTTAAAGCAGCACCGGCGTTACCCGGAAGCAGGATCCGGGAGGACCATAACCATGACGACCTTCAGGGTGAAGACAAGTTCAAAAAAACGCATCCTGACACATTCTGGCAGGCTGGTCTTGATCATGCAGCGAAAATTGGACTGGGAAATACTGAATATGAACTTATAAATGTATAAAGATTACTGTCTGAATCTTTAACATTTAACTTGTCATATTCGTATTTCTGACTAAATTTGATCTCTTCCAATCCTACCATTACCCCGATGAACGCTAAAGCAAGTATTGCCCGTCTATCAATAGTTTCAAACACTTTGCTTATTGCAATGAAACTTGTTGTTGGACTGATAAGCGGATCCGTGAGTATCATTTCAGAAGCAATCCATTCATCGATGGACCTTATTGCGGCAATTATCGCATTCCTTTCAGTCAGAGTATCTGATAACCCTCCCGATTCAAGGCATCCTTATGGTCATGGTAAAATTGAGAATATATCAGGTGTTATTGAAGCATTGCTGATTTTTGTTGCCGCTATATGGATTATTTTCGAGGCAGTCAGGAAACTTTTGGGAGATAAAATCGCACTTGATTCAATAGCATGGGGTTCTATTGTTATGCTGATATCGGCGATTGTCAATATCATTGTTTCAAGAAGATTATATAAAGTTGCCCGTGAGACAAATTCAATGGCTCTCGAAGCAGATGCCCTGCATCTTAAAACCGATGTTTATACATCGTTAGGTGTTGCTGTAGGTCTTGGTCTCATTATTGTTACAGGAATTAACTGGTTAGATCCAGTTGTTGCTATCCTGGTTGCATTATTCATTATAAAGGAGTCATATGAACTGATGAGAAGAGCATTCACTCCCCTTCTTGATACAGCATGGAGCGAGGAGGAGATAGAGGAACTTGAGAAGAAACTTAATGAGCTTGAAGTTAATTATCACGATCTGCGGACAAGAGCTGCAGGAAACTACAGGTTCATTGATCTGCATATTGAGATTCCGGCTGAGGTATCTGTTGGAAGCGCCCACCAATACTGCGATAAAATAGAAAATGAGCTTACAGGTTTCTATAAGAATATTGTTGTGACGATTCATGTAGAACCCAGCTAAGAGACAACCCGGACCATACCGGTGTATCCTTAATGCTCAGTTCTTTTTTCATCACCCTCCATCAGAAGGTTAAATGAATAAACTACCAGCCAGTCAGTTTTAGCAGTAAATATTCCCGCCGTTAATTGTCAATATA
>JGI20214J51088_10000962_pt1 | contig 19567 bp, 6 predicted proteins | sample WetSurMetagenome_FD_51088 | JGI IMG/M metagenome (IMG submission 51088) | reverse complement strand
TTATAGAATATATTCCATCACTCATCAATGGAGCCGTGAATGATACTGATGTTGCGGCGGCTCCAACAATTACAGTTCCCAGACTAACACTATTTGCATATACTGTAACTATACTGTTAGATTCCACACCTGAGATATCAAATGTCGGGGTATTGTCATTTGTAATATTATCTGTATTTATGGGACCTGAGTCACTGGCAGGCTGTAAATCCGGGATATCAGGAGCTAGCGGGGCAGTAAGATCGGCAATGTGAAGTGTACCGGAAGCAGTACCCTGAGCTCCAAAAGTATCGGTCACTCTCAAGCTGATTGTATGGTTACCTAATCCCAATGATCCTGTCTGACCTGCTGTCAATGAAGGCGAAGTACCAGCAAGTGAAATACTTCCTCCGATTAACCAATCGAAGGATATTATTCTATCTCCACATGATGCATTTGCATCTGATGATCCGGTACCGTTCAATGTAATACCGTTCCCTGGTTCAACAGTGTATGGGCCGCCTGTAACCGCTGTAGGAGCAACATTTCCCTGGCTTGCTGAAACGTTAATAGATTTAGTATTAGTCCTGGCAGGAACATTGTTATCAGTAACTGTCAGTACAACATTGAATGATCCATATTGATCGAATGCATGGCTAGTTGTTGTTCCCGTTCCTGTATGTCCATCGCCAAAGTCCCAGTCGTAGCTTATAATTGAACGATCTGGTCGGCCATGAGAAGAAGAACTTGCATCAAATAACACATTCTGGTTACATGACGAAGGATTTGGATTGGCTGTGAATGAAGCAACCGGCTGGTTAACATAAACTGTTGCAGTGATCTCCTCCACATCAGAAAGAGCGGGAGTTCCATTATCTGTCACTTTAACAGTAAATGTATAAATACCTGGTCCCTGGGTCTCATCCGGAGTCCAGTTGAATATACCTGTTGATGGATCAATTGAAGCGCCTGTTGGTGCACCAACCAGACTGAAAGTGAGGATATCAGGTGGGGTATCTGAATCACTGGCCACTGCAGTGAAGGACAGTGTGGTTTGTATATCAGTTGCTTTATTTCCAATCGGTGCCAGAACCGGTGCATCATTTACTGATGTTACAGTAATTGTGAAGGATTGTGTATTGCTCTGGTCAACACCACCATAGGCGGTACCACCACTATCCTTTAAATATACTGATACTACTGCACTCCCATGTGAATTAGGTGATGGAGTATACGTCAGTGTGCCAGTGGGGGATACATCCGGTTGAACAGAAAACAGACTATTATTTGTATTGGAAACAAAAAATGTAAATGTCTGACCTAATTCATTCACAGGACCAGGACTCGGATAAGTCCATCCATTAACTGTCTGTGTACCTGCATCTTCCGGAACAATCTGATTTGAACCTATGAAAAAGGCCGGAGCATCATTAACAGATAAAATTGTAATAGTAAAAGTCTGGCTGATTGTGTGATCAACTCCTCCGTTTGAAGTACCGCCATTATCATTTAAAACTATTGTAACTGTAGTACTCCCGGACTGATTCAGCGCCGGTGTATAAGTTAAGGTACCTGTTGATGATACTGAAGGCTGGATAGAGAAGAGTCCATTATTGTCATTAGTTACTATAAAATTAAGTACCTGCGACACTTCAGGATCTCCATCACTAATGGCTGTAGCCCATCCGCCTACCGTCTGCAAACCAGCATCTTCTGTTACTGTCTGATCAAGGCCTTTTGTAAAATCTGGGGTATCATTAACTGCGTCAATAGTAACATTTATTGTAATGTCATCTATCCCTCCCGAACCATCTGATATCCTGACAACAAAAGAATCAGAGCCATTATAGTCAGGTGCAGGATTATAATTTATAACCTTTGATGTACCGGTCCCGGCTGCACTTGCAGTACCGTGTAAAGCAGGTGTTATTATTGACCAGGTAATCGTATTTCCTTCAATATCAGTAGCATGAAGTGTAAGCCCGAATGCATTTGGAGAATTATCCTCATCGCTGGTGACCGAAACCGGACCAGCTCCTTCTGTGATTACAGGCGCATCATTTAATGGATTCACCGTAATTGTAACAGTAGTTTGGCTACAGTCATTATCAGCATCACATACCCGATAGGTGAACATATCTGTTCCATAATAGTCAACAGTCGGAGTATAGGTATATGTACCAGTTGGGTTCATAGTCACTGTTGCATGACCGGCGCCTCCATTGGCTCCGACAAGTGTCCATATATTACCTCCATCGCCACTTGGGGTATCATTGGGTGAAGCATTGCCGCTTACAGGGCTGTCTTCTGTTGTTGTATTTACATCTGCAATTGCAATTGGGAAGCAGTCAGGAACCGGGTCGATTATTGTGCTTGTTACAATTGAGTTACATCCATATACACTCTTGATTATTATATTGTAGGTTCCGGCTGCTAAACCTGATTTTATATTGCTTGACTGGAAGCTTGAACCGTTATCAAAGCTATAGGTCTCGCTTGCATCCTGAACAGTAACAGTTATTGTTCCTGTTGCTGCAGAGCAGGTTGGCTGGGTAACGCTGGTTAGTGGTACGACTGGCAATGGATTAACAGTTACTGCATAAGTTGCAGAGATTGTCCCATTACCACAGCTATTCGTACCATAGACTGTTAAATTTCCTGTGGTAGCATTCGAGGCAAAGTCTATCGTAACTGCATCGGTGGTACCAGTGATTGTGGCTCCTGTACCTGAATAAGCCCATACATAACTCGATGCATTCGTTATTGAAGGTACACTGTAGGATACCGTGGTCTGTCCAGCGCATACAGTTGAAGAACCGATGATCGTGCCTGCTGATAACGGCAAGCCAGTAATAGTTAAATAATCAATCTTCGTTTCAGTATAATCTGTTCCATCAGTCACAATAAGGCTGACCGTTACAGTTCCTGACCCAGTATATGTTATTGCAGAGGGATTTTTCTCTGTTGATGTTCCAGGTACTGCACCTGTCCCAAAATTCCAGCTATAGGTCTCAGAGCCTGATGCCCCAGTGGTGAGATTAGTAAAGATGACAGATGATCCACTGCATACACTCGTTATATCAGAACTGAAATTAACTATCACCTGTCCCCACCCCTTCGCAGAAATCAATAAAAAGAGACAAGCCAAAAGAAAAAACCTGACCAGTCTTCGTTCAGTAAAATTATTGATTTTCAAAGGAGAAGCAGATCTCATGTTACTTATATCACTTAAGTTCCCAGGCCAGGTATTACAAATATTAGAAAGGTTTTAATATATTAAACAACAGTAAATTAAAAAAATATTATTCAGAATCTCTAACTTCCTTCTTTACATGCATCCGCTCNGTCAGTCACAATCTTTTGAACCGACAAATTAAAGTATAATTCTTCTTCTGTTATTATTAAAAACTAAATAATCAATACAGCTTATAAACCTTAAANAGAAGAAGAAAATAATCAACGAATAAAGCAAAGACTATATAAAAATAACAGTCTTTAAAAGCTAAGATATATATAATAAAAAGAAATCAGATTTTTATTTGACCAACCTCTCCAAATCGTCCATCAGAGGCTGCATTTATTCAATTAACATTTTTCTGAAATCCTAAAAAAATCAACCTCAGAAACTTCATTTTTTATCAAGAACGAAGACATTGAGTAATGACCAATATTCACAATACAGTAGTTACAATACTGGGAGCAGATTTCTTTCCGAAATAACGTAATTCGCTTTTATTAAAAACGTATACGCATAAATTATGAGGATTAATTTATATTGATAAACGAGCATATAATAAAACAACAAACCTGGCACGATAAACAAGTTCAAAGTTATCAGTACCAGGGTTATGTAATTACCAAAAATCCTCTTTATTCACAATTTTTAAAGAGACTTTGTGAATTTTTAAAATATTATGCTCAATATCTTAGAGTTTACTAATATTAATAATATCACCTTTTCTGGTTGTTATGTCATATTCATAAACTTTCCTCAGATCTAAAGAAGTTGATGCAAGGTCATTATGGTTCAGTGGTTTCTTTGTACCAGGGGTAATAAAAAATGCATTGGAATTTTTACCACTGGCTTCCTTCAAACCTTTGCCCTTTAATGGTACATATGAACGAAGGCGGCAGTTGCCTCCAATAGATGATATAATTTTAGCCTCTGCAATTTCCCCGTTTTTCCATTGGATATCAACTTCAAAACCGCCCCTGGCTTTCAGTCCCTTAACATTTCCATTTTTCCAGGCATCAGGCAAGGCCGGTAACAAATGAATAGCTCCATCCTGACTCTGTAACAGCATTTCAGCAATACCCGAGGTACAACCAAAATTACCATCAATCTGGAAGGGAGGATGTGCATCGAAAAGATTTGGATAAGTACCTCCGCTCTGGCCTCTTCCCGACCTTGCAGTGGGTTTTAACTGATCCGTAATGAGTTTATATGCATGATTGCCATCAAGAAAACGTGCCCAAAGGTTTACTTTCCATCCCATTGACCATCCTGTTGATTCATCACCCCTCGCTAAAAGTGAAGTTTTTGCTGCAGAGAATAATTCAGGTGTCCGGTAGGGAGAGATCTGATTCGAAGGGAAAAGACCATATAAATGGGAAACATGGCGGTGATTGTCCTTCTGATTATCCCAATCGAACATCCATTCCTGCAATTGTCCCCATTTCCCGATCTGCATTGGGGCAAGACGTTTCACTGCCTCTTCCAGTTTTACAATCAGCTCTTTATCAGTATTAAGAATTTGAGCTGCCCTGATAGTTTTTGTGAACAGATCAAAAACCAGTTGATTGTCCATAGTAGTTCCAGCAGATATTGAAACACTGGAGTGGACAGATGGTGCATTTTCAGGAGAAACAGAAGGACAAACAACCAGCCATTTATGCTCTGGTTCTTCAACAAGGAAATCAAGGAAAAACAACGAAGCTTCTTTTACAACCGGATAAACCGACTTTAAGAATTCCTTATTACCATTAAAATCATATTTATCAAATAAATGCTGTGAAAGCCAGGCTCCGCCCATTGGCCACATACCCCAGAATGCTCCATCAATAGGACCATTAATTCGCCAGATATCAGTATTGTGGTGCAAAACCCATCCACGTGCCCCATACATGACTTTGGCTGTCGCAGTACCGGTTTCAGACAGTTCCCGTACCATTTGGATTAACGGCTCATTTATTTCCGTAAGATTGGTGATTTCCGATGGCCAGTAGTTCATTTCAGTATTAATATTCACTGTATATTTGCTATCCCAGGGTGGAGTGAGTTGATCATTCCATATTCCCTGCAGGTTTGCAGGCTGTCCACCAGGACGTGATGACGAAATCAATAAATACCTCCCGAACTGAAAGTATAAAGACACCAGTTGTGGATCATTACCCCTGCCAAATCCTTCCAGACGTATATCTGTAGGATTTTTAACTGAATCAGTTATTCCAAGATCAAGATTTACTCTTTTAAAATATTTTTGAAAATCGGTGATATGATCAGTTAAAATCTGGTTGTAATTCTTTTTTAATGCATTATTAAGATAGACACTTGTCCTTTCTTCAGCATTGCCGCTTATATCTCTGTAGTTATTAAAACTCGTTCCAATAGAAATATATATGGTAGCATCATTTGCACCTGTAACATTTAAGACTGAGTCAGATGGTGACACATTGCCCCCGGTTGTTATGATTTTTGCAATGACTTCAAATTTCACTCCCCCTTTTATCTTTTCAAAATCGCCGGTTATCCCAGACATTAGGAGTTCATCTTTTCCTTTTGTTGTAAGAACAACTTTTGCTGGTCGGTCCATTGATGCTGAGAAAGCCACAGATCCAGGTTTATCAGCAGATATTTTGACAATAATAACCTGATCCGGAAATGAAGAAAATACTGTAGTAGTGTAATTTATTCCATTCAGTTTATAACGGCTCGATACCATAGCTTTTTCAAGATCAAGTTCGCGAATGTAGCCGGAATAATTTTCATGCCCGGGGAAATTAAGTTTCAGGTTCCCAACAGTTTGATATGCCATACCATGGGAAGTTTTACTAATAATTTTTTCATTGGCCAGGTCTTGGGCTTCTTTATATTTGCCTTCAAAAATTAACTTTCTTACTTCAGGCAGTGCCTCTTTCGCATTGGGATTATCATTGCGATTAGGTTGCCCGGCCCAAACAGTGTTTTCATTAAGCTGAATAACTTCCTTAAATGGGTCTCCATATACCATAGCTCCTAAACGACCATTTCCGACAGGCAGAGCTTCGACCCATTGCTTGGCAGGCTGCAAATACCAAAGTTTTAAATNATTGTCACTTTGGGCAATTCCATTAATAATCATACCTGAGAATATACAGATGAGCATAATTTTTTTATTCATCATTTTACAGTTTTATCAATTTTCAATAAATGGACTAATGATTACAAATGAACTATTCTATTCAGTTCTTTTTTGTGCTATAAATCTATTAATTATTTATTCACCAGCCTGTAAACATTTTAATTATTTTTAACTATTTGCAGCAGTGATTATTAGAGAAAGCTATTGTCAGAAGTTTAAATACCACTAATTTTATTAAATCAATAATTAGTCCTCAATTATTCAAAAATGAGAATAAAATTACCGGATTCTTCATTATTATTTTATCGTGGTTGCCACTTTGGGTGTCATATAAGGTGGAAAGAAGACAAAAAAGCTTAATTGCCATGAGAAAAGTAATCTATTTGATGCAAAAGNATTTGGAATTTTTCCTGTGATACCTCAAAACTGTTTTAAATCCATAAATTAACTCAACCTCTNNTCTTATGAAAAAAACCAGCACTGTCATGAACGTATTATTTATTGCGTTGATGACTATTTCAATCCTGCAAACATCCTGTTCAAGCCTGGATCAAAAATCCCCCGATAACAGGGATATGGTACTTTGGTATAATAAGCCTGCTCAAAAAGTATGGCTCGATGGTTTGTTTATTGGCAATGGATATATGGGAGCCAATGTTTTTGGAAGAGTATTTAATGAAAGAATTGCTTTAAACGAATCAACTTTCTGGTCAGGAAGGCCACATGATTATAATGCTCCTGATGCGTACAAATATTTTGGGAAGATAAAGGATCTTGTTTTTGCAGATAAATTTAAGGAGGCAGAGAAAATGGTAAATGAACATTTCTATGGAATACCAGCAGCTCAACAGACCTATGAACCTGTCGGGGATCTGCTACTTGACTTTAATGTAACCGGTGATTCTATAAGGGATTATCACCGCGAGCTGGATATGGAAACCGGTGTGGTTAAAATCAGCTATAATCTGGGTAAGGTCAAAATGACCCGCGAAGTGTTTATGTCATATCCCGACCNTGTATTGGTAGTGAAAGTTTCGGCAAACAAACCCGGACGGATATCATTGGTAGCAAAACTTAAGAGTCCATACCTGGAGAAAACATCTGCAAAAGACGGTAACCTGGTTATGGTCGGTGCATGGAAATATCTTCCAAAAACATTATCTGATCTTATTGCCAAGGTTGAAGGAACCGGCCTTAGATTTCAGACTTCTCTTGTTGCCATACCGGAAAAGGGGAATATGTCATCGACCGATTCAAGTCTTGTTATTAATAAAGCCAATTCAGTTACATTCATGTTAACAACTGCAACAAGCTTTGTAAATTATAATGACATTTCAGGTAATCCGGCAGCCACTTGCGAAAAAATTATGTCAGCAGTAACGGGAAAAGATTTTAATACTTTAAAGGATACACATTTAAAAGATTTCACCGGGTTGATGGGAAGGGTCCATTTAAAAATTGGAGATCCTTTGATGAATCAGATGCCAACAAATGAAAGGATAGCTGAACTTAAGAAAGGAAAGTCCGACCCGGATCTTTTAGCCAAAGTATTTCAATTTGGACGGTATATCCTTGTTTCAAGCAGCAGGCCGGGAAGCGAACCTGCAAACCTACAAGGAAGGTGGAGTGAATCTGTTCTTCCAAACTGGGGAAGCAAGTATACCATAAACATAAACACTGAGATGAACTATTGGCCGGCTGAGATCACAAACCTTTCAGAGTGTCATCAGCCATTGTTTGATTTGATTACTGATCTTTCTGTAACCGGTGCAAAAACTGCAAAAACATACTACAACGCCGGTGGTTGGGTGGCGCATCATAATACAGATCTCTGGAGGGGTACAGCTCCTGTCGATGCTGCAAGGTATGGTATGTGGCCGGTAGGTGGAACATGGCTATGTCTTCATATCTGGGAACATTATCAATTTACAGGAGATGTTGAATTCCTGAAGAAATATTACCCGATTATGAAAGGTTCGGCTCAATTCCTGATGGATATTATGACTATTGAACCAAAGCACAAGTGGCTGGTCATTCCTTTCTCAATGTCGCCTGAACAGGGATTCTTTACCAGTGATAAAGCTCCGGAAACATTTATATGTTCCACAACAACAATGAATCTTGGAATGATAAGAGATCTGTTCCCACATATCATAGAAGCAGAAAAAATATTGAATATTGATCATGAATTTGGAGTAAAACTTGCTGAGACATTGAAAAAGATCCCTCCTTACCAGATCGGGAAAAATGGCATGCTCCAAACATGGATTGAAGACTGGAAAAAAGGTCCAGAGAATCATAATATGTCTGCAAACTTTGGATTCTATCCAAGCAACTCAATAACATTGAGAGGGAATCCGGAAATAGCTGAAGCTATTAAAAAATGGCTGGAACCGCGTAAGATAGACCCTGGTTGGTGGAATGGCATCTGGGATATATGCGATTGGGCAAGGCTGGAAAATGGCAAAATGGCCGAAAAAGTTATGGGAGATTTTTTCCGTACAGCATCACCCAGAGGAGGACTGGGAAATAATCTTCAAAATGCTGCAGCTTATCAGTCAGATTCCAATTATGGATATACCGCAGCAGTTGCTGAATGTCTTCTGCAAAGCCATGCCGGCGAAATCTCTTTATTGCCAGCCTTACCTCCAAGCTGGAAAGATGGATCTGTAACAGGTCTGAAAGCAAGAGGTGGTTACGAAGTTAACATGGAATGGAAAGACGGAAAATTGACAAAATCTGAGATCAAATCACTGCTTGGCAATCCATTTGTTGTCAGGGTGAATGGAAAAACTACAAATTATTCTCCTGGTAAAGGAGAAACTATTGTGATTCAGGGAAGCTAATCTTCCCTTCAAATCAATTTTGCTTAAAATTTTTGAAACCCAAATTCAAAAACGATGAAAAATAAAGTAATAGTCTCATTTAAAATTTTCATTATTCTTCTTGCTATCATTTTTCCTTTCCAGGCAAATGCGCAGGTCAGAATGCAGACCATTGTTTCCCATGAAGTTCATCAGGATCAAACAGTCACTTTCCGGATCTCATCAACGGAAGCAAAGACTGTTATTCTTGTTCTACCAGATATTAAGATGAATCAGGCAATGGAAAAAGATGCGTCAGGTTTGTGGAGTACAACAATCGGTCCACTTGAACCTGATATTTATTCTTATGTTTTTATGGTGGATGGCATGCACACCGTTGATCCGATGAATCCAAGTTTGAAGAGGGGTGTAGGATTAACAACTAGCCTGGTAGAGATTCCGGGGAAACAACCTATGTTCTTTGCAGAACAAACTGTGCCACATGGTACAGTTCACATTCACAGGTATGACTCAAAAACTACCGGAACTACAAGAGGATTATATATATACACACCTCCCGGTTATAACCCAAGTTCAAAAAACAAATATCCTGTTCTATACCTGCTGCATGGAGTGGGAGATACGGAAAACGGCTGGATTGAGATTGGTGTGGCTAACCGGATAGCAGATAACCTTCTTGCAGCAGGAAAAATGAAACCTCTCATAATTGTAATGCCACTCGGACATGCTTCTTTTCCAGGTAGTACTTCTTCAGCAGGTGGTTTCAACCAGACATCTACAGCATTTGAAAAAGATCTGCTCTCAGATGTGATTCCGTTTGTTGAAACTCAATATAATGTTGCATCCAATAGTAATAACAGGGCCATTGGAGGGTTATCGATGGGAGGAAGACAAACGCTGAATATAGGCTTAGGACATTTGGATATATTTTCCAATGTATTAGCCTTTAGTTCAGCAGTCCGTAATCCCGATCAGGATTCGGTAATGCTGAAGCTGCTTTCTGATCCTGCAAAAATAAATAAAGCCCTGAAGGTTTTCTGGATAGGGTGTGGCAGAGAAGACGGATTGTTTGCAGGAAACCAGAGTCTCTCGGATATACTGAAGAAAAAGGGGATTACGCACACCTTTTTCCCAACAGGAGGAGCTCATACCTGGACAGTTTGGAGGCAATATCTATTTGAGACATTGCCATTAATATTTAAATAATTAGTAACTGTTTATAGATCCTGTTGACACCAGCAATTTTAAAAACAATTTATTACATAAAATTTTTAAGAGATGAATTCGACAAGAAAATGTTTAGTTATTATAGGTATATTAAGCTTGCTTATCCCGATTGAGGCTCAGAATGTCAAATCGGGTGATGTTATTACAGTTAAAAGTCCGGATGGTAAAATACGTGTTGATATAAACAGTGGAACTGATTCGAAGCTCTATTATAAAATCAAGGCGAATGATAAAGAGATAATAACACCCTCACGGTTTGGAATTATAACTGATAATGTGGATCTTGGTTCCAACTTCAAATTCGGTCCTTCCGAAACGAAACTTATTGATGAGACCTATACTATATTTGGCATACATAATAAAGCAATTAATCGCTGTAATGCTACAACCGTAGAAATTCAGACAGCTACTGAAAAATGGTTTCTTGATGTGCGCGCATATGACGACGGTGTTGGAATGCGTTGCCGTCTGGCAGCAAGAATGAACCGTCAAATTCAGGGAGAAGCAACTGAGTGGAAAGTACCATCAAAAACAAAGTTATTGTACCAGAGTAATCTCGAATCATACGAAAGCACATTTGCTAATGTTCTCGCTGACAAACTTTCATCTGATTCAATTATTGCATTGCCGATAACTGCCATTTTGCCATCAGGTAATTATGCTATGATTACAGAAGCCAGCCTGGTTGATTATTCCGATCTGGCTGTAAAATCGAATGGAAAGCTATCATTGAAAACATTTTTTCATGCTGAACCCGCAGGATGGAAGTCAGATGCTGAAGTTATCCAACCATGGAGAGTGACACTTATAGCCAAAGATCTTAATGCTTTGGTTAATAGTGATTTACTATACAATCTCTGTCCTCCTCCATCTCCTGAGCTGGCAAATGCAGCGTGGATAAAACCAGGTCGTGCAGCATGGAACTGGTGGTCGACACCTTCCCTTGTTTATAACCAGCAACACCAGTGGGTCGACTGGACAAAACAACTTGGCTTTGAGTATTATCTGATCGACGCCGGGTGGACCAGATGGCAGGATGGTACTAAAAATGCATGGGATTGTCTTACTGAGGTAACAAGTTATGCAAAGTCAGCCGGAATTAATATCTGGATATGGGTCCATTCAAATGAGGTTACCAAAGAAGCTGACCGGACAAGAATATTTGATAATGCAGTAAAAGCAGGTATTTCGGGGATCAAGATAGATTTTGTGCCAAAATGCTCAAGGGAACGATCGAACTGGTATGAGGCCACTTTGCGGGAAGCTGCAAAAGATAAGCTCCTGATTGATTTTCATGGTGCTGTAAAACCAACAGGCCGCAATAGAACATGGCCGAATGAATTGACACGTGAAGCCATCATGGGACATGAACATCACATTATAAGATACAAAAGGACTCTTTTACCGGACCATGATTGTATTCTACCATTCAACCGGTTTGTTCAGGGTTTCGGTGATTATACACCCACTGTTCTTAATCCTGTAGAACTCAGGGGATATACCTGGTCGAGAGAAATTGCCCAGGCTATTGTCTTTACATCTCCGTTTCTGTGTTATGCTGATCATCCTGAGAATTATCTTAAGAATCCGGCTTTGGACATTATTAAAGCAATCCCTTCAACATGGGATGAGACAATTGTACTTAAGAATAGTGAGATAGGGAAATGTGCCGCTTTTGCCAGGCGCATTGGAGAAACATGGTTCATTGGAATAATAAATGGAAAAGAAAAGAAAAATATAGATATTCCGCTTAGCTTTTTAACGGGAGGATCATATTCTCTCAATGCTTATGAAGATGATCCGGACCGTGGTGATGGGATTATTAAAAAAGTCAGTAAGGTCAGCAAATCTGACCATATTAAGCTTTCTGTAAGAGCAGCCGGGGGATTCGTGGCAAAATTAACGAAATTGTAAGTATCCCGTTTCCCGGTAGTTGAAGGTATGAGCGTAAACATTAACTTATTACACACTTTTATTATTAAACATGTTTCTCGACATACAATTATCTGTAGAATAAATTATATGCTTAATTTTTTTAACTCTGACAATCAATTACTTGAATCGAATATTGTTTCAAATGACATAGATTTTCCGGTTTGCAGTCACACTTCAGCATTCAGGATTAAAGCTCAAAGATATTGCAGCAAAATTTTATTACTTTACTTTAGTGTTCTATTAATAAACAACTTAATTACATTTAGATGAAAACAAAAATTGCCAGAATCGTTTTTTTGATTCTCTCCTGTTTTGCCATAATGGCTTTCATACCAGGCAGTGATAACCAAAAAAAACCTATCTACTTAGACACAGCTTATTCTTTCCGGGAAAGGGCAGCTGACCTTATTTCGAGGATGACCCCCGAGGAAAAGCAAAGCCAATTAGGTAATACCATGCCTCCTATTCCCCGATTGGGAATTAATAAATATGATGTCTGGGGCGAAGCCCTGCATGGAGTTATGGGCAGGAACAATAACAGCGGTATGACAGCAACCTCATTTCCTAACAGTGTTGCAGTTGGTTCTACATGGGACCCGGAGTTGATTAAACGTGAAACATCAGTAATCGCTGATGAAGCCAGAGGATTTAACCACGATCTCCTATTTACACTTACTTACTGGTCTCCTGTTGTCGAACCAGCTCGCGATCCACGATGGGGAAGAACTGCGGAATCGTTTGGAGAAGATCCATTTCTCGTTTCACAGATAGGTAGTGGATTCGTTCAGGGTCTGATGGGTGATGATCCTGTTTATATTAAGGCTGTACCCTGTGGTAAACACTATTTCGCAAATAATTCAGAGTTTAGCCGTCATACAGGAAGTGCTGATATGGATGACAGGGACATGAGAGAATTTTATCTCCTTCCCTACCGGACACTTATTGAAAAAGACAAACTTCCGGCAATTATGACAGCATATAGCGCAGTAAACGGCATACCGATGTCGGCCAGCAAATTTCTTGTTGACAGCATTGCAAAAAAAACCTACGGCTTAAATGGATATGTAACAGGGGATTGTGATGCAATATCTGATATTAACTCCGGTCACCATTATATAAAAACAAATACAGAAGCAACTGCATTGGGCTTGAAATCGGGTGTTGACACAGATTGTGGCAGCATTTTCCAGACAAGTGCTCTTGATGCTATTAAAGAGGGTTTGATAACTGAGGATAATATGGATCTTGCCCTCATCAATATTTACACTATAAGGATGAGGTTGGGCGAATTTGATCCTAAAACCATTGTTACCTACTCAGGTATCAAACCAGGTATAATTAATGATCCATCTCATAATGACCTTGCAACTGAGATTGCAACTAAAACACCTGTCCTTTTGAAAAATAACGTAGTTTCAAAGACTGGTATAAAAGCACTGCCTCTTAATGTAAACAGCATAAAAAAAATAGCTGTATTGGGGCCACAAGCAGACAAAGTTGAATTAGGAGATTACTCCGGAGAAGCTGAACCTGCATTTAAAATTACACCCCTGGCAGGAATTAAAAATTATATTGCACAGAATAAACTCAATGCAGAAGTAGTTACCAAGGCAGGTGGAAGTACTGCAAAAAGAACCGATTTCTTTAACATGGTCGGTTTTTCCACAGTTGCTAAAAATGGAACTGTTAAGGCATACGATGCAACAAAATTTGATGCAGCGTCCAAGGGCTTAGTTACAATGGTAATAGGTTACAGATCAGGGCAAAATGCCGTAAAAGGGATTAAGGATGGTGACTGGACATTGTATAATGATGTTGACATTACCAATATAGATTCAATAAGATTCAACATGACCGTATCAGGTGACGGTGGTTTACTGGAAGTAAGAGTTGGTTCTGCAACCGGCAATCTCCTTGCTTCACAAAAAGTTGCCGGTACACCGCAAGCCAGAGGTTTCGCAGGTTTTGGAAGAACAAGAAATATTCCGGTTAAAATTAATACACTGGGTATTTCAGGGCCTCAGACTATTGTCCTTGTGTATCATGAAGCAGAAATGCCGGCCACAGATAAAGAAACTCTTGACATTGCAGCTTCAGCTGACGTCGCAATTATCTTTGTTGGTACTGATCAAACTACAGGAAGAGAAGAATCCGACAGGTACACATTAGGCTTGCCGGGGAACCAATATGAGCTTATTAAATCAGTAGCTGCAGTTAATCCAAATACCATTGTCGTAATACAAGGAATGGGAATGGTTGAAGTTGAGCAAATTAAAAATAATCCTAATGTGCCGGGTATTATCTGGACTGGTTACAATGGCCAGGCACAGGGTGCAGCAATGGCAAAAATTCTATTTGGGGAAGTTAATCCAGGTGGAAAAACGAGTCTCACCTGGTATAAATCAGTTAATGATCTTCCTGATTTTAAGGACTATACACTAAGAGGTGGAGCAGGAAAGAACGGAAGGACTTACTGGTATTTCAACAAAGACGTTTCATATGAGTTCGGATATGGGTTATCCTATACCAGCTTTGAGTACAGTAATTTCTCAATAAATAAAAGCAGTATCACACCAAATGATAAAGTTACCGTTAAGGTTGATGTAAAAAATACAGGAAGCGTTGAAGGAGATGAAGTAGTTCAAATCTATTTAAAAACTCCTGATAGTCCAGCGTCTCTTGAAAGACCAATAAAAAGATTAAAAGGATTCAAAAGAGTGACTATTCCTCAAGGTCAGACTAAAACAGTATCTGTAAATATTGATTGTGCAGATCTGTGGTTCTGGGATATAAAAAACAAAAGAATAATGTTTGATCAGGGCAAGTATTTGTTTGAAATTGGATCATCCTCAAAGGATATCAAAGGCAGCGTAGAAGCTAACATGAATGGTACATATTCCGCTGTACTGAAAACTGTTGTTGCCGAATGCGGAAAGGTAGTACTAAGACCAGGTGATAAAGTTCAATCGAGTGTATCGGCATCTATGTCGGACGACAGCTTCTTTAATGTCAAAAATGCAAAGATAACTTACAAGAGTAATAATTCCGAAGTAGCTAGTGTTGATGATAAGGGAATGGTAACAGCAAAGGGAGTTGGAATTGTAACAATATTCGCATATGTTACCGTAAATGGAAAAACTGTATCTAACAGTTTCCCTGTTAAGGTTATGCCTGATCTTAATCCTGCAGCAATTACTGTTAATAACAAAAAAATTACAGGTTTTAGTCCTGCTGTTAAAGCTTACAGTTATCTGATGGCAGATGCTGCTGTAATTCCGNCAGTTGGTGCAACATCCGCGGGTGNAAATGTNACGGTTGAAGTTGCTCAGGCAAGTAATGTGCCCGGAAACGCAATTGTAACTCTGACTGATAATATCACAGTAGAAAAAAATATTTATGTAGTAAACTTTGGTACTAAATCCATCAGCGACGAATTCAATAGCGGTACTCTGGCTAAGCAATGGAACTGGGTTAGAGAAAATGCTTCAAACTGGAGTCTTTCAAAGAAATCCGGATCACTGTTAATCACCAGCGAAAAAGGTGATATTGTTTCATCAAATAATAATGCAATGAACATACTCATCCAGAGTGCAAATACTGACTGGAGCATTGAGTCAAAAATGATATGCTCAAGGAAGCCCGCAGGAGCCCAAAATGCCGGTATCCTGGCCTACCAGGATGATGATAATTTTATTAAACTGGTTTACAAAGCCAGTGTCCCTCGCTTTGGAATGGGTGGTCCCGGTGGAGCCGGAGTCCAGCCCGGCTCAGTGGACCTGATAATAGAGAAGGATGGGTACCAGAAATCCGGAGTAACTCTTAGCATGGCTGATATAATAAAAGATAACTATACTCTTGTTCTGAAACTTGAGAAAAAAGGAAGTCTTTATTCTGCATCATGCTCATCGGATGGCAAAAAATACACAACAATTGGTACGGCAGACATTATATTAAAGGATATAAAAACCGGAATGATAGTATGTGACGGTATTGCACAGGCCAGAGGTGGTTTCCCGGGGATGGAACAGCCAACCAATCAGCCCCAGACACCATTTGAGGTTGCATTCGATTACTTCCATATCATCAATAAAGGTTTGAAGTAAATAATATCCGATATTAATTGTATATTTTGAGCTGATCTGTTTTTAAACATGTATATTAATCCCCTGGAAATAAATATTTTGCCAGGGGATTTTTTTCAAACTTATTTGGATTGAATTCCATGATGAACCATTTTAAAAGAGTTGATCAAAAATCCGTTTACAACCCAAAGCCTCAACCCTATATGGATAGTACACAACCTGATAAGATCAATCTGACTTCTGAAGAGTCTGACAAACTATATTCGAGGATTACCTGGCATATTATTCCATTGTTGTTTGTCTGTTATATAATCGCTTATATTGATCGCATCAATGTTGGATTCGCAAAGCTTCAGCTTCAGGAGGTACTTGGTGTGGATGCCAGTGTTTTTGGAAGTGTTTATGGTCTTGGTGCAGGACTTTTCTTCATTGGCTATTTCTTGTTTGAAGTGCCAAGCAACCTTATTATGCAACGTGTTGGTGCCAGAATCTGGATCGCGCGGATTATGATCATCTGGGGCCTTGTGTCGATGACCATGCTGTTTATACACAGTATATCTGCATTTTATTCAGTGCGGTTTCTATTAGGAGTTGCAGAAGCGGGGTTTTATCCGGGTGTGATCTTGTATCTGACATACTGGTTCCCTGACAAACAGAGGGCACGTACAGTAGCTCTCTTCGCCACAGGTACTGTTATTGCAGGAATAGTCGGGTCGCCTCTTTCCGGCGCTATTCTTGAACTCCACAACAAGAGTGGTCTTGCAGGCTGGCAGTGGCTTTTCCTTCTTGAGGGCATACCGGCAGTCTTGATGGGACTTGTTGTTTTCTTTATCCTTCCGAACAGACCTCAGAATGCCAGGTGGTTATCTCCTGCAGAAAAAGTCTGGGTCCAGTCTCGTCTTGATGACGANGCAATTCAGTCAATAGGAAGGACCCATTTACGTTTGTCAGATGCTCTTAAGAGCGGTAGAATCTGGATGCTTTGTTTAATATATTTTCTGCTGACAGTGGGAATTTATGGATATGAAATGTGGTTACCATCGATTTTAAAAGAACTTTCCGGATTAAGTTATTCCCTAGTTGGTATGATCAATGCCATTCCTTATATCATGGCAATAGTGGTTATGCTCGTGGTGGGATATCATTCCGATAAAACAGGAGAGAGAAGATGGCACGTTGCGATTACAGCATTCTCCGCAGCACTCGGATTCGGCTTAAGTGCCTGGTTAAAAAATCCCTACTTTGCAATGGCTGCACTGATGCTGGCATTGATTGGATTGAAATCTGCAATGGCCCCATTCTGGGCACTCTCGACAACATTTTTGAGTGGAACAGCGGCGGCAGGAGGCATAGCCTTGATTAATTCAGTTGGCAATCTTGGGGGATTTGTTGGCCCAACACTGGTCGGAGTTGTGTTTGACAAGACCAAAAGTATGTCGATTTCGCTATGGATTCTGGGAGGTGCCTTGCTTCTTATGGGGATTCTGATACTTTTTATCAGCCGATCAAATCTAAAAAATGTTTCATATAAACTGCACTAACCATGTGAAAAAAACCCGGTATCAGTTCAACTGATCCGGGCTTTTCAATTAAATTTTATACTTTACTAGTAAAGTTCATTGGTTCTGAAAGGTGTTGCAGGCAATCCTTCTTTATTGTACAAGTTTGGATCAATCGGATTATTTGCCCATGCGTATCGTACGCCAACCGGTTTTGCGACTTTCTCGCTCCACACTATGATTTTATCCTTTACAATTTTTGCTTTAGCAGGATAATATTCATTGTCGGCAGAGCATATTTCAAAGCAATTTAGTTCTTCTCCGTTCTTTGTGGTTAATCCGGTTCCTCCATTGGAAAATGATAATGTTACTTTGTTATCTTCAATTTTCGCTGACTTGAAAACAGGTCCGGAATATACAATTTGTTTTTCACCATAGGCAATTTTCTGAGCAGCAAGAGCCAGCCGATATCCAAGATCCTTTTTCTTAACAGGGTGAATATCATTATATTCACCTATATCTATTGNAACAGCCATTCCAGTATTGGGAATTGCCAATGCTTTAAGTTGGGTCTCGCGGAAATAAGCCCAGTCATATTTGGTAGTCTCTGTATTTACCTCAACAAAATTTGGAAGTTGTACATATAAAAACGGGAAATTTCCCTGATGCCAGTTGTTTCTCCAATCTTTTATAAGTAGCTTGAAAAGTTCAAAGTGTTCGAAAGCCCTGCTGGTATTTGATTCTCCCTGATACCATAATACACCTTTAATTCTGTAATTAATCATTGGGGCAATCATACTATTGAATAATCCTGTTGGAATTTTTCCGGTAAATAAACGATCCTCCAGAGGTTCATTTATAGCTCCAATTCTATAATTCCACTCTCCTTCCAGATTGACAGTGTCGTTATTTGCTAAAATTTTATATTGTTTCCCCGGTACAAACCCACCATGGCGGATGAAATTTATAATTTTGACAACAATTGTGTTTTCACCCTTCTTTAATAAATCCGCTGGAATTTTATATGATCTCTCTGAATATTGAGAACCTGTGGATCCGACGAAACGACCATTAATAAAAACAGAATCGGCATCAGCTATTCTTCCTAATTTTAATACTGCAGGTGCTCCAACCACACTGGCAGGAATACTTATTTTCCTTCTGAACCATACAACTCCGTTAATGGGGCCGGTTTTTGTATCAGCCCAATATCCTGGCACATGCATTGTTTCCCAATCGGTTATATTAAGTTCCGGATCGGACCAAGATTTTTGAGGATTTTTATGACCTTCATCATTTTGCTTCAACTGCATGTTCCAGTTCCTTACTCTCTCATCATCCATTTTATTGATTTTTTCAATATAGCCCGGAGCCTTGAATCTTTGGACATCCTCAAAATATTTTGGAAATGCTTTAATCGATTCTTCGCTCATCCATGCTTCTGCGGACGAGCCACCTACAGAGGCATTAATCAGCCCTATCGGTACTTTGTAAGCATCATATAGTTTTTTTGCGAAATAATAACCTGCAGCTGTAAAATTCAAAACGCTATTGGGATTAGCATACTGCCATTTACCGGACCTGAAATCTGTTCCTTTAGCTTTTAAACTGAACCCCTGTGATACCATAAACTGCCTGATAAACTGATTTTCGGAGTTCTTAATATCATCAGGATAAAT
>JGI20214J51088_10000961_pt1 | contig 19569 bp, 21 predicted proteins | sample WetSurMetagenome_FD_51088 | JGI IMG/M metagenome (IMG submission 51088) | reverse complement strand
CATCGAGCTCGGCGGTCGCCGGGTGTTCGTCGTCCACTACGACGACTACGGCTACGCGATGGCGTGCACCGGCGAGTGGGAGCTGGTGTGCTGCGGCCATTCGCACCGGGCCGAGGTGCGGCGGGTCGATGCGGTCCGTGGCGGCTCGAGCTGGCTCGTCAATCCGGGCACGGTGGCCGGGTTGGCTGGGCCGCGGACCTGGGTGCTGGGCGACCTGGCGGCCATGCGGTTCGAGGTGCACGAGCTGAGCGCACAAGGCAAGGCCGCCGCCCTCGCATAGAACGATCACGATGTTGCGCGGGCGGGGGCCCGCCGCGCAACCGCTCCAGACGACCGGGCCACCGAGAAGATCGACAGGAGACTTGCACGATGTTCACGATCAACCCATTTGCTGTGGTGGCCGGCACACTGCCGGCCAACACGATGCAGGTGTTCGTGGTCCTGATGGCGCTGGCGGTGCTGCTGGGCACACTGCTCGACATGATCCACAAGGGCAGCGCAACCTACTTCTTCGCCAACTGGCGCAAGTCTCGGGGTAAGGGCGCACAGGTTGACGTTGCGTCGATCGCGGTCAAGACTGTCGTGGTGGACGTGCTTGCTTCGGGCGAGTTCTGCAACCCGCGGCGCCGCATCGCCCACCTGCTGACCATGTACGGGTTCATCGTGTATCTGGTGACCACCGCGGTCATGGTGTTCGGCTACCCGACGACCGCGACGCCGGCGCCGGCGCTTGTGGTGCAGCTGTGGTGGCTGGGCGGGCTGATGGTCCTCGTCGGCGGCTACTGGTTCTGGTTCTTCATCCGCGTCGACGTCGCGGCCGAGGGCAGTTCGCCCTTCCGCCTGATGCGCGCCGACCTGTTCATCCTGTCATTGCTCGCCAGCGTGACGCTCAGCCTGCTGTGGGCCTGGCTGCAGGGTTCGGGCAGCGCGGGCTCCGGTGTCGTGTTCGGCCTGTACATCCTCGCCACCATCGTGTTGTTCGGCGGGGTGTACTGGTCCAAGTTCGCCCACATGTTCTTCAAGCCCGCTGCAGCCTTCGAGAAGCGGGTTTCCAAGGCCAGCGGCATCTACGCCAACCTGCCCTTGCAGACCCGAGACGATCCCGCACAGCGGGGGAGACACTCGATGGAACTGCTGCGCGATGCCCCCATGGACATGGGGCTGGGCATCAAGCGCGAAGCGCCGCGCCACTATTGAGACACAGTCCGCAGGTTCCCGCGGAATACAACAAGGAGTCAGCCTATGCCAACCTTCGTCTACATGACGAGGTGCGACGGATGCGGCCATTGCGTCGACATCTGCCCCTCGGACATCATGCACATCGACAAGACCTATCGGCGTGCCTACAACATCGAGCCGAACATGTGCTGGGAGTGCTTCTCCTGCGTGAAGGCCTGCCCTCAGCATGCGATCGATGTGCGCGGCTATGCCGACTTCGCTCCACTGGGCCACAGCGTGCGCGTCGACCGTGACGAAAGGAAGGGCACGATCGCGTGGCGGATCAAGTTCCGCAACGGCACGGAGAAGAACTTCCTGTCGCCCATCACGACCAAGCCCTGGGGGGAGGCGATCCCCAAGCTCGCGGACGTGCCAGGCCCGAGCAAGGAAATGCGCGACGGTGAATTGCTCTACAACGAGCCCAAGTACATCCGCCTGGATGACGATGGTCTGCGCACGCTCGAGTCCGCAGGTCTCAAGTTGAAGATGGGGGTCTACTACTGATGGCCTACGAAACGATCATCGAAGACGGCATCGACGTTCTGGTCGTCGGTGCCGGTCTTGGCGGCACCGGTGCAGCCTGGGAGGCGAGATTCTGGGGACAGAACAAGAAGATCGTCATTGCCGAGAAGGCCAACATCGATCGCTCGGGCGCGGTCGCCCAGGGCCTGTACGCGATCAACTGCTACATGGGAACCCGCTGGGGCGAGAACAACCCGGAGGACCATGTCCGCTACGCTCGCATCGATCTGATGGGCATGGTGCGCGAAGACCTGTTGTTCGACATGGCCCGCCACGTCGACTCGACGGTGCACCAGTTCGAGGAGTGGGGCCTGCCGATCATGAAGGACCCGAAGACCGGGCGCTATCTCCGCGAAGGACGATGGCAGATCATGATCCATGGCGAGTCCTACAAGCCCATCGTGGCCGAGGCGGCCAAGAAATCGGCGGACAAGGTCTTCAATCGCGTCTGTGTCACCCACCTGCTGATGGACGACAGCAAGGAGAACCGCGTCGCCGGTGCCGTCGGCTTCAACGTCCGCACTGGCAACTACCATGTCTTCAAGTCCAAGACCGTGATCTGCGGCGCGGGCGGCGCCTCCAACATCTTCAAGCCACGCTCCGTGGGCGAAGGTTCCGGCCGGACCTGGTATGCGCCCTGGTCTTCGGCATCCGCGTATGGTCTTCTGATCAATGCCGGCGCCAAGATGACGCAAATGGAGAACCGCATCGTGCTGGCGCGCTTCAAGGACGGCTATGGACCCGTCGGCGCCTACTTCCTGCATCTGAAGACCTACACGCAGAACGGCTTGGGTGAAGAGTACGAGTCCAAGTGGTTCCCCGAGCTGCAGAAGATGGTCGGCAAGGAGTACCTCGATCCGGAAGCTTCGCACCTGACGCATCGCCCGATCCCGACCTGTCTGCGCAACCACGCATTGATCAGCGAGGTCAATGCCGGCCGCGGTCCCATTCACATGGTGACGATGCGCTCATTCCAGGATCCCCACCTGGAAGAGGTCGGCTGGGAAAACTTCCTCGGCATGACTGTCGGCCAGGCGGTGCTGTGGGCCGCGACCGATGTCGACCCCAAGAACGAGAATCCCGAGCTGACAACGTCCGAGCCCTACGTCATGGGTTCGCACGCTACCGGTTCGGGTGCCTGGTGCTCCGGCCCCGAGGACGTTTCCCCGCCCGAGTACTTCTGGGGCTACAACCGCATGACTACGGTCGAGGGCCTGTTCGGCGCCGGCGACGCGGTCGGCGGTACGCCGCACGCCTTCTCGTCGGGCTCGTTCACCGAGGGCCGTCTCGCCGCGAAGGCAGCGTGTAAGTACATCGACGACGGCAAGGGCGAAGGCATCGTCGTCAGCGACGCGCAGATCAGCCGCCGCAAGGAGGAGATCTACAAGCCGATGGAGCACTACAAGATCTACCGCAATGAGATCGTCGCGGGTGATGTCAATCCGAATTACATCAATCCGAAGCAGGGCCTGGACCGTCTGCAGAAGCTGATGGACGAGTATTGCGCTGGGGTGACCGTCAACTACATGACCAACGAGAAGCTTCTCAACATCGGACTCAAGAAGCTCGCGATCATGGAGGAAGACCTCGAGAGCTTGGCCGCCAAGGATATTCATGAGTTGCTGCGCGCGTGGGAGCTGAAGCACCGTCACCGCGCCGCCGAATGCGTCACGCAGCACACGCTGTTCCGAAAGGAGACCCGTTGGCCTGGCTATTACTACCGGGGCGACGCCATGAAGGTGGACGACGCGAACTGGCACGTGCTGACGGTTTCGCGCCGAGATCCGAAGTCCGGCGAATACACCATGGAGAAGGCACCTTGCTATCACTTGGTCACGGATGAGAAGTAGCCCGATCTCCAGGCGGGCAGGCGCTCGCGTCGGCTGCCTGCCCGGCGCAGAAGCGTCCGGCATCGCAGCCATGGCGCGGACGATGCGGGCTCTTGCGCCCGCGGAGGCCCACGAGTGAACATCACCGAGAAGACCGACGAGGAGCTTCTGGCCCTGGCCAGACCGCTGTGGCTCGATCTCGTCAAGTATTCGAACGAAGGCAAGTACGGGGATTTCGCCAAGAACTTTTCCAGTTCCCTCGCGCGCAACCTGGATCAGGTCGCTGCGGGCCACCAGTTTGCACAGAGCGAACTGGCGCGCAACCTGTCCGAAGAAGTGGACTCTCTCGGCACCATCCGACGAGGAGAGCACGTGACGGTTCTCTACCGGCAGCGCAGCACCAAGAAGCCAGGCGAATGGCTTGGCAGACTGGTACTCGGCTATGAAGATGGAAAGGTCAGGATCTTCGGTGCATCCATCTTCTGAACATTTCGTCTGGACTTGACGTGCGCGAAATCATTCAATATGGCAAGCTCGTCGAGCTGACCTACAAGGTGTCCGACAAGAAGCTCGGGCATGTCCTCACCAGCGTCGAGTTCCCGTTGGGCTATGTCCACGGACACAATGAAATCCTGGCCCCTTCGGTTCATGGGCAGCTCGAGGGCCGGGCCGCCGGTGACGTTATCGAAGTAGAGATCGATGGCAATCAGATCTTCGGCCCAAGGGACGAGTCCTTGGTGTTTTCCGATCACATCGAGAACGTCCCCGAAGAGTATCGGCAGGTCGGCACCTCCATCCTCATGGAGAACGACAGCGGTCAGACGCGCAGTTTTCTCGTGACGCACATGGACGACGACTCGTTGACGGTCGACGGCAACAATCCGCTTTCCGGCAGGGTGGTCGTGTTCAAGCTCGAGATAGTGACCGTGCGCGACGCCACCGACGAAGAGATCAGGGCGGGCGGCGCGATCCATGCGGGCGCCTCGATCGACACCACGCTCCTGAAACCCGTCTGAGCGGCTGTGCTGAATGCCATGCGGCGACCCTCAGACATCGTTGATTGCACTTGCAGTTCTTCATTCACGGCAAGAAAGGTGACTTTATGAGCGACCACAAGCCGCCCCCGGCCAAGGTTCCCGACGGCGTCACGCCTTATGTGACCACGCGGCAGATGCCAGCCAACGAAAAGGGCTTCGTCGGTTTCGAAACCATCTGGAAGCCGTTCCAGAAGGAAGCCGAATACAAGACACCGAAGAAGCCGTAGCCGTCTTGCCGGAAGGTGTGCGAGCCCGGATCACACGCCCGGGTCGGGATGGCATGAGGGACGTCGCCTCAAGGGCGATGGCCCGGCTCATCGGTTGCGACGGAGTGGTGCGCCGCTGACGGGCGGTGGCCGCGACGGCGGCAAGCGGGCGAGGCTGAAGAAGCCTGTCGACCTCGTCATCGACCCGGCCTCACTGTCTTCATGCCCGCACGCTATTTGCACATGCGAAGACTGTCCGACGCGTGCTTCGAGCCAGCCGCAAAATGCGCAAATTGCATGACGCAACGCGCACGATGGAACACTTGCACCCAATCGAGGCCTACCGGACCGTCCAGGAGAGTCCGAACACGCTGCTGATCGACTGCCGCACCGAGGTAGAGTTCTTCTACGTCGGGCATCCGACCGACGCGATCCACGTCGAGTGGAACACCGCGCCCGACTTCCAGCTGAATCCGCACTTCGCCGAGGAGGTGCTGCGCATGGCCGGCCGCAAGGACCGCCCGATCATCCTGATCTGCCGCAGCGGCAAGCGCTCGGTCGACGCCGGGCTCGAGCTCGAGAAGCAAGGCTTCACAAATGTCGCCAACGTGCTCGAGGGCTTCGAGGGCGAACTCGACGCGCAGCACCACCGTGGCAACGTTGGGGGCTGGCGCAAGCACGGACTGCCATGGCGACAGGTCTAGCCGGCCGCTCGCGGCGCGCGCTTGTCCAGGCGCCCCCAGCGGCTCTGCACGACGCTGCCAGCCGCACCAACAAGGCCTAGAACTCGGTCGACTTCGTCGAGTTGCCGCGCGCCTTCTCGACAGGGTACTTGCGGGCGTTGGTCTGCAGCTTGCTGCGCACGGCCTCGTCTAGATTCACCTCGAGGACCGCAGCCAGTCGCACCAGATAGATCAGAACGTCGGCGATCTCATCGCGGGCACGGCCCGCGGCCACCGGGTCGCGTGCCACCTCACGCGACGCGTCCTCGCTGAGCCATTGGAACAGCTCCACCAGTTCACCAACCTCGCCTGTCAGCGCCATCGCCAGGTTCTTGGGCGAGTGGAACTGCTCCCAGTCGCGTTCGCGTGCGAACTGCGCAATCGCCTCCTGAAGTCCGCGGACATCAACCAAAGGTCGCGAGACGCAATGTCGTTGTGGCACGTGAATCCCCCGCTCGTGGATGACCGCATTTGCTGCGCCGCATGCTCGAATGCTAGCCGTCGGCAGTCCCTTCGGTGGACGCCATAGCCCGAATGGGCAGGTTGGCCTACGCCAACGAGGGAGTAGACGCTTGCGCAGCACTCGCGTCCAATCGGCAGTTGCGCGGCTTGGCGCTGCGGTGGTCATTCGTCGGGCCAGCGGAAAGAGCCCGCCGACAAGAGGAAGCGATACACGCCCATGCCCCGAACGCCGCTACACGATCCGCTTGCCGATCCGGGTGCTGGGTCCGCCCGGGAAGTCCGCAACACCACTTGCTACATGTGCGCCTGCCGCTGCGGCATAAGGGTGCACCTGCGTGACGGTCAGATCCGCTACATCGACGGCAACCCCGATCACCCGCTGAACCAGGGCGTGATCTGCGCCAAGGGCAGCTCGGGGATCATGAAGCAGTATTCGCCGGCGCGGCTGACCCAGCCGCTGAAGCGGCGTGACGGTGCCGAGCGCGGCGCTGGGGACTTCGTGCCAATCTCGTGGGAGGAGGCCTTCGCGACGCTGACGGAGCGCCTCGCGAAGATCCGCGCCACCGACCCGAAGAAGTTCGCGCTGTTCACCGGGCGCGATCAGATGCAGGCGCTCACCGGCCTGTTCGCGCGCCAGTTCGGCACGCCCAACTACGCTGCGCATGGCGGCTTCTGCTCCGTGAACATGGCCGCCGGGATGATCTACACGATCGGCGGTTCGTTCTGGGAATTCGGTGGCCCCGACCTCGACCGCGCCAAGCTGTTCGTGATGATCGGCACCGCCGAGGACCACCACAGCAACCCGCTGAAGATCGCNATCAGCAAGTTCAAGCGCGATGGCGGGCGCTTCGTCTCTATCAATCCGGTGCGGACCGGCTATTCGGCCATCGCCGACGAGTGGGTGCCGATCCGTCCCGGCACCGACGGCGCGTTCCTTCTCGCCGTCATCCACGAGATCCTGGCCAAGGGCTTGTACGACCGCGACTTCGTCGTTCAGTACACGAACGGCGGCGAGCTCGTGAACCTGGATGCCGCGCACGACGAGTACGGCATGTTCGTGCGTACCGAAGTCCCGAAGGAAGAAGCCTGCTACGACCCGCAGAACAAGCTCTGGTGGGACCGGCATACCGACAAGCCGGTGGTGACGCACACGCCCGGGGCGGACCCGTTCCTGCTCGGCGAGTTCAAGCTCTCCGACGGCACGCCGGTCAAGCCCGCGTTCCAGCTGTTGCACGACCGGGTCAAGGACTACACCCCGGAGTGGGCAGCGCAGATCACGGGCATCCCGGCCGAGACGATCCGGCGCCTGGCGCACGAGATGGGCGTCACCGCGCGCGACCAGCGCATCGAGCTGCCGATCGCGTGGACTGACGCCTGGGGCAACGAGCACGACAGCGTCACCGGCAATCCGGTGGCGTTCCACGCGATGCGCGGCCTGGCTGCGCATAGCAACGGCTTCCATACGATCCGCGCGCTCGGCATCCTGATGTCGATCCTCGGCACGATCGATCGGCCCGGGGGTTTCCGCCACAAGGCGCCTTTCCCGCGTCCGATACCGCCCTGCCCGCGAACGCCGAACCACCCGCGCGCGGTGCAACCCGAGCGGCCGCTGGACGGCCTGCCGCTCGGGTGGCCGAGCGACCCCGACGACCTGTTCGTCGACGACGACGGCGAGCCGGTGCGCATCGACAAGGCCTTCTCGTGGGAGTACCCGCTGTCGGTGCATGGGCTGATGCACAACGTCGTCACCAACGCCTGGCGCGGCGACCCATACCGCATCGACACGCTGCTGATCTTCATGGCCAACATGTCGTGGAACTCCACGATGAACACGGCCGAAGTGAGGAAGATGCTCAACGATCGGGACGAGGACGGCGGATACAAGATCCCGTTCCTCGTCGTGGTCGACGCGTTCCAATCGGAGATGACGGCTTTCGCCGACCTGATCCTCCCCGACACCACTTACCTCGAGCGCCACGACGTGATGTCGATGCTCGACCGACCGATCTCCGAGTTCGACGGCCCGGTCGATGCGGTGCGGATCCCGGTACTGCCGCCCACCGGCGAGTGCAAGCCCTTCCAGGAAGTGCTGATCGAGCTTGGCACGCGTTTGAAGCTGCCCACCTTCGTCACCAAGGAGGGACAGCGCAAGTACCGCGACTATCCTGACTTCATCGTCAATTGGGAGACCGAGCCGGGCTCGGGCATCGGATTCCTCGCCGGCTGGCGCGGAAAGGGCGGCGAGAAGTTCCTCGTTGGCGAGCCCAACTCGCGCCAGTGGGAGATGTACGAGCAGAACAACTGCGTCTACCACTACGAGCTGCCGCGCAGCTACCAGTACATGCGCAACTGGAACCAGGGCTACCTGGAGTGGAGCCGCGCCAACCGCATCACGCGCTACGCCGAGCCGATCCTGATTCATTTGTATTCGGAAGTGCTGCAGCGCTTCCGCGGCGCGGCGCAGGGCAAGGGCATCGGACGCAAGCCACCGGAGCATCTGCGCAAGCGCATCGAGACCTACTTCGACCCGCTGCCCTTCTTCTATGAGCCGCTTGAGTCCCAGGTGACCGACAAGAGCAAGTACCCGCTGGCCGCTGTGACGCAACGACCGATGGCGATGTACCACTCGTGGGATTCGCAGAACGCCTGGCTACGCCAGATCCACACCTACAACGAACTGCACATCAACGCAAGCACGGCGCGCGCCGCGGGAATCAGCGACGGCGACTGGGTCTGGGTCGAGTCGCAGTGGGGCCGTGTGCGCTGCCGCGCGGCGCACTCGCAGGCGGTCGAACCCGGCACCGTTTGGACCTGGAACGCGATCGGCAAGGCCTCCGGGGCCTGGAACCTCGCGCCCGACGCGAACGAGTCCCGCGATGGCTTCCTGCTCAACCACGTCATCAGCGAAGAGTTGCCGGTGCGCGGCAGCGGGACGCGGATCTCCAATTCCGACCCGGTCACCGGCCAGGCCGCCTGGTACGACGTGCGGGTGCGGATCGTTAAGGCCGACGCCGATGAGCCTGCCGAGACCGCGCCGCAGTTCGCGCCGTTGCCGAGCTATCCGGGCATGCCCGAACGGCCTCGGGAGCTGACGTCGATACGCGTTCTGAACGCAACGCTGAAAGGCGGTCGATGAGCCGGCGCCAGCTCGCGCTCGTCATTGACCTGAACGTCTGCGTGGGGTGCCACGCCTGCGTGACGAGCTGCAAGGAGTGGAACACCAGCGGCGCCGCCGGCCCGATGACCGACCAGCAACCCTTCGGCGCGGATCCCAGCGGCACCTTCTTCAACCGTGTCCAGACCTTCGAGGTGGGCGAGTTCCCGCTGACCGAGACGGTCCACTTCCCGAAAAGCTGCCTGCATTGCGAGGAGCCGCCCTGCGTGCCGGTGTGCCCNACCGGCGCTTCGTACAAGCGCGAGGAGGACGGCATCGTCCTGGTCGACTACGACAAGTGCATCGGCTGCAAGTACTGCAGCTGGGCCTGCCCGTACGGCGCGCGCGAACTCGATGCCCACCAGAAGGTGATGAAGAAGTGCACGTTGTGCGTCGACCGCATCTACGACGCCACACTGCCCGAGGTTGACCGCAAGCCGGCGTGCGTGAAGGCCTGCCCGACCTCGGCGCGGCTGTTCGGCGACATACACGACCCGCAGTCCGAGGTCTCGCAGGCGATCCGCGAGAGAGGCGGCTACGCGCTCATGCCCGAGTGGGGCACTCACCCGGCGAACCACTATCTGCCCCGGCACAAGACGCATCTGCGCATTCACGACGATGAACTCGTGCGCGCGGACAACCCGCTGCGCGTCGAAGGCCATTTGCCCAAGCCCGCCCCCGGCACCCCGACGCTGGAAGACGCGGGGGCCTAGTGCCTCCGTTGCCGACACCTCGACACCCGCCATCATGCGACCTGCCTTCTCGGTCATCCTGCTCACCACGCTGATCGGCGCGGGACAGGGCCTGTTCATTGCGATCGTGCTGATCCAGGCACTCGCGGTACTGAGCCTCGGGCCCGCGGCTGTGAGCCCGGCCTTTGCGGGCTGGGGAAGCGCACTCGCGCTTGCGCTGCTGGCGGCAGGTCTGGCGGCCTCGTTCTTCCACCTCGGCCGGCCCGAGCGCGCCTGGCGTTCGGCGGCGATGTGGCGCACGTCGTGGTTGTCACGCGAGGTGATCGCGCTACCGGCATTCATGGGCGCCGTGGCGCTGTACAGCATGCTGCAGATCAGCGGCCATTCGCCCGTCCTGTACGCCGGCGGCCATGGCCCGACGATCGACCTAAGCCTCGTCGTCGGCTTGATCGGGGTGGTGCTCGCGTTCGCGCTGTTCGTCTGCACCGGAATGATCTACGCGTGCATGCGCTTCCTCGCCGAGTGGCACACGCCGCTCACGCCGCTGAACTACACGCTGCTGGGTGCGGCATCGGGCTTCACGCTGGCCGCGGGGTTCGCCGCCGTGGTCCAGCCGGCGCACGCCGATTTGCTTGCGGCCTGCGCGATTTCGCTCACGGTCCTAGGCGCTGTCGGGCGCAGCGTCGCGCTCGTGCGCAACAGCCGGCTGGTGCCGCGCTCGACCGCACAGACCGCGATCGGCATCAAGCACCCGCGCATCGTCCAGCGCTCGATGGGTTTCATGGGCAGCTCGTTCAATACGCGCGAGTTCTTCCACGGCGCCAGACCAGGGTGGATGCGGGCCGCCAAGCCCGCGTTCCTCCTGCTTGCGTTCGCGCTGCCGCTGTTGCTGCTGGTGGCCGGCTTGCGCAGCGGGTCGCCGCAGTGGTCGGCGTCGGCGTTCGCCGTACAGTACATCGGGCTGCTTGCCGAGCGCTGGTTTTTCTTCGCGCAGGCCAACCACCCGCAGAACCTGTACTACCAGGTCGTCTCCTGAAATGACGCTGCGTTGCCGCCGTGTCCAGGTTGCCGCCTGCGGCATGGCGGGGATGTTGGTGCTCGGCCTGCTCGTCCCCGGGCACGCGGCGCACGCCGCGGCGCCAGCAGTGGCCGCCGGCGCGAGCGCGAGCTGGCCTTGGTGGGTGTGGCCGATCGCGCTCTTCGCGACCTGCTTCGTGATGGGCATCGTGGCGGTGCCGGCGGGCATCGGTGGTGGCACGCTGTTCGTGCCCATCGTCGGCGGCTTTTTCCCCTTCCACCTCGATTTCGTGCGCGGCGCGGGAACGATGGTCGCACTCGCCAGCGCCCTCGGCGCCGGGCCCTTCCTGCTGCGCACCGGGCTCGCCCGGCTGCGCCTGGCGCTGCCACTGGCGTTGATGGCGTCGATGGGCTCGATCGTCGGCGCCGCGCTCGGCCTGGTGCTGCCGGTCTCGACGATCGAGATCGCGCTCGGCGTCGTCGTGCTCGGCATCGTCGTGTTGATGCTCGTCGCCGGCAAGGCCGAGTTCCCGCTCGTCGCCGTGGCTGACCGGCTGTCAAACGCCTGGGGGCTGAACGGCCGCTTCACCGATGCGGCGACCGGCCGCGTCGTCGACTGGCAGACGCACCGCACGCCGGCCGCGATGGCACTGTTCACCTTGATCGGGCTGATGGGCGGGTTGTTCGGCATCGGTGCCGGCTGGGCCAACGTGCCCGCGATCAACCTGCTGATGGGCGCGCCGCTCAAGGTGGCAGCGGGCACCTCAAGCCTGGTGCTGTCGCTGTCCAGCTCGTCGGCGGCCTGGGTCTACCTGAACCGTGGCGCGGTGCTGCCGATGATCGTAGTGCCGTCGATCGCCGGCATGATGCTCGGCGCGCGCATCGGTGCGCGCCTGCTCGGAGTGCTCGACGCGTCGGTCGTGCGCCGGCTCGTGATCGGCGTGCTGCTGTTCGCCGGCGGGCGCTCTCTGCTTAAGGGCACGGGGGTCTGGACATGAGCCGGCACGAACCCTCCGAGCCGCCGGCAATGGCGATCGAAGCCGTCGACGAGCAGTCGGTCTACGCGCGGCTGATCGAGCAGTCGACGCATTTCGCGACGCTGCTGCTGCTGCTGACCTTCAGCGTCTACGTGTTCGGCGTGCTCGAGCCGCATGTCGCGCTCGAGCGGCTGCCGCAGCTGTGGGACCAGTCGCTGCAGCGCTACTTGCAGCTCAGCGGCACGAACCCCGGCTGGCGCGTGATCGAGCGCCTGGGCCGCAGCGATGTGATGAACCTGGTCGGCGTCGGCCTGCTGTCGTCGGCGCCGGCTTTGAGCCTGCTCGTGCTGCTGCCCAACCAGCTGCGCCGGCGCGAATGGGCGCAGGCCGGCTTCTGCCTGGGTCTGGTGACGCTGATGCTGCTCGCCGCCGCCGGCCTGCCCGGGCGCGCCTGAGGCCACGACGATATGACAGCCGCCTTCACCCGCCTCCTGCTCGCCACCGAGCACAGCGAGTTCGACGCCGGCGCCGAGCGGCTGGCGTTCGCGCTCGCCGCGAGCGGCGGTGAGGCGCTCGCGGTGGTGCTGCCTCTGGTCAGCAACCCCGAGTACGAGAGCGAAGTGCCGCAACTCGCAGCGCGTGCTGAGGCCGGGGCCGCCGATCGCTTGCGCGCGCTCGCCGACGCCGCGCGCGCCGCTGGCGTCACGCTGGCTGCACACGTGCGCCGAGGCCCGGAGCCGCAGCGTGAGATCGTCGACGAAGCGCGCCACATCGGGACCGAACTCATCATCATCCGCCGGCGCGGGCGGCGCGGGCTGCTCGCCCAGTTGCTGGTCGGTGACATGGTGCGCAGCGTCGTCACGCACGCGCCTTGCAGTGTGCTCGTCGCGCCGCGCGAGGCGCGCCCTTGGACGCGCCGGATTCTCGTCGCGCTTGACCCGCACGGCAGCGACATGACCGCGGTGTCGGTCGCGGCGAGCGTGGCCGCCGCAGGCGCCCTTCCGCTCGCCGTGCTCTGCGTTGTCGAGCGCGGCAGCGCCGCGCAAGAGGCGGCCGAGCAGGCTTTGCACCGGGCGCAGACTACAGCAGCCGCCTTCGGCGTCGAGACCGAGACACTGCGCCGCGAGGGCCGGCCGCATACGCAGATTGTCGCGACCGCGCGCGAATTCGGCGCCGACCTCATCGTGATCGGACGGCGCGGCGACGAGAGCCTGGCTCATGCCTGGCTAGGCGGCGTCGCGCAAAAGGTCATCGGCCTGGCTGACGGGCCGGTGCTGGTCGCCACCTCCAGCCCCTCAACTCCCACGTACGGACCATGAGCGACGCACTGAACTACCTCGTCAAGGCGCGGCCCGACGCGGTCGGGCACTACTTCCAGTTCCTGAAGGAATGCGGCAAGCACCTCGACCCGAAGACGCGCGACCTGATCTCGGTGATCACCAAGGTCGACGCGCAGACCGAACGCGGCTTCCGCCAGTACCTGGGCCGCGCCCTTCGCGACGGCTGCACGCCGGCCGAGGTGCTGGACGCGCTGCTGATGGCCTTCCCGACACTCGGGCTGGCAAAGATCGTCTGGGCGGTGGACATCATCCTGGCGATGGACCTGCCCGAGTTCCAGCCGGCCGCGCTCGGCGCCGAAGGCAGCTGGCACGACGTGATGGGCGCCGACGAGTTGGTCNTCGGCGAAACCCGGCGCGTCGAATGCGATGGGCGCGGGCTGTTCGTGCACCGCAACGACGACGACTGGCGCGTCTACGACAGTCGCTGCCCGCACCAGACCACCAACATCCCGCACCTGGCGCTGCAAGGCTGCACGCTGACCTGTCCGAAGCACGAATGGGCTTTCGACATCCGCAGCGGCGAATGCATCGCCAAGGGCGACAGCCCGCTCAAGCGCTGGGACAGCCGCGTCGAAGGCGGCCGGTTGCTCGCGCGCTGGTGACGATTTCCCCGTTCCACACCACAACGACCTCACCGAAGGAGACAAGCATGACCCNCATCCGCACCCTGTTCAAGCTGACCCCGATTGCCGCACTGTTCGTCGCCGGCACCGCCTTCGCCACCAACGGCTACTTCCCGCATGGCTACGGCATCAAGGCCAAGGGCATGGGCGGCGCGGCCGTCGCGATGGCCCAGGACAGCCAGGGCGGCGCCAACAACCCGGCCAGCATGGTCTGGGTCGGCAATCGGCTCGACCTCGGGTTGGATCTGTTTTCGCCGCACCGCGACGCGACTCGCAGCGACGCCGGGATCGCTTCGATCAACGGAAGCGTCGACAGCAATAGCACCAATTTCATCGTCCCCGATTTCGGCTACAACCACATGCTGAGCCCGGACTTGTCGCTCGGCGTCTCGGTCTACGGCAACGGCGGCATGAACACCAACTATCCGCAAGGACCCTTCCAATGCCCGACCGGGCCGGAGTCAGTCGCGCCTACCAACATGCTCTGCGGCAGCGGGCCGCTGGGCATCGACATGATGCAGCTGATCATCGCGCCGACCGTGGCCTACAAGCTCAACGAGAAGAACTCGATCGGCCTCTCGCTGCTCGTCGGTTATCAGCAGTTCAAGGCCTACGGGCTGCAGGCCTTCGAAGGCATCACCAGCGCGCCGGGAAGCGTCACCAACAACGGCTACTCGCGCTCGCACGGGCTGGGCATCCGGCTCGGCTACCAGGGACACGTGAGCGACCAGCTCAGCGTCGGCTTGTCCTACGCGCCGAAGATGAGCATGAGCCGCTTCAGCGAGTACAAGGGCTTGTTCGCCGACGGCGGCAAGTTCGACATCCCGGCCCATTACGCGGCCGGCATCTCCTTCACCCCGACGCCGGCGGTTACCGTCGCGCTCGACTTCGAGCGCATCATGTACAGCGGCGTGCCGTCGGTGGGCGACGCGAGCTCGGTGCAGTTGCCGCTGGGCGCGCCGGGCGGCCCGGGCTTCGGCTGGAAGGACATCAACGTCGTCAAGCTCGGGCTGCAATGGCAGGCGACGCCGGCGCTGACGCTTCGCGCCGGCTACAACCATGGCGGCAACCCGGTGACGGGCGACAACGTCTCGTTCAACATCCTCGCGCCGGGCGTGGTCACGCGCCATTACACCGCCGGCCTCACGTACGCGATGAACACCACCGACGAGATCAGCGCCGCGCTGATGGTGGCGCCGCGCGAAAGCGTAAGCGGGCCTTCGATGTTCAACAGCCCCGCGTTCTTCGGCCCGGGCGCTGGCGGTACCGAGACCGTCCGCATGCGCCAGACCTCGATCGGCCTGTCGTGGAGCCACAAGTTCTGAACCGCCGGGCCGGGCCCGGCCGATAAAGGGAGACAAGTCATGGCTCATATCGTCATCCTCGGTGCCGGCATCGGCGGCATGCCGGCAGCCTACGAGTTGCGCGCGTTGCTGCCCAAGGAGCACAAGGTCACGGTGGTCAACGCCACCGACACCTTCCAGTTCACGCCGTCCAACCCCTGGGTGGCAGTGGGCTGGCGCGACCGCGCCACGGTGACGATCCCGATCGAGCCGTCTCTCAAGCGCAAGGGCATCGCCTTCGTCGGCAAGGCGGTGACGGCGATCGACACCGGCGCCAACCAGCTCACGCTGGATGGCGGGCAGACTCTGGGCTATGACTACCTCGTCATCACCACCGGGCCCAAGCTCTCGTTCGCCGAGGTGCCGGGCGCGGGCCCGGCCTCGGGCGGCGGCGGCGGTTACACGCATTCGATATGCACCGTGCCGCACGCCGAGGCCTTCTTCGACGATTACCAGAAGTTCCTGCAGGCGCCCGGGCCGATCGTGATCGGGGCGATGCCGGGCGCGAGCTGCTTCGGTCCGGCCTACGAGTTCGCGCTCATCGTCGACACCGACCTGCGCCGGCGCAAGCTGCGCGACAAGGTTCCGATCACCTTCGTCACCTCCGAGCCCTACATCGGCCACCTGGGACTGGGCGGCGTCGGCGACAGTAAGGGCATGCTCGAGTCCGAGCTGCGCAGCCACGACATCAAGTGGATCACGAACGCAAAGACGACCAAGGTCGAGGCCGGCAAGCTGTTCACGACCGAGCTCGACATGCAGGGCCAGCCTGTGAAGGAGCACGAGGTAGCGTTCAAGTTGGCGATGATGCTGCCCGCCTTCAAGGGCGTCGACGCGGTTGCGGCGGTGGCCGACATGTGCAACCCGCGCGGCTTCGTGCTGATCGACGAATTCCAGCGCAGCAAGAAGTACAAGAACATCTTCTCGGCCGGCGTCTGCGTCGCGATCCCGCCGGTCGAGGTGACGCCGGTGGCCAGCGGCGCGCCCAAGACGGGCTACATGATCGAGACCATGGTCAGCGCGATCGCGCACAACATCGCCGACGAACTGGCCGGCCGCCCGGCCACGACGAAGGCCACCTGGAACGCGATCTGCCTGGCCGACATGGGCGACACCGGCGCCGCGTTCGTCGCGCTGCCGCAGATCCCGCCGCGCAACGTGAACTGGTTCAAGAAGGGCAAGTGGGTGCACCTCGCAAAGATCGCCTTCGAGAAGTACTTCATGCGCAAGATGCGCTCGGGCAATACCGACCCGGTCTACGAGAAGTACGTGCTCAAGGCGCTGGGGATCGTGCGGGTCATCAAGTAGGCGCGGCCGACGGCCGCTTGAGCCCCGACCACAGGCCGCCCATGCTGTCGCTGGACGACGTCGGCCGCCTGCTGCGGCAGTGCGCCTTTTTTGCCGCGACCGACGACGCTTCGCTCGCAGCGCTGGCGCAGCGAACCTCGCCGCTACGGCTGCGCGCCGGCGAATGCCTGTTCGAGAAGGGCCAGGCGGGCGACGCGCTCTACCTCGTCGTCGACGGCCGGGTTCGCGTGCACAACGGTGACGAGGTCGTTGTGCGGCTCGGGTCGGGTGAGGTCTTCGGGGAGATTGGCGCGCTGTCGAGCCAGCCGCGCACCGCGTCGGTCACCGCCGAACAGGACAGCGCGCTGCTCGCTCTGGACCAGGCCAGCCTGTTCGCGACGCTGGCCGCGCGCCCCGAGGCGGGCCGCGCGGTGATCCAGGCGCTGTGCGCGCGCGAGAGCCAGATCATCGACGAGAAGTTCGAGCGCATCGTNCGCGCCAAGGTGCTCGAGAACGAGCTCGAAATCGGTCAGCGCATCCAGAGGAGCTTTCTGCCCGACACCTTCCCCGTCGTCCCCGGCTGGCGGCTCGACGGGATGCTGCGGCCGGCGCGCAAGGTGTCAGGAGACTTCTACGACTTCTTCCCCGTGCCGGCGCTGGGCGCGGTCGGCCTCGTCATCGGTGACGTCTGCGACAAGGGCGTCGGAGCAGCGCTCTTCATGTCCTTGTTCCGCAGCCTGATCCGCTGCGCCGCGCTGAGCCGGGGCGCGGACGCTGCAGCGCCGGGCGCGGACGCGCTTGCCGACCTCGTCCGGCACGCGATCGGTTCGACCAACCGCTACATCGCGTCCACGCACGCCGGCAGCAGCATGTTCGCCTCAGTCTTCTTCGGCCTGCTCGACAGCGCGAGCGGCCGGCTCTGCTACGTGAACGCCGGCCACGAGGCTCCGTGCATCGTCGGCGCGGCCGGTCAGCGCAGCGAACTGCCGACCAACGGCCCGGTGATCGGGCTGTTCGAGGAAGCGGCATTCGGCATCGGCTGGGCCGAGGTCGGGCCGGCCGAACTGCTGTTCGGCTACACCGATGGCGCCAGCGACGCGCGCGACTGCGCCGGCGCGCCGTTCAGCGAAGAGCGGCTGCTCGCCGCCGCCCGTTCAGCGGGCTATTCGGCCGCCCGGCAGGGCGCGAGCGCGCTCTCCGAGGTCGACGCCGCGGTGCAAACGTTCGTTGGTGACGCCGATCAGTACGACGACGTCACGATGATCAGTGTCTATCGCGAATAGATCCCTTAGTTCGCGCACGAGAAGAAGCCGGAATCTTCCGGAGTGGATCAACAGAGAAATGGAGAAGCGAGCATGAGCACTGCACTACAAATGGCTGTATCCGAAGCGGCAGGCACGGTCCCGGTGACCGTGCTGCGAGTCAGCGGCGATCTGGACTCGAAGAGCTACCCGGAACTCGAGGCCAAGGCCGCCGAGCTGATCGGCGGCGGCAAGCACAGGATTGTGCTGGACCTGAGCGGCATTGGCTTCATGGGTAGCGCCGGGCTGCGCGCNATGCATGGCATTGTCAACAAGCTGAAGAATGCCGGCGGCAGTGGCCGGCTCGTCCTGCTGAACCCCTCCGACGCCGCGGCCCGGGTGATGAAGACGCTGGGCTTTGACCAGTTCTTCGAGATCCAGCGCTCGCTCGACGAGGCGCTGGCGAGCATCCGCCGCCAGTGACCGACGCGGCGCTCGGGATGACCGAGACGCACCGGCTCGAGGTCCGGCCGAACCTGGACGATCTCGGCCGGGTGCGCGATTTCATCGAGGCCAGTGCCGGCGCTGCCGACCTGGCGGCCGACCGGATCGGCGAGCTGGTTCTGGCCGTCGACGAGGTAGTCTCGAACATCGTCATGCACGGTGGCGCGCCCGACGCCCGCCGCATCGAGATCCGGGTGCTGCGCGGCCCGGACCAGGTGCTCGTCCAGATCCGGGATGAAGGCATCCCCTTCGATCCGACGCGGCCGGACGAGCAGCATCTGGACCAGTCGCCGCTCGAGCGCGACCGGCCCGGCGGCTTCGGGCTCAACCTGCTGAACCGGCTCGTCGACCGCGTCGACTACCGGTTCACCGAAGACGGGCGCAACGAGCTGGCGCTGGTCAAGCGGCGCTAGTAGGTTGGCGCTGGCGCGGCCCCCGCACGGGCGCGGCGCGCGCCCCGCAGCTCTTCACAGGCCGCGCCGCGCCGCTTCGACCTCCAGCGCGTCCAGATCGGCGGCCCAGTCGATGGACACCCGGCTCAGCACCTCGAGCCGGCGGTCGGCGAGCGCCCGCACTCGGTCGGCACGGCGTGCCAGGCGTCGGTCGCGCTGCGCCAGCAGCGCCTCGATCAGCGGCCGATACAGGTGCACGAAGCCGGTCAGCCAGCGGCACGAGGCGGCATGGCCCTCGACGCCGTGGAGCGCGAAGCGTTCGACGAAAGACATCGTCGTCGCCACATCGAACCAGTGGCCGTCGGTGACCCAGCGGTTCACCGTGAACAGACCCAGCGGCAGGCCGCGCGTGTCGAGCGCGATGGCGAACAAGTGCGTCGGGGCGCCGCGCGCCCAGCGTCCGCGCGCGCAGCCGAGGTAACGTCGGCGCCCCGACGCGGTCGCATGCCAGAACAGGTGCAAATGCCCGTGTTCGCGCTCGGCGTCACGGTGCGCGTGGTAGAAGAACTGCGAGCCGCGGCGTGAATCCACTACGTCGTCGGGCGGGTAATGCTCGAACTCGACGACCTCGCGGCCACCGATCCAGCTCTGCGGCAAGGACCCCGCCGACGCCGTGGCCTCGGCGAAGGCCGAGACACTGTCGCGCCCGCCGCGCAGCGCGCCGGCGAACGAATCGTCACTGGCGTGGCGCCAGTGACGCTGCAGGATCCTGGACGCGCTCACGGACGATGCTTTGCGGCCACGCCGGGCTTCGGGCTAGAGCGGGCCAGGCCGGCCCGCCCAACTCGCACTGCCGAGCGAGGCCCGAGTCGCCGTCGCCCGAGGTGCGACGGCATGCCGACCTTCGCGTCGGCTACTTCTTGCCCGCGCAGCTGGCGCTCTTGGCGGCCATGGCGCCGCATTTCGGCGCACCGTTGGCACCGGACTTCCCAGCGCCCTTGGC
>JGI20214J51088_10000960_pt1 | contig 19588 bp, 13 predicted proteins | sample WetSurMetagenome_FD_51088 | JGI IMG/M metagenome (IMG submission 51088) | reverse complement strand
ATATATTACCCATTCTGTACTTTTCTCTCTTCACTGACCAGAAATTAAGGTAATCATCTCCCTGATAAAAATTTAAGCTGAAACTATTCTTTTTGTCAGGCTTCCAGGAAAACTTGCCATTGAAATCATGAAAACCGTAAGCAGTGATATAATCATTTTCGCTTTGTAAAACCTGTAGTGTTGCCATCAGAGGATCAAAAAGCGTCTTTCTGGCACCAATTATAAAGCTTGAATTTTTAAAGCCGGCCGGTCCTTCAAAATTGAAGGATAGATCCGTAATACCGGCACTTAAAGAACCCTTATAGGTGGAGTAATCACCTTCCCTCTGGGTTATGTCCACAACAGAAGAGAGTTTCCCTCCATACCTTGAAGGAAATCCACCTTTATAGACATCAATATTGTTTATCATATCAGGATTGAAAACAGACATGAAACCACCAAGATGATTGACATAAATTATTGGAACATTATCGAACAGGTACAGGTTCTGCCCCGGATCACCGCCCCTTACTATCATGCGACTGGATCCTTCCTGTGAAGAACTTATCCCAGGCAGAAGCGACAGTGTTTTAATTACATCAGGTTTCCCTCCAATTGAAGGTGTCTGCGTCATCTGCACGTAATTCAGCGTTGAGATATTGGAGCTGCGTTTTCTTTCTGCATTTATAGTTATCTCAGAAAGTTGTTTGATATTCTCAGACATGGAAATTTCAATAATTGTATCATTTACGGCGCTCAGATTCAGGACCTGACTTTCATAGCCCATAAATGAGATTTTCAATGAGGGATAAACCTTAACAACAAGGTTGAAATATCCATTGTAATCTGATATAGTTCCGTTAGTTGTTCCTGCTTCTGTTATTCCGGCTCCGATTAACCGCTCTCCATTATTCCTGCTTTTTACAAATCCTGAAATGTTAATCTTTTGCTGCGCATTCAATGAGGAACTCAGTAAAAGAACGATGATGGCGATATTTTGAATACTCTTAAGCATCTGTTCAGTACTTAGGAAATAATGTATCTGAGACTACCACCGAATATCCTGCAAATATTCCATAACCGCCGGGGATATTTGAGAATAAAGGAAAAGCGTTTATTGAAGCCGCAGGAAATTCAGGAAACCTGCCTTTTTCATATAAGTACTTCTGTTTGATAAATTGATAATAACTACCACTGCAGGAACGCAGTTCTATTATCAATGGATACAAATCGGTTTTGCTTGGTCCACCTCCGTAGGAACCATATCCTCCGGTGAAGTAATTAATCGTCATTGTGTAAACAGAATCTTTGATAATCTCATTACTGAAGATTGTTAGCGGAAGTCCTTCGTTCAACAATACAGGATCGGTTATCTTCTTCAATGTGGCGAGTCTCTCATCTTTGCCCTGCAGGAGCCTGATTATTACTTCGAAATACTGACTCTCCGATGTATTTGTTCTTAATGAAAAAGTTAAAGATGGATAGATCACACCTTCTTCATCCTTCCCGGCATAGCTGTTATGGATTATATTGAAGATTGGAGAGGGTGCTGGAAGAATTTCATTACACTTGATTGTCTCGTAACCAGGTACCTTTACCTCAAGTTTATAGGATCGCCCTGTCATAACAAGGGATGAAGAAAAGTATATCCCGTTCTCATCAGGAAGGAGAGTTTCTGTATAATTGCCGTCGATATAAAGTGAGATATCTGCATCATTGACCAGAGTCAGCTGGTTTGTATCAAGCTTTTCAGCCAGTGATACATGAACTTTCAGAGGATTTCCGGCAATGAGGATGCTATTAACTGTTGGAACAGGAGTAAATCCAGGGAATTCATCAGTTACGATTTCTCTGCAGGAACAATGTACTAAGAGTATCAGAAGAGTAACAATTAACAAGTTACGCATTTACTACAGCTTTGACAGAAGCGTTAAATTTAAAACATTTCGAAATTAAATAAACTGAAATTATTCAATTAACATAAAAACTTCAGAAATATTGTGGTTCAAATAAAAAATCAGAAGGTAACTTATTGATTTGCTTTATCAAGGGGACCGTGGTTTGAATCCATTGGACACACCAGTTCGCTTTCTTTTTTAAGAAAATTCCTCGTTGCATGATCCTTGCCTGGACCAAAAAAAAGGTTATTACGGTATTCACCTGTATTGATTTTTATCATTAAAAATAAGTCAATTTAGAGTTTTTACAAAATAGAAATTTGCACCTGAATTGCACTTACTAAATGAGGAAAGCCCCGATAAATCGAGGCTTTCTGTACCCGGAGCGGGACTTGAATCTATTTTACTGCATTTGACTTCATTATTTTAATATACTTGAAAAACAGCATATTAACAATTTGTATTTTGTTTATTGGATTTCATTTTATTACATTTGAGTATAAGTTTGCACCTAATTTGCACCTACTTTTGGTTTATATAGTTTGATATAAAACGCTCAAAAATGACAGAAATTCAATTTTATCTTAAATCTGAAAAGCTTGATAAACATGGAAAGGTTACTCTTTTAGCTTCTATCTACAGCAACTATAAAGCCTATAGAATGAAGCTTGGAAAAGTAAGAATTCGTGATTGGAATAAAAAATCACAACGTCTAAGGCTGTCTTCTCAGAATACAAAAGCTTATGAAGAAAACTCAAAAATGAACGCNTTTATCGATGACGTTGAAACCCAGGCCAGATTGCTATTTAANAAGGTTACCAAGGAAAGAAGGAAACCTTCGGAGTTTGANTTGACAAATCTTCTCAATACTCCCGAAGTNTCCTCTGTGCTTAAATCAACTTCAGTTATGGAAGTTTTCAGCGATTTTATTGAATCTAACAAACCAGATAAAGCTGAGCGCACAATAAAGGGATATACCACTGTTAAAAACTATATAACCCGATTTCAGGAATCTACAAAGTATACTTTAACCTGGGACAATATTGATGTTAATTTTATTGATAAGTTAAAAAAGTATACGTTCATAACCGAAAGGAAGCAGGTTGGGTACTATGCCAAGATTACCAGGGTACTTTCAACTTTCCTACATTGGGCAGAAGAACGTAACTATTATCAGGGCAAGATCTACGATAAACTTAAAGTTGATGAACCCGAAAGAGAGGTTGTATTCTTAAGTATGGATGAGCTTCTGGTACTCATGGATTATAACTTTGAAAGCCACCGATTAAATAAAGTGAAAGATTTGTACTGTTTTGCGTCCTTTACAGGACTCAGGTATAGTGATGTAATTTCGCTTAAGCGAGAACATATAAACAATAAGCTTTTAACTAAAACACAAGTAAAAACAGGGTACGTTAAAACTCTCCCTCTTAATGATTTTGCTCTTAAAATACTTAAAAAGTATGAAGAGGATGAAGATCCCCTTCCGAAAATGTCCATTCAGAATATTAACGAATATTTGAAAGAAGCCTGTGGAATTATTGCTTCAAAACAACTTCCCAAAACAGGATTTAACCGGCTGGTGATAAAAAAAAGTGTGATAGGCAGTGAGACAACAGAAGAATCACTTCCACTCCATGAGTCAATTACCTTTCATACTGCAAGAAAAACTTTTATTACCAATAGCATAATGCTTGGGGTAAACATAAAAGCGTTACAGGATATGGGAGCACCAAAAAAAGAGAAAGATTTGAAGAAATATCTGAAGATTACGGATGCATTCAAGAGCCAGGTCATGGATAATACTTGGAATGTTCTAAGTTTAAACCATATACCAAAAGTGCTTATTTCTCAAAACTAGACTTCTGCTATTTTTTTTCTCACAAGCAAAATCAAATTCTGAGTTGTTAGATTTTAACTCTTAAAATAATTCTGTCCCAATGAGTGGATTTTGGTAATGGCTGCATTTACTCAGACTGTTGATTCATTAACTGACCTTCGTTAGCTCTGCCAATTTAATTAATTTAAAAATTTACACTTTGATAATGCATTTGAAGCTGTATGTTATTAATGAAAACTGTTTTTTGAAAAAAAAGACCTTGATTATGTGACTGATAACATATAATAATGCCTGAAGGGAGTTATTAATAAAACATTAACTTTATATCAATATTTTTATCTCATTATGGTGCGTACTGAAAATGAATTGAAAGAAAAACTTCAGGTATTGCTAAAAGAAAGTAATCCTGACTACCGAGCCATTTTCAAACTGACAAGAGATTTATCTAAGCTTGACAAGAAGTATCAGCATTTTTTTGTGGATGCTAAAACCTTAATCCACTTGGGGCGGGACAGTATAAAAGACCATACTACTGCATTAATAGAATTAGTTAAAAATAGCTACGATGCTGATTCAAAGAACGTCGATGTTGATGTATATTGCAGAAAAGGAGGCAATTTTATTCGCGTAGCCGACAATGGATTTGGCATGACGAAAGATGACTTAGTAAATGGTTGGTTACACATAGGTTTTTCCAATAAAAGATCATCCAAACGCAGTAAAACCGGTAGAAGAAAGACTGGAGAAAAGGGAATTGGAAGAATTTCAGCTGACAGACTAGGTGGAAATCTTGAATTGATTACAAAAACAGAGCAAGACACTTTAATTGGGCTGATAGTTAATTGGGATGCGTTTGATGTGGAGGGGAAAGATATTTCTGATATTGATGTTGAACTGTTTTATCCCACCTCAATTAATGTTCCCAACAAAGACGGAAAGCCAAGTTTAACTGGAACAGAAATCAAAATAACAAATCTTCGTCAGAACTGGTCCGTTTCAAATATTGAAAATCTTTATTATGAATTATCAGCTCTAACCCCACCCTTTAATGAAGTTAAGGATTTTCAGATTGAATTAAGAAATGATATTGCCCCCTCATTCTCTAAGAGAGTTAATTCTGAGTTCTTCAAAGCTGCTGAGATCGAATTAGATGCACTGTACGAGGGTAAAGGATCGGATATCCTTTATACTATTAAAGACAAGTACAGCAAGAAGGTCGAAATTCAAGAAATTAAATGGCAACAACTTCTTTCTAAAATTAATAAAGCAGAAGATCAAGAAGTTTCAGAAGATTTGAAGTGTGGCCCAATTTCGTTAAAACTACTATTTTTTCTCCGGGAAGCTGCTTCAGTTCAAGGCACCGCCTTCAAACTTTCAGAATTAAGAGAATTTCTTGATAACAATGCCGGGATAAAGATTTATAGAGATAATATAGCGGTAAAACCATATGGTTTCCCGAATTCTCAATTTGGTTATGACTGGCTAGAACTTGCTGAAAGGAAAGCTAAAGATCCTGCTGGAATTGGTCGTGGCGCTGAAAGTTATAGTGTAACACCTAATCAACTTATTGGTGCAATTTTTATTTCGCGTGATAATAATATTGACTTATCTGATAGTGCTGCAAGGGAAGGATTAGTCGAATCAGAGTCATTCTATGATTTAAGAAATTTTGTTTTAGGTTCTATAAATATGCTCGAAACACATAGAGCTAATATTTATCCTTTAATTGAGAAAAGCAGAGAATCGAAAAAAACCTCTAGTTCAAAAGAAGCGGAACAAATTCAAATGCAGCTCTTTTCGGTTAAGGAAGACTTAGAATCAATCAAGACAGAAATAGAAAGCACTAATACTAAATCATCCACATCAGATGTTACACGACCTATTGAAATAAGCATTGAAAAAGTTGATGTAATAACAAAAAAAGTTGACAAAACCATTTCTGAACTTCTGAATTGGAATAGAGTGCTTAGTGGACTCGCTACTATTGGAATCTCATCTGCGGTATTCGGTCATGAAACTGAAGGTTCAATTTCACTTTTTACAAATGCAACCGATAATGCAAGATTATTAATAAGGAGTGATCCTCCTGATCTCGTACTTGCTATATCTGAGATAGACAAAGCATTAAAACACTCAAAGAAAGTGGCCGCCTGGGGAGCATATGCATTAACAAGAGTTCAGCGGGAAAAACGCAGCAAGAAGAATATTAATATTAAAAAAACAATCGATGCAGTAGTTAAAGAACTGAAGCCTGCTTTTGAAGCGTCATCAATAAAAATTGAAACAGAAGGTGAATTTTTGGTTTCAAAAACATACCAGATGGATATTGAATCCATTTTGATAAACCTTTTAACAAATGCTTATACTGCCTGCAATTTGAAACCTGGTGTTAGAAGAGTTGTAATTACAATTGATAGAGAAGATACTAGAGTGACACAAGGATACTTCTTTAGTGTTTCAGATACTGGGCCCGGTATTGCAAAGGAGTTTCAAAAAAGAATCTTCGAACCATTATTTTCCACAAAAACTGTTTCAACAGGTACAAGCAAAAGTGTTGGTACAGGGTTAGGATTAACTATTGTAAAATCAATTGTTGATGACTTAAGTGGCAATATAAAAGTTGACCAAGACCCAGAACTAAAAGGTGCTCGTTTCAAAATTTGGTTACCAAAGGAAAAATAGTATGGCAAAAATTGCAATTGTTGATGATAATAAAGAGCAAAGAGAAACTAATACTATTCGGCTTAGATTGTTTCTAAAAGAACTTAATTCTAAAATTGAGGTAAGCGATATATTCCCTTTTGAAAAATTTAGTGATTATTATGGTTATATTGACTCAGAAAACATTATTGCACTTGTAATCGATGAAAAGCTTTATAATGACAGTCAATTAGATAGAGCTCCTGTAGAGTATAATGGTAGTGATCTAGTTGGATATATTAGGGAACGATATAAATACATCCCAATTTTTACATTAACAAACTTCCCGGAAGATCAAATCCTTCAAGATAAGATCAATGAGTACGATTACATTTTCTCGAAAAAAGACTTTTCAATAAAGCAGGTAGAAATAATAAATAGGGCTTGTCAAAGATATTTGGAAGAAAATCAGAAGGAACTTTCACAGGTAGATGATCTTACAAGAAAAATTGCCTCTGGAAAGGGTGAAGCTAATGATATTGAAATGCTTAAGGCACTTCAAATAAAACTCAGTATTCCCTTTAGTTCTGATTTAAAAGATAGAGAAGAATGGCTCATTGAGTATGAAAAACAGATAACCGAGCTGGAAGAGCTCAGATTTAAACTTGAAAAAAAGTTGAATAAATAATGAACTGGAAGCTAGTTATAAAGGACCCAGCTACTCAACCTAAGGGCGGTACCTATTCTGACTGGAAAGAGCAAGTTGCAAAAGAATGTTATTTCCAATGCGTGTACTGTTCAATACACGAATCTCAATTTGGAGGGATTAATAATTTTCATATCGACCATTTCAGACCAAAATCAATTTTTAAAAAGCTTGAAAATGATATTTGCAATCTCTTTTATTCTTGTCCAATTTGCAATAGATTTAAAAGCGATGATTGGCCCAATGAACCAAATTTGGATATATTAAGTTATGTAGATCCTTCAAATATAGATTATTCTGATTTATTTGAATTAAATAGTGATTTTCAAATATTTGGCAAATATACAGCTTCGAAGTACCTAGAAGTAAGGCTTTATCTTAATAGAGCACAATTAATCTTTGAAAGACGAGAGGAAATAAAAGTTAGGACCGTTACAGTGCTTATGAAAGAATTAGCCGATTTAATTGATAGGCTAGGTAGGGATGATTTAAAAGAAGCAAATGAAGCTTATAAATCACTTACTTCCATACAAACTAGAATTCAAGAGCTAAGCGAATTGAGAAAGAAGATAAGACCATACGAACTTAAAGATATTAGAAAGTAATGAGAGATAGGAAAAGAAATGGTTCCTTCTACACTCCAAAGATTATAGCAGACTTTCTGGTAGATTATCTTTCAAATAAGCTGAAAGAAAGATCTTCAGTTTCTATACTTGAGCCTAGTGCCGGTGATGGTGTTTTTGTGAAAACAATTTTTTCTCACAATTCATTATCTCCTAAAGTAAAAAAATTCGTTGCGGTCGAGAAGAATTTACTAGAACTAGAAAAAATTACGCTTGATATTAAGAAGAATGTATTTTCCGCAATACATTCTGATTTTTTAGAATACCAAAAAAATAACCCTGCCAAATTTTCACTCGTAATTGGGAATCCTCCTTATATTAGAAAAAGACTCTTACGTGAATCTCAAGTTGAGCTTTGTAAATCAATTCACGACGAAGCTAACTTAGCTGACATCAGGCCTATAAATATCTGGACTTCTTTCCTTGTTCGATGTATTAAATTTACAAATAATAGAGGAATTCTAGCTCTAGTACTTCCTTCAGAATTGCTTCAAGTTAAATTTGCAGGAGAGCTAAGATCTCTCATTCTTAAAGAATTTGAACGAGTTGAGATATTCACGTTTAATGAATTACTCTTTAAAGACTGTAAGGGGCAGGATACATTAATTTTAATTGGGGAAAGAAAATCAGAAAATAAAGGTATTTACTATTGTAATATCAATAAGCTTACTGACCTATCAATTGGGAAATATTCTTTAGTCCAGAACATTAATGTTAAAGATTCCAAGTGGACCCACCACCATTTAGAAACGGAAGAAATTGAATTACTTGAGAGATTGAAGCAAAGACTTAATACTATAAACTATTATTGTTCCTCAAAAGCTGGAATTGTTACTGCTGCAAATGACTTCTTTATTGTAGATGCAAAAACAGTCGAGAAATATTCATTACAACCTTTTATTAAGCCGATTATACAAAAAGGTATTTTTGTAAATGGTAGTGTAGTATTCACACCAGATGAGTATCTAGAATTAATTAATAAATCTAAACCTGCATTTCTATTAGCACTTGATAGGAACTCAGTAATTCGAAAGAATGCCAAAATTTGGGACTATCTTGAAATAGGGAAAGATCGTAAGATTGACAAACGTTATAAATCTTCGCTTCGTAGCAACTGGTTTGAAATCCCGAATATAGGTCAAGCTCCGGAAGCTTTTTTCTTCAAGAGATGCAATGAGTATCCAAAATTTATTAAAAATGAGGCTGGGGTATTGTCAACTGATAGCGCTTATATAGTTAGTATGCGAGACACATTCGAGATAGAAAGCTTGATTTATTCCTTTTATAATTCTCTAACACTTGCATACTCCGAACTTTATGGTAGATACTACGGTGGAGGTGTGTTAGAATTAACTCCAAACGAATTTAAAATGGTCCCTGTTCCCTACGTAAATTTTAGTAAAAATGAATTCATAGGATTTACTAATTCATTTCGAAATAAAGCCTCCATAAAAGAAATTTGCAGAATGAACGATGTAAAAATTCTAAGATCCATTGACAGTGCTATTGATATGGTAACAATTGACAAGATATTTGCGATAAGAGAGAAACTATTCTTAAGAAGAGTAAAAACCAATTAGAAAGTTATTTTTACTAGCACATTGCCAACATGTCTTCCTCTATTTTTTTTCTCACCAACAAAATCAAAATCTGAATCAAACTTTTCAGATTTTAATAATTCATAGCAACACCTTTATAATGTTCGTCATGGCTAGGTGGTTGTGCTTTCCTTTCAACCCTTTAAAGAAATAAAGAAGTTTTTAAGGGAAAAAACATAGACTAAGAATTTTTTCAATACAAATAAGGTGTTAGTCACTACCATTTCGGCGCGAAATCCCTTACCGAAATGATTGTTTATACATTTTTGCTCCCGGGCAAAAATGAAAGCATAATTTAACTTGTACCGGATTGATCCGGTGCTTCCACAACCGCAACCATTTTTTCAAAGATTCAGTTAATCTACACAATACAGGTTTTTACATACTATAGAATACATTAATACATACATTTAATGCATTATAACTGGCAGTAAAGTTGTAATTAAACAAATCTTATCATGTTTCTTGTTTGGAAAAATAGCACCTATTGAAGGGGGGCTTCAAAATCACTTTTAGATCATGATAATAGTACATTGACCATACATAATACTCACTTTGCCTGTTTTTAGAATAATTTCATTGTTAATTTTGATCCTGTAAGTCGTTTTAAGAATATTTCAGTGTAGTTTGCATCTTGTAAAGTCCTATTGAATAATGGATAAGAAATGATCAGGAAATATTTTTTATTATAACATCTCATTTTCTGAGATATTTAATTTATTAATCTTACTTTTATTATCAATTTTTTTGAAATGAACAGAATTAAGGAAGTATTGAAGGAGAAAGGCAAGAAGCAAATATGGCTTGCTGAACAACTTGGGAAATCATACAATATGGTTAATGCCTATGTTCAGAACCGTCAGCAACCAAGGTTAGAAGTTCTTTTTGAGATAGCACATATTTTAAATGTTGACGTAAAGGATCTTATTCAGGGATGAAGTATAACACAGATATAAATATTATTGGTAGTATCCCGGATTATCATTTAATCTTTAAAGCTATGCCTCTTTTGATGGATACGGAGAGGAATGGGCCATCAGAATTGAAAAAAATATTAGTAACCGATAATGAGTTTAGTTTTAGAACTGAAGGGTCTCGTAGACGATTTCTCAGGGTTTTAAATAGTACATTTGTATACCAGAATCATGAGATCAATCTGTTTGGCAGTAAAGTAATTGAGCTGTTGAGTGATAATGAAACTTCTCAGTCTTTAGTGTTTTTTTGGTTATTCAGTTTAAACAATAAGCTTTTTTATGAAATTAACCGGGATGTCTTTCTAAAGTTCTATTTTCTCGGACGAGCAGAATTACCTAAATCAGATATAATAGCCTATCTTAAAGATAAATTTAATAATAATCCTGATATGAAAGGGCTTTGGTCGGAAAAAACTATTGATGTTATTGCACGGAAGTATTTAGCCACTTTAACGAGATTGCAACTTCTTGAGGGAGTTAAAAGAAAGTCATATTGCTTTGTAAGAGTAAGTGATGAATTACTTGTCATTCTTCTATACTTAATGTATTTTAGGAATGATCGTGAATTAAATGTCTTAAATGATGAATTTCTGAATTTTTCCTTTATTGCAAAAGAAAGCATAATTGAACGATTGAAGAGAATTGGCAAGAAAGACTGGATGAAAATGAATTTTACTGGAACTGGAATAACTATCGAACCATTATTTGATATAAATAATTTAGCAAATGTCATTTTTAGACGAAAACAAAGCGAAATTTGATAACTTAAAGGTAAGCCTTGAAGTTCAACAACGTGACCAGCTCAGGCGTAAAGCCAACGGGGGTAATAGTATTGTTTTTACATACAACCCTGATGAAGAATCACAATATATAAGTAAAGCCAAAGAAATTCTACTTCCGGACAAATTCAAATTTATCAGTATCGCTGAACTATTGGTAAAATTTATTGATCAGGATGGCATAGATAATTTTGAGACTTATTATTACGAGTTTCTTGAGACTACCCATGTGATTTTTAATTCAGATGACAGCAATACGGATCTGATGGACTTAATAATTAAAGAGATTCAAGAAGCCTATGAGATTGGACTAACACCGATCTTAATAAGAACAGGTGCACTGTATGGAACCGGAATTGAAAATGTAAATATTATGGAACATAAATCAGTCATCAATATGAAAGTTCCACTTGTGATATTCTATCCATCAAAGATTGTTGATGAGAATATGTATTTTCTAAATTTTAAACCAGCATCCCGTTACCGCTGCAATGTTATCGAATAATCCAAAAATATGACAAAAATAAAAGACATCCTCAAAATTGACTTACAGGAGGATATTAAGAATGTTATAGATCTTGAAGATCATACCGAATCCGAGATTCAATCTGAAATTGAATCTTATATAATTACAGATGGTCTGGGAGAACATTTTTCTAAATTCATTGATCAATATACAAGTAATATTAAGGAAACCGGTGTTTGGTTGTCAGGCTTCTATGGCTCTGGGAAATCTTATTTTGGGAAAATGCTGGTTTATATTATTGGGAACCCAGGAATAAACGGCACACCTGCACGGGATAGATTTATCATCAGGTTAAAAGGAATCGAAAATGAAAGTCTGATTGAGAATAATATAAGGAAGCTGGATTCTGTAAAGAGTAAAGTTATCCCACTTGATATAGCAAAACAAAATACCGACAATGGTTTAGCCTTTACGTTGTTTTCCAATTTTCTTAAAAGCTTGGGGTTCAGAAATGATCTTTATGGGTACATGGAATATGAACTTTTTATTGATGATAAATACAAATTTTTAAATAAATATTCTAAAGAGATATTCCAAAAGGAATGGATTGAAATTAAAAAAAACAATCGTGAGGTGGCTAAGGCCATGCGAAGAATATATATCGCGATGGATTATTCAGAGGCTGAGTATGAAGAAACTAAGACTGTTTATAGTGAGGCCATTAGAAATTTTGATGCCGCAAGATTTAAAGATGAATTAGAAAAATATCTTGTTAAATATCCTGATGAAACTTTGGTATTTGTTTTCGATGAAGCAAGTGAGGCTATTAGTCAAGGGAAATTTAAACTTACCGATTTGCAAGCAATTAGCGAAAGCCTTTCGAGTATAAGTAAAAAAGTTTGGACTATTGCTATTGCGCAAGAAAAACTGGATGATGTAATAAATAATGCTAATGTGAACAGGGCTCAGTTAACGAAAGTTACTGACAGGTTTAAAACTAAAATCCATCTTGAATCCACAGAGGTTGATATTATTATTAGAAATCGGTTGTTGCAAAAAAAATCAGATTCTTTTAATAAGCTTAAAGAGTATTATAAAAAACACGATGGCTTAATAAGTGACGCAACCAATTTGAAATCCACCTTTCCAACCAAAACAACATCTTCCGAACAATTTGCGACCTATTACCCATTTAGTAAATACCAGTTTGATCTGTTACAAAAATTTCTATTCAGCTCAAATGCTTTAGTTGCGACCCAAATAGCAGCCAGAGGAATGATAATAACAACATTTGATGTTTTGAGAAAAGAAATTCAGGATAGAGAACTCTTTGGATTTGCTACAGCATATGATTTGTGTACGGAAGCACAAACCTCTCCTCCAGCTGATTTAGTCAATAAATATAAGAACGCCAAAAGTATAATTGACAATAACGGATTTAACCTCGATGGTGAAAATCTTTTAAAAACACTCCATTTTATTAATGAATCTGAATTGATTTCCGCAAGCATAGAAAATATTACCAAGACATATATTACAGACATCGATAGTTATTACGATTTTAAACCTGACATTGAAAATGCATTATCTATTTTAGTGGATGCTAAAATTCTACTTCTCTCAAATAATAACTATAAAATAACTTCAAATCTTGAAGGAAAGCTAATCGAGGAGATGCGAGATTTCGATGTTGAACTTTTTATAAAGAAAAGAGAGCTGGTCAATTATCTGAAAAAACTTAATCTTTTCAGGCAGGTTGCAGTACTCAATGAAGATTCGGTTCCATACAATTTTAATGTATTAACAGACCTTGATGATGAAATTGTAGGTTCCAATAATAAAAACCTAAAACTTACTGTTTTTAGTCTTTTTAACATTACCGAGAACAGACAGGATTTTGTGGAAGGTCTTAAAATGGACACACAATATTCTAAAGATGTAATTACCCTTGTGCCTGATAACAAAAAATTTGAAGAAATAGATAAACTCATACAGGAGGTAAAGAGGTTCTCATATATAGAAGAAAAATATAGCAATGGAGATGATCCGAACAAACGGCAAATTATTAGGGAGTTTTCCACAATCAAGGATGAAAAAGAAAAAGACCTTAATATTTTAATCCGAGAAGCATATGAAACTGGTTCCATTATTTATCTTTTCGATGAGAACCTTCTGAATGCTGATAATTTTAAGGGAACTGTCAATACTGTACAGCGAAAATTAATCAAGAATATATATACCAAAAGACTTAGCAGTCAATTATCTGAATCCATTGGTCCAAAAATCCTGAATGAGGGAGGTGGAAATAAGCTGAACCGTTATTTCTCAGGCGATGAATTTAAATTCTTCGATAGTAATGGGAACTTTGTTGGTGAGCATCTCAAGGTAGTGGAGGAGATTAATGCTAAAATCAACAACAAATATGTTGATGGAAAAAGTCTGGAAGATGAATTATCCATATCCCCATGGGGATATTCGTATGGGACAATATCCACAGTACTTTCTGTTTTATTAAGAGCTGGTAAATTAATTGTTAAATTCAACGACACAGAATACTTTTCCTACCTTGAGAAAGCTTCACACGAAGTATTCATTTCGAGTACGAAATTCAAAACAGCTCGTTTTAAATCCATTACAAAATCTTTAAGCGCCAGTCAAAAAGGTCAGATCGTACAGGTTCTACTCGATCTGGAATTTGAAAAACACACCGAAAAGAAGATTGATTGGAATACGAGTGATTTTGAGTTGGCAAATTCTATAACTCATTTGGCAGAGCATTTCATAACATCCTTGAATACGCTTAAAAATACACAGGCAGACTTTGATAAATTATTTGCTCATGTTTATAGACAAAAAGATGTACTTCAGAACTACTCAGTAATAACCACAGAAGCAAATTATATTCAAAAATTAGAAGATTTCTTGAATTCAAAAGCTGAATTTACTAACACTGTTACTAATGTCATAAAAGCTGAGAAATTTATCAAGAAGAACCTGGACAAAATTAAAGGATTCAGCCGCTTTGTGAATGCTGTAAAATCAGAATTGCAAAAAGCGGGGATTGAGAACATGAAGGTGAATGATACATCCTTGGTATTTGAAACTGCCATGGCCGAGGATGTCATTGAAAAGTTCGATGTGATTCAAACTGCTGCACAAGCTATTAAAGATGAATATTATCAATTAATGAGCTCGAATGCAAAGATCATGGGAGACTCATACTCCTCAATGGAAAAAGAAGTTAAATCAGCCATAAAAGATTTAAATGAAAAATATCCAAATGAATTAAACAAACAGAATGCTTTACAATTAAATACTTTATTATCGTTTTGCTCTACCAAAAGTGTAAAAACGGTCAGATTGGAATACCATATTGAATGCCAAGATTCCAAATTCTCATTGTCTGATATTTTGAATTATATTGCGCTTTATCCATCTAAACAAGCTGATTTACAAGTTATTAAAGGGAGTTTTTTAAAAGAAGCCCTCAAAGTTGAAGAACCCGGTAAACCAAAACAGCCCAGGAAAATACAGATAGGGTTAACAAAAAATATTATGACTGCATTAGAGTACCGGAAAATTCTGTCTGGACAGATACAGGCCATGGCCGGAATACCTGATGAAGATGAAGTAGAAGTAACCGTAAACAATTAACCTCTATGAAGCTTCCTGAACATGTTGAACTTATAAGGATTCAGATTTGTAAAGCCTTTGATAACCAATTTTCTCGTTTAGGTGTTGGGCCTTCTAAAATGCTTGAAATTGACAAAATTACATCCGATTTGCACTCTAAACGTGAAAAAATTGAGATTCTGATTCAGAACCATACAGGTGAAACAGGTACATACCAGAGTGCCAGGGATAAAGCCTTAGACGAATTGACATTTACACTATTTAACCGACTGGCAGCCTTAAAAGTAATGGAGGCACACCAGTTATTTCATCCCATAATTACCCGTCAGGCTGAGCATGGCGACAGGTCTTATGGACATAAAGCTTGGTTGGAGAAACATCCTGAAAAACGACATTCTGATTTGGAAGGTTTCCGGGATTATTTAAAGGATGAATTCAATTCAATGGGTGAATCAATTCCTTTATACCATAAAAATTATCCATATGCCCTCCTTCCAGGCGTAATTGAATTAAATGAGATCATAGATGCTTTTAACCAGGTTGAAAAAGACAGCCAGATTGATGATAATATCTGGTTAAGTGATGATATTTTGGGATGGTTATACGAAAGCTATAATAATACTGCAAAGCAAAAGCATAAAGACGATGGAGGAAAAACTGAATATAATAAGGTAAGTTTACAATCACAGTGGTATACACCTCGATGGGTAGTCGAATTCTTAGTTAATAATTCCTTGGGAAAGCTGTACATCGAGATGTTCCCTGATTCTACAATAAAAAACCGATATAAAATTGCTAATGCGCCTTCTAAAAGAATCAGGGATCCTCAACCCTTGCCTGAAATCAAACTGATTGATCCTGCAGCAGGTTCCGGAAACTTCCTGCTGTATGCCTTTGATTTCTTCTATGATCTTTACATAGACCAGATTGAAAATTATGATGCTAATTATAAAGCAAATGATATACCAAATCTCATTATTGAAAATAATATACATGGGATTGATCTGGACGATCGCGCGATACAGTTAGGACAATTAGGCTTGTGGATCAAAGCCCGGAGGAAAAACAGAAATATTGGGTTAATGAATTTCAACCTGGTGTCGTCCGATTTTTATCTGCCAGATTATCAGGAAGTAAAGCCTATTTTTGAAGAAAGTCGAAATCTGGACAGTAATCAGAAAAATCTTATTTCAGATGTCTGGGCTGATCTTCAGCTTGCTTATAAATTTGGCTCCTTAATTAAAATAGATGAGAAAGTCAAAAGAAGGGTTGAAAGTCTGTATAACAAGCAAAATAAAGGCGAAACAGACCTGTTCCTGAGTGCAGAAATAGCTGAATACGAATCCTTTGAGAAACAATTCTTCAAAAATCTGGAAATGGTTGTAAAACTTTATGCCAAACAGCAAGGCAACTCATTCCTTACTGATAAAACTAAAGATGCCATTACCTTTCTAAAAATACTTACTACAAGGTACGAAATAGCAGTTGCAAACCCGCCCTACATTGATTCAAGAGACTATGGCGATGAACTTCGAGAATTTTTGGACTTAAATTATAGGAGATCAGGAAATTATTATAAGAACCTGTTTGCAGTGTTTATAAAGCGAACCTCTGAATTTGTTACTCAAGGAGGGAAATTTGGATTGATTCATCCAAGAACGTTTATGTTTCTTAGTTCATTTGAAGATTCAAGAAATCTAATTTTAAATAAGTTTCAAATAAATATATTTGTAGACTATGGACTAAGTAACTTGTTCGGTTCTGTAATGGTAGATCCTTGTTTTTATGTAATTGAGTCTTCGGATATAAAAAATGAGCATAGCATATTCATTGGCGTTGATGAATATACAAGAACTCCTCTCGAAAGATTTAAGAAAGAATATACTCTTGAGGCATTAAGTGACTTCATTGAATCAAAACCTAATAAACATTTATTCTTAGTTGACCAAAAAGATTTTAGATTAATTGATTCACATCCTTTTATTTTTTGGATTTCAGACTCTTTTAGGCATAAATTTAAATTTAAAAGCGTATCTAAATACTTTGCTGTCTGCAATGGGATTTCATCAGGCGGTAATAATGAGCAATTTTATAGATTCTGGTGGGAAATATATAAAGATGATATTTTATTTTTTGAAGATGAAAAATCAGATTTTAAATGGGTCTTCATAAATAAAGGTGGAGAATTTAATAAATGGTATGGAAATTTGTGGCTTGTATTCGAGTGGGCGAATAATGGGAAAAAATTAAAGAATCTTAAAAAAACATTCCCATCTATAAGATATTCTTCGGAAGAATATTATTATAAAGAAGGTTTAGCCTTCTCTGGTTCTTCCACAAAAGGGCTTTCAGTAAGATACCAACCGTCTAATTGTATATTTGAACGCTCAGGAAAATCAATTTTCCCTCTAAATAACGCCTCTAATATTTGGTACTTACTGTCATTGTTAAATTCTAATCTTGCCGCTTATATTGTAGATTCATTAAACCCAACAGTAAGTTTCCAATCAGGTGATATTGAAAGAATTCCATATGTAATTCCTAACAAAGAGCAGTTGACAAGAATTGAAATGTTGACAAAAACAAATGTAAATATTAGTAAGAAATTGCTTTCATATTCTTTATATGAACCTTTGTTCAAAATATCTCCTATACTTTTATACAAGAACAACTCATTAAAGGAAAGAATTCACCTTTTTCTTAATTATAAGAATCATTTAATTGTTCAAACTCTTATAAATGAAGCAATTTTAAACAAGGAAATTATTGATATATATGAACTCACGAATGCAGATAGTTCTCAGTTATTTGCAAAAACTGGGAGAAGTATTGGAGCGCTTCCTTTAGTTATGATTGCAAAAAAGACCTATTTAAACTTCAAAGAAGCAACGGAAGAATTCCTATTAGATAATATCCAGGATTTTATAGAAAACTTGCCAACTAAAGAATTCTCTCCATCAGAAAGAGAAAATATTGAAAATGAATTCCCATATCTGTACCAGAGCAGCAATGATTTAGAAGAATTTTGTATACGGCACCAAATAAATCCTATCAATGTCTGGTATTGGTTTAAGGAAAGTAAGGTCATTCCTAAGCAACACATGAATGACCTGGGTATGGAATTCCTGGCTGATATGCTTCGTGAAATATTGATGGAAGATAAGGACGGAATCATTCCCCTGGTACCCAATGCCGGGGAAAAACTACTGCTGGACCGGGTAGAGGAGAAGTTTATGGAAAAAGGTTTTAGCATGGCACAATATTCTTCCTTCGACAGCATCTTGGGTAGGGAACTAAATGACTATTTGAATCATCATTTTTTCCGTGCTTTTTCAGATCATTTGAACCTGTTTATGTACCTACCCAAAACACCATTTATCTGGCATTTAGCCAGTGGTCCGGAACAGGGATTTGATTGTTATATTATTATTTATAAATGGAGTAGAGATAAATTAATGCGGATCCGCTCAGTATATATTGAAAACAGGGAACGTGCTCTAATGAATCGCCAGAGCGATTTATCCAAGGATGAGTCGGCGGGTGCTCAAAATGAAAAAGATAAAATATACAAGCAACTCAAAGAGATAGAAAGCTTCAAGCAAAAGATCGATGAACTGCTGGAAGAAGGTTATAACCCGAAATTGGATGATGGTGTGGGTAAAAACATTGCTCCTCTACAAAAGAAGCAGATGTTGGCTTATGAGGTGTTAAATACTGGGCAGTTAAAGAAATATTTAAACGCTGATTGGTAAACATGATATTGAAATTATTATAAATCATAGGTAATATAAGGCTATAGCCTAATAATGCAGGTGTATAAGGCTATAGCCTAATAATTGATAGATTTAATGAAATTGAAAATAAAATCGGAAATGACAAAAGATAATTATTATAAGGCTATAGCCTAATAGTACACCTGTATAAGGCTATAGCCTAATAATGCTCAAAAAGCAAGTGGACAAATAAAACTAAATGAAATGGATGCAGTAATTACAGCAGATGTGATAAACTCAACTAAGCTTTCTATTGAAGGGGAGGAACTTGTTATCAAAGCCGTATATGATACATTTGGTGATGATTCTAAATTGAGAACGAATGTTAGCGAGAGTAGCTTTATGATTACTCGAGGAGACAGTATTCAAGTTGAATTGGAAGATGCCTCTAAAGCATTTAAAACAGCCCTTCTTTTAAAGTCAGCAATAAATAAAATTTCACTTATTGGTGATAATAAAACCAGACCATCTATTGATGTCAGAATTGCTATTGGTATAGGAAGAATAGGAGCCAAAAGAACAAATGTAAATGAATCCACAGGTGAAGCTTATACTAACTCAGGCAGAACACTGGATTCCATGAAAAAGTATAAACGCACATTAGCAATAAAAACAAATAATGATGAACTGGATGCAGAACTGGAAACCGAATTAAAGCTATTAGAAGTAATTATGTCGG